>Ga0209048_10006927_pt1 | contig 10541 bp, 6 predicted proteins | sample FrelakmetCRP12CR_FD_187146 | JGI IMG/M metagenome (GOLD analysis project Ga0209048, IMG submission 187146) | Freshwater lake sediment microbial communities from the University of Notre Dame, USA, for methane emissions studies - CRP12 CR (SPAdes)... | ecosystem: Environmental > Aquatic >... | reverse complement strand
CCTTCAAAGCCGCGACGGGACGCACATCGGGCAGGGGGGCTCGAATATACACGCGCTCCGCCTCGTCAAGCAGAGCGAGCGCGCCATCCAGGTCTCCTTGGGCCTCTTTCAGGCGCGCCTGGGAAACGCACAGGCGATGCGGCCAATCCGTCGTCGCGGTCTGCTCGCCCAGCTTCTGGCTGGTCAGCAAGTGTTGCGCGGTGGCTTCCAGGTCGCCCCATTCAACGTAAAGCTCACCGAGGCCGCGATACAAGTCTGCCGTTCCAAGGGGCATGGGCTCGCCCTGGCCGGTCGCGAGGCGTAATGATTGCTGATAGCTGATTTCCGCCTCATGGAGGCGGCCCAGTGCCACCCTGATGTCGGCCAGGAGAAATGTGATGCCGATCAGGGTCAGGATTTCGCCGGTTTTCCGCAGGTTCGTATGGAAATCGGCCAGGGAACGCTCGGCTGCCTCCAGGTCTCCGCTTGTATACTGGGCAAGCCCCAGGAGCGAGGTGGCCTGGTTGTGCCTGGTCTGGTCATCTTCGGGGGTGAGCTCGAGCGCCTGCTGGGCATACTGCACGGCGCCGGGGACATCGCCAAGCGCCAGGGAGCGGTAGGCCCGGGCGGTGGCGATCGAAGCTGGCAACGAGCGAAATTGTTCTTTATCCACGACGACCATCTTATCCGTCGGCGTGTCCAGCCAGCGCTCGGCGTCATGCAAACGGGCCTCGCTGGCCTCCAACTCGCCGCCATCCAGCAACGCCCAGGCATAACCCACGCTGAGCACCGGCCGGGCGCGGATCAACACGTCAGGTAGCGCTTTGACCCAGCCAAGCCATGTGGAGGATTGGTAACTGAGGTCCATTGCTGACCAGGCCAGTTCGATCAATCCCGCGGCGCGCTCAAAGTCCTCGGCGGCCAGCGCATGGCGGATGGCATCGGATCGCAGACCGTTCCGCTCATACCACGCGCTCGCCCGCTGATGCAGGCTGGATACCTGCTCAGGTTGCGCCTCTATCAGGTGCGCCTGCAGCACATCGGCGAAAAGGTGGTGATAGCGATACCACTGGCGCTGGTCGTCGAGCGGGACGACAAACAGGTTGCCGCGCTCCAGGGTTTCTAACATTCCCCTGCCGCCATCTTGTGCGGTCACGGCGTCACACAGGGAACCACTCAAGCGGTCGAGAATGGCGGTTTGCAGCAAGAAATTGCGCACGCGCTCGGGCTGGCGTTCGAGAACCTCCCCGGCCAGATAATCGAGTACAAAGCGGTGACTGCCGGTAAAGGCCTGGATAAAACCAGCGGTGTCGGAGCGCCCCTGCATGGATAGAGCGGCAAGTTGCAGCCCTGCAATCCAGCCCTCGGTGCGGGTTTCGAGCGCGGCGATGTCTGCATCTCTCAGGTTCAGGCCCATCACCCGATTGAGAAACTCGGCGGCTTCGGCGGGGCTAAAACGCAAGTCGGTGGCACGCAGTTCGGTCACTTGGCCGCGCACGCGCAGGCGGGCCAGAGGTAAGGGCGGGTCTTCGCGGGTGGCGATCACCAGGTGCATCTGTGGAGGCTGGTGTTCGACGAGGAAAGTCAGGGCCTGATCTACTGGTTTGGAATCAATCACATGGTAATCATCCAGGACCAGGATGAAATTGTCCGGGACGGCTGCAATTTCATTGAGCAGGGCGGTCAGAAGCAACTCGGTTGGTGGTGGCTGAGGGGCTTGTAGAACACCCAACACCCCTGCTCCAATATCCACCAAAACTGTCTGCAACGCAGCCACAAGGTAAGTCAGAAAGCGTGTGGGGTCATTATCCCCTTCGTCCAGCGATAGCCAGGCCACCGGTCGATCGCAAACGGCGACCCATTCGCTGACCAGCGTGGTTTTACCAAAGCCGGCGGGGGCAGAGATGAGGGTCAGCTTGCGGCCCGATGAAAGACCCTCATTCAGCCACTCGATCAGGCGGGATCGCAAGACAACCTTGGGACGATGCGTGGGAACATATAGTTTCGTGGCTAAAATTGGTGTAGCCATGGATCAATTATAAGACACACATCCCAAAATTCATTGTTCGTCCTCAGAACAATTGAGACAAAAACTGGCTTTTGCTAAGAGATACTTTCCCGGTCCAAGATTTTTATCCTGTTCCGTTTCAGAGCATTTGAGACACTTTGAGAGTAAAAGGTAAGAGACACTTCTCGGCCAGATATGTACTATCATACATCAAAAGGAGCAAGAAATGGCCGAGCAGAAAAAGACAGTGGAAGCCACTGTCATTCCCTTCGCAATCCAATATGCAGCAGCAAACGTTCCTGGTCTGTCTGCGCCACCTTCATCAAAGACCGTCCAATGCGACCAAACCCGTGAATTGCTATCCTAGCCTTATGAATTCTCCTTTACTTTATCTATTCTTTTTTGACGTCATCTGGATTACAAGTAGTAATCGAAATCGTGCTCGGTACGCACCTTCCGCCGGATTACAAAGATGTGTGCCGGCACAGTCTGGGGGTTCAATTCCACATAGTTGCGCGTGCCGTGCCACAGATAGCGTGCATCGGTCAGAAGATCGTGAGCCTGGTAAGGTTGGCGCGGGTCAACGCCCAGGTCCTCCAGGGGCAACGTGATGAAACCGGACTGTTTGTAGTGCGGGTCGAGATTGACCACAATAAGTACCTCGTTCGATCGGTCCTCGCTGCTCTTAGAATAGGCAATGATTTGCTCATTGTCGACCTCGTGGAAGCGCAAGTTGTGATTGGCCCGAAAGGCCGGGTTTTCGCGTCGGATCTGGTTCACCCGACCGATCAACTCCCGCAAACTTTCGGGCTGGTCGATGTCCCAGCTCTTGATCTCGTATTTCTCAGAATCAAAATACTCCTCTCTGCCTGGAGCGAGTGGGCGGTTTTCGCACAATTCGTAGGCAGGACCGTAGATGCCATAGCTGGGGCCCAAAGTGGCGGCCAGGATAAGCCGCGCCATGAAAGCCGGGCGTCCACCAAACTGGAGATATTCGGGCAGGATATCCGGGGTGTTGGGCCAGAGGTTCGCGCCCATGAACTCACGCACCTGGGTTTGCGTGAGCTCAGTAAGGTACTGGGTCAGCTCCCACTTGGTGTTGCGCCAGGGGAAGTAGTTGTACGACTGGGTGAAGCCTACCTTAGCCAGGCCGTAAAGAGCTTTAGGACGCGTGAAGGCTTCAGCCAGAAAGATGGCCTCGGGGCAATCTCGTTTGATCTCGGTGAAGAGCCATTCCCAGAAGGGGAACGGCTTGGTATGCGGGTTATCTATCCGAAAGATGCGCACGCCCTGGTCCACCCAGAACTGCACAACACTCTTCAACTCTTCCCAGAGCTCACGCCACTGCTCGGTCTCGAAGTCAAATGGATAGATATCCTGGTATTTCTTCGGAGGGTTTTCAGCGTACTGGATCGTCCCATCTGGGCGCCGGCGGAACCACTCCGGATGCTCGGTAACATAGGGATGATCGGGAGCACACTGGAAGGCGATATCAAGCGCCAGCTCGATCCCATACTGCGCGGCAGCCTCCATCAAATGTCGGAAGTCGTCGAGTGTGCCCAGCTCCGGATGAACGGCTTTGTGCCCTCCCTCCGCTGATCCGATGGCCCAGGGGCTGCCCGGGTCATCGGGACCGACGACAGTCGAGTTATTGCGGCCCTTACGGAAGCTGCGGCCAATCGGGTGAATCGGCGGCAGGTAGAGCACGTCGAAGCCCATGGAGGCCACATACGGTAGGCGTTGCTCAAGGTCCTTGAAGGTACCATGGCGCCCTGGCACGGCCGAGGTAGAGCGTGGGAATAGCTCATACCACGCCCCGAACCGGGCAAGCTCGCGATCAACCACTACCCCCAGTTCTTTGTCGTAGGTGGTTACGAAACGCCGCTCGCCGCAGCTGGACATCAGCCTGGCCAACTCTGGCGAAAGCGCCTGTCGTGCACCTTCGGCCCCACCGGCTCGAAGCGCTTCGGCGAAGGTTGAAAGCCACTCTGCGTTCATCAGGGTTGCCTGCTTGCGCGCCCTCTCGACCAGCTCTGCACCGATCAAGAGGTCCACCGATACATCTTGCCTGGCCTCAACGCGCTTCTCCAGGTCGCGCGACCAGGTCTTGAAGTGGTTGATCCAACCCTGAACAGTATAGCAGTAGTGCTCCAGTTCCTGGACCCTGAACGAACCACGCCAGCGATCGTTGCCCAGCGGCTCCATGGGAACCTCGGTCCAATTTGTATCACTTTCCTGGCGATAGAGCAGCGCACATGAAAGCGCATCATGACCGTCTGCCAGGATATCGGCCTCGACCACGATTTCATCGCCGACAACGCGCTTGATCGGAAATCTACCCGCGTCGATCTCGGGTGTCACACCCTCGATGATGACCCTGTTTCTACCTTCTTCAGGCTGCATTGTATTCCTCCTGCAAAAATATGAAGTGGCTGCATTTTACTTCATGCTAATCCACCAGGCTGTAAGCTTGGTTCAAGTGCCGACGGACTGATTTAGGGCTGCGTTCTTCAACTACAATCGCCATGAGACGCACCCCGCAGGCTAAAGCGACCGGTAGAGGTCCAGCGTCCGTTGGGCGATCGCCGTCCAGCTGAAGTGGTCCTCGACGCGGCGGCGACCGTTGCGACCAAACTCCTGGCGCAAGCCGGGGTCAAGCGCGACACGATTAATCGCCTCGGCTAGATCGCCTGAGAATTTGGATGGATCGACAGGATCGAATGTACCCGGCTTTAGCATTAAATCGACCAGCAAGCCGGTCTCGCCTGGAACGACCACCTCAGGTATGCCACCCACCTCTGACGCCACCACGGCAGTCTCGCAAGCCATCGCTTCCAGGTTGATGATACCAAACGGCTCATAAACCGAGGGGCAACAGAAGACGGCTGCATGAGAGTAGAACTGGATGACATCCTCGCGTGGCAGCATCTCTCGGATCCAGATCACACCTGGTCGGTCTGCGCTGACCGCTTCCACCCCTTTGGCCATCTCTTGCCCGATCTCCGGGGTATCGGGCGCGCCGGCGCATAGCACCACCTGGATGGCTGGATCAATCGCCGGGATTGCGTTTACCAGGTGGATGATGCCTTTTTGGCGCGTGATCCGGCCGACAAACAGCACAAAAGGCTGCTCGGGGTCCACCCCGCGCTTGACAAGGGCATCCACGGCAAGATTCTTGCGGTATTGCTGTAGATCGATCCCATTGTGAATCACGTGCACTTTGCCTGGGTTTACACCTGGGAAACAGCGCAACACGTCGTTGCGCGTCTCCTGCGAGACAGCAATCACAGCGTCGGCTTCCATAATGCCGTTGTTCTCGATCCAGGTACTCAGGTGGTAGGCGTTGCCGAGTTGCTCCACCTTCCATGGGCGCAACGGCTCCAGCGAGTGAGTGGTCAACACAAACGGGACGCCCCACAGCTTCTTAGCCAAAAAGCCGGCAAACTGGACGTACCAGGTGTGCGAGTGCACGATGCTGGCATCCAGGTTGTCCTTCGCCATCGCCAGGCTGCGGTACATAGCATCCAGCGCCCCGCCAAAACGTGGGTCGGTGTCCTTCTTGGCTTCGGACCAGAGGCCATACCCTTTAACGCGCAAGTTTGGGCTTTGCACATCCTGCTCGCCGAAGCAGCGCACTTCCACTGGCACAAGGTTAGACAGTTCGCGGCTCAGGTATTCTACATGGACTCCGGCGCCTCCATAAACATTCGGGGGATACTCATTGGTGAAAAGCGCCACTTTACTGATATCTGCCATCGCTTCCTCCTGCTACGCTTCTGAGTGACAATATCGGCTGCTGGATTGGAAACCAGTAGTTGCAGGCAAGCTACATCGCGGCTGGGTTGCCCTCCCAGAGCAGCTCGCTTCTCAAATTAAGCCGCTGAACTTCGGCGACTTTGACCACCTTCCGAGTACCGTCACGCCACCGTTCCATATGCACCACCAAATCCAGCGTCTCACCCCCGCGCGCCTCACCCACGACGATGCGGTCCGGGCGCAACAGCTTTCTGGATGATTACCCCGCAGCTTCCCGGATCTTATGCGCGGATTGTATGATCCTGCGGCTGCCGGTCTGACAGCGCAAAACCAGAGACTCGGTGTGGCCTTCGTCGCCCTGGTACCTTACGCCGGAGAGCAACGCCCCATCGGTGACGCCGGTGGCCGCGAAGAAGATTTCATCCCCGGCAATCAGCTCATCACAGGTGTAGATTTTGTGGGTGTCGAGGCCGGCAGCCTCCACGGCCAGGCGTTCTTGCTCGTTTTGGGGTGCCAGGCGGGTCAGCATCGCCCCGCCCAAGGATTTGACCGCGCAAGCGGCGATCATGCACTCGGGCACTCCGCCCACCCCCATCAGGATGTCGACGCGGTTGTGGGTGGCGGTGGCTAGCGCCCCGGCCACGTCGCCATCGGAGCGCAGCAAAACGCGCGCTCCCGCCGCCCGGATTTCCTGGATCAGCTCCCGGTGGCGCGGGCGGTCGAGCAGGAACACCACCAGGTCGCGCACCGATTTCTTTTTCACTCGCGCCACTAATGCCAGCGTCCAAGCAGCCGGAGCGCTCATGCATTCCGGTACCAGCGCGCTCGCCGCCTCGCGGTCGACGATGATCTTCTCGATGTATTGAGCAGGGGACAGGGATAACATCCTGCCGCGCGTAGTCGCACCGATCACGCTGATCGCATCGGCATGCGCCTTCGCCAGGAGCCTGGCGCCATCGATCGGGTCTAGCAGCACATCCATGGATTCTCCCACGCCGGTGCCGACTTTTTGACCGGTGCTCAGGGGGAAGTGGGTACCCACCTTGTATTCCTCGCCGATGGTAATAAAACCGTCAATATCCAGAGTATTGATAGCGTTAGCCATAGCCTCGGTTGCAGCGCGGTTGGCGCTGGCAGGGTCCCCGAACCCCATCCAGTGCCCAGCCGCCATGGCAGCAGCTTCGGTGACTCGCACCAGGTCGAGACCCAAATTACGTGAAAGGTGTTCTTGCGAGGGTTCCATTTTGATCACCCATTTGCCTTAATCCAAGGCTTCCAGCAAACCGGCGTTTTCCCAAGCCAACATGCCTCCCGATAGCGCCCGGGCTTTATACCCTTGCTGGCTCAGCGCATAGGATGCCCGTGAGCTGCGCCGTCCGCCCTGGCACACGAGCACGATAAGACGGTCGAGGGGGATCTCCGTCTTTCCTTTTAATAATTGGTTGAGGGGGATTAGCTGTGCCTGCGGGATATGCCCTTGCTGGAACTCGCGCGCCTCGCGCACATCGATGACGGTGGGAGGCGTAGCGCTATGGAGCTGGTTCCAAAGCTCCTGGGAGGAGATTTCGTCTACCCCTCCGACCGGGATCTGGGTATGGAGCGGCACGTGCTCCAGGTGGACGATCTGCTTGGGGAGGTTCTGGCACTCCAGGAACACGCGCACCTCACACTCATAGATGCAGATGGCTGGGTCGAGGATGTGATGGTAGATGAATGAAATTGCCTGGTCTTCTGAAAGGATATGGTCGGGGCCGAGCTGGCGCAAAAAACCGGTCGCCTGCAATGTCTGGGCGACGGGTTCTTGCACGCGCTGGAAGAAGAGGTCTCCGCCCCGGTCACGAAGGGCGCGCAGGATACTCTCCAAGATGTGGACGCCGCTGATATCACATTGGTTGACGCTCTCCATGCTCAGCAGCAGGAAACGTTCATCCGAATGCCTGGCGAGGTGGTTTTGCAGCCTATTTTCAACATTGCTGACCGCGCCGAAGTACAGGTCACCCAATATTTTAAAGATCGCCAACTGCGGGCAGAGCGGTTTCTGCGGCTGGTAGTCCAGGTGTCTGAACTGGTCGTCGGGCACGACGCAAACCACGCGCGGGATGCTGGTGCGCAGGATGTATACGGCGAACGAGAACAGGATGCCGGCCAGGACCGCGAACTGGAGCGGCAGTAGCAGCACGGCGACGAAGGTCGTCACCATAATGAACACGTCGCCAGGCGCGCCGTGCAAAATGCGGGCGATCTCCTTGCGATTGATCATTCCGTATGCAATCACCAGCATCACACCCGCCACAGCCGCCCGCGGGACGTAGGCGGTTAACGGCCCCAGGAGCAGCGCCGCAATCAGCACAAAGACGCCGGAAAAGACGCTTGCCAGCGGGGTTTGCGCCCCGGAGGTGTGGTTCACAGCGGTGCGGTTGAACGAGCCCGAGCAGGCGAACCCCGAGAAGAAACCGCAGGCGATGTTTGCCAATCCCTGCCCAATGAATTCCTGGTTGCTGTCCAGCCGTTGCCCGGTCTGGCTGGCCACGGAACGGGCTACGGATAATGCCTCCACCAGCCCGATCGCCCCAATCGCCAGTGCCCCGCTGGAAAGCTGGCCGATCATGTCGAGGTTTACCGTCGAAAAATCCATCAAAGGCGGTAAGCCCACTGGAACTGTGCCAATAACTTTAATCCCCTGGTTTTGCAGGCTGAATATCCAGACCACCGTTGCGGCCAGGATCAAAGCGATCAAAGGCCCCGGGATTCTATCGTTGATCCGGCGAATAACCAAAATTAAAACGCCGATGAATATCCCCAACAACAGGCTTGGCCAATGCGCCTCTTGAAAGTGGATTGCCAGGCTTTGCAAAGTGGCAATCATACTCGGAGAGGTGGGAATGGTCACCCTCAACAGGGTGCTGATCTGGCTGACCCAAATCAGCACGCCAGCTCCGGCGGTGAAGCCGATAATGACCGAGTCTGAGACAAAGTTGACCAGCATTCCCAGGCGAGCTAACCCTAGCAACAGGCGGAAGACCCCGATTATCACGGCCATGAGGCTCGCTGCTGCGATAAACTTAGGGGTGCCGGCCGCGGCGATGGGCAAGAGGGTGGCGAGCACCAGTAAAGAAGCGGTATTGGTTGGACCTGTTTGCAGCTGGTTGGAGGACCCCCACAAAGCGCCAATGATGGCAGCAATGATGGCCGTGTAAAGACCTAACTCGGGGGGCATCCCGGCGATGATAGCATAGGCGATCGCCTGAGGCAGCAGAATCACCGCCACCGTTAACCCGGCGACCAGGTCGGGCTTTAGATTCGCCCGGCGGTAGCTTTTGAGAATAGGTATTGGCCTGAGAAAGAAGAAGGCGCTCGTCTTGAAACCGGCAGAGATGCGATTTAACATCAAACCTAGCCTTCGAAAGGAGTGGTATTAATTATCGCACGTTTCGCGGGATTTGGTGAAAAAAAACCAACAAACCACACACTAAGTAGTCAGTCACTGTGAATAAGATTGAATGTAACTTGCAGCCTCCAGGGCGAAGGAGACCCTGTAGATGCCCAAGAAAAAGTAACTTATCAATCTCAATGACGAAGAGCGCCAAACATTGATTTCCATGACTTGCAAAGGCAAGATTGAAGCGCGCAAGTTCAAGCGTGCGATGATTCTGCTGAAAGCGGACGAAGGGTTATCTGATCCAGAAATCATGGCTGCCTTAAATGTGAGCCGGCCTTGTGTGGAGCGAATTCGCAAGCGATTTGTCTCCGATGGCATCGAGAGGGCCTTGAATGAAGACCCACGACCCGGCCAGAAGCGCAAGCTGGATGGGCGCGCAGAGGCTACTTTGATTGCCACGGCTTGTTGCGAAGCCCCTGAAGGGCACGAGCACTGGACCTTGCGGTTGCTTGCATGCAAGCTGGTCAAGTTGGGTGTGGTGGACACCGTTTCGTACTAGACGGTACGCAGGACGCTCAAAAAAAACGGGTTGAAGCCCTGGCAACAAGAGATGTAGGGTATTCCGAAAGCGGGCTGGGAGTACGTCGCCTGTATGGAAGATGTATTGGACTTCTATGAGCAGCATTTCGATCCATAACGACCGTTAATTTTTTACGATGAATGGCGGCGAGCTTTGATCGGTGAAACCCGCATCAGTTTGCCAGCTCAGCCCGGAAGACGGAAGCGGGTGGATTATGAATACTGCCGGAATGGAGTGGCTTACTTGCATATGGCGTATGAACTTGTGGTGGGTAGGCCTCACATTCGGGTTACTCCGCAGCATACTACCCAGATTTGATGACCGTAAGAATGGCCGCAGAATACTTGACCATCTCCCGATCTCGGCTGTATTTGATGGTGCAGCAGAAGAAAATCCCCTACATCCGGCTATCGGAACGGAGGATAGTAATAAGGGCGACGGAACTGGAAGAATGGCTCAAGAAGAAGACAGTAGTTGAAGATGCTTGCCGGCTGGTGCTATGATATTTCCAGCCTTTGAAATCTTGTCAAAGCTGTTTTAAGTGGGGCGGTCGTAAGACCGGGCTGACAAGAGCCCTAAAGGCCCCCTCTTAAGGCAGCCATTTTATTGGATGGCACTTCGCTCCGCCAAAGTAAAAAGCGGGGCTTTTAATTTCCACAATGCTTCCATTATTTCTGCTGTCATTCCCATTTGTTCGTCTGGTCTTTCCATGTTTGACTTCTACTTTCAAAAAGATAACCGGCGGCGATTGATACAAAATTGATACGCTTTAAAGGCAAAACCCCCACATTTGGGGGTTATCTTTCTCTAAAACCCCCACGTATAGGTGACCCGTCCGA
>Ga0209048_10006926_pt1 | contig 10542 bp, 6 predicted proteins | sample FrelakmetCRP12CR_FD_187146 | JGI IMG/M metagenome (GOLD analysis project Ga0209048, IMG submission 187146) | Freshwater lake sediment microbial communities from the University of Notre Dame, USA, for methane emissions studies - CRP12 CR (SPAdes)... | ecosystem: Environmental > Aquatic >... | reverse complement strand
TATGCCGAACCTGCAACCTGGTCGGTGATCTGCAGGTTTGATGCTGCACCGTGGTACCAGGCATCGCAACATGCAGGCAAATATCTTGTTGTAACCTCACAGGCACTTGCTGAACCGTTTAATCAATTTCTTGAGACGACTATCGAGCCGGTCGCGTTTGATCCGCCCTGCATCCCCACGCCGGAGGAGCAAAAGGCGCTTGCCGCTAACTCTGATTATCAAACCCGCCAGCCGCAGGGCTGGGGAGCGTTTCCGAAAGAAATGGGGGAAGCGATTGTAAACGGGCTGGGAAAAGTGTTCGGGGCCCAGATCAGTACCTTTGAAGACCTGCTGTGCACATGGACTGCAGTGCATGCAAACTTTGTTTGTCCTGCCTATCGCAGCGGTGAAGCATTCGGTAACATTCCGTATTCAATAGCTGATTCAGTGCATTTGAGCACCTGCTGTGTGGAGATGTTTAATCTTATCAATTCGCAGGAAGAGGCACTCCTTGTAAGGCCATGCATCGGTGCCGTTATTGTCAAGGCATTTGAGAAAGACCAATACTATCTGGTTAAGCCAATGGAAAAATAGTCATAGCAGGCTGTTGAAAAACACCCATCTGCTTCGTTGCGCTCATCCTTCGTCATTGCGACGTACGGTACAGTACGCCTCATTCCTCACGATTTCGCGCGCCTTGCATCCGGATGTTTTTGACCAGCCTCGGAGAAAACTACTTTTTCAACAACCTGCTAATTAATTCTAAATCCTGCCCTGCCACGCCCTGTTGCCGCGCCAGAAGCTGTGCTCACTGCCGATAAGGATTCTCACAAAAAAGAAAAAGATCATGTGACCGATCTTGGTGAAGGGAATGGCAATGAGCATGAGCTCACCCACCAGCATGTGGATGGTAATGACGGTCTTGTAATCAAACCACTGGTGGTAGGCGAAAAAGCCGGTAAGAAACGGCGCGACGGTAATGGCAAGCACCAGATAATCATAATACGTGCTGATGATGCGCACCTGGGGCACGATCATGCGGCGCAGCAGAAAAAAAAGCCCGATCAGCACGAATACCGCGGTCAGCGTGTCGCAGAGTCCGTCAGGAAGGCTGAAGAGAGAGATTCCCCATGACTCATACAGCAGCAGGTTGTGGCCCAGGAGAAAAATGGGGATAATAAATATAAAGGTGTGAAAAACTGTTGAGATGATGGCCATGATGGGATGGGTGCCGAGGAGCGAATTCCTCACGGCGACAATCAAATCCATCTTGCGCTCCTCGGGGGTGCGCTCTTTCGGCTTTACCGGAGCGGCGGAAAAAAGAACGCGCTCTTTTTTCCTGGTGAGCAGATACAGCTGGATGGAACGGTATATGACCCCTGACAGGAATATAACAGTAGCAGCCCACATCAGCGGGCCGCGGGCTAATTCATACATAGCAGCTCATCCCTGACAATAAAAAGTACGGAGAACCTCTCCTCGTACGACAGAAAAATGCCGGCCGGTAGTTGCATTAACAAATTATGCCGGTGATGTCCATAACATTAAAAAAAGAGAGCCGTGACTGAATATAACCCATGAGACAATCCGGCCCTCTTTGCTTGCACTGTCGGCTGCAGCCGAGCTACGGATAACCGCTATATCTCAAGCCATGAGTGAGAATAGAGGTTTTTGCCCATGAGCACATTGACCGTCTTCACGTACTGCTGTTCCTTTTTCGAAAGAGCGGCCATGTCAACAGGCTGGCCGTCCATCACCGTGCATACCAGCTGATAGATCTCCGGCATCTCCCCTTTGGCAAGCGCCATGATCTCTTTATCATAGGCATCAACAATGGCCGAGTACAGCCCCTGCTTGTGCAGCATCAGCATATACGGCCGGTTTAAAAAGGGCCGCAGCTCCGCAGGGGCACCGTTTGAAACATTGGAAAGCCCGACCGTTGATTTGCACCCCGGGCCGATGTCCTGCAGCATGCCGAGGAACTCGGTGCAGGCAAGCACCTGGTTGATCTCGCCGCTCACTGGCGTTGCGATCGGGTCAATGAAAATGTCCTCATTGGGGATGCCCTTTTCATTTGCCTTGTAGATAATATCCACCGCCAGCGCTGCCCGCTCGTTGGCGTCGCGCGGCATGCCGTCCGCTCCCCAGAGCAGCCCGACCATGAGCGCGTTATATTTTTTCACCAGCTCAAGGCCCGGCTCAAGCCGGTCCGGCTGACAGGAGACGGAATTGACCAGGGGCCTGCCGCCCTTCTTATGGGCCTTTAGCCCGGCCTCCATGGCCTCAATGTTGGTCGTGTCAAGGGACAGGGGCAGGTCAACCACCTCGTGGATGACCTTCACCAGCCACTCCATCATCTCGGCGCCGCCCTTGCGCGCCGGGCCGATATTCACGTCAAGAAAGGTTGCACCGGCCGCGGCCTCGGCGATGGCCATCTCCTGGATCGGCTTGGCATTTTTTTCCTTCATGGCCGGCCCGATGGTCTTGGACATTATGTTAATGCTCTCAGCAATGGTTGCAATCATATTCACTCCCTCCATATTGAATTCCAAATTTCAAAATCAAAATGTCAAATAAAATTCAAATAACAAAGTTCAAAGATGTTTGTCATTTGAGCTTTGGATTTTGACCTTCTTGCTATTCCGCTTTCCAGTTCTTCAAAAACGGCGTGAGGTGCGCTGCTTCCCGCGGCCCGATGCGCACCGTCCAGTCCGGGAGCTCCTCATCAAGCTCGCCGCTGATGCTCGCGGCAGCGCCGGGAATAACCAGGGTGCGGTGTTTTACCTTGTCCGCGATGCCGCACTTCTTGACAAACGGCGCAATCGCGTCGGCCACAAACTTTCCCGCGGCCCAGGCCGTGAGAACCGACAGCCCCTCGGTATCTTTTATGAGCATCCAGGTGGGCACCCTGCTCGACTCCACTTCCCCTGACACGATAAAGTAGGTAAGGGAGAAGTTGCTGGTGATAATAACCGGCGAGTTCTCATCCGGGTTGTTTATCTCATAAATGCCCTCGCTCGTTGCCATGGGCCGCTGCGGGTCAGTGTAGATATTCATGCGCTGCACCGTCAGCGGGAAAAGGTTCTGTCCGGTGAGATCAGACATCACCAGGATGCCGCCATACTTGGGGACAAAGGTGGAAGCAATGAGCGCCTCTTTCAGCGGGTCATCGGTCATCTCGCAGGGAAAGACGATGGTGGGATACCCCAGCGGCCGGAATTTACCGGTGAGCGCGGCCCTGCGCAGCGCCACGTGGTCCTGAAACAGCTGTCTCAACTGGCGGGCGCCGGTATCAATGACCAGGTCCTTCAGCCCCAGGGCGGTAAGCTTATTCGTCATCTCCGCAATCTCATCCAGATTTTTTCCCTTTACCGCGAGCGGGCAGGAGTTCTCTTTTGCCAGCTTGCCCAGCGCCTCGGCGTTGCCGTTGCAGGCAGCATAAATAAGCGGCCGCAGCTCTTTGCACGCGGCAACTGCCGCGGCGAGTATCTCCGGCTTCTCGCTCATCAGGATGAGGTTTAAAGCACCCGCTCTCTTTGCCTTCTCCACCAGCGCGGAAAACTTCTTCCCGTCGCCCGCAGTCTCCTTGAGCGCAACACAGTCAGCTTTCAGCGTCAGGCCCACGCGCTCATACTGCAGCTCTTTGAAGCGCTTGAGCTTTTCGTCAAGCTGCGCGTCGTCCATGGCATCGGTTAAAAGCAGCGCGATGCCCGGCTTGTTGACAAAAGTCTTTTCATGCCGGAAAATAACGTTCTCGCCGCCCACCTTGAGCGCCGCCTCGCCGGAGCCGATGGTTACCGGCCGGATAGGAGGCGCCGATGCCTCCTCGAGCTTTGCCCGCGCATCATCGGACACATACGGGCAGGAGGCAAGCTCTGCCTGGCCTGCTGCAAGCTTCATGGCAAAGGCCAGGCAGGTGGGGACACCGCACTCCTGGCAGTTAGTCTTCGGCAGCAGTTTAAATATGTCCATTCCGGAAAGGGCCATATTCAATCTCCTCTAAAATATAGGGTTCAAGGATTCAAGGGTTCAAGGGTTCAAGGGTTTTTCACTTGGCCCCTTGAATCATAGACCCCTTTACCCCTTCTGTACTAAACCAGCGGCTCCATGGTGAGGGCCGGGTGTCCTTTCTCCTTCAGGAAGGAAAGAATTTCCTCCTGGGTAATGCCCACGGTCTCATCAGCGATTTTGTCCACGATATTTTCAATGCCCAGCAGTTTACCCTGCTCATTGAGCTTTTCCCGCATATCTTCCTTGAGCTGTTTGGGCATCCAGACCAGGCGCTTGATGCCGCCCTCGGCGCGAATGAATTTCTTGGAACCGATAAAGTGCTTGCTGTGTCCCACAAAGCCGGGGGTAACCGCACCGCCGCCCACAGAGCCGGCAAGGGTCGTGAACTTCATGCCGCAGGGAGTTTCGCCCCGGTAGTCCCGGTCCACGGTCATGACACCGTTACATTTATCAAGCACGGCAGCAATGCACTCAAAGCAGCCGCATGAGGTCATGGGGTTAGTGAGAATGCTGTAGGCGCTCACCACCTCTACTTTGCCGCGCGACGCCTGCTTGACAAAGCCGCTCACCCCTTCCCACTGGCCGAGCCGGTCTTCAAGAACCGCGCCCTTTTCTATGGGCTGGTTGGGGCCGGTGGGGTTGATCTCAAAGGCAGCCTTGCAGTCAAGCCAGTTGTAGGCGCCGCACAGTCCGGTGCGCTCAGGAGTTACCACGCACACGTGCGACGGGGCAAAGGACTGGCACAGGGTGCAGGAGTAGAAGGTGTTTTCGCTCTCGTCGGCAAGGTCGGCGATCCGTTCATCGCGCTTCTTAAAGGTTTCGCGTGCTTCTTTCAGCACTTCCATAACCTTTTCCTGCTCGGTGTATATGGTCACCTGCACCTTGTCTAAAATCTTGCCGAAGTCCTTGTGGTACATGGCATGCAGGATGGTTCCGATGTGCTTCAGCGAGAAGCCCTTTTCCACAGCCTGTTTTGCTATGCGCACCCAGGCGATATCTCGCTGCCCGATGTGCATGAGCCCCTGGGCGTAGTTGACCAGGTGGTGTATCTGCCGTTCCAGGATGGGGAGAAAATCTTCCTGCATCTGGCGGCCGGCAACGCCGACATAAATTGCAAGGGGAAGTTTCGAGCCGACCGGTACATCAGTAATATCCGGGCCGACAACTTCAATCTTGCCGTCCTCCACTTCATCCATGCGCTTCAGCGTAGAAAATTCAACCATCTGGGTCCTGCCGCCGCCGCACTCAAGGCAGATATCTTCACCGCGCACCCGCTCTCCTTCAAAGGCCGGGCCGTAGGCCAGCGGTATCGGAACCTCGGTCACGGTAACTTTCAGGCCGCGCACTTCAATGGCCTTGGCTACCATCTGGTCATGGGAGATATTTGACACCACGTGCTCATAGGTGCAGATGCCGGTGGGAAGCACTTCGGGAATGGGCGTGTCGGCTATAACCGGGAACCCGTAGTTAATAGCTCCAGCGGCATTTGCATACCATTCATCAGAAACAAACCCAAGCGCCAGCACAAAGGCAAAGATGCGGTCTTTATTATAAATGAGGTTTTTTCTGAAGTCTCCCGGTGCGACGCCGCCGAAGGCCATGGCCGCGCGTGAGGCAAAGCCAAGGGCAAATACGCAGGCTGACACGTCAGGGCCGAAGGATACCAGGCGCGTGTTCCAGCCGATCTGGACATTAGCCTCCACCAGTTGCTGGGAAAATCGGACGCCATTGTTCTCCGCGCCCATAAAGACGTATAAATTTTTCAGCTGCAGCTCATGGGCAATCTTGGCCGCGGTTTCCTTGTCCGGGGCCGCGCCGACCACCGCGGCAAATCCGGGGGCAGTGCCGTCCACAAACTCAACACCGCGCTTTCTCATGATGACGTCATTGGCCGCTCCCAGCCATATGTTGTCATCAGTTACCTCTTCACCCCGCAGGTAAAAATCGGGCTGCTCGAGATAGCGGATCGCTTCTTCAATCTCCTCATAAAAAAGCGTTGCCATGCCCGCGTCAAGTGCCGGAGCAAGATAGGGCAGATGCGTTTTTTCATGCACCGGAGGAGGAAGAAGCCTGCGCGCCCGCTGAAACACCAGCTGGCAGTCTCCCAGATTCTTTACCGGGATGCCGAGCATGGCGTAAATAATCGGCAGGTAATAGGCGGTATCGGGGAACCCGATCTCCTTTTCAGGCCCGTATTTCTTTAAGACCTCTGCATACTTTTTTTCAACCCGGGCGGCTATCTTGTGTGCTCCTCGAATAGCTGCAGATGCGATGATCTTTGACACTGTTGGTACCTCCTTGTCTTTTTATAGTTATGCGTCCTGAGCGATGAGTGCCGAGTTTTTTTTACTCAGCACTCGTTACTCCGGCACTCATTGCTGTTTTATACTGCGTCCAGTTCCCGGCGCATTTCCATATCAAAGAGCACCCGCTCGCGGGCCTTGTCAATACCGAGGGCTTTGCGCTTCTTGTCAATGTGCGCGATCATCATCCTGGCCATTTCCATCGGGTCTTTGGCAAACCCCCACATGCCGCCCCACTTCTCTTCCAGTTCCTGGAACAGGTAGTCAGTGACCACCTTGCTGCCGGTGGTCGGGAAGGTGACGCCGAATATGGTGTAGACGCCGGAGGCGACAAAGTAGTGGCCGATGGCAATGGCTTTTTCGCTCATCCACTCGGGGGCGCAGCCTGCTGCCGGCAGGTCGGAGATGTCGTCGCCGAGCCCGCCTTCCTTCACCACCGCGGTTGCCGCGGCGAGGATGCGGCTGTTGTCAACGCAGGAACCCATGTGCAGGACCGGCGGGATGCCGACCGTTTCGCACACTTCCGCAAGGCCCGCGCCGCAGTACTTGGCTGCTTCCGGCACCAGCAGGCCCGCTTTGCCGCAGGCCATGGCGCTGCAGCCGGTGGTGAGCACGATGACATCATTTTTAATGAGCTCTTTTATGAGCACCAGGTGCGCCTGGTCATGCACGGTGCGCGCGTTATTGCAGCCGACCACGCCGGCAATGCCGCGGATGCGGCCGTTGATAATATTATCATTCAGCGGCCGGTAGGATGCGCGGAACGAGCCGCCCAGAAGATAGTTTATGGTCTCATGGGAAAACCCCACCACCATGGGGCTGGTTTCTTTGGGAATATCCGCTTTACCTTTTCGGTGCGGGAAGCGCGCAATGGCAGCGGCCACGATTTTCTTTGCCGAGTTGATGGCATCATGATCATTAAACTCAATGTGCGTGGCGCCTTCAATCTTTGCCTTGGGCGAGGTGGTGATAATCTCGGTGTGGAAGCACTCGGCAACCTGATGGATGGACTGCATCTCGCACTGCACATCAACCACCATGGCATCAACCACGCCGGTGATGATGGCCAGCTCCTGCTGCAGGAAGTTTCCCGCAATGGGGATGCCGTGGCGCATCAGCACCTCGTTGGCCGTGCAGCACATCCCGGCAAGGTTAATGCCCTTGGCGCCCTTGGACTTTGCCAGCGCCTTCATTTCCGGGTCCTCGCAGGCAACCACGACCATCTCCGCGATCAGCGGGTCGTGGCCGTGCACGATGATGTTCACTTCATCCTCCTTGAGCACGCCGAGGTTGATGGTGCCGGTAATGGGCACCGGCGTGCCGAACATGATGTCCTGCAGCTCGGTGGCAATCATGGAGCCGCCCCAGCCATCGACCAGCGCCACCCTGCCTGCCTGGGTAATAAGGTTGCGGTAGTCCTGGTCAACACCCATGTGCGTGCGGTGCATCAGGTCCACGATCTCGCGGTCTATGCCGCGCGGCATCAGGTCGTTCTTGCGCCACAGCTCCTGCCGCTTCAGCGGCGCGCGCTTGGTGAACACCAGGTCTCCTGACTGCTTGCCGAATTCAGCCGAACAGAGCTCGCCGACTTTGATGGCGATATCTTTGAGGCTCATATTTTCCACATCAAGGCCGAAATCCATGCCCAGCTGCAAAAGCTTCTGCACATCCTTTATGCCGTAGCCGGGAATTTTTCCCTTGGCTGCCAGAAGAAACACCTCGGCAACGCCGCGGGCATGGTCGCAGTGGGCTGAAGAGCCGGCAGCAACCATGCGCGCAAAGTTCCGGGCGGCAATGGTGGCCGGGGTCGCGCCGCACACGCCGACCTTGTCGGGCTCCTCACCCTTCTTGGTGGCGGGAACACGGCAGGGGCCCATCGCGCAGTGCTTGCAGCAGCTGCCGTCCGCGCCGATCGGGCAGGCCTTCATGGCTTCCGCCCGGTCAAAGGCAGTTGAGATGCCCTCTCTGCGGGCTTTACTGATCATCTGCAGCGAAGCATCGCATACGCTTAACAGCTTCTCCGGCGCTTTTTCTTTTGCTGTATCTTTTTCCTGTTTTTGTGCCATTGTATGTTACCTCCATGGTAAATCTCTAAATTCGAATATCGAGATCCTAAACAAATCCTAAATTCAAATTTCAAAACTGCCTGTTTAGAATTTAGTGCTTAGTATTTAGAGTTTATTAGTTATGCTGGTTTCTTCCGCCGTTCACTGCCATGGCTTTCCGAGTACCAATAGCGCAGGCTCGTTCTCACATGCTTGAGCATTTCCGCGCGGTCTTCTTCAATGTTGCGCCAGTCTTCTTTACCGGTCGGTACGCCCTTATCATAATTGTCCTTAATAAGCTTTACCAGATGCCCGGCAAAATCAGCTTTTTCCTCAAGCTGATACTTATAATCGCCCACCGTGTCCTGGAGCGGCACCCAGGTGCGGCTCGGCTTGAATGCCTCTTTTACTTCCGGCCCTGTGTCCGCTCCGGACTGCTCTGCAGGCTGGGTTGCAGCACCCTGGGCGGCTGAGGCTGCGCCCCTGGTCATCAGTACCAGGCCCTCTCCCAGATCCTCCTTGTCCAGGGCCTTAATAAGAGCAACAGCATAGCCCGGCGCAAGGTTCATGGGTAAATCCATGATCTGAACTATTTTGCACAGCGCGCCTTCTTTCAAAGATTCGGCGATATTTGAAGCAGCTATGCCAGCCGGGGCTTCTGCTGCTGCAGCGCGGGCCTCGGGGGCAGCGCGCTTCGCCGCTTTGGGCTGCTCAAACCCGCCCAGTTCAGCCACGTAGTCGCGCACCTGCTGGATTGCATCCGGATGGCGCATGACCAGAATGTCTGCCCCGGCCATCAGCACGGTCACCGCAGTGATCGCTTCCATGAGGATGCCGCGCTGCCGGGCATCGCCCATTTTCGGGTCAGAGGGCATCTTGGCCTCTTTGGTCTTCCATACCTCGTCGGCAAAGTTGCACATGAACGGGCACTGCAGCTTGTCATCATTCTGCGTGAGCGCTGCCTGCCGGATGCGCTCCATCACCGAGAAGGAGTACTCCAGGCCGTAGCCCAGGCCGCCGGTGGTCGGGTCGATAATGATTTTATCCAGTCCCACGCCCACGTTGCTGAGCAGTATATTGAGCTGCTTTGCCAGGTTGATGTCGATCGGGGTATTGGCCACAATGGTGAGATTATAGGCCAGCGCCTGGGCGCCCAGCTGCCGGTGATTGGCTTCAACAACCGGGCCGATGATTATATTTAGGCCCGCGCAGGCCTCGGCAACCTTCTTCAGCACCTCGGCATCCTTGTCCGCGTTGGCGCAGCCCCATACAATCACGGGAATCGATACTGCAGACGCCACTGCTTTTGCTGTCTGTGCTGCCTCATCCGCGGGCCGGTTCAATCCGTTGGGATCAGTGCTCTTCAGCCACAGCTGGATCATGTCCGCGCCGTATTCATCCTGGGCTTTGCGCGCCCAGGCGACCGGGTCGCCCAGCACGTCACGGTAGGGCTCAAGACATGCTTCTGCCCAGTCATCCGGCGCGTAATCAAGCACCTGGATGGCAATCTTTGGCGCATGGGGCATGGTACCTTCAAAGGTATAGAACGGGTACGCGGTCTCCCCGCCTACCAGCAACTGCTTGTCCCCTTTCCCGAGATTAATTTCCCTGATGGTTCCCGTATACTGCTGCTTTGGAAACTCTACTGGCATAGGCACCTCACAATCATGCAGGTTAATAGGTTAAAAGAGCTATACCTTTTTACCTTTTAGTCTCTTGACCTTTTTGACTTTTAAATTTATTCAATTCCCGCGGCAAACTTTGCCGCTTTAACCGTGTTGGCCATAAGCATGGTGATGGTCATGGGCCCGACACCGCCCGGCACCGGTGTAATGGAGCCGGCAATCTCTTTGGCCGCATCAAAGTCAACATCGCCGCGCAGGATGGCAATCTTTTTCCCGGTCTTCTCGCTTATCTTCTCACCGACCCGGTTCACCCCCACATCGATCACGCATGCGCCGGGCTTTATCCACTCAGGCTTCACCAGCCCCGGCACACCGGCTGCCACCACCAGGATGTCAGCGCGCTTGCAGTGACCGGCGAGGTCTTTAGTTCCCGTGTGGGCAACCGTAACCGTGGCATTGGCACCGGGGGCTTTCTGCAGCAGGATGTTGGCAGTGGGCTTGCCGACAATATTTGAGCGGCCGACCACCACCACCTCGGCGCCGTCCACCGTCACCCCTGACCTGACAATGAGCTGCTGG
>Ga0209048_10006925_pt1 | contig 10542 bp, 8 predicted proteins | sample FrelakmetCRP12CR_FD_187146 | JGI IMG/M metagenome (GOLD analysis project Ga0209048, IMG submission 187146) | Freshwater lake sediment microbial communities from the University of Notre Dame, USA, for methane emissions studies - CRP12 CR (SPAdes)... | ecosystem: Environmental > Aquatic >... | reverse complement strand
CAGGCGCTGCTGCTCGAAGGCTCGAAGCTCAAAGATCCCGCCGGGTTTGCGAAGTCCATAGCAAAGCTTATGCTCGGGAATGTGAAGCAGTAACGGCTGCAAGAGGTTAGATGAACAATGAAGATCAAGGCCATACTATTCGGGGCTACAGGCATGGTTGGGGAGGGCGTTCTCCACGTAACTCTCAATCATCCCAACGTGGAATCGGTTTTAGTCATAGGCAGAACGTCAAGCAATATGAAGCACCAAAAACTAAAGGAGCTGCTTCATAACGATTTCTTCGATTATGCGACTATTGAAGAACATCTCAGAGGATTTAATGCCTGTTTTTTTTGCCTCGGGGTTTCCTCAATGGGAATCAATGAAAAAGAGTATACCCGGATTACCTACGACCTTACGATGCACACTGCAACTACATTGTCGCGACTCAACCCCGATATGACGTTCTGTTACGTGTCGGGAACGGGGACCGACAGCACTGAAAAAGGCCGCAGCATGTGGGCAATGGTGAAAGGAAAAACGGAAAATGCTCTGATGAAGCTCCCGTTCAAGGCGACATACTTGTTCAGACCGGGATTCATTAAACCCATCAAAGGTCTAAGAAATGCTCATGCATTATCCAAAACGGTGGGGTTGTTGTATCCGGCTTGGAAATTTCTTTTTCCAAAGTATGTCTGTACGCTGGAAGAACTGGGTCTTGCGATGATTCAAGCAGCAGGGCAGGGCTATTCAAAACAGATTCTGGAAAATAATGATATCGTTCAACTTGCTAAAACCAACTCGGGCGGCAGCGCATAACAACCGTACCACATCCCTGGCGTTTGTACCGCTTCTTTTTCTCGATCACCTATCCGAATAATATTGAACGCACAAAAACCGACGCGAAAAAAAAGGAGTTAGTCTATGCTGACTAACCCCTTGATATTTATGGAGCGGGTGGCGAGACTTGAACTCGTGACCCCAGCCTTGGCAAGGTGTTCAGTATATCCACTCTGCCATTCCCTACCTTACCTTTTGTTTCCGCCCTCTACTGACATACGAACTGCACAATAATGAGCTAACCTGTGACCAATGGTTGCAAAATATAGACTTCGTCTGTAATCTTCCAATATCAAAAAGAGGAGATAACAGGTGCGCACTACACCTGGTATCATTGACTCTAGGGCCATGATGCAGGTTGAAATGTTCAATTATTTAGTTCAGAATAAATCGTGATTAACTTCCTGAACTTCGTAGCAGTTGCGTTTAATGGAAATAGTATGTTTCATGCCATATTTTACATAAGCTGTCGCTCATCTCCAGAAATTTGCAAGGATAGACAAACCAGTATAATCCTTGATTATGCCCCGAAGATGATTTGTAGCAGGTGCGAGGAATAGTTGCCAGGAGCAAGTATTTTACCTTGACTATTCAATCGCGAGGCGTTAACATAATGACAGTAAATTTGCAAAATAAATAATAGCTGTTAAAATACGATGATGACCTTTACCGAAGATAAAAAACAAATTTTTAGACTATTCCTTGTTATTTATTTCCTTGTCTACTCGATATCCCCTCTTACATATACTCTTTCCGATAAACACGTTTCTGAAAGTATCACTGCGACTAATAATGAATCATCAAGCATAAAAAGCGTTCATCTTTTGCTATGGGAATTCCTTACAGAAAGATTATCTTCCATTGCAGAAAACTCGCACAACGATGGAAATGCCAATATTCTTATCAAGAAAAAACGTGCTATCGCTCCAGAAAATGCTTCTGATAAAATATTTTCGTGCAAGAATGTGTCAGCTCCGAAAGAATGCCATGATCCATTGGCCCCATCAACCTCTAGTTTAAACGTCCAACCCATTAATTTCCTTGACATTTATAAAGGCTTTAATCCCGTATACACAGGCCATTCTCCCCCTTCAGTCTGATATCCAGATCGCAGAACTTAATTCCCCAAAACCCATTCCACAAGTATTGATGAGTCGGCAGTTAATGCCGCGAATTCCAACTCGTTAATACAGTTGTCTGCACTAACTCAGGCAGAACGGGAATCTATTTATCACGCCATTATAAGGAGACTTTTCTAATGAGATACAACGGGATACCGTACTACGGAACAATTTTAATTCTAACTTCCATTGTTCTCTGGGGTTGCCCTAAAAAGTCCGAAATCACGGCTTCACCCGAGGCTCAAAAGGAGCAAGTGACCTCTCCTGTAGCGGAGACTGGCAAGGACGGGAAAAGTGTATCACCTCCTGGATCAAGTCAAGAGGCAAAAGAGCGCGCCATGGCTACCGGAGGAGGTCTTCAGCCAATTTATTTCGACTATAACAAATCCTTCGTTCGAGACGATGCAAAATCAGTCATGAAAAAGAATGTGGAATGGCTCAAATCAAACCCAAAGGCCAAGATCAAGATCGAAGGGAATTGCGACGAGCGGGGTACGGCGGAATACAACCAGGCCCTTGGCCAGCGACGATCAGTCAGCGCAAAGAAATACCTCACCGAAATGGGCATTGATTCCAGCAGGATATCACTAATTAGCTTCGGCAAGGAGAAGCCGGTCTGCACAGAGAGCACTGAAAGTTGCTGGCAAAAGAATAGGCGAGACGATTTTGTTGCGGTAAGTCCCTGAGTTGAAACACCGAAACGATGCTGTGGTTCGCTTCGGCTCAGTACTTTGCGAGTCAAAAACTTTGCAGATTGAGTGTTTCTCAGGCGTAGTAAAAAGCATCATAGCGGTGACAGTATGTGTTTTATCGTGGTAACCAGGGTATGCATGAGCGTTATCCCCCCTTTCGCACTGCAATGCTTTCTGGTACCCATTAAGGGTGCCGCAAGTATAGATAAACTTGCGGCGCCCGTTTCTTTCAAAAAAAGACCAGCAACTGCGTGGGTGTGAGCCCCACTTGGTTCGTCTATGCCTTGTGATTTTTCAAAGCGCAACGCATTATTAGGTTCGATATTCACAGCTATTGTACTAAACAAATGGAGCTACATTAGAACAACGGGTAGTGAGGTGCGTTTTTGCAGCATTACAAACAATCATAATCATCACATTGGAAATTGCAAAAAGGGAATATTAACCGTGTCATGCTCGTGATTAGCTCCAATATTGGAGGTCGATCAATGAACATATTTTCCCTAGATTACATTGTGCTGATATTTTTTTTAATTTATGCTGTGTACAAGTTGTTGCATACAAATACTATCACTAGTAAAAAAAAGAATAAGGGCCACATGCAGGTCCCGCATGGATAGAATTGACTAAAGATGTTCGAACATCGGTATTTCGGAAGTCCCGATGTTGACTATTTTCACAAGGACCCATGACGTACACTCCATTTACTTATTGTATTTGGGTCAAGTTCCAAATGAGTACAGATCGTTAAGCTGTTTTTAGCAAATCATGACAGAATCCCCCGTCGGCCTGACGCGGGGATGAATGTCATCCTTGCCGAGGGGGTTATATAAGCGCAAATGATCAGAAAAAGGACACTGTGCATGTAAAAGAATCATGAAAGGAGGAACCGTGAAAGCATTGTTCAAAAAATTGGAATCACTCTTGGCAGCCGCGGCCTTTGCAGAAGAGGGAGAGTTTGAAACAGCACGGCAGATCATGAAGGAGGACAGGCCGAGAAAAACAGATCGGCCGTCAGACCGGAAGCACCAGAGACCCGCCAGATTAGAGGTGCGAGCCGAATAATACGAAACAGCTCTGAATACTTATCAATAAAAACGGGGCGGGATGCGCGACGCTATCCATGACCTTTTACTGAAGCCGGTCAAGATCAAGGGGTTAAAAAGCATCCGTAGGTCCTTAAACGTCACAACAGGGCGGTGGAGATGATCTCAAACATGGGGGAACCATATATCATACGTTTGGGAAATTTCCAGAGCCGAAAATCAATCACAGATTCTGCTGAGGAACCAGAAAATGAACGGCAACATATTTTCAGGCCTGCTCAAACGGGAAATTATTACGGAGAGAGATTTACAAGATGCAATAGAAAAATCTCGCACGTCTGGTAGGCATGTAGAAGAATTCCTGATGGACAAGGAGATACCCAAGCACGAGATTCTCTTTTGTCTCACCGAATTCTACGGTTGTCCGTTTGTCGAATTTGATGAGGGCATAACGGCGCAGCCGGGCCTCATGTCCCGGATAGATGCCGAGAGGCTCAAAGTGGCATTATGGTTTCCGCTGTCTGTTGAGGAGGGCACGGCAGAGGTGATCGCCTGTTATCCCGACTCAGCGGGTTTAAGAGCAGAGATACAGAAGACCTTGGGAGTGGATCGCATCGAGTTCCGGGTCACCGTGCCCTCCGAGCTCCGCAGGATCATAGAACACAATCAGGATATCAATCCCGGATTCCCTCCTTCATCAAGCAGGACCCAGCTTGCAAAGGTAAGAACATTTCTGGCGAACAGGCGGAGCATGCTGGCGAGTTACAGGACATCGCTCTCGAAGAACAGGACCGGTCTTGCCTTTCTCCGGACCGGATTGTCTTTCATCACCATTGCCACTTTGCTGTTCAAAATCTTTGTCCTCGGATATTCTTCCCTTATTGAGCTGGCGCTCCTCATAACAGGGGTCGTCATTGCCGTGGACGGTCTTCTCTGGTATGTTCCTGTTCGCGGAATAGCGAAGAGAGGGCTGAACCCGATCATTCCCCATCCATCGGACGGGACAACGGTTCTCACGGTGGAGGACCCGGAAGGCTGGTATTATTTCGCAAGGACAGCACCGGTAGAAGGGGCGGAAGACTTGCGCGATTGCTGGAATGGTCTTTCACCGGTCCAGAGGCGGATGTTCCTTGCCAACGACAGGACCGACCTGGCTGATGAGAGGACCGTACTCGCATATTTCAGGACGCTGATGGCAAAGGCACGCACGGGACTTGCCCTGTCGCGCACCGGGATCGCTCTTACCGGCGTTGGAATTGCTTTGTTGAGGCACGTTCATGAGGGGAAGTGGTATGTATTCTACTTTACGCTTATTTTTACCGGCATCATAATGATACTTGAAGGCTTGTACAGTTATTTTCCGGGTAGGCGTGCCGGAAAAGAAAGCCTCGCTTCTCAAGTGACAGCCGAAAACAAGCGCAGAATATGGGATGATATCCTTCCTCCGGTAGATCATCAGCCGGAATGCAAAAATCATAATACAAGACGGCCTCCTGTTCACCCGGGTCAGGCACCCGGTGTGTGGGGGACAACGGGACTTGCCCTCGAAAGAACCTTGCTTGCGGAGAGACGCAATGTTATGGCGAGGCTCCGCACGGTGATGGCCCGATCAAGAATCGGTCTGGGGTTTGTCAGGACCGGCATGAATTTTACGGCCGTAGGTATCGGACTCCTCGTCTCATTCGGCACCGCCAATGCTGCATGGACGGCACTGGAAACGGGGATATTGGCAACAGGCTTGATGTTAGTGGCCGATGGGCTTTACTGGCACCTCCCGGCTGAAAAGATCAGGAAACAGTTCCCCTATTGCTTCGGGGAGGTTGAAGTCGCCATCCCCGATTATACGAGGCCGGCCCGTTCCTGGGAAAGGGTGTCTTTCAAACATGCATACGATGAGTGAACATGCCGTAACGTATAGGCTTAACAGGTTTCGCAGGCTGCCGGAACAAGGTGTCATCTCCGAGGAAGATTTCCACGCCGCAGAAAGAGCTGCCTTGGCACGCGGCATCGATCTTGAAAGAATTTTGATGCAGGATTACGGCGTCCCGCGATGTGTCCTTCTCGAATCCCTTTCCGCGCATTACGGCCTTCCGGCGATTGAATACGATGAACGGTTGCCGATACCGCCCGAGCTCTTTTCCAGGTTTAATGCTGAACAGTTGTGTTTAAGCCCATGGTTTCCCCTGTTCAAGGACAAGAATGGCGTGGTAATCGCCGTCAACGAACCGGATAACATTTCGGTCCAGAATCAAATCAAAGAAGTATTTCCGGATACGGCGTGTTCATTCATGGTGGCCCTTGCCGAGGACATCAGATGGTTTATCCAGGATTTCACGAAGACGTCTGGGCATTTGATAGGCACAGAGAGGACCGGTCTTGCATACTGGCGAAACACGGTGGACCAATGGAGAACGAGACTTGCCTGTTACCGGACTGATCTGGCAAAAGGACGAACAGGCCTAAATATCATGCGCTGGGGACTCGGCCTGATCACCCTTGCTGATGCGCTCATGCGCACCCACTCGAGCGGTGAAAATTCCATCGTTTATTGGTTTGTCCTTGCAGTTGGTCTGGGCGTGTCGATCGCGGGTCTGTCCGGCTATCTGAAGGTGAGAGGCTCCAGAATGAGTCCACCGAGAGACCAGACCCTTGTTGAGGTAACCGGAGCGGTCCTTTTGTTTCTTGAGGATTTCCATTTTATAAAAAACGACATTTGTTCCCCATCTAAAAAGACTATGCTCGGAAGGTTGGGGGACCTTTTGTCGTTTTATTCGACCATCCTCACTCCATATCACGGCTATCGGGAACGTATTCATCTGGCACGGGAAAGGAATGTGCTGGCAGCGCAGCGCACGGTGGCCGCCTGCTACCGGACGATCGCTTCACGGGCAAGGACCGGCCTGTCTTTCCTGCGCACCGGTGTAGCTCTGTCGAGTCTCGGGATAGGGCTGATCCGGTACTTCGCCTTCGGCCTGTTGACGGTTTTTGATGCACTGCTTGTCGCTGCAGGGCTGCTGATGATCATGGATGGGGCGTTATGGTACTGGCCGGTAAGAAAAGAACAGTCCGAAATACCGCATCCGTATGTACAGAGCCAGACATGAAGATCGAACAGAAGATCATTCTTTCCTATATTTTCAATGTCGCTTTTATCGCGTTGATCGGTTTCTTCTCCCTACAGAACATGGACCTTGTCCTTGCCAAGCTCAGGTTTGCTGAGATAGCGGACGATTTGAACGCATCCTTTCTCGAGATGGGGATTTCAGAGAAGAACTTTTTCATTTACAAGGACAGGACGGCGCTTAACGAGATCAATGATAAAATAAAATATACCAAGGAATCGGTTGAAGCGGTTAGGAACGATATTGTACGCACCGTTGGTAAAAAAAATTTGATGCTGTTGCGCACCTACCTTCAAGAATATGCGATCGCGGCGGATGCGATCAGGAAGAGCGGGACGAGGGACCCACGGCTGGAGCTGAAACTGAGGACGGAAGGCCAGAAGCTGAGGGAATTTTTCAACACCATCACGAGGCCTGAACGAAAGAAGGTAAACAGCATCATTCTCAACTCGAAAAAGATCCTCTTTATCTCATTCTGGTGTATCTTGTTTCTGGCCGTCGCTGTGGGGCGGTTTGTCTCTAAGAAAATCCTGAATTCCCTGAGGGCAGTGGAGAAGCTTGCCGTCTCGATTTCAAAAGGGGATTTCAGGAAGATCGAAGACATCAAGTCGAACGACGAGCTCGGGTCCGTGATCAAGGCGGTAAATCTCATGTCCGAGGAACTAAAGACCCGGGAGGAAGAGATCATCCAGTCGAAAAAGCTCGCGTCGCTCGGAATTCTCACTGCCGGAGTCGCCCATGATATAAGGAACCCGCTCAACAATATCTCGATGATAGCCCAGAATTTTGTGGCAATGTACGACTCTTTGAACAAAGAGGCGAGGATCGAGATGATCGAGAAGGTTGAAGAAGAGACGAAGCGGATCGAGGAAATCGTGAAGGACCTGCTTGATTTCTCCAAGCCGAAAGATGCGAACAGGAAGGAAGCAAATATCAACGATGTCGTGCGTAAAGCGCTTAAGCTCATGCAGAACACCCTCGATATCTCGAACGTGGAACTGCACCTGTCCCTCTTTTCCGATCTCCCGCTCGTGTATATCGATAGCAACCAGCTGCAGCAGGTGTTTATCAATCTTATCGTAAATGCTGTCCAGGCCATGGCTGCCGGCGGCAAGCTGTTTATCGAAACAGGTTCGGGCGTCGAGGATGTCGTAAAAATAGTAGTGAGGGACACTGGGAGAGGGATATCTCCCGAGTTGCTGCCCTATATATTCGACCCATTTTTTACTACAAAAGGGGTTGAAGGGACGGGGCTTGGCATGTCGGTCAGCTATGGGATCATCAAGAGTCATAAAGGAACTATCAGGGTCGAAAGCGACCTTGAGGTCGGTACTGCTTTTATCATAGAGTTGCCCATTTATAGAAAATAGGAGGTGCAGATGGAAGGTCGCAGAATTATGGTCATCGACGATGAAAAGATAGTCGGCGATATGGCGAAAATGTCCCTCGAACAGGAGGGATATCATGTCGAGACGTTTTTGACCGCCAAGCCTGCTCTAGAAAGACTCGTGATGGAAAAATTCGAGGTTGTGGTCACCGATTATAAGATGAAAGGGATCGACGGCATGGAGGTCCTCAGGACCGTCAAAAAATCAAATCCCGAAACCAAAGTCATCATGATCACGGCATTCGCAAACCTCGACACCGCGATAGAGGCGTTGAGAGAGGATGTCCATGATTTTTTTCCTAAACCGGTCAAGCTGAAAGAGTTAAAAGCGTCAATCCGGCGAGCGGTGGAAAAATAGTGAGCAGAAATCATCCAGGTTTTATACGAGCCATTCTCAAGAGACTGAAAAGAGCCGTTTCACCGCTGCCGGCCTTTGAGGAATTGTTCAATAGGTTCGGCGAGGTCCTGGAAAGCCACAACAGGGCGGTAGAAATGATTGCCGATATGGGTGAGAAGCTCGGCGGTGGGTACCTCTTCGATATCAACTATATCGAGAGCGCCTATGCCGAACTTTCCATGGCCGTCTCCGGTTCAAGAAAGAGCTTTAACGTCCTTACCCGAGACCGGTATCCCCGCCTCCAGGACGCATTCGTCCGGATCGACAATAGGATCAGAGAAATGATGTCGAGTACGGATGCATCATCGGGTGAGCTGATCGTTTTCTGCGAAGATACTTCATGGGATATGTACTGCGAGATCGGTGGGAAGAATGCCGGGCTTGCTGAGCTGAGGAATATCATGAAGCTCAATGTTCCGGACGCCTTTTTCGTGACGACACACTCGTTCGACGACTTCATGGAATTCAACCGGCTTGACGAACGAGTGGAGTCCCTGAGAAAGAGCGGCGGGATTTCTGAGGGCAACTTTATTCTGCTCCGGGATTCGATCATCGGCGGGGAAATCCCTTCGGCTTTGGATGACGCGTTCGGCAAGGCAATCAGGAAGATGAAAACGAAATGTGGCGCCACCTGCTCACTTGCCGTGAGGAGCAGCGCAGAGGAAGAGGACGGAAAGCTTTCATTCGCAGGACAATTCGATACTATCCTCAACGTGCCCCTGGAAGCCGGGGCTATCAAGGAGGCGTACAAGAGGGTCGTCGCGAGTTTGTTTTCACCGCATTCCGTTGAGTACCAAAAACGTTTTGGTTTTGACGCTCAAAGGATGAAAATGTCAGTCGGATGCGTGGCGATGGTGGAGGCGGTTTCAAGTGGCGTTGCGTATTCTGTTGATCCAAGCGGAAAGAAGGACAATCTTTTAATCAGCGCAAATTGGGGTTTGGGCAAGACTATTGTCGAGGGCATGGTGGAAGCAGACCTCTACCTGGTCAACAAAGGGCCCGCTCCAGAAATCGTCGACGAGAGATGCGGCATGAAGGAAGCGATGACGATAATTCTCCCCGGCGGCGGAATCGACACAATCGCAACCCCTCTTGAAATGAAGGGGAGGCCGGTCCTTGATACCGAAAAGGTAATCGCGCTGGCTGTGCAGGCCCAGTCAATCGAAAGACATTTCAGAAGACCTCAGGATATCGAATGGGCGATTGACGCGTCAGGAAGGATATTCATTTTACAGTCGCGAGAGCTGCGGATGGGAGAGGAAGAATGCAAGCGCTCCGCTACGGTCATCAATCTCATCGAGTCGAAACCCGTTTTGATGAGAAATAAAGGAATCGGCGTACAGAAGGGCATCGGCGTCGGTAAAGTCTTTGTGGCAAAAACCCCGGACGATGTTCAGGATTTTCCGAAGGGCGCGATTCTCGTTTCGAAACGAGACTTCTCGGTTTTCGTGCGCCTGATGAACGACGTGTCAGCCATTATTACGGACATCGGGACGCCTACCAGCCACATGGCTTCCCTTGCCCGGGAGTTCAGGATACCGACGCTTGTGAACACCGACGATGCTACTCGAATTCTTAAAGACGGCATGGAGATCACGGTAAGCGTGGATGAAGAAGGCAGTGCGGTGTACGAAGGGATTCTAGTGGAGGCGCACGAATGCACTGCTGCGAACGCCCCCCACATAACCGAGGTCCACGAATACCTCAAGAAAAGATACGTGTTGAGACATATCTCTCCTCTCAATCTGATCGAGCCCTTGCATGACAAATTTCTGCCCGAAGAGTGCAAGACTATGCACGACATCCTCAGGTTCATTCACGAAAAGTCCATTATGGAGCTCGTGGATTGCGCCCGGCACGGCAGGGTGAGCCTGAAGGGGTATGCCGCCGTGACATTGGATTTGCCGGTCCCGGCCGGCATTGTAATGATCGACATGGGGGGCGGACTCTTCAGTGGC
>Ga0209048_10006924_pt1 | contig 10542 bp, 7 predicted proteins | sample FrelakmetCRP12CR_FD_187146 | JGI IMG/M metagenome (GOLD analysis project Ga0209048, IMG submission 187146) | Freshwater lake sediment microbial communities from the University of Notre Dame, USA, for methane emissions studies - CRP12 CR (SPAdes)... | ecosystem: Environmental > Aquatic >... | reverse complement strand
CAGCGGGTCGTCTACTACGGCCGGTATCTCCCCTACTTCGACAACGCCCGGTTGGAGTACCACCGTCACCTGGGGCTCCAGGGCTACTGGCAGGCCGAGCACGAGTTCGTCATGCGGTCACTCGAAGTCACGTACGAGGCGCCGGCGCGCTTCGACGATCTGCTGGATGTCCACGTGCGGACCACGCGGATCGGCGAGAGCAGCGTCACCGTGGAGGGCGCCGCGTACCGGGTCGACGACGATCGCCTGATGTGCACCGCGCGAATGACGCTGGTGCTCATCGATGTCGCCACGCGCCGGCCGGTGCCGGTCCCGGACGACTACCGGCGGGCGACCGCCGCGTTCGAGGGCGACGGGGTCGAGATCGCGACGTCCTGACGGCATCATTCGCGACCCGCGGTGGTGGCGCCGCCCGCCCGCGAACGCCGCCCCGCGGGCGGCGGGAGGGCGGGGTATCCTGTAGTCCATTCCCCCTCACCCTTCAGGAGCCCACATGAAGGTAGGCGTTCCGAAAGAGACCCTGCCCGGCGAGCGCCGCGTGGCGCTGGTGCCGGATGCCCTCGGCAAGCTCAAGGCCGCCGGGATTGACATCCTCGTCGAACGCGGCGCCGGGACCGCGGCCGCGTTCCCGGATGCGGCGTACGAAGAGGCCGGCGCCACGATCGTCTCCGCGGACGAGCTGTACGCCGGGGCCGATTGCGTCGTCAAGGTCCAGAAGCCGACCGAGGCGGAGGCTGCCCGCCTGCGTCCGGGCCAGGCACTGGTCGGGCTGCTCAGCCCGCTCATTGATCCCGGCCTCATGCAGCAGCTGGCCGACCGGGGCGTGACCGCGATCAGCCTGGACGCGATCCCGCGGACGCTGTCCCGGGCCCAGACCATGGACGTCCTCTCCTCGCAGGCGAACATCGCCGGCTACAAGGCCGTGCTCGTGGCGGCCGACGCGTTCGGGCGCTACTTCCCGCTCCTCACCACGGCCGCCGGGACCGCGAAGCCCGCCAACGTGCTGGTCCTGGGGATCGGCGTGGCCGGGCTCCAGGCCATCGGCACCGCGCGGCGGCTCGGCGCCGTCGTCAAGGCGTATGACGTGCGCCCCGAGACGAAGGAGCAGGCCGAGTCGCTCGGCGCCCAGTTCGTGACCCTCAAGACCGCGATCGACGCGACCGGCACCGGCGGCTACGCCCGCGAGCTGACCGCGGAGGAGCGCGCCGCCCAGCAGGCGGAGCTCAACGCGGTGATCGGCGCCATGGACGTCGTGATCACCACCGCCCAGATCCCCGGGCGCAAGCCGCCCGTCCTGGTGACCGCGGACGCCGTGCGGGCGATGAAGCCCGGCTCGGTGATCGTGGACATGGCCGCCAGCGCGCTCGGCGGCAACTGCGAGCTCTCGCAGGCGGGCGAGACGATCGCGACGGAGAACGGGGTGACGATCATCTCCCCGGACAACCTCCCGGCGACCGTCCCCATCAGCGCGAGCCAGTTCTACGCGCGCAACCTCCAGTCGCTCCTGCTCCACCTGGTGAAGGACGGGCAACTGGCGCTTGACCCGGCCGAGGAGATCACGGCCGGCGTCCTGATCACCCACGGCGGGAAGGTCGTCCAGCCGGCGACCGCGAAGCTCCTCGCACCCGCATCGGCCGCGGGAGGGCCCACCGCATGACCGAGCTGCTCTTCCCGATCACCATCTTCGTCCTGGCGATCCTCGTCGGGTTCGAGGTGATCTCCAAGGTTCCCGCCACGCTCCACACGCCCCTGATGTCGGGCGCGAACTCGATCCACGGGATCGTGCTCGTCGGCGGCATGCTCATCGCTGCCGACGCGACGGAGATCGTGGGCTACACGCTGGCCTTCATCGCGATGGTCTTCGGGGCCACGAACGTCGTGGGCGGCTATGTCGTGACGGACCGGATGCTCCTGATGTTCAAGAAGAAGCCGACGGCCCCCAAGGCCGACGCGAAGGCCTGACGGGACGTTCGAGATGACCATCAGCGACCTCGTCTACTTCGCCCAGCTCGCCGGTGCGGCGGCCTTCGTCCTCGGCCTCCACTACATGAACTCGCCCGCCACGGCGCGCAATGGCAACCTGCTCTCCGCCGGCGGCATGATCCTGGCCGTCGTCGCGACCCTCGTCGGGCTCGTGACGCGCCCGGGCGGACTCTCTCCAGCCTCGTGGACGATCATCATCGTGGGCTTCGCGATCGGTGCCGGTGCCGGCCTCTGGATGGCCAAGAACGTGAAGATGACCGCGATGCCGCAGCTGGTCTCGCTGTTCAACGCGGTCGGCGGCGGAGCCGCGGCCCTCGTCGCGATCCAGGACTACCTGCGCATCGGCACGGAGGGTGGCGCGAGCGTCTCCACGTCGGTCTTCGTGGTCCTTGGCGCGGCCATCGGCTGCGTGACGTTCTCCGGCTCACTCATCGCTTCCGGCAAGCTCCAGGGCGTGGTCAGCGGCAAGCCGATCATCTTCCCCGGGTCGCGGCCGCTCACCGTGGTGCTCGCGGTCGTCGCGGTCCTGGGCACGGCCGTGCTGATCCTGGACGCGGCGGGGACGTTTGCGCTCGGCGGCGGCGTGGCCGCTCTCGTGCTGGGCGTCATCATCGCCTCGGCGCTCGTGTTCGGGATCACCATGGTCCTGCCGATCGGCGGCGCGGACATGCCGGTCGTGATCTCGCTCCTGAACTCGTTCACCGGGACGGCGGCGGCGATGGCCGGCTTCGTCCTGAACAACCCGGTCCTGATCATCTCCGGCGCCCTGGTCGGGGCATCGGGCGGCATCCTGACCAAGCTCATGGCCGACGCGATGAACCGCTCGATCATGAACATCATCGTCGGCGGCTTCGGCGGCGGCGAGGGGACGGTCGGGTCCGCCGGCGGCGGCGCCACCCAGGCCCGCGGCATTTCCGCGGACGACGTGGCGATCCAGCTTGTCTACGCCTCGAACGTCATCATCGTGCCGGGCTACGGCCTCGCGGTGGCCCAGGCGCAGCACGCCTGCCGGGAGCTCGCGGAGCTGCTGGAATCGAAGGGCGTGGACGTGAAGTACGCCATCCACCCGGTTGCGGGCCGGATGCCGGGGCACATGAACGTCCTCCTCGCGGAGGCGAACGTGCCGTACCCGTCCCTCAAGGAGATGGACGAGATCAACCCGGAATTCGACCGCTGCGACGTCGCGCTCGTGGTGGGCGCCAACGACGTCACGAACCCGGCCGCGCGGCGGCCCGGCAACCCGGTCTCCGGGATGCCGATCCTCAACGTGGACCACGCGAAGTCGATCGTCGTCATCAAGCGGTCCATGGGCCGTGGCTACGCCGGCATCGACAACGAGCTCTACGGCAACCCCAAGACGGGCATGCTCTTCGCGGACGCGAAGGACGGCCTGAGTCAGCTGGTGGCGGCCGTCAAGGCGCTCTGAGCCGAACTCCTTGCTCGCGACACTCAAGCTCGGCCCCGACGGCAACGCCGGGGCCGAGCGATTCGCGGCGCGAGCCGCCTGGCCGCGACGAGCCATTTGGCCGCGCGAATGGCCCGCGTCCGGCATGATGTCCGCTCGCGGGGAGGCCAGCTGGCCTGAGCCCGTGGGCTGCCCTGCCTCAGCCGAACCGGCCGAGCGGCCGCAGCAGGTCAACAATGAGCGCGGCAACCGCCGCAGGCGCCTCGAGCGCGATCAAGTGGGCGACGGCCGGCATCAGCACAGCCCGGGCGTTCGGGCACGTCTGCTCGAGGTGCCGGGCGGTCGCCCACACATCGGAGACGTCGAGCGCACCGGCGATGGCGAGCACGGGCATCGTCAGCGCGTCGAGCCGCTCGGCGGCCGGCGGGACCAGGCGGATGGGACGCCCGAAGACACGGCCCGGGTCGCCAACCTGGCGATCCATCGCCCGGACCGCCTCGCGAATCGCCGTTGGGACGCGATCCGCCGGCTGGTCGATGCCATCGACCCAGAGGCGGACATCGAAGTCGGCCACTGTCTCCGGGTCGGCGCTTGCCTCGAGACGGTCCATCTCCTCGAAGAGCGCCGTCTCGGCGGGCGTCGGCTCTGGTTCGTAGCCGCCGATGTTGGCCCCGATCGTCACGAGCGCGGCGACGCGCTCCGGGAATTCGACGGCAGTGTCCACGGCAATCTGGCCACCGCGCGAGTTGCCGACGAGGCAGGCCTTGCCCACGCCCAGGCCATCCAGGATGGCGACGACGTCGGCGCGGTTGCTGAACTCGACGTCCTCCGTCGCGGACCGGCCGAAGCCGCGTGCGTCGAAGCTGATGGCGCGATAGCCGGCGGCCACGAAGTGCGGCACGAGCGGCTCCCACGCCCGCGCGTCAACGATGCCCGCGTGGAGCAGGAGAATCGGCGGCCCGTCGCCCTCGTCGACAACGGAGAGTCGGCCGCCCTGAACAGTAACTGTCAGCTGACGCATGGTGTCTCCTCCGCGTGTCTCGCAGGGCAGGTCGGTGGTTCGCTGCCCAACTTCCGGGTCAGGCTATCGGGCCCACCAGCTCGATCCGGACCCGCTTGTTGATGCGGCCCTTGGACTCGTAGCCGGTGACCCGGATCGTCCCAACCTCGCGGGTATTGGCCACGTGGGTGCCGCCGTCGGCCTGGAGATCCAGGCCCACGATCTCGATCGTCCGGATCTGCTCGATGCCCTCGGGAAGGAGGTTGATCTTCGTGCGGATCAGGTCCGGGATCGCGAAGGCCTCCTCGCGCGGGAGAACGTTGACGCGGACATCGCGGCTGCGGAGGAGCTCCTCGTTGACCGTGGTCTCGATGGCGCCGACGAGCTCGCCGGACATCCGCTCGAACTCGAAGTCCATCCGGCCGCCGCCGGGCTCCATGTTCCCGCCCGTGACCAGCGCGCCGTAGTCGCGCCACACGACCCCGCAGAGCGCGTGGAGCGCGGTGTGCGTCCGCATCAGTCGGAACCGGCGCTCCCAGTCCAGGTCGGCGGTGAAGATCGCGGCCGCGCCCGATCCACCGAGCTCACCCGGCGTCGGCGGCTCGGCCCCCGGCTCCAGCTCGTGCCAGATCTCGTCGCCCAGCTTGCGCGCGGCGATCACGAGCCAGGCGCGGCCGCCGGCGGTCCGCAGCATCCCGCGATCCGCCGGCTGCCCGCCGCCGCCGGGATAGAAGACGGTGCGGTCGAGGAGGACGAGCGCCCCCGTTCCTTCCGCGGCCGGCGGCTCCACGGCACGGAGTCGCGCCTCGATGCTCCGCGCGTATGCATCGACGTAGCAGACGTTCTCGCTCATCGGCACACGGTACCGCGGCCGGCGGCGTCGTGGCGCGGAGTGCGCCGCCCGGGCGGTCCCCGTTCGACCCGCACGGCGCACCGGTGCGGCGGCGCACCGAACCGGGACCAAAGTACGGGGTCAGCCCGGACCACCGCGTACGAACGTCCCATAGCCCTGGCGTGGCGCCGCGGGCTACGTTTCGAGCACGCGCCACGCCAGCGACTCTCGAGAGGCGCGAGAGAGTCGCACCGCTCTCGTCCGTGCCCACGGTTGGGATCACTCGAGGAGTGCCCATGTGAAGCAGTCACTGAAGTCCCGACTCTTCGGACTTGCCGTCACGCTCTCCGTCTTCGCGGTCTTCATTCACCCGTTGATCGGGAAGCGCTGGTAGGTCCTCCCTTTCGCGGAACGCCCGGGACGCGGAGCCCTCCCCGCCGACCGATCAGGCGCCCCGCCCACGCCGAACGAGACCCGGACCCGCCGGCCCGGGTCTCTTCGCGTCCGCCGCGAGATCATCCACGAGCCCCAGCCGGAGCGCCACGGTTGCCGCCTCGACCCGGCCCGAAACCCCGAGCTTGGCGAGGATGTTCCCGACGTGAACGCCCACCGTCTTCTCGCTGATGTAGAGGCGCTCGCCGATCTCGCGGTTCGTGCGGCCGGCCACGACCTCCGCCAGCACGCCTCGTTCCCGGACGCTCAGACCGAACGTCTCTGCGGTCCGCCGATCCGCCGTTGACGCACTCCAATCGGGACGCGCCGGACGCGCATCGCTCGGGACGGCGCCGCCGGCCGGTTGTGTGTCTCGCGCCGCGGCAGCGGCCAGGACTTCCAGGGCCACCGTCGGCAGCGTGATACGGGCGCGTCCTGCGAGGTCGGCAACGGCGCGGAGGAGCGGGAGCGCCGACAGCCCAGCAGCGATATGGGCGGCCTCCAGCAGGGGCTCGCGCGCTTCCTCGCGCCGCCCGCGCCGCTCGCCGTCGGCGGTCCCGGCCGCGAGGATCGCTGCCGCCTGTCGGCGGCGGGCACGGGCCGTGTCGTACGGACGACCCAGCGCGACCCACCCCTCAGCGACGGTGGACCAGGTCGCGGGATCGTCGCGCCCGATGACCCGGAGCAGGTGCGCCCGGGCGGTTGCGAGCTCCGCGTCCGCCTCGCAGCGCGCGAAGGCGTCGGCGGCAACCCCGGATGCCTCGACCATCCGCTCCGCCTCACCCAGGACGGCATCCGCCCGGGCACGGATCGAGACGAGCGTCGCGAGGTCGCGTCGGTCACGCGCGGCCTCTGCAACGTCACCGGCCACCGCCAGCAGGGTGCCGGCGGTGCTCGCGGCCAGCGCCCAGTCCTCGGTGGTCCGGACGCGATCCCACGCGGCGTCGGCAACCCGGCGGGCGTCCGCCGGGTCTCCCCGCCAGAGCGCAAGGGAGGCCGCGGCCTGGAAGGTGGGGACGGCAAACTGCGTGTCGGCGATCAGTTCCAGCTCCACGAGCAGGCGGCCCAGCGTCCGGCTTGCATCTTCCCCGGCGGAGAGCTCCGTCTCCACGGTGATGAACCCCACGGCGGCGTGGACGAAGGCGATCCCGGCCGGCGCCCACGCCAGGGCGTGCATCGCGAGCGCGCGCGCTTCGCTCCAGCGCCCGAGCTGGAAGAGCGAGTTCACGGCGCCGCCCCGCAGGCGGTTGCCGTACACGGCCTCCAGGCCGGCTGCCTCCGCGGCGACGATCCCCGCGACCGAGATCGCCACCGCCTCCTCGCGGCGGCCCTGCAGGTCCAGGATCGTGGCGAGGTTGGCACGCGCCCGGAACGCGTCGTCAAGCCGCCCCAGGCGAACGGCGATGGCGAGTGCCGTCTCCAGGCGTTCCACGGCGGACTCGGGCCGGCCGAGCCAGCCGTCCACGACGCCGAGCGTGCAGAGCGCGTGCCCGAGCCAGGCCTCGCCGCCCGGTCCGCTCAACTCGGCAAGCGTCACCGCCTCTGCCGCAAGGTGCTCGGCTTCGTTGAACGAGCCCTCCAGCATCCGGATCTGGCCCAGGGTCGCCAGCACCCGCGCCCGCTCCAGCGTCTCGGACGGCGGCAGGATCTCCAGCGCGCGGGCGTGGGCGGCGAGCGCACCTTCGCGGTCGCCACTTTCCCAGCGGAAGACGCCGAGGCGATCCCACGCGGCCGCGCTGGTCACGCGATCCCCGGACGGGATCCCGGGTGCCAGCGCCGATTCCGCGAACGCGGCGGCACGCCCCGGGTCGCCGGCCGCGAGTGCCGCTTCCGCGGCTCGTCGCAGGAGCCCGACGTCGGGATGGTCCGGGGCATCGTCGAGTGCCGGGGCGGCCGGGATGGCCAGCTCGATCGCAAGCTCCAGGTGCCGGAGGGCGTCCGCGCCCGCGCCAGCCGCCTCTTCAGCCGCAGCGGCCTGGAGCGCCGCGGCGCGCGCCCGGGCGGGTTCGTACGCCCGCAGCCAGTGGCGCGCGGCCTGGGCTGGATGGGCGTCGAGCGCAGCGGCGAGCGCGGCGTGCATCCGCCGACGCTGGTCCGGGAGCAGGTCCGTGGCGAGCGCGGCGGCGATCAGCTCGTGGCGTATCCGGACCCTGTCTCCCGCCATGTCATCGGTCGCGCGCGGCAGCGCCACCGCGAACCGCTCGCGAAGGGCTTCCTGGAGCCCGGCCGCCAGGTCGCGGTCCAGTGTCCCGTGTCCGTTCCGCGCGCGGGCCGGCGAGAGGCGAGCCCCCCGCCCCTCGCCCGCCTGGTACGCGCCAGCCACCGCGGCCAGCTCGTCAGGCGCAAGCGGGCCCTCGGCCATTGCGAGCGCACGCAGAACGTTGCGACAGTCCGCGGATCGGTGCGCAACCCGGCCCAGCACGAGCTGCGCCAGGGGCGCCGTCAGCGAGGCTCCGGAGAGCTCGCGCCGGGCGTCGAGCACCTCCTCGGCGATCAACGGATTCCCGCGGGATCGCTCCGCGACAAGGAGGAGAAGCGGGGCGGATGGACGCTCGCCCTCGTGCGACTCGATGAGCGCGCCCACCTCCGGCTGGCTCAACGGGCCCAGGCTGACCCGGGCGAAGCCCCGCGGCCCGCTCTCGATGGCGTCCAGGGTCGCCCGAAGCGCATGCGTCCGGGTCAGGGCGTCCGGCTGGTACGTCCCGGCGAGGAGGAGCGGCAGGTGCCCGGCGGTTCGCGCCAGGAACGCCACGAGGTCGCGGGTCGCCGCGTCGATCTGGTGGAGATCCTCGATGAAGAGGGCGACCGGGCGATCGGCGGCCAGGCGGCCCAGCAGGCCGCGCAGTGCCTCGAGGGTCCGTTCCGTGCGCCGCTCCGGGCCGCCCGGCTGCTCCGCGTCGACGATGGGAACGCCCGGGATGCCGGCGAAGAGCGGGCCGAGGAGCTCCGCGGCCGGATCGAAGAGGATGGCCACGCGCGATGGCGAAAGCGTCCGCAGATGCCCTTCAAGAGCTGCCCGGATGGGCCCGTAGGGATCGCGCCGCCACGCCGGCAACCGATCGCTCCGAAGGTGGGTGAGCGGCCGTCCTGGCGCGGCGACGATCCGGGACTCCAGCTCGTCGAGCAACCGGCTGGCCCCCATGCCACTCGAGCCGGCCACGAGGAGCACGCCCCCACGTCCCGCGACCACGTCGTTGACAGCCGCGTCCAGGCGCTCCAGCTCGCGCTGGCGGCCGATGAAATGCGCTGGCTCCCGACCAATCGCCATTCCTGCATTCTACGGACCCGCGCTCCCGGTCGAGCGTGGACTCCCGGGAATCTGCGCTGAACACGGCGCACGGGAGCATCGCGGCGCGGCGGGAGGAGCCGGGTGGTGCGAGCCTCAGTTGCGGGCGCGCGCCAAGAGGTAGGCCGAGAGGACATCATCGTCGGGTTCGCCCGGCCCCGATGCGAGCTCCGGATCTGCGGTCTCGATGTCAGCCAGCGTCATCCGGTGGAGCCACCCCTGACGGCCGTCCGGTGTCAACACCCGGCGGTATGTGCCGTGCCGTTCGAGAACCTCAACCTCGTCGCCCTCGTCGAGGGAATCGACCGCCTGGCCGAGCATCTCGTCGGGACGGTCAAGGAGCCGCACGAGCCGGTACCGGACCACCTGGCGCTCGCCGCCAGCGGTTGGCGCGCCCTGAACCTCGAAGGTCAGATTCACATGCTCAGCGCCGTTTCGGACGGGGTCGGACTTGCGCGCGGCGAGCAGCGAAGGGCGGCGCCAGCGCGGCAGGTCGATGTCCGTACCACCGGTCCCGGGATCGACCCCCGTGTACGCGGGCGCGAGGCCGGCTCCGAACATCGCGTAGGGCGAGGCCGCGGCAGCCGCGAGGTCCGTGTCGGACCCCGTCGGTGCCTCGTCGCGGCGCTTCTTGCCAAAGAGCAGGAAGGCCAGCGCGAGGGTCGTCGTGGTGGAGAGCAGCGTCGCGAGCGGGGCGAGGTGCAGAAGCCGACCGGATGGGTCACTCGCGGGCAGGCCCGGGAGGCCCGCCGCGGGTGCCGCGCCCGACCCGGCCTGACCGCCTTCTGCCCTGGCGTCCCTCACGGCGGAGTCAAGCGAGTCGATGCCCGGCGCGTCGCCGCCGGCCGCAGCGTCCAGCGCCGGCCCGCGCGAGTCAGCGTTATCCCCGCCCGGGGATCCGCGCCGGGTCTCGTCGGGGCCGGATCCACCCGGGGTGCCGCCGCCCGCGGATCCCGGGGTGCCGCCGCCCGCGGATCCGGGCGTGCCGCCGCCCGCGGATCCCGGCGTGCCGCCGGGAGAACCGCCGGGGGAACTGCCCGGGGTCGGGCCGCCCGGGGATCCACCTGAGGTCGCGTCACCCGGGGATCCACCTGAGGTCGAGTCACCACCCGAGCTGGTGCCGTCGCCGCCGGGAGTCGTTGAGCCTCCAACGACCGGCAGGCCGGGGACGATCGACGCTGCGGCAGGCGACGGCGACGGCGTCGGCGTTGGAGTCGCGGTCGGCCTCGGCGTCGGGGTGATGCCCGGGCTCGGCCTTGCCGTCGCGGTCGGCGTCGGCGCCGGCGTCGGGGTGGGGGTCGGCCTGGGCGTCGGGGTGATGCTCGGGCTCGGCCTTGCCGTCGCGGTCGGGCTCGGCGGCGGAGCCGTGGGCGTCGGAGTCGCGGTCGGCGCGGGCGCGGTCGGCGGAGCCGCGGTCGGCGTCGCGGTCGGGCCGGGCGGTGGAGCCGTCGGGGCCACGCTCGGGCTCGGGGCGACGCTCGGGCTCGGGGCGAAGCTCGGGCTCGGCGCCACGCTCGGGGCGACGCTCGGGCTCGGCGCCACGCTCGGGGCGACGCTCGGGCTCGGCGCCACGCTCGGGCTCGGGCTCGGGCTCGGGCTCGGCG
>Ga0209048_10006923_pt1 | contig 10546 bp, 10 predicted proteins | sample FrelakmetCRP12CR_FD_187146 | JGI IMG/M metagenome (GOLD analysis project Ga0209048, IMG submission 187146) | Freshwater lake sediment microbial communities from the University of Notre Dame, USA, for methane emissions studies - CRP12 CR (SPAdes)... | ecosystem: Environmental > Aquatic >... | reverse complement strand
ACCGACCAGGACCCCGATCCCGACGAGCTCGAGGAGATGAGCGCCTACGCGATGGCGGCCACCGTCGACTTCGGGCTCGACGCCAAGCAGGGACTGCTGGACCTGCGCTCCGAGAACGCGCGCCTGCGCCTGGTCACGCGGCTGTTCCGCGCGGCGCTGAAGCGGCTCGACTTCGTCGACCGCGCCGAGGCGCGGGCCAAGTCGAACGGCAAGGTCAGATTCGGCTGACTATGACTGCAGGCCGCACGGGCCCTGAGCGGCGGCGAGCGCGAACGCCTCGGCCTGGGTCAGCTCCGAACGCCCGTGCGCCGAGGTGTCGCTGAACATGACCGAGCCCTGCTGGAGCTGGATCTTGTAGGAGAACACGCTCTGGCTGGTGCCCGCGAGCCGGAGGTTGTGCTGGGCGTCGGTGGCCAGCGTGGTGGCGAGACTCCGCGCCTGGAGCAGGAGCGGGTCGGGCAGCGGCGTGGCCGGCTTGCCGTTGCAGCGGATCGTGCCCGAGTCGTTGACCAGCAGTGTCAGCTTCGCTCCCGGGCCGGTCCGGGTGAGCGTGAACAGGTCCGGCGAGGCCACCTGCAGGCCGCAGCCGGCGAGCGCGGCGGCCAGCGCGCAGACGGCGTCGAGGGCGCCGCGTCGGTGACGAGCTCGCTCGAGCAGCATGCCTGCATCGTGCCGGATCGGCGGTCCGGCACGCGGCGGCAGGGGCCGGGTGGGGCGGTGTCGGGGGCTGCACGGCTATCATTGCGTCGGCTCGGACGCCGCACGATCCACCGGTGTTCGTTCCGAGGCCCCGCATTCAGGGCGCGTTCCAGGCTGGGGGCGGGGTTGCCAGAGCAGGTCTCCGATCCGATCACGCGCGGCGAGGCGGCCGCTGAACCCTAGCACCCATGCACGACCCGATCACTTACTTCCAGGCGATCGTGCTCGGACTTCTCCAGGGAGTGTCCGAGCTGTTCCCCATCTCCAGCCTCGGGCACGCGGTCGTCGTGCCGCGGCTGCTCGGCTGGAACATCCATCAGAACGACCAGTACTTCCTCGCCTTCCTGGTCGCCGTGCACCTCGCGACCGCGATCGTGCTGCTGGGCTTCTTCTGGCCGGACTGGAAGCGGATCGTGTTCGGGATCGGCCGCTCGCTGCGCGATCGCGAGATCACCGATTCCGACGCCCGCCTGGGCTGGTTGCTCGTCGTGGGGACGATCCCCGCCGGCATCCTGGGGCTCACCCTCCAGGACCCGCTGCGCAAGCTGTTCGCCTCGCCGACGTCGGCCGCCTTGTTCATATTCATCAACGGGCTGCTGCTGTTCGGAGCCGAGCGCCTGCGGAGCCGCGCCCCGGGCGCCCCCGAGGCGGAGTCCGACGAGGACAACCGCATCGCCGAGCGCGTCTCCTGGCGCCAGTCCGTGGGTGTCGGCGCCTCACAGTCCCTGGCCCTGATCCCCGGCATCTCGCGCTCGGGCGTGACCATGGGTGGAGGCCTCCTGGTCGGCCTCAACAACGAGGACGCGGCCAAGTTCGCGTTCCTGCTCGCCACCCCGATCATCGGCGCCGCAGCCCTGCTCAAGGTGCCCGAGCTGGCCGGCAGCACCGGCGCGCATGTCCGCGGCCAGGCGCTCGTGGCCGCGCTCTGCGCCGCGCTCAGCGCCTACGTCTCGATTCGCTTCCTGATGCGTTACTTCGAAACCAAGCGGCTGACCCCGTTTGCGATCTACTGCACCGCCGTCGGAGCGCTGCTCACGATCGGCTTCATCATCACCTAGGGCGGAGGCCTCTGCATGACCAAGAACAGACAGCTCATCATCCCCGCCGTGATCCTCGGCATCGTTCTGATCGTGATCGCGATCGTGTACTGGGTCTCGACCGCCAGCGGCCTGCCCAGCTTCTTCCCGGGCCATCAGGCCGGCTCGAGCACCCACCACGTCAAGCACGGCATCGCCGCCTTCCTGCTCGGCATCGCCTGCTTCGTCTTCGCCTGGTTCCAGACCGGTCCGACGCGAAGCACGGCGGGCACCGCGACGAAGTGATCAGCCGGGCGCGGCCCGGGGATCGGTGACCACGACGGCGGCCCCGCCGCGGCGGGGATCGCCGCCGCCGGAGAACACGCCTGAGCCGTCGCGCTCGACCGCCTGAGCGCCGCCGAAGAAGAGGTTGCGGCCGCGGAAGCGCCCGATCGCCCGCCCCGCCTGCTCGAGCGTCGCGGTGTCCACCCCGGGCTCGGCGTAGACGACGCCGTCCTCGAAGTGCACCCGGGGCGCCTCGACCGCCGGCCCGGCCCGCAGCCCGTCGTCGATCACGCGCACGACCGTCTGCAGGATCGCGGAGCGGATCCGGTTCGACCCGGCGCTGCCGACGACCAGCTCCGGTGAGCCCTCGCGCAGCACCACCGTGGGCGCCATCATGCTCGGCAGCCGGCGACCGGGGGGATGGCGGTGGAAGCCCAGCGGGTTGAGATCCTGCTCGCCGAGCATGTTGTTCAGGTGCACGCCGGTCCCCGGCACGACCTCTCCCGAGCAGGATCCGTTCGAGCACGTCACCGAGCAGGCCCACCCGTCCCGGTCGATGACCGAGATGTGCGTCGTGGAGCCGAGCCGTCCCGCGGCCAGGAAGCGTTCCCCGAAGCCGGGCTCGTCCAGCCCGGCGAGGAAGTCGGGCGTCCGCTCCGCCTGCACCTGCTCCATCACCTCGACGATGCGCTCGACCGTGGGCGGCCGGCCGTCAGCGTCGAGCAGCGACAGCGCGTGGGCGATCAGGATCCCGCCGGCGGAGGGGGGCGGATTGGTCAGCACCTCGCGCCCGCGGTAGGAGACCCGCACCGGCTCGCGGTTCAGGACCGCGTACCCGGCCAGGTCCTCGCGCGTGAGCATCCCGCCGCGGCCGGAGGTCCACGCGACGATCGCTTCGGCGATCTCGCCGGTGTAGAACGGTGCCGCCCCCTCGGCTCCGAGCCGCTCGAGCGCGTCGCCGAGCTCGGGCTGGCGCCACAGACCACCCGCGCGCAGCAGACGCCCGCCGGGAGCGAACAGGGCCGCGCACTCGGGGGTCGCGGTGACGATGTCGGCCAGGATCTCGATCACGTAGGCCTGCGCCGCGTTGAGCTCCACCCCGTCGCGGGCGAGCGCGGCGGCCGGAGCGGCGAGATCGGACAGCGGCATGCGGCCGAATCGCTGCGCGGCCTCGCACAGCCCGGCCGGGACACCGTACGCGCCGACGGACGCCGCGCCGATGTTGAAGACCTGGATCGCGTCGCCGAACGACACGCTGACCGGCACCAGCTCGGCCCGGTCGCCGTGATCGGCGCCCCGCCCTGGGGCCTCGACGAAGAAGTCCAGCAGCGTGGGGGCCTGCCCGGGCGCCACGACGAGCATGTAGCCACCGGCGCCGAGGCCGGTCAGCAGCGGCTCGCACACGAACGACGCGAGCATCGCCCCGATCGCGGCGTCGACGGCGTTGCCGCCCCGGCGCAGCACATCGGCTCCCTGGCCGGCCGTGACGGGATGGCCGGCGGCGATCACTCCGAGCTCGGGTATGCGCGGCATCGAGCTCAGGACGGTAGCGAGCGGCCCGTCGAGCGAATCAGCGGGCGGTTAGCCCGCGCCGGCGCTCAATGGCATGGATACGTTCGGCGGATCGTCAGCGCCGGGGGATGAACTCGGGCACGTCGAGCTCGAGCGGCGAGGAGCCGCCCACGCGCTCGCGCGCTCGCGTCACCCTGGGCTCGCCGCGAGGCTCGCGCAGCGAGGCCCGGTCGCGCTCGGAACGGGCGCTCACCGGCGGGCGCTCCTCGGCCCGCTTGCGGGGCCGCGAGTCGCTGTAGCCGGTCGCGACCACGGTGACCCAGACCTGATCGTCGAGCTTCTCGTCGACCATGGCGCCGAAGATGATGTTCGCGTCCGGGTGCGCGGCCTCTGCGACCGCCTTGGCGGACTCGTTCACCTCCCACAGCGACAGATCACGGCCGCCCGTGATCGACAGCAGGATCGATCGGGCGCCCTCCATGCTCGTCTCGAGCAGCGGCGAGGCGACGGCCTGTTCGGCGGCATCGATCGCGCGCCGGTCACCGGTGCCCATGCCGATGCCGAGCAGCGCGTTGCCGGCCTCGGACATGATCGTGCGCACGTCGGCGAAGTCGAGGTTGATCAGGCCCGGCAGCGTCACCAGGTCCGAGATCCCCTGCACGCCCTGGCGCAGCACGTCGTCGGCGACCCGGAAGGCCTCCACCATCGAGGTGTTGCGGTCGAGCACCGACAGCAGGCGGTTGTTGGGCACGACGATCAGCGTGTCGACCTCGTCGGCCAGCGCGTCGATACCCGCTTCGGCCTGGTCGCGGCGCCGGGAGCCCTCGAACTGGAACGGACGGGTCACGATCCCGACCGTGAGCGCTCCAAGCTCGCGGGCGATCTGCGCGACGATCGGCGCGGCGCCGGTGCCCGTGCCGCCGCCTGCCCCGGCGGCGATGAAGACCATGTCCGATCCCCGCAGCAGCGCCTTGATCCGGTCGTACTCCTCCTTCGCGGCCTGGCGGCCGAGATCGGGGTTGGAGCCCGACCCGAGCCCACGGGTGATCCCGTCGCCGATGTGCAGCGTCTCGTGCGCGGCCGACTGCTGCAGCGACTGCAGGTCGGTGTTGATGGCCAGGAACTCGACGCCTTCGACCTCGGCCTCGACCATCCGGTTGACGGCGTTGACGCCGGCGCCGCCGACGCCCACGACCCGCAGCACCGGCGTGCCGACGGAGCGCGGAACGCTCATCGCCTCGCTCGCCCGCTCGGGCCGGGCGTAGACGTCCGGTGCGGGGGCGGGCGGCGCCGCGGGCGCCGCAGCGGCAGGGGTCGGGCGGTCGAGCAGGCTGTCCGGGATGTCGGTGGAGAAGGCATGACGCAACCGCTCCTGCGGCGAGGGGATGTGCGGCGGCTCGGACGGCGGCTCGGGCTCGGGCTTGTTGAGTGCCGGGTGCGGCGGCGTCGCCCGGGCGGGCGGCGCCGGCGCGGTCGCAGGCGTGGGCGTGGGCGTGGTCGCGCCAGGATCGGGCGCGGTTGCCGCGGGCTGCGCGGCAACCGCCTCGGCCTCGGGCGGCGTCTCGCCCTGGGCCTTGGGGTCCTGCTCGGTCGTATCGTCGGCCGTCTTGCGGAACAGGGCCGCCAACGGCCCCTCGCGCATGCTCGCGCGCTTACCGGTTGGCATTTGAGAGGACCTCCTTCGCGAGCTGCCTGTAGGCGTGGGCGGCCAGACCGTCGGGATCGTACTTCAGCACCGACATGCCCTTGACAGGCGCCTCGGCGAAACGGACCGTCTTTCTGATCCTCGAGGCGAACACGCGATCCCCGAAGTTCTCCTCCAGGATCTCGATCGCCTCCTTGGCGTGGAGCGTCCGGGAATCGACCAGGGTCGGAAGGATCCCCTCGATGTCCACGTCCGGGTTCAGGTTCTCGCGGATCATCGCGAGCGTGTTCTGCAATTGGATCAGGCCGCGCATCGACAGATATTCGCATTGCACGGGGACGATCACCTTGTCGGCGGCCGTCAGCGCGTTGATCGTGAGCAGTCCGAGGCTCGGCGGCGTGTCGATGAAGATGAAGTCGTAGTCGTCGGAGACCTCCTTCAGCGCCTTCTGCAGCGAGCGCTCGCGGCCGATCTGCATCGACATGGCAATCTCCGCTCCGGCGAGGTCGATCGACGCGCAGGCAACGTCCACCTCGCGCTTGCGGATCACCTCGCGGATCGAGATGTGGTGCACGAGCACGTCGTACATCGACTTCTCCAGCGTGTCCGGGTCGATTCCCTGCGACATGGTCAGGTTGCCCTGCGGGTCCATGTCGCAGCACAGCACGCGGTGGCCTTCCTCGGCGAAGGCCACGGCGAGATTGAGCGTGGTGGTGGTCTTCGCGACGCCGCCCTTCTGGTTGGCGAACGCAATCACCTTGGGCGTGGCCGTCACTGGAGGCTCCGATGCGTCGGGTAACTCATACGCGCCTCTATTCGCAGACGCCCGGGAGATTCCTCCCGCGCCCCGGCCGCGCCGCGGCCGGGGCGTCGGTATTTTGCCCCGCGGTGCCCGGACTCCTCGACCGACGCCTCATCTTCGTCACCGGCAAGGGCGGTGTCGGCAAGTCCACCGTCGCGACGGCGCTCGGATTGCTGGCCGCACGCGCCGGCCTGCGCACGATCGTGGTCGAGCTCTCGAGCCAGGAGCGCGTGCAGCGAACGTTCGAGCATCAGGCCGAGCTCTTTCGCGAGGTCGAGCTCGCGCCGCGGCTGTTCACGATCTCGGTCGACCCGCAGCACTCGATGGAGGAATACCTGCGAATCAGGATCGGCCCGCTCGGTCACGCGCTCGGCTCGAGCAAGCTCTTCCAGGCCTTCGCGATGGCGACTCCGGGCATGCGGGAGCTCCTCAGCATCGGCAAGATCTGGGAGCTCGCGCAGCTGCAGCGCAAGACGCGCGGCGCCGCCCCCTACGATCTGGTGATCGTCGACGCTCCCGCCACCGGCCACGGCGTCGGCATCCTGCGCACGCCGCGGACGTTCGCCGAGATTGCGCGGGTCGGCCCGATCGCCAATCAGGGCCGCGACATCGCCGCCACGATCGCCGATCCGTCGTTCACCGCCGTGGTCGCCGTCGCGCTGCCCGAGGAGATGCCGGTCAACGAGACCCTGTCGCTGCGCGACGCGCTCGACCGCGAGGGGCTCACGCTCCAGCGGGTGGTCATGAACGCGGTCTATCCTGCTCGCTTCAGCGACGATCAGGTGGCCGAGCTGAACGGCGCCCTCGAGCGCTCCGAGTCCTCGCTGGCCCGGGCCGCGGTGCGCGCCGCCGTCTCCGAGCACCTGCGCGCCGAGACCCAGCGGGAGCAGATCGGACGGCTGCGCGACGGGCTGGGAGGCAGCGTCGTCGTCGAGCTCCCGTTCGTGTTCGCCGATCACATCGGTATCCCCGAGCTCGAGCGTCTCGCCGACGAGCTGGAATTGGGCCTGGCCGAGCCCGACCCGGCCGGCGAGGTCCTCATATGAGCGTCGCGGACCTCCTCGCCGGCAAGCGGGTGTGCGTGTGCGGAGGGTCCGGCGGGGTCGGCAAGACGACCACCTCGGCGGCGATCGCGCTCGGCATGGCGGCCCAGGGGGCCAAGGTCGCGGTGGTCACGATCGACCCGGCCAAGCGACTCGCCAACGCGCTCGGGCTCGAGGAGCTCGAGAACGAACCGCGCCGCGTGGAGCCCGAGCGGCTCGCCCCCGCCGGGCTCGAGCTCAAGGGCGAGCTGTGGGCGATGATGCTCGATCCCAAGCGCACCTTCGACGACCTGATCGAGCGCCTGGCGCCGACGCCCGAGCGGGCGCACGAGATCCTCGAGAACCGCGTCTACCGCGAGCTCTCCACCGCCGTCTCCGGCTCGCAGGAGTTCACCGCCATCGCCAAGCTCTACGACCTCGACCACGACGGCGACTTCGACCTGCTCGTGCTCGACACCCCGCCGTCGCGCAACGCGCTCGACTTCCTCGACGCCCCCGGCCGGCTGACCTCGTTTCTGGAGGGCCGCGCGCTCAAGGCCTTCCTGCGCCCGACGGGATTCGGTATGCGCGTGATCGGGCGCCCCGTCGGCGTCGTGCTCGGCGGCCTGCGCAAGATCACCGGCGTGGACCTGCTGGCCGACCTGTCCACCTTCTTCGGCCTGCTCGGGAGCATGACCGAGGACTTCAGCCGGCGGGCGGCGCAGGTCGAGCGGATGCTCAAGTCCGACTCCACCGCGTTCCTGCTCATCAGCTCCGCCCAGAGCGAGGCGATCGACGAGGCGATCTGGTTTCGCCGCACGCTCGAGCAGGGGGAGCTTCCGTTCGCCGGCGTGGTCGTCAACCGGGTCCATCACGACATCCTCGGCGACGCCGACGCGGACGACGTCGACTCCGAGCTGACCGGACTGCTGCCCGACCAGCTCGCCGGCCGGGTGGCCGAGAACTTCCGTGACTACCACGTGCTCGCGCGCCGCGACGAGCAGAACATCGCCCGGCTCGAACCCGAGCTCGACGGGCGCCCGCTGCTGCTCGTGCCCCACTTCGACGACGATGTGCACGACGTCGTGGGCCTGCTGCGGATCCACCGCTACCTGTTTGCCTCCGAGGCCGAGCGGGCGCAGATGATCGCCGACGTCGTGGCCTGAGCCCGGGCCCGCGGGCCGGCCGGGCGCGGTCGGGCGCGGCCGGGGGCGCTACTGGGGCGGCCGGGGGCGGCCGGGCGCGGCCGGGGGCGGCCCGGGGGGGCGGCCGGGGGCGGCCGGGGGCGGCCGGGGGCGCTACTCCTTCGTGGCCTCGAGGAACACCGTGGGCGCCCCCGGATCCGCCCACGTGGCCCAGGACAGGAGCGCCGGCTGCCACTCGTCCGGCGGGATCGGTTCGCTCTCCCCCGCCGCCGCGGCGGCGCGCAGCATCACCAGGCGGCGCTCGTGCAGCAGCTCCCAGACGGACTGCTCGGAGAGCGCCAGCCGTTCGCTGACCCGGCTCTGGCCGTAGCGGGCGTTGGCCAGCCACACGACCTGGTGGATGCCGATGCGGCCGTCACCGCACTCGGCCAGCACCGCCTCCTTGAACGCGGTCACAGCGGAACCGGCGGGGCCGCCCTGGGCGTGCTGCGTCGCGGCGGCCAGGATGCGGTCGGTGACGTCGACGCAGGTTCGCGTGACGTTGGGCCAGCCGCGGCCCATGCTCATCTCGTCGGGTCGCACCTCGGGGCCCTCGTAGATCGTCAGCCGCGCCCGCTCGGGCGACCAGCGGCGCTCGCCGAACTCGACCACCTGGCCGCGCACCCAGGGCCGGACCATCGTGGCGTCGAGCTGCTCGGCGGTGAGGTTGAACGCGTGCGCCTGATGCGGGAAATGGCTCAGCTCGACGTGGAACACGGCCCGAAGAGTGGCATCTGGCGCGATCTCAGTCGCTCCACCCCATCGGGCCATCCGTTCGTCTATGCTTACCGTAAGTCATGGCGAACGCATCGGCAGCCCTGTCCGCGCTCGGCGATCCGACGCGCCGGGCGATCTTCGAGGCCCTCGCCGGCGGCCGGCGCGCGGTCGGCGAGCTCGCCGCCGAGCTGCCCGTCAGCCGCCCCGCGGTCTCACAGCATCTGCGTGTGCTCAAGGACGCAGGGCTCGCGCGCGACGACGCCGTCGGCACGCGGCGGCTGTACGGGATCGACCCCGCCGGCGTCGGTGAGCTGCGCGCCTACTTCGACCAGTTCTGGGATCGGGCCCTGGCCGCGTTCGCCGAAGCGGTCGAGCGCGATCGCGACGGGACCGATGCGTAACTCCTGGGAGGGCGGGCCGGTTCAGGCGGGAGCGGCGGCCGCTTCGGCGAGCAGGCTGTCGGCCACGCCGCGCAGGTCGACCTCGAGGTGGCCGCACAGCACGTCGCGGATCAGCGCGCGGAGGTGCTCGGCGAGCTCGTCCACCAGCGCATCGACGCCCGGCTCCGCCGGTGCGAGACCCGCGATCACCGCGCGCTCGAGCGAGATCGCGTGGGCGGTCCGCTCCGCCAGCGCAGTGCGATCCGCCGACTGGGCACAGATCGCGGCCAGCCGCTGGGCGAGTCGCCCACTGCCGGGTCCCTCCGGCTCGAGCAGCGCCCGCAGCGCGAGTAGGTAGTCGGTCAAGGCCTCGAACGGGGCCAGCCGCTCGCAGCCCATCTCGAACCGCGCCAGCGCCCACGCCAGCTCGCCGCCGGTCGGCGTGCGGCGGGCGATCAAGTTGCAGAACGCCCGCAGCTCGTCCTCCTGGTCGGCTGAGATGAAGGTGACGAACCGCGGCCGCCCGCTGCCTCCCAGCGACACCGTTCGCCACGCGCCGGCGTCGAGACGCGCCCACGCCACCGGTCCGAGCGCGTAGCCGCCGCGCTCGAACAGCCTCAGCGCCGTCAGCACGCGCCGGAAGCGCATGCGGGCGATCGACACCGGCGAGCGGCCGGCGCCCTCCTCGGAGACGGTGAGCACCGCGAGCACGTTGGGCTCCTCGCCGTCTCCCCACACCGCGTCCGACGGCGCGTCCTCGAGCGCCTGGCCCGGTACCAGCGACAGCCCGTCGCCGAGTGCGAGCTCGGTGATCGCGTGATCGAGCGCCACCCCGAGCAGCGGCGCGATCACCGTGGTCATACAGCGGCCGTCGTACAGGGCTCGCTCCAGCTCCTCGTACGCGGTGTCGAAACGCAGCGGGTCAAAGCCGAAGTCACTGCGCTCGGCGAACACCGCCCCGAGAAAGGTGCGCAGCGCCGCATCGGCGCGCTCGCGCGGCTCGGTCGGGATCCGCTGCTCACCCTGCTCGCGCAGGTACCCGTCCACTCCGTCGAGCCGCGTCAGGGCGCATGCCGCGGGGGCGTACGTGGGCAGCGCGACTAGCAGCCCGAGGCGTTCGCGGATGAACGCTCCGGTCAGCGGCCGATAGCAGTACAGGGGAGCTCGTGCACCGGGCTCCTCGATCACCTCGAACGGCACCTCGGCCCCGCCGGCGGTGTCGGCCGACAGCTGCATCGCCGCGTCGGTGGTGAATGCCTCGAGCAGCTGATGGAGGGGTCGGTT
>Ga0209048_10006922_pt1 | contig 10547 bp, 7 predicted proteins | sample FrelakmetCRP12CR_FD_187146 | JGI IMG/M metagenome (GOLD analysis project Ga0209048, IMG submission 187146) | Freshwater lake sediment microbial communities from the University of Notre Dame, USA, for methane emissions studies - CRP12 CR (SPAdes)... | ecosystem: Environmental > Aquatic >... | reverse complement strand
CGCGCGCGGCCCCGTGGCCGCGCGGGCCCACGCGGGTGAACGTGGACGTGCCCGTGCCGTCCGCGTTGCCTGCTCCACGGAGGTGGCCGCGAGGGGCCGGAAACGCTTGAGCCCGGACGCCATCGCGGGACGCAGCCACAGCGACTCGACGCCCTTGTCCTCGAAGCACGCCGTCATGAAGAGGTCGCGATCGGGGATGAGCCCGACCACGCAAGGTGGATCGGCGTCCGTGAGGACGAGGACGCAGCCGCAGTCGTGCTCCCACAGGAGCCGCGCCCTGTCGGAGAGGCGATCCGAGGAGCGGCAGGTCGTGCACGTGTCCGGGGGGATGGGCGCCTTGGATCCGATCCCGCGTCGGCCCCTGTCCCGTGTGACGGGCCGTTCGCGGCGGACGGTGCTTCCCTCGCGCCGCCCGGGACGTGCCGCTTCGCCCCAGAGTCCCGGACCTGGACTGGATCTCGCGCGCGCGGGCACAGCGTCCGCCGAAGCGCCGCAACAGCCGTCGACGAAAGCCGGATTTGAAGCCGCAACCCAATCCGGATCCGAAGGGAACGCCGAGCGGGAGCGCCGCGTGTCGAAGAGGCGTCGAAGATGTCGCCACCTCCGACGGAGCGCATCGTCCCACGTCCGCGCCGCGCACGCGATTTTCCCTCGACCAAAGAGCACGTCGCGTGCGGACGAACGAACGAACGAACGCGGCGAAAGCGCCCACACGTGCACGTTCCTGCGCACGAGCAAGTGATTTCCACGAAAGACGCGGGCGCGCGACGCTCAGGAGATGGAGTATTTCTGCATTTTCTTGTAGAGGCCTTCACGGGTGATGCCGAGCCGCCGCGCCGTAGCGGCGCGGCGGCCGCCGTGGGCGTCGAGGGCGCGCCGGATCAGCCACGCCTCGATGCGGCCGAGGGTCTGGCGCAGGGGCTCGTCGCAGGTGCCCGCCGCCTCGACGGGCTCGAGCACGGAGGCAAGCCGATCGGAGAAGTGCCCAGGAACCAACGGGTCGCCCGGCTCCGCGAGCGCGAGCGCGCGCTGCACCTCGTTCTCGAGCTCGCGCACGTTGCCCGGCCATGCGTAGGCGAGGAGGAGACGCGCCGCCTCGCGCGACAGCGTGCAGCCGTGCTTGCCCTCTCGCGCGCCGTGGAGCGCGAGGAAGTGCGTGCAGAGCGGGAGCACGTCCTCGGGCCGGTCGCGCAGCGGTGGCACGGCGATCGGGAAGACCGCGAGGCGGTAGTAGAGGTCGGCGCGGAAGCGCTGGGCCGCGGTCTCCGCGCGGAGCTGACGGTTGGTGGCGGCCACGAGCCGCACGTCGACCGGCCGGGCGCGAGTGCCGCCCACGGGTCGGAGCTCGCGCTCCTGCAGCACGCGCAGGAGCTTCGCCTGGAGCGAGAGCGGCATCTCGCCCACCTCGTCGAGGAAGAGGGTGCCGCCCCCGGCCACCTCAAAGAGACCCTTCTTATCTCGGTCGGCACCGGTGAACGATCCCTTCACGTGGCCGAAGAGCTCGCTTTCGAGCAGCGTCTCCGGGAAGGCGGCACAGTTCACGGCCACGAAGGGCCGAGCGGCGCGCGGGCTTCGCGCGTGGATCGTGCGCGCAAGCACCTCCTTGCCGGTGCCGGTCTCGCCGCAGAGCAACACCGATGCGCGCGAGGCGGCGGCGCGTTCGACGAGGGCGAGGGTGGCCCGCATGGCCGGGCTGCGCGGGAGGAGTGGGGGAGGGCTTGCCTCGGGCGAGGCTGCACGCGACGTAAGGGGCCGCTCGACACGGCGGCGGACGAGCACATCCTCGAGGCCTGCGAGCAGCGCGCCCGCACCGCCTGCGGCGAGAACCACGGCGGCGGCACCCGCCGTGCAGAGCCTTTCGCGCGCCGCCGGCTCGAGTAGATCCACGCGCACGAGGACGGGAGGAAGCGACGCCTGCTGGCGTAAGCGCTTCAGCGCGGCCAGCGCAGGGCGCTCACCGGACGCGGACAGCACGATGGCGTCGAAGCTCTCGAGCGGCTGCGTCTCCGCGTCCGCGACGTCGCGGCTCCAGCAGAACTCGAGCGTCGGCGCGTCCGCGACGAGATCCGAGCCCAGGTCCTCGCCGGGCCCGACCCAGAGAAGGCTTCGGAATCCGAGCACGCACGTTCCTCCTGTACTCCTGCGGCTCGGGAGCACAGCAAGGGACGTGCCGGGCGGCGGAGGGCGGCGCGGATCGCGAATTCCGATCTCGAACGCGTGACGGGACAAGAGCTGGCGGCCATGGGCCGCCAACCGCGGTCGCGCCGCCTCCGCGACCTGCCTCCTGAGCGGCTCCGAGACGGAGCTTCAGGGATCCCAAGGATGGGGAGCGTGCCCGAGATCGACGGGATGCGTGCGACGGGGCTACCCGCGGCCCGAACCCTATGCTTGTCTCCGGCTGGCCTTCCGCGAGGTTTCGCGTGCCACGACGCTCGGCCAGGTCGAGGGCTGCTGCCGTGCAACGTCGATCGCGCGAAGAGGCAAGCCGCAAGCGCCCCGTCGCAGAGTGGACAGGCACGATGTTCCGCTTCCGTCAGATCTGGAGCAGTCTGCGACAACGGGATGAGGCCCCGAACCGGAAACGCTCTGGAAGTCCATGTGGAACGATGGACCTGGGTCGAGGCAGTTCTGTTTTCCGCAGCACCTTGTGGAGCCGGCCGGCGGGGTGAGTCAATGACTTGGATGACTCGTTTGTATTACCAGTTGCGGCGCTGGTGGAAGGCAGTCCGCCTGTACCTCGTGCTCGCCGGGCCGGGCATCGTGGTGATGGTCGCTGACAACGACGCCGGAGGTATCACCACCTACGCGGCAACCGGGGCCAAGTACCAGTATCACCTCATTTGGTTCCTCGTGATCCTCGGGCCGGTGGCCTATTTCATCCAGGAAATGACGGTGCGGCTCGGGGCGGTGACCAAGCGCGGCCATGCCGAGGCGATCTTCGACGGATTTGGCCCCTTCTGGGGCTGGTTCTCGCTCCTGGATTTGCTCCTCGTCGACTGGTTGACCCTGGTCACCGAATTCATCGGCATGACCTCGGCGCTGGCCATCTTCGGCGTCCCCGGCTGGGCCACGGTCATCGGTGTATGCCTTCTGATGGGCTTCATGGTGCTGAACGGCCGCTATTGGACTTGGGAAAAGCTGGCCATGGCGTTTTGTGCCTTGAACCTGATCTACATTCCCACTGCCTTCATGGTTCATCCACAGGTTTCAACCATCTTGCGCCAAGGCCTCATCCCCAACTTCCCGGGCGGGTTCACCGGGCAACTATTCTTCTTCCTGATGGCGAACATTGGCACCACCATCGCTCCTTGGATGGTCTTCTTCCAGCAGTCCTCCGTGGTCGACAAGGGCCTCAAGGAGAAGGACATCGCCTGGGGAAAATTCGACACCCTGGTGGGGGCATTCTTTACGGTGCTGGTGGCGGTCTTCATCGTCATCGTCACCGGGACGGTGCTCCAAGGCCAAGATGTGACCGATGCGGCCCACGCTTCCAGGCTGCTGATGGAAACCCATTACTACGCCGGTGTATTCATGGCGATCGGCCTGTTCGACGCAGGTCTCCTAGGCGCCATTTGCATCTCGCTCGCCAGCTCCTGGGCCTTCGGTGAGGTGTTCGGTTGGGCGCATTCGCTGAACAACAAGATCAATGAAGCGCCCTGGTTCTATGTCAGCTACTTCGTCGCCCTGGTCTCCGCAGGTCTGGTGGTTCTGATCCCGCGCGCGCCGCTGGTCCTGATCACCCTGTTTGTCCAGGTGGTGGCAGTGACGTTGCTACCGGCCGCCCTGGTCTTCCTCATCCTGCTGCTGAACGACAAGGACACCATGGGCGACCGCATCAACACCCTTTGGGAAAACCTCATCAACGGCTCCATCGTTACCGCAATCATCGTGCTGTCGACGCTCTACGGCATCAGCACGCTGTTTCCCACATTGTTCAATTAGCCGAGGACGCCATGAGCATCAGGCACGCCCTCCGAGCGAGGGTCGCCAGCCAGGTCGAGCAGGTGCGCGCGATCAATCGGCGCTACGCCGAGCCTCGTTTGCAGGTGTCGCGCCCCGTGCGGTGGGCGCTGCTCAGCCTGCGCCTCTATCTGCTCATGCTGGTGGGATTGCTGGTCTACAAATTCATCACCGTCGTGATGCAGTGAGAACCGGAGGCAGACGTGGCTTCAGCGACGATCAATTCCGATGCGACCTACCTCCTCAGCGATCTCATCGGTGGCAAGGCCCGCATCTCGGGGAAGACCATCGGCAAGCTGTCAGATATGATTGTCAACGACCAGGGCAAGGTGGCGGAAGTCACGCATCTGCTGATCGATCGTCCCTTCGGCCGCAAATCGCTGATGGTGCCCTGGAACAAGGTCGCCCAACTCGACACGAACGGCAGGGTGCTACTGGCGATTGCCAGCCCCGAGCCCTACGAGGGCGAACCTGCCGCGGGGCAGATCTGCTTGCGCGACCACTTGCTCGACAAAAAGGTCTTGGACTGTGACGACGACGAGGTCGAGGTGGTCTATGACATCAAATTGACCGCGCACCACGGCCTCCTCTACGTCACGGACGTCGACTGCTCGCGAGCGGGCTTCCTGCGCCGTATTGGTCTCCGGGGTCTGGCGAGCTTCATCCACGGTATCGCAGCGAAAATAAAAGCAGACACCATCCCCTGGGCCTACGTGCAGCAGTTGCCCCAGAATATTGGCAGCTTCAAGGGCAATGTGAAGTTGAACTTGCTGAAGGAAAAGCTTCCCGAAATTCACCCGGTGGACCTGGCGGATATCCTGGAGGAGTTGGAGGAAGACCAAGGGACGGCGATCTTCAGCGAGCTCGACACAGAACACGCGTCGGAGACCCTCAAGGAGGTCGAACCCCGTGTCCAGCGCAAACTGGTATCCTCGCTGACCATCGAGCGCGCCGCCGAACTGATCAACGAGATGACACCTGCCCAGGCCGCCGACATCCTCGCGGCACTGCCGACCTCGCAGACGGATGCCATTCTGGAGAAGGTCCACGCGGTGGAAGCGGCAAAAGTCCGTTCGTTGGTCGAGAAGCACGAGGATCACATCCTCGACTTCGCCTCCAGCCACTACATCACGTTCCCCCCGGAGACTACGGTGGGTGAAGTGATCGGCAAGTTCCGGCAGGTAGCCCGAGATGCCGACGTGGTGATGTACGTCTACGTCGTTGATCCTGCGAACGTTTTGCTGGGCGTGGTCGACATCAAGGAGCTGCTGAAAGCCGACCTGAACGACACGCTCGGCCAGATCATGACGACGAATGTCATCAGTCTCGATGAGAACGATACCGTGGCCGCAGCGTCTAGATTATTCGCGCGCTACGGATTCCGCGCCATCCCCATCGTCGGGCAGGGCAACATTGTGAAGGGCGCCATTCCCTATCGCGACATCATGGAATTGAGGCACCGCTTGGTCTGACGCCAGGTTCGCGGTTGTGCTCACCCAGGAGGATGAAACCGGTGCAAACTCGCAGAGTCCGGGAGTCAGAGCAACCAGAAACGGCGTCGTCGGTTCATTCGGCGCGGTTGATTCGTGGTAGCTGCCGAGCCTGTTCCGCGGAATGCGTCGGTGGTGGGCGATGTCAATCGCGAGGCTCGGGAACGCTGTCGTGCGGGCTTCGTGGAGCGAGCGAGTCGAGGGTGGCCGTCCGTACCGAAGCCTCGGACAGGCTGCTGACAAGGCCAATCGCGCGGCTTGGACGGCGTTTCGCTTGATTTGATGTCCTCTTCGGGGGAAGGCTCCGGGACAGAGCTTGCAGGATCGGTGAGATTGTCTTCGTGGTCCGACAGCGTTGATCAGCAACCTAGAAAGCCTCGAGCGAAACGTTCCGGGTCCGGCACCACGCGATCGCGACGAAGTGCGAGCGGCAGACGCTAGCGACCGGCAGCACGTCTGCCGGGTCCGCGTTCTGAGGGTAGCTGCCCGAGCAGGTATCGGCGCGGGCGGCTGGGCGGGGAGCCAGGGGCAGGGCGGCGTGGTGAAAACCGCTGCGAGCATCCTGTCGCAACGCCCGTTTCATCGCGGCCAGCGCCCCAAAGGGTCAGCTTCAGAGGGGGCAGGACGTCCTCTCGAGGACCTGCCCGAGCAGACTCGGCGGGGCGTGGGCGAGGCGATGGGGCAGGCCGGGGCGCGGCGGAGGCCGCGCTGGTCCTCCTCTGTGCGGAGTCGAGGGCACGCATCGCGGCGCGTGTGCTTCTGGCGTTGCCGACGCCTAGGGCTGCGTGCTCGTCGGGAACGCGTTCGCCAGGGCCGCAGACATGTCATCGTACACGTTCGGGCTGCAGGTCCCGGTCCAGCCGCGCGCCTGGATCTCGAGCACGGTCGCGGCGTCGCCGCCGAGCGCGTAGCGGACGTTGTTCACGGTCCCGCACGGGGCGGTCTTTCGCTTCGCGCCGATGGAGACTCGCAACACGTACCCGGCCGACGACGCATCTTGGGCGATCCCGAAGCCCGCCTTCTGCAGCGATTCCGTCACCGCGTCGCGATCGCGTTCGGAGATCACGTAGATCGTTCGGGGCTTTCCGCCGTGGAAGCCGTTTCTCATGCTGATCTTGGGCGCGACGCCGGCGGAGGAGCAGCCCGCGAGCGCGAGGGCGAACAGGGCGGCCAGGATCTTCTTGCGGGAGCGCATGGAGTCTCCTCGTCTCGAGCCGGAATCCGCTACTTGCGCGCCCGCCAGAACGTGTCGAAGCTTCCGCATTCGAGCTTGCCGAAGGGCTCGGAGGGCAGGGTGGCCGCGCCTTCGAGGGAGGCGGGCTTGCCCCCCACGAAGCTGCGGTCGAGCTTCCCGTCGTTGTTCGAATCCTCGTCCTGGCGCACGAGGTTACCGCCCGAGAAGGTCTGGATCACGTCCACGCGGCCGTCCCCGTTGGTGTCGGCCTGCAGCTGGACGCGCTCGCCGTTCGCGTAGATCTCGCGCTGGTCGGCGCGGCCCTTGCCCTTCGTGTCGAGCAGCACGGTCGTAACCACTCCGTTTTCCACCTCGGCCTGGGCGTCGAGCGTTCCGTTGCCGTCGGTGTCGAGGCACTGGCGGACGACGTTCCCCGCGGCGTCGAGGAAGAGCTTCTTGTCGGGTTTGCCGCCGCCGTTGGTGGCGATCTCCTGCACGATCGCGTGGCCCGCCCCGTCGAGGAGGAGGAGCACGTCCGGCTGGCCCGTCCCCTTGGCGTCCTGGGCCTGCTTCACCGGCTTCCCGTTCTCGAAGAAGGTGAAGGTCTCGGCCTTGCCGTCGCCGTTCTTGTCCTCCTCGAGGCGGATCACGGCGCCGGAGCCGTCCACGACCGTCCAGGTGTCGACCCGACCGTCCCCGTTCGCATCGCTCTCCTGCACCTGCGTGCCCCCCTCGCCCGGGGCGCTCTTGCGGTCGATCGTCCCGTCGAAGTTCGTGTCCTCTTCGATGCGTGCGATCTTCCCCCCCTCGTAGTACACGAACACGTCGGGCTTGCCGTCGCCGTTCGTATCCTTCTCGACGCGTACGATGGCGCCGTTCTCGAAGAAGGTGGTGGTCTCGAGCCGGCCGTCGCCATCCAGATCGGCCTCGGTTTTGATGGGCTTGCCGTTCGCGTCGAAGGTGGTGACCAGGTCGGGCTTCCCGTCGCCGTTCTTGTCCTCCGTTTGGCGCACGGCGTGTCCCCCTTCGTACTCGACCACGATGTCGGGCTTCCCGTCGCCGTTCGTGTCCTCCTCGGACCTCGCCACCTGGCCGTTCACGTAGGTGGTCACGATCTCGAAGCGGCCGTCCCCGTTCTTGTCGAGCTCCTCGCGGACCAGGACGCCGTCCTGGTAGATCTTGATCGCGTCGGGCTTGCCATCGCCGTTGGTGTCGATCTGCTCGCGCGCGGGCTTTCCGTTGGCGTCGAAGCTCACCGTCACGTCGGGCTTGCCTGTCCCCTTGGTGTCGCGCTGCTGGCCGACCTCCTTTCCGTTCTCGTACAGGGTGATCGAGTCATAGCGGCCCTTGCCCGTGGTGTCGCGCTCCTGACGCACCACCTTCCCGTGCTCGTAGAGGGTGACGACGTCGAAGAAGCCGTTACCGGTGGTGTCGCGCTCCTCGCGGGTCACGTTCCCCTCGGCATCGAGCTCGCCCCGAAGATCGGGCTTGCCGTCGCCGTTGGTGTCCTCGCTGAAGCGGGCGGGCCGCCCGCCGACAAACTCCACGGTGCGATCGGGCTTGCCGTCGAAGTTCTTGTCTTCCTCGATCTTCACGGTGGTGCCGGTGGCGTCGTTGGTGCGCCAGTTGTCGGGCTTGCCGTCCCCGTTGGTGTCCTTGATCACGCGGAGCTCCTTGCCCGTGGCGGGGTCGAGCGTGATCCAGGTGTCGACGCGGCCGTCGTGATCGGAGTCCTGCTCCTGCTTCTCCAGCCGGCCCTGCGGATCGTAGAAGTTCCACAGGTCGATCTTGCCGTCCTTGTTCTCGTCGAGCTCGACGCGGACCAGGCGACCCTCCCCGTAGATCTCGATGCGGTCGCGCGCGCCTTCGGCGCCGCTCGTGCGGCTCACGAGCTTGCCGCCCTCGTACTGTGCCGTGGTTTCGAAGACGCCGTCGAAGTTCGTGTCCACCTTCTCGGAGGTTACGTTACCGAGGGCGTCGAACGTGTACTCGGCGTCGGGCTTCCCGTCGCCGTTGCGATCCTCCAGCTGCCGTACCTTGTGTCCGTCGCGGTACTCGACGAAGGTGTCGGGCTTGCCGTCCCCGTTGGTATCGGCCTCGCTCCGCACGGGCAGGTCACCGGCGAAGGTCGTGACGACGTCGGGCTTGCCGTCCCCGTTCGTGTCCTCCTCCTCGCGCACCTTCTGGCCGCCTTCGTAGATCCGGACGAGGTCGAGGCGGCCAGTTTTCTTGGAGTCGATCTCCTCGCGGACCTTCACGCCGTCGGGGCCGAACACGACGACGAACTCGGGCTTCCCGTCGCCGTTCTCGTCGCGCTCCTGGCGCTTCTCGTGGCCGTTCTCGTAGGTGGAGACGGTATCGATCCGTCCGTCGCCGTTCATGTCCGCTTCTTTCTTCACGATCTGGTCGCCGTCGTAGTACGTGATGATCGACGGCTTGCCGCGGCCGTTTGGATCCTCCTCGACGCGGACCTTCTTTCCGTTCTCGTAATAGATCGTGACGTCGACCTTGCCGTCCCCGTTCGTATCCTGCGTCTCGAGCTTCTTGCTGCCGTCGGGGTTGAACTCGGCGTGCAGCACCGTCTTGCCGCCCTTCGCGGTCGTCTCCTCGATGGTTTCGGGCTGGCCGTTGCGGTAGGTGACGATGCGGTCGACCTTCCCGTCGCCGTTGGTGTCGGTCTCCTCGCGGACCGGTTCCCCGTTCTCGAAGTAGAGCGTCGAGTCGACCTTTCCATCGAAGTTCTTGTCGTCTTTCTGGACCGCCGGCTTCCCGTTCACGAAGGTGATCCACTGGTCGACCTTCCCGTCGCCATTGGTGTCGCGCTCCTGGCGCGTGGCGTTGCCCTGGGCGTCGAAGTAGAGCCAGAGGTCGATGCGGCCGTCGTGATTGGTGTCGCTCTCGGCGTGGTCGGGAACGCCACCCTTGTAGTAGACGATCTCGTCCGGCTTTCCGTCGCCGTCGGTGTCCGTGAGCTTCCTCGCGAGGCGCTCCTGGTCGTCGTACTCGAGAACGACCTTGCCCGCCTGCTGGGCGCCCGCCGGCGCGGCCATGAGAAGGAGCGCCGCGAGGAGCGTGAAAGATCGGTGCCGCACCCGGGGCCCCTACCGGCACTCGCGGCTTCGCCGCGAGCCCCCCGCCTCCGCGCGCCTGCGGCTCCGTGCTTCGAGAACGGGCTTCGCTTGCACTAGTTCGTCGCCCTGGGGTTCTTGAAGCTGCCGGTGAGGGTCTGGCCGGCCATGCAGCGCACGCGATCCGGCATGGCAGGGAAGGGCGATGCCGAGCGCAGCGCGTCCACCGCGCTCTGATTGAAGCGCTGGTCACCCCCGCCGATCACCTCCGCCGAGAGCACGGAGCCTGCGGCATCGAGCTTGAACCGGATGCGCACGGTCTGGTTGCTCTCGAGACCGTCGGGAAGCGTCCAACGGCTCAGCATCCGCGTGCGCACCTCTTCCTGGTAGGCCTTCGCGTCGGCGCTCTCAAGGCAGCCCGGGCCGCTGCCACCCCCGGCCTGGCCCGCGCCCGTTCCCCCGTCGCCCTGCAGGTTGCCCGTCCCCACGCGCGTATTGATGCTCGCCACCGGCGAACCGTTCGGGGAGCCGACCACATCGCGGCCCGTGACGATCCCCTCCCGCACGGAGGAGCCGCCCAGGTTCGCGACCTCGGTTCCGTTGCCCACGGTTCCGCCCGAGGTCACCACCTGCCGGGGGCCTGCCGATTGCCCGACCGGCGCGGCGGCCTCGATCGGGCCACGCAGCGCGGGAGCTGAGCTCGCGCCGAGGTCGATCTTGCTGGCCTGCGCCGGGGCGATCGACGCCACCGGGGACACGCTCGCCACGGAAGTCGGGTGCGCGATCTCCCGGGGTCCCACCACGGCACCCACGCCCTCAAGCTTCTTGGCGTCGATGGCCGGCGCGGCCGTCGCG
>Ga0209048_10006921_pt1 | contig 10547 bp, 8 predicted proteins | sample FrelakmetCRP12CR_FD_187146 | JGI IMG/M metagenome (GOLD analysis project Ga0209048, IMG submission 187146) | Freshwater lake sediment microbial communities from the University of Notre Dame, USA, for methane emissions studies - CRP12 CR (SPAdes)... | ecosystem: Environmental > Aquatic >... | reverse complement strand
GACCTCCGGCTCGATCACGCCGTGGGTCTCACCGGCCCGCCAGGCCGCCAGCCAGAGGGGTATGGTCGTTTCACCCTCGCCCCGGACGAGAAAATCGGCTCCCGCCTTGAGGATATCCTGGGGCACCGAGGTCGCAAAGGGGCCGCCGACCACCACAGTTTTGTGCCGCTGTTTAGCCTCTCGGATGAGGCTCAACAGACCATCCCGCTGCACGATCATGCCGGAAAGCATCACCATCTCGGCCCAGTCCCAGTCGTCGGGCCGGAGTTGCCGCGTATTTAAGTCTGCCAGGCGAAACTCCCAGTCACCGGGCAAAAGCGCCGCCACGGTAATGAGACCTAAGGGCGACATGAGGGTTTTGCATCCCGCAAGTTCGCACAAATCTTTCATTGACCAGAAAGAACCGGGAAATTCAGGGTTGATCAACAAAACCCGCATCGGCAAACTCCAAACGCCCCGGCCGCCTTCCGGGTGAGCCGGAGGACGGTCTGCTTCCCCAGAAAGGTTCAAGCTCCGTCTTGGGGCCAGAATTGCTTAAAATGCCGCCACGGGTCATGGGTCCAGGGAACCCCGTTCAGGTGGCATGCAGATCAAGGTTTAACTCATGATGATGAAAGTTAAAAAACCGCCACCCCAGCCTCGCAGGATAATGGGGGTCAGGTGCACTTCCTCTTGGTTGCGAAAAACCAGGCGCCGTTCGAAATCAACTTTAATATTGCCCAAAGAATACATGACCTCCGGCTTACCTTCTTCAGCTGGCATGGCTTTACGCAGGGCCACGCGGATTCTTGCCAGTAACTCGCCGACTCCGAAGGGCTTGGTCAAATGATCATCTGCACCCGCATCCAGGTTGGCGACCCTATCGCGTTCCTGGCCCCGGGCGGACAGGATGATGATGGGGGTGTTTGACCAGAGGCGCAATTGATTGATTACTTCTATTCCCTGCTGGCAAGCTGTGGCTTTTCCTCTGGCGGCGGCGACACCCCCGGGGCAGGGTCTGGCTGCATATGTCCTTTATTTCCTTCTATTATTTTATCGAAGAATAACCGGTCCCGGCCTTGTGGTCAAGTAGTGCGGCAACCCCCGACAATATTTGCATCCTGGCGTGAACTTATTTCCCCCGCCAAGACGCCAAGAGGATGAAGCTGCTCTGGTGCGTAGGACGGACCGTACCTGGGAAAGGCAGGCGGCGTCCCAGGCACCAATATGCCTCTTTCCAGACAAAACGAAATAGGGGCGGTGCACGCACCGCCCCTACCATTTGACTGACGTTTTCTCAGAGGTCTCGCAGTGCCCCCCTTTAATAGGCAATTAACAGGTACACCATAGAAATGGTGACCGTGATCATCATGGGCCACCAGCAGGCCTTCATATAGGCCATAAAGGAGATGTGGTAGCCCGCCTTTTCCGCCAGGCCCACGGTGACCACGTTGGCCGAAGCCCCGATCATGGTGCCGTTCCCCCCTAAACAGGCCCCGAGGGACAGGGACCACCAGAGCACGCCGGACTCCGCCCCGGGCATGGTCTGGTTCAGGAAGGCGATGACGGGCAGCATGGTGGCGGTGAAGGGGATGTTGTCGATGAAGGCCGAGGCAATGGCGCTCACCCACAGGACGATAATGATGGCCGCGGTGAGATTGCCGCCGGAGAGGTCCTTCACCCCGTTGGCGATCACCTGGATCAGGCCGGTCTCCTCGGCCCCGGCAATGACCATGAACAACCCGATGAAGAAGACCAGGGTGGGCCACTCCACTTCATGTTCCAGCATCTCCACGATGTCCTCCCCGGAGATGGCCACCAGCACCAGGGAACCGATCAGGGCCGCAATGGCTACCGGCATATGCAGGAAGCCGTGGAGGGCAAAAAGCAGGATGGTAAAGCCCAGCAGCATCAAGCTCTGAATCATCAGTTTCTTATTGGTGATTTGGTATTCCTCTTTCAGATACGCGATGGTGCGGGGTATGTCCTTCACTTCGGCCTTGATGTAGTCCTTTTTATGCCACCAGAGATACCACAGGGACGACACCGCCAGGCAAATCGTGCTCACCAGGGTCAGATTCTGCACGAACTGGCCGAAGGTCAACCCGGCATAGGAGCCGATGAGGATGTTGGGCGGATCGCCGATCAAGGTGGCGGTGCCCCCGACGTTGGAGGCAAAGACCTCGGGGATCAGGAGGGTCAAGGGATTGATCTTCAGGGTGACCGCGAGCTCGATGGTCACCGGCAGCACCAGGAGCATGGTGGTGACGTTGTCCAGGAAGGCCGAGAGTATTGCAGTGATGACCTGGAGGATTAACGACAGCACAAAGACGTTGCCCTTGGCCAGGGCATAGGCTTTATATGCCAGGAACTGGAACATCCCGGTCTTTTTCATCACCCCCACGAAGAGCATCATGCCCATGAGCAGGAAGATGACGTTGAGGTCGATGGCCCCCATGGCGTCGTCAAAAGAGATGATATAAAACGATTTATCCCAGCTCCCCAGGGTATAGGTGATGAACAGGATGATGGCCGCGCCCAGAAAGGACACCAGGGTGCGGTGCATCAACTCGAAGGAGATGACCACGTATACCAGCAGCAGGACGAGGGCGGCGATCCAGAAGCCCGGGGTAGTGGTACGGTTCAGGGTGAGGTTCTGGGCCGCTTGGAAGAGCTTGTTTCCCTGGGCGTCGGCCCCGGCCTCCACCACCTTCACCGGGGTGGCCGGCACGGGCTTCCAGGAGGGCTTGGCGGCCTTCACCTCCACCTTGGCGGCTGGGAGCGTCCCGGCGGGCAAATTGAAATCCGCCACAAAACCGCCGGGTTTGCCGGTGATGACTTCCGCCTCTTTGCCCATCGGCTTGACATGCTGGCCGTTCACCAGCACCTCTACTTCCACTTCCTTGAGGCCCTTGCCCATGGGGTTGGTTACCAGCCCGGAGATCGCCAGGTGGTCGCCGGCGGGGGCCGGGGCGGCAAAAACTACGGAGCTTGCCAGCAAGCCCACCATGAACAGGCAGATCAGGATATTGGGAGAGTAAACCAGCCTTTTGCGCATTTTAATCCCCTTTGATCGTCGCGTGGTTTTCAGGTGGAGGTGAAGAAACCGGATGAAGTGCTTCCATACCCAGTTCCCTCCCCAAACAATGCCCGGCTATTTGGGCGCCAGCACCGGCATGCCCATCATGGGCCAGATGAAGTAGCAGAACACCGCCAGAAATGCCATGAGGATGAGGCTGGGAACCCAGCCGTAGATGAAAAACTCTCCGGCAGGCCAGCGCCTACGGGCATTTTCTTGATGTCTTCGGCCATGACAGCTAGCTCTTTCTCTTGAAAGTTATGAAAAGGGGTTAATCGCCCAGGACGATATTTGAGACCTCTTTGAAGAGTTCGCTCAATCGTATTATGCCAGCCACTTTGTGGTCTTGGATCACTGGCATCAGGCTCACGTCTTCCTTGATCATCAGGAAGATGGCCTTGGCGATGGGGTCGTTCCCCTGGACAGTGATTTTGATGGGACTCATGACTTCGCTCACCGGTTTCTGGGCGGCCTCTTTCAAGTTGGGCCCGAAGAGATCACCCACTATGAGCATGAGGCTGGGGTCCGTTTCAAACAGTTTTGTCTCGTGGAGGAACCTGGGCTCCAATCCCTTGATGATGTCCCGGAGGGTCAGGAGGCCCATAAGTTGATATTTTTCGTCGAAGACCAGAACCGCCCGGAACTCAAATTGGCCTTCAAACTTGATGGCTTCCTCCCGAACGATGGCTATGGTCTGCCGCAGGCTGAACCAGTAGGGGATGTGGGGGCAATCCTCTAACGAAATCATTAAATCCTTCACTTTCTTTTCCCTTGGCATAACGACCTCTCTAAGATTGATTTTTCCCGCATTAATGAATCAGGGTTCGTAGTTTGCGATCCAGCGGCAAAGCTGGACTTCTTATATTGATTTCTTAACTATTAAAAGATAAAGATGGGATTAAAAAGAGCGGGTGGCCGTTAAAATTGTATTAATAGAGAAATGCCCCCAACTTACTTGTTCGCGGCCAGTTAAAGATCAGAGGCAGGTCTCCCCTTGTATTCAACTTAACTGGCAGACCTAAATTGGCTTAGAAGTTAGATCATCGAAACTCCCGCAGGCCGGGGCGGGACAGTTCCTCGCGGCCAGAAGGAATCAGGTTGATGCCGGAGCAGACACTAGTCGTCGATGATGAGCCTAACATGCTGAGATTGCTCAAGACCATTCTCACGGACAAAACCGGTTACGAGGTCTCTACTACCAACAATTCGTTGGAGGTCAGCAAGCTTCTCCAGGAGGAGTCTTACGACCTGGTAATTACCCACCTGAAAATGCCCTGGGTAGATGGCCTGGATTTGATCGACATTATCAAAAAGGTTGATGCCAATTTACCCATAATCATTATCACCGGCTATGGCACGAGGGAAACCGCTGAAGAGGCCCTAAAGAAAGGAGCGTACGATTTCATCACCAAACCCTTCCGTAAAGAAACCATCTTGACCATCATAAAGCGGGCTTTGGAATGGAAAAGGAAGCAGAGTGAAGGTCATGCTCCCCTTAACTCGTAATGCTATTAAGGCTTGTAGCCTCAGCCATCGCAGGTTCCGGTGGTAATGAAACAATAAAAGTGGTGCCGCTCGCGCCTTGGTCTTCCTGGGCGGTCTTAGTCTCGAAACGGATGTGGCCGCCACATTTTTCCACAATGGCATAGCTGACAAATAGGCCGAGCCCTGTACCTTCCCCTACCTTTTTGGTAGTAAAGAAGGGATCGAAGATACGGTCTACGTACTCTTTGGGAATGCCTGTGCCGGTATCGGCGATAATGGCTTCCACCACATTCTCGTTAGGATTGAGGCGGCTGGCAACCTTAAGTTCACCGCCCTCCGGCATGGCCGCCGCGGCATTAGTGATGAGATTGAGAAAGACTTGTTGCAGTTCGCCGGCGCCTCCTCTCACTTGGGGCAGATCTGGAGCCATATCAAGTTTCAGATCGATCTTTTTGGTCAACAACGTATTCTGCACCAGGAGGAGCACGGTTTGCAAGTTATGATTGAGGTCGCTAGAGACCTCCTGGTCGATCCGGTGCCGGGCGAACCCCATCAAGTTCGCTACGATTCGCTTACAATTTAGCCCCTGTCGTTCAATGGTCTTGAGTAGCTCGTGTTCTTTGCTGTCCGGAGGTATGCGGTCCAGTAAAATCTCGGTAAACCCCAGGATGACGCCTAAAGGATTGTTGATTTCGTGGGCCACCCCCGCGGAAAGAGTCCCGAGAGATGCGAGTTTTTCGGTCTGAAATAGTTGCTCCTCCATTTTCTGGCTCTGTGTGATATCCCGCGACATTACCAACACCCACTCCACCGTCCTACCGTCTTCTCCAAAGACAGGCACCAAATGCGTGAAAAGCCAATAAACCCGGTCCCGAATATGGGCCACAGATTTGACTTCCAAACTCTTGCGGCCATCTACCACATCCTGCACATGGGTCATCATGGCCTTGGCGTCATCGGGGGCAAAAAAATCCTCCAGGCCTTTGCCCGTCATCCCCGCCGCCGGAATGCCCAAGGCCCGGGCCGCGGCGGTATTGGCGCTGATAAATTTCCCTTTTTCATCCAGTAAAAAAATAAAGTCCCGGGCGTTTTCCACCACTGATTTATATTGTTCCCGGCTGCGGCGCAAATTTACGGTGGTATTATCCACCTCCCGCTGCAATTCCACCGACCAGCGCATTTCATAGTAGATCACCGCGGCCGCGGCCAGAATCAGGGCGAAAATGAGAATTCCCTGAATGAGGAATTGCCTCACATAAAGAGAATGGATGGTGCCGTAGACTTCGTCGGTGGGCGCCACCACCGCTACCGGCCAGATCCGGGAGCCATCCGGGTTCAACTTGGCATGGCTATAGGCGACAAATTTAATCATCTCCCCGATGACGCCCCGGTGCCAGCCTGAACTGTATTGGGAAGTCCCTTCCTCTCCGGCCAGCATCATCGATTTCTGAATCTTGTTGATCTTGGCGAAACTGATCACCGGGTTGCGCCGGCCCCGAGCCGTAAACGCGTCTTCGCCGATAAACTCCCGCTCCGGATGATAGAGAAACACCCCATCGCTGTTGAGCACCCAACAGTAGCCGGTGCGCCCGGAGCGAATGTTGGCGCAGTAGCGGCTGGTGAACTGGCTGGCATCTATTTTAAACACCAGCACCCCGTCCAACTTGTCCGTCGCCTTTGGGTGGGATTCATCCAGACTCACTTCATATACCGGCGTGGCCATAACAAAGAAGGGTATCTTGTGCCCTTGCCGCTGCTGGACTTCGACCGGCCCCTGGTAGATGCGGCCACGGTTAGCCGGGTCTCGGGCCCAGACTACCTCCGGGGTGTTTTCAAAGTCCTGTTCGATGACGCGGGGGCCGCTGCCATCCAGGATATAGGCGCGACTATCTCTATGGTCCTCAAAATCGATCCGCTCAATGGAGGTCACCCCCAGTTTGGAGAGGTCATCGAAACTGACCTTCATACGGTTGGACCAGGCCACCGCCTCCAGGTATTGGATGGCAGGAGAATAATTGAGGATCTTGAGCTCCCGCCGTAAAAACTCCAGGCCGTCTTCGATCTGCCGGGCCGTGGCTTTGGCCAGGATCAATTGTTGCTGCTGGAAGTCTTCAGAAACGATCTCGCGAGTGCGCTGCAGGGACAGCAGGCCCAAGACAAAGGCCAAGGCCAGTAACAGAATCACCAGCAGGCCCAGCCCCTTGAGGAGCCGCCGAATGTTGATCTTATCCATCGGGTTGCCCATGATCCACCAATTCCTTAAAATTTCAGCCTCTATCCGAAAATTAGGCGATTTTCATTATTCTGCATCGCTAAGCATCCTCTCGTACGGGAGAGTAGTCCTCGACTTGGATAGGCCTTTCCACGACCTTAACACACCTTACTCAAGTTTCGCAGGTACCGCACCCGGTTTTCTGGACACAAGTTTTTATTAAGCTGCCCGGGCGAGTGAGGCCTGAGCGAGCTATGGCGCCCTGGCTTGCCGGGAGGCTGAGGAAGCCGTTCTTTTCCACCAGGCATATGCGGTTGTAGGTGTCCACAAAGCCTTCCACCGCTGCTCTCACCTCCCAGAAAAGTATCCCGTCACGCCAGGGGCAAAATCTCCAGCCTGCCGATGTCGCCGTCGAAGTGGGCCAGGAGGTTCCTATAGGCGGGCGCTTGCCCCAGGAGGAGCCGGACGGCCTCCTGGGCCTGGAGGCTGGCCACCAGGGTCACGGTGGGGGCCAGCACTTCCCGGGTAGCGGCCGCGTTCCTCGCCAGGGCGGGGTGGCGGGCGACCGAACCCCAGGTGGCGCCATCCGGCATGAGGGTGCAGACCTGACCGAATTTCCCGGTCACGGCGCCGAGGACCAGGGGAACTCCGTGGTCCCGAGACGCGGCGGCGAGCCTCTGCCGGGCTTCGATGGTATCCAGGCCATCCACCACCACCTGCACCTGGGACAGGCAGCCAGCCAGATTATCCGGAGTCAGGAAATAGGGAATGGGCTCGGCTAAGATGGCCGGGTTGATCGCCCGGAGGCGCCGGGCCGTGACCACGGCCTTGTTCAGCCCCAAAGTTTGCTGGGTGGCCAGCAGCTGGCGGTTGAGGTTGGCGGGGGTGAAATGATCACCATCGGCCAGCAGCAGCCGGCCTACCCCTACCCGGGCCAGGAGTTCGGAGAGAACCCCCCCCAAGCCCCCCAGGCCCGCTACCAGGACTGAGCTCCGGAACAGCCGGAGTTGCTCCGCGGCGCTCAGGCTGGGAAAATTGCGCTCCCAGCATTCCGGAAAGATGCCCGCGGTCAGGGCAGCCTCCATCGCCTGGCGCAGGCTGACCTTGAGGCTCGCGGCCCACTGCGCCAGCGCCGCCATCGTGACCATGTGGGCCTCCTGGCTGCCCCGGAAGAACCTAGTGGCGATGGATTTCAGGAGCTCCATTTACACCTTTCTTAATGCCGCCGCCTCAGCCGTTATACCTGACCATGATCCTGGCCGCCTCCTGGGGTTTCCGCAGGGCCAGGGTGCACAGGCTGACCGCGTCGGCGCCCAGGTCGAAGCAGCGCTGGACGTCGTCCCGGCACGTGACCCCGCAACCCATGATCAGAAACAGGCCCACTTTTTTCCGCAATTCCTGATTATACCTTAAGGCCAGGGGAAAGGTCGGACCCCCGGAGACGCCTCCGCCGCCCACCTCATCCAGGGGGGAGCGCGCCAGGGGAAAGACGAGGTTGAAGGGGATGGTGTTGACGGCGTGGAGGGCGTTGGCCCCGACTTGCTCCAACTCCTGGGCGAACTCGTAGGGGTGGCAGATGCTGAGCTTGGTGATCAAAAACAGGTCAGGATAACGTTGCCGCACCTCCCGGGTGCACCGCAGGCCTTGGGCGACGTTGTGGGCGATGGCTTCCTCCGAATTGGGGCAGGAATAGTTGAGTTCCAGGGCCCGGAAGTGGGGGCCCAGGTGCTGGTGGTAGATCGCCACGGCCTCCAAAGTTTCCCGGATGGCGGGGTCCGTGCCCTTGATGAACTCAGGATAGAGGTTGGGGATGACCTTGAGGCCTAAATCGCAGGCACGTCGAATATCCGGGGCGCAGACCTCGACCCCGTCGTTGGTGAGGCCGTAGGCGTTGAGCATGCCCATGTCCGGGAGGCGCCGGATGTATTTCCAGGTGAAGGGGTTGGCGGGGATGAAGTTCCCCCGGCGTTTGAAGCGGGTGGCGGATTTGGTGAACACCGTGGTCCCGGTGTCCGTTACGGCCGCCAGCAGTCGGCGGTAGCCGGGGAGCAGGGTGTAGGGGAAAATGCCCCGCCCGTCATGCCCCAGGGCGGTGGAGATGACCACAGGGGAAATTGCACGTTTTCCGGATTGGATCATTGTATCATAAGAGCCTGTGGCGTTGATCAGTAAACCTGTAAATGAATCCTCCGGTCGCCCTTACCCTCAGGGGTTGGGGGAGGGGTATGGGCGAGGGCCCAGTTTGCGGCGGTGGCCTTATCCGGCGGCTCCAAAGCAAAAATCAGCCGCTCTTGGGGCTCCAGCCTGGCCTGCTGCCTGCGGGCAGGGTCACCCGGGAGGGCAATTTCCCCAACATTTCCAAAGACTATAGTCCAATTTGGCCCTTCTGGCAAGGGATTAGGCCTGGACCGCCGTAATTAAGAATTACCTATGGTTAGCCGATGATTTGTCGCAATAACAAAAGCTGTGTTGACGCCAAGGCGGGATACCCCTTGACAATTCAGTAACTCATGATACATAAAAGTGGTCAGGAGTGATGAGTAATGGCACAAAAAGAACTGTCACAAATAACAATACGGGATAGATTAAGTAACTTGAGCAAAAATATATTACTATTATTGCTCAGCATGATTATAGTTTTAGGTTTCTGTGAATTGATCCTGAGAATTTATAATCCTCTGGGCTTCAGAATCAAGGGTGACAGAATTATTCTGCCCATTAATAAAAAGGAGATCATCCATCATGAACACGGTTTAGGGAAACTCGACAAGGTCGTGGTTCATCAAAGAAATTCCCTGGGGTTCCGGGGCCCGGAGCCGCCCGCCGACTTCTCCCGAGATCTGACTATCGTCACGGTGGGCGGCAGTACCACCGAATGTTTCGACCTGGCGGAGGATAGGACCTGGCCCTACGTGTTGGGAGCAAAGTTGCAGCACGACTTCAAGCCTCTCTGGCTCAATAATGCCGGCCTCAGCGGCAATTCCACCTTCGGCCACTCCATCTTGCTGGCGGATTATCTGGTGAAGTTGAAGCCTAAGGTGGTGATCTTCCTGGTGGGAATTAATGACCAGGGGATCCGGGATGAACGTGATTTTGACCAAAGAATTCATGGCCTTAATTTTCGCTCCCTGGAGCGTTTCCTGGCTTCCGCGGCGGTGCGCAGCGAACTGGCCGCCGCCGCCGTGAACCTGTACCGCTATTATTTCCCTAAGTCAGTCATGATGTATAACCAAAACAAACCCCAAGAAGTCGACCTAAAGAAGCTTCCCCGATTCGACGTATCGCCTGAGGCCAAGGCCGCCATGATCAAAGATCACCAGGACCACTACGTGCAGCCGTATAAATCAAGACTGGAAAAACTCATTACCATTTGCCGAGAACATAATATCCTGCCGGTGCTGTTAACGCAGCCGGTGCTCTATGGCGATGGCGTGGATGAGGCCAGCGGGGTGGACCTGGGCCACCGGTTTGTGGCCAAGGATATGGACGGGGCCACGGCCTGGCAGGTTCTGGAACTTTACAACGACGTTACCCGGGAAGTGGGCCGGGAAAGAGGCGTCCTGGTGATCGATTTGGCTCGGGAGATGCCCAAAAACTCCGCCTACTATTATGACCTGATGCACTACACCAACGCCGGCGCCGCCCGGATGGCGGGGGTCATCGCCACGCACCTTAAGCCGGTTCTGGCCCGGAAGTATCCGGAGTATTATCAGGGCTCGGCTGATCCCCAAGCCGCTGCCCCTTAGCATCCGGCTGTTCTTCCCATTTTTATCACTTGCAGGGGGTTGGGAG
>Ga0209048_10006920_pt1 | contig 10548 bp, 12 predicted proteins | sample FrelakmetCRP12CR_FD_187146 | JGI IMG/M metagenome (GOLD analysis project Ga0209048, IMG submission 187146) | Freshwater lake sediment microbial communities from the University of Notre Dame, USA, for methane emissions studies - CRP12 CR (SPAdes)... | ecosystem: Environmental > Aquatic >... | reverse complement strand
GATCGCCACCAACGAAGTCGAAGCCTTGGGTGACACCAGCACGCTGGCCGATCCCAGTGTCTTGGATGATTTGATCGATAACCGCCAGAGCCGGTGATTACTAAGGCGAACGCTAGCAACCGTACACGGGTAAGCGTGCCGCCGGGCGAAACCGCATCAGACCCGCATAGCAGGGACAGTGCAGCGGGATACTGTTATTTTTCGCCGGCCAGGGACGGCCTATGAGTTCAAGAGAAAAAAGGTACGCTATGATGGCGACCTTTCTTCAGTGGACGAGTGGGAACCCGTTCTTCCTCTTTAGCAAGAGGGGTGTCTTAGTCATTTTGTAAGCATTAGATTAAGCAAAAATGTAATAACCCATGGGAGGTCATATGGCTGACAACAATAAGCTTTTTGGACTTGAACCGGAAACCGGAAGATGGGCGTTCGTGCTCTCTGGCCTGATCATGAACCTATGCCTGGGGACTATCTATGCCTGGAGCGTGTTCAGAAACCCGCTCCGGGACTTCTTCTCCACGGCGGAAGTGAAAATCACGGCGGTCCAGACTTTATCGCCGTTTATAGTGTTCCTGGTGGTCTTTACAATACTGATGCCTATTGCTGGGTGGATATTACGACGGGAAATGATACATCCCAGAACGCTCAGCATTATAGGAAGCGTGATCGTGGCTGCAGGTTGGATATTATCGAGATATGTGCCAAACGTGTTCTCCTTGAATTTGACCTATGGCATTATTGCTGGCGCCGGAGTAGGTATCGTTTACGGCATACCGATTGCCGTAGTAACTAGGTGGTTCCCTGATATGAAGGGCACCGCCGTCGGTATTACAGTACTTGGGTTTGGGGTATCAGCGTTGATCACGGCTCCTATGGCGGTAGCTCTGATCAAAGTCGAAGGTATTCTCCCAACCTTCATGTACCTGGGATATTTTTTCCTGGCAGCGCTGGTATTGCTCTCGCTCGTGCTCAAATTCCCACCAGCTGGTTGGCTGCCGGCGGGATGGAAACCCACTGCTGGCGCGGGCACCGCTGTTAGTTTCACTCCCTCTGAGATGGTGAAGACCTCATCTGCCTGGGGTTTGTGGCTGTGTTTCATCATTGGTTCTCTAAGTGGGCTGATGGCGATAGGCATCTCCAGTTCGGTGGGGCAGGAAATTATCAAACTGGACGCAACGACGGCGGCAACATTGGTGTCGTTCTTTGCCATATTCAATGGCGGGGGACGCCCGGTATTTGGCTGGTTGACGGACGCAATTGGTCCGGGTAAAACAGCGGCCCTGTCTTTTGCGCTGGTGTTATTGGCTTCGCTGTTGATGATACTGTTCGCCGGTGAGGGCAAACTTATATTGTTTGCCTTTAGTTTCGCCTGCTTCTGGGCGGCGTTAGGGTCGTGGCTGGCCATCGCGCCTACTGCCACAGCCACCTTTTTCGGCATCAAAAACTCCGCCGCCAACTATGGCGTGATCTTTTCAGCCTATGGGATCGGCGCTATAGCGGGGGGGCTGATAGCCGCGTTTGCCAAGGATGTGTACGGAAGCTATATGAATGCTTTCTATATAACCGCCGGCCTTGCAGTAGTCGGTATCATTGTGGCTTTGACCCTGATGAAACCGCCTAAGACCGTAAGTTAAGCAGTCCGCGCAAGACAGGGGTACCTTGCGAGGTTATCCCCTGTCTTTTTGCCGCCTTTGAAAAAGCCCTCCTTCGGCGAGGGACGAGGGACCTTGAGATTTGCCGCACATCTGTTCAAATTCATTTAGATTGTTTAGATTGTCCTTCGAGGCTTATGCATCATGGCTACAAATTGGCGTCAATCCTCGCACACAACATCACAGTCCTTTTATCCGAAAGAAACTAGGGCGTCGCTTACAGCCGAACAAGCGTTACAAAAACTGCTGGAAGGCAATCGGCGTTTCGTAGCGACCAAGTTCCAACATCCGCACCAGACGTCGGAATGGCGGCGCTCATTAGCGAATGAGCAGTATCCATTCGCCGTCATCTTGGGCTGCTCTGATTCACGGGTGTCTCCAGAGATTATCTTCGACGAAGGGCTGGGGGACCTGTTTGTCATCCGTGAAGCAGGGCACGTCACAGACGGCGCTACGCTTGGCAGCATCGAATTTGCAGTGGTCCAGTTACAGGTGCCGCTTGTGTTAGTTCTGGGGCATGCAAAATGTGGTGCGGTGCGTGCTGCTGTAGACGCAGTTTTGAAACGGAGTGAAGTCAACGGACATATCGAACGCTTGGTGGACGAAATTAGACCGGCAGTTTGGCAAGTCAAAGACCAGGCTGGCGATGTGATAGATCTAGCGGTACGCGCTAACGTCAACCAGGTGGTTAATAAATTGAGGACTTCAAAACCGCTGTTGGAAAAATATGTAGAGCAAGACAAAGTGGTTATCGTCGGGGCTTACTATGATTTATTTACTGGAGCGGTTGAATTATTGGAATCGCTTTAGTAAGTATCCCCCGGCAGAGCCGGGGGATACTTACCTTACAGCCGAGTTCAGCTTTTCGCGATGGACTTCCCTTTCGAGTCTAGATCCACGAAGGCTTCACCCAGGCGCTCGACAATTCCCAGTTCGCCAAGCCGCAGAAACTTACGGGGATCATAGAGCTTCTTGAAAGGCGTGCCATCCACGGGATCGATCTGATACTTGAACGCCTTCGGATTGGCTTCGACGAATTCGCCAATTGGTTTGGCAAAGGCGAACTGGGTATCGGTGTCGATATTCATCTTGAAGACACCATAGCTCACGGCCTCCGCGATCTTCTCCTTCTCGGAACCCGAGCCGCCGTGGAAAACCAAATTCAAGGGATTCGCCGCCATGCGGTGGCGCTGCTGGACCAAAGCTTGGGAATTTTTCAGAATTTCCGGGCGCAACTTGACGTTGCCAGGCTTGTAAACCCCATGGACGTTGCCGAAGGAGGCGGCGATGGAGAAATCACCGATGGGAGACAATTTTTCGTAGGCTTGCAACACGTCTTCGGGTTGGGTGTAGAGGTGCGAGTTATCGGCACTTTCATCCACATCGGAGCCGACGCCATCCTCCTCGCCGCCGGTCACGCCCAGTTCGATTTCCAGACTCATGCCCATCTTGCTCATGCGCTGCAAAATGCGCGCGCATATATCCAGGTTTTCGCCGAGGGGTTCCTCGGAAAGATCCAGCATGTGTGAACTAAACAGGGGCTTGCCGGTTTCCTTGTAGAAGGCTTCACCATGATCCAACAACGCCTCGACCCAGGGAACGAGCTTCTTGTTGGCATGGTCGGTATGCAGCACGACGCAGACGCCATAATGGGCCGCCAGCAGATGCACATGCCTGGCCGCGGAAACGGCGCCCAACACCTTGGCCTGAAAACCGTCGGGCATGCCCTGACCAGCATAAAACTGGGCGCCACCGTTGGACAATTGAATGATGACATCAGCCTTGTTCTTCGCGGCGGCCTCCAACACGGCATTAATGATGTTGGTGCCAGTCACATTCACCGCCGGCAGCGCATAGCCGCCTGCTTTGGCAGCGGCGACCAGGGTTTGATAGTCCTTGCCGGTAACTACGCCGGGGTTCAGTCCGATGTCGGTGGATTTCAGTGCGGGTTGGGCCATGACCTACTCCTCTGTTAGATGCGCAAGCTCCAGGCTGGCTGGATTCTCGATAAGTATACAGATTTTAACACGGCCGTAACAGCCGCAAGCGCCTAAGGCCGCTAGATTGTACCCAACACCTCGACCAAGCGGATAACTCCGGTTACCTGCATGCCCTCAACCCGTTCGCTGCGCCGGGGGGCATTGGCACGAGGGACAATAGCCTGCTTGAAACCGTGCTTGGACGCCTCCCGCAGGCGTTCCTCGCCATTGGGAACCGGGCGGATTTCTCCGGCCAACCCCACCTCGCCGAACACGATCAAGTCCGTGGGCAGAGGCCGGTCGCGGAAGCTGGACAGGGCTGCCATGAGCACCGCCAGATCGGAAGCGGTCTCGGCGATACGCACCCCGCCCACGGCGTTCACGTAGACATCCTGATCGTACATGGCGATACTGCCGTGGCGATGCAGCACCGCAAGCAGCATGGCCAGGCGGTTTTGTTCCAATCCCAGGGTGACGCGGCGGGGATTACCGCCATGACATTCATCCACCAGGGCCTGGATCTCCACGAGCAACGGGCGGGTACCTTCGCGGGTAACCATGATGACACTGCCTGCCACCGGCGCCTCGTGGCGGGAGAGAAAGATCGCCGAGGGGTTGCTGACTTCCTTCAGCCCCCGTTCGGTCATGGCGAACACGCCCAGTTCGTTGACCGGGCCGAAGCGATTTTTCACTGCCCTCATCACCCGGAAACGGCTGCCGGTATCACCCTCGAAATACAACACCGTGTCCACCATGTGCTCCAAAACCCGCGGACCGGCGATAGTACCCTCCTTGGTGACGTGCCCCACCAGAAACAAAGCGGTGCCGCTGCGTTTGGCAAAGCGCACCAGTTGGGCGGCGCTTTCGCGCACCTGGGCCACTGAACCGGGCGCGGACTGCAAGCGCTCCGTGAAAATGGTCTGGATGGAGTCGATGACCATCACCTGGGGCCGTTCCTGCTCGGCGCGGGCCAGGATGCGTTCGACGCAGGTTTCCGGCAACACCCGCAGATATTTACGAGGCAGACCGAGGCGCTGGGCGCGCAGGCTGATCTGCTGGGGGGATTCCTCGCCGCTGACGTACAGAGCGCTGCTGTGCTGGGCGAGAAAAGCCAGGGTTTGCAATAAAATAGTAGATTTGCCGATGCCAGGGTCACCACCGATCAGCACTACCGAACCAACCACCAACCCACCGCCCAGCACCCGATCCAGCTCGCCTATCCCGCTCGGCAGGCGGATGTCTTCATCCGGATCGATCTGCTCCAGATTCTGGATGACGGCGTCGGCGGCCTCACCCGTGTAACCGGCAAAGCGCCCGGTACGGAGTGCGACTGGCGCGGCTACCGTCTCCTGCAGGCTGTTCCAGGCCCCGCAGTCGCCGCACTGGCCGGCCCACTTGGGGGACTGCGCGCCACACTCGGTGCAGACGTACATTACCTTCTCCCGGCTACTCATCGCCGTCGTGTTCCTGACAATGCACCCGCGCGGTCACACCGCACATCAGGGTATAGGGAATGGTACTGGCAGACCGAGCAATGATCTCGATGGGCAGCCCCTCTCCCCACAGCACGACCGGATCGCCCACCCTGGCCTCCGGGTGGCGGCGCAGATCGATACTGAGCATATCCATGGATACCCGCCCGATCAGCGCTGCCTCGCGGCCATTGACCAGCACCGGGGTTCCGGAAGGCGCCTGGCGAGGATAACCATCGCCATAGCCGATGGCGACTACCCCCACATCCATATCCTCGGGACAGGTCCAGGTGCCGCCGTATCCGACTGGCTCGCCCTTGCCCAGGCGCTTGATCGCAATCAAGCGGGTAGCGAGGGTCATGGCCGGCTGTAAGCCCTCGTCCATCGCCAAACTGTCCACGAACGGCGAAGCCCCGTAGAGCATCAGGCCGGGACGCGCCCAATCGAAATGGGTTGCGGGCCAGCCCAGGATACCCGCTGAGTTGGCCAGCGAGCGCTCGCCGGGCAATCCGGCGGTGGTTTCGTTGAATATCCGTAACTGCCTTAGCGTATAGTCCGCACCCCGCTCGTCAGCCCTGGCCAAGTGGCTCATGAGGCGGATATCGGAAACCACCGCGGGACACTCGCGCAGACGCCGCCAAGTCTGCGGCACATCCGCTGGAGTCAGCCCCAACCGGTGCATACCGGTGTCGATCTTGAGCCATACCCGCACCGGATGTTTCAGGCGGGCGTGCTCCAGCATGTCCAATTGGCTGTTGTGATGCAGGGCAATATCCAGATCCAGGTGGCTACATAGAGGCAGTTCCGTTGCCTCGAAGATACCCTCCAGCAAGAGGATGGGCTTGGTGATACCGGCCTCCCTGAGACCCACCGCCTCCTCGATGGAGGCCACGGCAAAGCCGTCGGCGTCCACCAGCGCCCGCGCTACTCGTACCTGGCCATGGCCATAGCCGTTGGCCTTGACGGCGGCCATCACCCGTGCGCCCGGCGCAGCTTGGCGGACTCGGCGCAGGTTGTGGCGCAGTGCCGGCAAATGAATCACCGCGGTCGTGGCTCGGCTCATGGGTAACTTCCATAAGTGTCGGGAGCAAAGTTTTCGAACCGGGTATAGCGGCCCAGAAATGTCAGCCGGGTAACGCCGATCGGACCGTTACGCTGCTTGCCGATGATGATCTCGGCAATACCCTTGTCGGCGCTGTCGGGATTGTAGACTTCATCCCGATAGATGAAACAGATCAGATCCGCATCCTGCTCTATTGCTCCGGATTCGCGCAGATCCGACATCACCGGGCGCTTATTGGGCCGTTGTTCGAGGCTGCGGTTGAGCTGGGACAGAGCCACCACGGGGACACTCAGTTCCTTAGCCAGGCTTTTCAGAGAACGGGATATTTCAGAAATCTCGGTGGCCCGGTTCTCTTTGTTGCCGGGCACCTGCATGAGCTGGATGTAGTCGATAAGGATCAAGCCCAGTCGCTGCTGCTGGCGCTGCAAGTCACGCTGCAGGCGGCGGGCGCGGGCGCGCACCTCGGTGGGACTGAGCGCCGAACTGTCATCGATAAATAGCTTGGCCTCGTTGAGAATACTGATAGCCGAGGTCAGCCGCGGCCAATCCTCGTCTTCCAGCTTGCCGGTGCGAATACGGTGCTGATCGATGCGCCCCAGGGATGACATCAAGCGCATGGCGAGATGCTCGCCGGGCATTTCCATGCTAAACACCGCTACCGGGTGCTTGTGCTTGATGGCCGCATGCTCGGCGATGTTCATGGCGAAGGTCGTCTTGCCCATGGACGGGCGCCCGGCGACGATGATCAGGTCGCCCGGCTGCAAGCCTGCGGTCAGCTCGTCGAAGTCGTGCCAGCCCGTGGGCACGCCGGTGATGGGATTATCCTGCTGAAACAGGGTATCGATCCGATCCACCGCCTTGATCAGCAGATCCTTGATGGTGGCGAAACCCTGCTGGATACGGCTGCCCTGCTCGGCAATGGCGAAGACGTTCTGTTCCGCCGTGTCTAGCAGTTCCTTGCTATCCCGCCCCTGGGGGTTGTAAGCGCTGTCGGCGATCTCCGTGCCAACCCGGATCAACTGCCGCATAACCGAGCGCTCCCGCACGATGTCGGCGTAGGCGCGGATATTGGCGGCACTGGGGGTATCGCGGGCTAGCACGCCCAGATAGGCGAACCCGCTGGCCGCCTCCAATTGCCCCTTGCGCTCCAGCCACTCCGCCAGGGTTACCACATCGCACGGCAGGCTTTTCTCGACCAGTTCGCGGATGGCCTGAAAGATGAGGCGATGATCGGCGCGATAGAAATCGGCGTCCGTCAAGCGGTCCGCCACCTGATCCCAGGCAGCGTTATCCAGCATGAGGCCGCCCAGCACTGACTGCTCGGCCTCGATGGAATGGGGTGGCACCTTGAGGGACTCGGTGCCAGAGTCCTTGCGACCCATGATCGGGACGAATGGCTGCATAACGGAAATCTCGGTTAATTACCCGATGTCCGCCGCCGTCCAAAAGGCCAGCGCTGACCAGATTGAGTGTAGCGCACAGCAGGGAAGTATGGGAGGGTACAGATCCCAGCGCTAACGAATCGCTATCGCCCTAGACCGCTGTCAAAACTAGTCTCGCTACAGCAAGCCTGCCAGAGTGGAATCTTATTCGGCAATCACATGGACCCGGATCTGAACGTTGACATCGCTATGCAAATGCACGCCCACGTCGTATTCGCCGATTTGGCGAATCGAACCTTGAGGCAGGCGTACCTCGGCTTTCTTCAGTTCGATGCCTGCCGTGGACACGGCTTCGGCGATGTCGGCGGCGCCCACGGAACCGAACAGGCGACCTTCATTGCCAGCCTTGACCGACAAGGTCACGATCACATCGGTCAGTTCCTCTGCGCGGGCCTTGGCGCGGGCCAGGGACTCCGCAGCGCCCGTTTCCAGCTCAGCGCGCCTGGCCTCGAAACGGGCGATATTCTGGGGAGTGGCCTCGGTAGCTTTACCTTGCGGGATCAAATAATTGCGGCCAAAACCCGATTTTACCGACACTCGGTCGCCGAGATTGCCCAAATTGTCAACTTTCTGCAACAGGATGACTTCCATTAACGGACTCCGAACTTATCTTGATAAATAACAGGTTAGTGCTTTCAGGCCCGTGGTTTGATGCGCATCCGATAATCAAACCAAGCGTCGCTCATGGCAAGCAGGCACAGAAGCATCAGCATTTCCGGCAACGCGAACAGCAGCAGCAAGTACAGCCCCACCAACCAGGTTCGCGCCAAGGCCGCCTTGTCAACCACGCCGTGCGCTATGGCAATACCTTGTAAGGCGAAGACCACCATAACCAGCAAGGCCAGGTTTACAAACAGCGGCAGAGCCGTCAACAGGGCAAGCCCAAACACCGCCAGGGCGCTCAGCGCAGTGGGTTGCCCCAGCCGCAAATCATGAAATTCAGCGCGAAACCCACCAGGATTGTAGAGCAGCGACTGCCACCAGCGCCCAAGCAATAGACTGAACAGCAAGGCCAGCAGACCATTGGCGAAGAGCAGTCCCAACGTGAGCGGCGCCAGAAAATCCAGCGTTTGTCCGATGATTGCGTCACCATCGCCCAGCATACCCGTCTGCTGCAGGATCGGCTTTAACACCTGCTCAAGCAGGGTATGGCCCCAGACCGTCAAATCGCCAACCGAGGCGGCATATCCTACCAGCGCTACCCCGGCCAGCAGCAGCGCCAGTTGCAGAGTCCGGGCCAGCGACACGCTGTAACGCAGCACCAGCGCCAACAGCCAGAGTGGCAGCCAGACCATTCCTGCCGTCCCCATGGCGGGGACCACCGAACCTGACAACAGCAAAAACAGGGTGCCCGCAGCGCCAGCGGATAGCACGATGACCAGCATACCCTCGCGGGGTCCCTGGCGTAACGTAATAAGCGCCACCGCTGCACCGCTGATTACGTTCAGCAATGGCAACAGGGCCGCCAGGACAACCACCAGTGCAGACTGCGAGCGACTGCGCATGATAAATGACGCCAAGGCCCGCATGCTGGTATTGGTCGGTCAGGGCAGGCTGCTGGGCGCGATGGGCGCCAGCGGCTGGCTTAATGGCTATCGCAATAGGGCAGCAACGCCAGAAACCGGGCGCGCTTGATGGCCGTGGCCAACTGCCGTTGATAGCGGGCCTTGGTACCGGTAATGCGGCTGGGAACGATCTTGCCGGTTTCAGTAACATAGCCCTTCAGGGTGGCGATATCCTTATAGTCGATTTCTTTGATGCCTTCGGCGGTAAATCGGCAGAACTTCTTGCGACGAAAAAAACGTGACATTGCGTGCTCCTCAATTCTATATGGACCTTATCGGCGACCCTGCTACTCTTTGGCAGCTCAAATGATGTCGTCGGTACCCTCTTCCTCGCTATCGGTATCGCTGTCTTCGTGGACCTCGTGCTCGACGCGGCTGTCGCGGTCATCGCGGGACCTGACCAACGGGGAGGCTTCGGTATCAGGGCCTGGACGGTTCATGATCAGGTTGCGAATGACTGCATCGTTGAAACGGAAAGCGCTTTGCAGTTCGTTCAATACTGGCTGGCTGCACTCGATGTTCATCAACACGTAGTGGGCTTTGTGGACCTTGTTAATCGGGTAAGCCAACTGGCGTCGGCCCCAATCTTCCAAGCGGTGAATGGCGCCGCCATCCTCTTGGATCATGGCTCGATAGCGCTCAATCATGGCGGGCACCTGCTCACTCTGATCGGGGTGGACCAGAAACACGATTTCGTAATGTCGCATAAAGCTCCTTTCGGATAGTAAAGCCCCCCACAATCAGTGGTGAGGCAAGGAGTAAGGCTTTGCGGCCATAAAAATGGGTGATTGTAGAGAGATAATTGCCAGGATGCAATGATTTGATGCTTAAATAGCCATTCTGCGCGGCACTATGGCCGATACCGATGGCAACATCAGCATGGAAAAAGAAGCGCTGTTCTTGGAGTTCCTTGCCATCGTCACTTCCGCCCATAATTCCGGCGGGATTGTCATCGTGACAGCGTCGTTAACCCGGGATAGGTACGCCCGAGGGTATCGCCAACGTCGCCACGAAGAGAAAGTTATGGATTTCCTGACCCTTACGGCAGAACCGGGCGTTATAGGCGGCCTGCCGGCAGGTGGCTAGAACTTCGGCAGGGCCGTCAATACCCAGGCCCTTTCATGGTGTTACCCGATTTGCTCGACACCTACACAGACAGGGTAAAGGGCATCGTAGAGCGGTATTACTCGGACGTCACCCGCTATACCACCAGCACATTCCTGCGCATGAAACTGGGTGATGCCTCGCAAAAACGCAATGTGGCGCCCCCTATTTACAAAAGCCAGGAAGATGCGCGCCTGCATTTGCAGGAATTAGAAAGAGACAGGTAAGAAAACCAAAGTCAACAGGCTACTGCTCCACTCGCCGACGCTGCCGT
>Ga0209048_10006919_pt1 | contig 10550 bp, 9 predicted proteins | sample FrelakmetCRP12CR_FD_187146 | JGI IMG/M metagenome (GOLD analysis project Ga0209048, IMG submission 187146) | Freshwater lake sediment microbial communities from the University of Notre Dame, USA, for methane emissions studies - CRP12 CR (SPAdes)... | ecosystem: Environmental > Aquatic >... | reverse complement strand
AAGACCGCGGTGCAGACGTTCGCGTTGATGAACGCGGACATCAAGCGTCTCTCCCTCGCCGCGGGAGAAGGCTGACCACGCCCGGCGAAGGTACCCACCTCGTGATGCTCAGGAGCTGTCCATGGACGCAGTGATCGTCGCCACCGCCCGTACCCCGATCGGCCGGGCCGCCAAAGGCTCGCTCGTCGACTGTCGAGCCGACGACCTCAGCGCCCTGATCGTTCGCGCGCTGCTCGACAAGGTGCCCGCGCTCGATCCCGCCGACGTCGATGACGTGATCTGGGGTACCGCGTTCCCGGAGGGCGAGAGCGGCTTCAACATCGCTCGCGTCGCCGGGATCCTCGCGGGGATCGACGCGCCCGGTGTCACCGTGAACCGGGGTTGCTCGTCGTCGCTCCAGTCGATCCGCATGGCCGAGCACGCGATCCGCGCCGGCGAAGGCGACGTGTTCATCAGCGGCGGCGCCGAGACGTTGAGCCGGTCCCCCAGAAGCCGGCCCGACTACGGGCTCGACAGCCGGAACCCCGCCTTCCGCTCGGCCACCGAACGCAGCGCAGGACGCGCCGCGGGCAACGCGTCCACCTGGGAGCCCCCGGCCGGACTGCCGGACATGTACATCGCGATGGGGCAAACCGCGGAGAACGTCGCGCAGTACTGCAACATCTCGCGCGAGGAGATGGACGAGTTCGCGGTGATGTCACAGCACCGCGCGGTGGAGTCGCAGGCCAATGGATTCTTCGAACGCGAGATCGTGCCGGTCACTCGGCCCGACGGCACTGTGGTCTCCGCCGACGACGGCCCGCGTTCGGGCACCACGATGGAGAGCCTTGCGCAGCTCAAGCCGGCCTTCCGGCCCGACGGAGGTGTCACCGCCGGCAACTCCTGCCCACTCAACGATGGCGCCGCCGGCGTGATCGTGATGAGCGAGGAGCGCGCGCACGCGCTCGACCTCCAGCCCCTCGCTCGCATCGTGGCGACCGGGCTTTCCTCGCTGCACCCCGAGATCATGGGGCTCGGCCCGATCGAGGCGTGCCGACGGGCTCTCGCCCGGGCCAAGCTGACCATCGACGACATCGATCTCGTCGAGCTCAACGAGGCGTTCGCCGCGCAGGTGATCCCGTCGGCCAAGGCGCTCGACATCCCCTACGAGAAGCTGAACGTGCACGGCGGCGCGATCGCGCTCGGCCACCCGTTCGGCCAGACCGGCGCGCGGATCATGACCACCCTCCTCAACGGCCTCGAGGAGTCCGGCAAGCGCTACGGTCTCGAGACCATGTGCATCGGCGGCGGCCAAGGGATGGCCATGATCGTCGAACGGCTGTAGCCCACGATCACTTCGGTGAGGTGACCGGCGCGACCACTACATTCGTCGCCGATTCGGGGTCTACTCTTCGTCTTCGGTCGCCGGCACCATCACGTACGGCCCTGCGCCGACGCACGTCGCGCTCGTCCAGATGAGACGCCCACTCTCCATCGTGTTGCGAAGCGCGTGCACCTTCTCGCGGGGGTTCACGATGACGTTCCCGGCGCGCACCGGTTGCCAGACCCCGTTGCCCAGTAGTGCCTCCCCCTCGCCCTCCATGATGAAGTACACATGCGCCGACTGTGGGTGCTTGTGGATGTCGAGGTGGGTCTTGCCCGGATCGGCCCACCAGATCAGGACATCCACGTCGTCGTCGGCGTAGAGGATGTGATCGAGCGGAGAGATCTCCGCATCGGTCACGTGATCCATCGGGTCGAAGATTCGCCGGTCGGTCTTGTGTGGGACCACCGGGGCAATGTTGTCCTCGGTCATGGAGCGCTCCTTTGTCGTGAAGTCATCGCGGATCGTTCGGCGATGGATCCGTCGTAGCGTCTGGATTGTGGTCGCTCGCCACCCGGTCGCGCAGCACATCCTTGCGGACCTTGCCCGTCCCGGTCCTGGGAAGCTCGTGGACGAGCACGAGCCGCTCGGGCCACTTGTACTTGGCGACGTCGCGTTGGTCGAGATACTCGACCAGGCGCCGGCGGAGCTCTTCGGGGGGTAGGTCGCGGCTGGCGGGCTGGGGAATGACCACCACGCACACCCGCTCGCCGAGCGTCGGATCGGGGACGCCGATCGCCGCGACCTCGCGAACGTCGGGATGGCCGTGCAGGAGGAGCTCGAGCTCGTCGGCCATGAACTTCTCCCCGCCGCGGCTGATCTGGTCCTTGAGCCGTCCGTCGAGCGTGTAGCAGCGCCGGTCGCCGATCACGTGCGCGCGTCCGAGGTCGCCGGTGCGCAAGAAGCCGTCCGCGGTGAACGACCCGGCCGTGTGCTCTCGCGCGAGGTACGAGCGGATCACGCTCGGTCCGCGGAACGTGAGCTCGCCGACGTCGCCGTCGGGGACCTCGTCGTCGGTCCCGGGCCGCCGCACGACGACCTCGTCGTGCGCGCCGATCACCGACCCGAGCGTGTAGCGGCGGATCTCGACGGGGTCGTCCGGGCGCGCGCACAGGTGCACGCCCTCGCCCATCCCGAAGCTCCCGAGACCGACCGCCCCGAACATCTTCTCGACTTCGGCGGCGAGCTCCGGCTGCATCGGCCCCCACGTACAGATGAAATGCGCGAGGGAGCTGAAGTCGCACTCGACCTGCGAGCTGTACTCGAGGAGTGGTCGCGCCGCGGCCACGTTGCAGTGCATCGCGGTGACGCGGTGTCGCTCGATCAGATCGACGAGCAGCTTCGCGTCGACCGCTCGCGCCAGTACCACCGTTCCACCGACGAAATGAGTCGGCGTCAAGACGGTGCCGAGCCCGGCATGGTGCATGACCGGTATGAAGTGGAGGTTGACCGAGTGTTCGTCCCACCCGAGGTTCGCCGACCACCGCGCCGCGACCGACAGGTACGTCGCGTGCGTGTGCGGGATCACCTTGGGGACCCCGGTCGTACCACCCGAGAGCTGGAACACCGCGAGCCCTTCGGCCGACACGTCGCGTTGGATCGCGTCGACCACCTGCCGCGCCCGATCCGGATCGGAGTTCTGCGCCATCTCCTCCAGCGACCGCACACCATCCGACGCCGCACCGCGAGCCACGATCCGTACGCCGATGTCCGGGCCGCGTTGCGCGAGCTCGGCGCTGAGCCCCGCGAGGTCGTAGCCGCGATAGTCGGCCTGGAAGATGTGCGCCCGCGCGTTCGTCGCCGCGGCGATCAGGCTCACCTCGTGGAGCCGGTGATTCGGGATGGAGCAGATCGGCACCAGTCCCGCCTTGAGCACCCCGTACCACGCCACGATGGTCTCGAGCTCGTTGCCCATCTGGAACACCACGGAATCCTCGGGCACGAGGCCCGCATCCACCAGCCCCAGCGCGACGCCATCCGACCGGAAATCGAGCTCCTCGTAGGTCAGCGCGCCCTCAACCGCGGCGACGGCCAACGCGGTGGGCCGACGGGCGACCGACGCGCGAAACACATCGACAATGGTCCGATCCATCCACTCGCCCGACTGGCAATACACGTCGGCATCGGCGCCGTAGGTGCCCACGGCACGCTCGAGTTCGATCGATCCACCTGTGCTCGACATCTCTGTGGATCATTCTACGACCGCGTCGGTGGGGTCAAACGCCGCCCGGCGACGGCGGGTCGTGCGACACGGCCAGAAAGGATCGGCTGCGTCACAGGGGCTCGACGCCGCCGTCGGGCTGACGCACGAGGCTCGGCACCAGCCCCTTCATCTGCGCGATGACCTGCAGTGCCAACAGGTCGCTGGACTTGCGCGCGTCGACGATGCCGCCGTTGATCAGCCACAGGTGCGCCTGGGCCGTCGGACGGCTCATCGTCCGGTATTCACCGTCGGAGGCAACCCCTACGCAGCGACCGATCTTGTTCGCCACGGCCGGGCCGAACAGCGCCTCGATATCGTTGGACAAGTCGTGGAAGCCCGTAGCGAGGACGACCACGTCCAGCGGCATGACGCGGCCGTCGCCGAGCAAGGCCCCAACGGCTTCGAAGCGTTCGATCTGCTCGAAGTCGAGCACCTTGACCTTCCCCTCGACGATGGCCTCCGAACAGCCGACGTTGAGGTAGTAGCCGGCCGCTTCGCGGAACAGCTTGATGGACCAGCCCGTGTTGTCGTGGCCGATGGTGAGCTTCTGGCCCGCGTTCCTCAGGCCGGTGTGCAGTTCGGCATGCGACGCTTCCGTCGTGAGCGTGTACGCCTGGGCCCGCTTGATCATCAGGGGCAGCGCCATGGAACTGCGGAGCTGGTCCGCCTCCTCCACCGACACCTGGTCGTAATCCGCGCTGAACTTGATCTGCTCCGTGATGTCGACGACACAGGTCGGGCCGCGCTGCGCCATCGTCGGGACGGCACCCTTGTGGAAGAGGTCGAGGCAGATGTCGTGGGCGGTGGTCGATGAGCCGACGACCATGACGTTCTTGCCCTGGTAGGCCGCGCCGGTCTTGAAGGCCGAAGAGTGAAGGACCTCGCCGCGAAACTCGTTCAGGCCGGGCAGCTCCGGAACCCTGGGCCGGCCGCCCACGCCGCCGACGGCCAGGACCACGTGCTTGGGCCGCATGGTGCGCACCGTACCGTCGGCCCGGCGAAGGCGCACCTCCCAGGAGCGAGTCGCCTCGTCGAACGACGCCCCCAGGGCCTCGGTGGAACCCCAGAAGTTGAGGTTCATCAGCGTGGCGTAGCAGTCGAGCCAGTCGGCCCACTGGTCCTTCGGGGTGAAGCTTCCCCAGTGCGCGGGCAGCGGGATGTACGGCAGATCGTTCATCCGCGTGTGGGTGTGCAGGGCCAGGCACTCGTACCGGCTTCGCCACATGTCGCCTGGACGCTGATGCTTCTCGACGATGAGGTAGGAGATGCCCTTGCGCTCGAACCGGGCACCGACACTCAGACCGGAATGGCTGCCGCCGATGATCAGGACATCCGGATCACGCTCCGTGAAGTCCGACTTCGCCGCGACCCACTCGCCCCAGGTCTGTCCCGGATACGCCGGGTCGAACCCCAGTCGGGGGTGACGCCCGGTGGGCTCCGGTGCGCAGTGCAAAGCGACCAGGCCGGTGGCAATGAGTTGGGCGCGCAGGCCGAACGTCGCCGAAGCATCAGGCGCCAGCCTCGCGAAGCCCTTGCCCGTGCCGACGGCCGTATCGAACGCGAAGAAGATCTCGACGAACGGTTCTCCGACGAACTCCGCCATCCTCGGGGCCGAGCGCTCCACATCGAGACGCAGGTTCGCGATTCCGGCCGACGCGGCGTGCTCGACCATCGCTTCCCGGACGGCCTGCCGGCCCCAGAACTGGCAGGTGTCCCACGTCAGCGCCACCATGTCGCGCCAGTAGGACTCTTCGAGGAACAGCTCGTCGAACCCGTGCCGGCTGCCGGCAGAGAGTGCCTGCTCCAAGGCTCCGAGCCACGCCTGGGCCTTGTCCGCGATCGGCACGGTCATGATTGCCAAGTCCTCCTGCACGTCCCCGTCGCCCCGCCAGCCTGACGGCAGTCACGGCGCTCCGCAAGCCGGCACGAGCCAACCGCCGGAGCGCGGACGTCGTCGAGGCGGTGACCGCCACCATTGGCATGGAGACGCACGAGCCCCTACTTGCGGGAGCGTCGACGACGGGTACCGAGGTGCTCGGCGGCGCCGAGCACCGCCGCGGCGAGCGTCTCGAATTGGTGGAGCATGTCAACGGCGTCGCCGTCGAGCTCGCTCGCGACGAACAAACCCTGGGCCGTCGCCATCGAGAAGGTGGCGAGCTCGAGAATCGCCCGCTGGTCGAGTTCGGGGAAGAGCTCGGTAAACGACGCGAGCGTGCGCCGGTAGGCCTCGTCGCGGACCTGCAAGAACATCCGTCGAGCGGACGGCTCTTCGTCGCGGTGCTCCAACGAGAGGAGTAATCCGAGGCGCAGGAACGCACGGGACGCCATGAATCCCTCGGCCGTACGTTGCATCATCGCGTTCAGCCGTTCCGCTCGCGTGCTCTCCGGCGTCGATGGCGTCTCGCCGAACGCGCCGACCAGCCACTCGCCGAAGCTGCGTTCGATGGCCGCCGCGATCAGGGCGTCCTTGTCCTGGTAGTGCCAATAGATCGAGCTCGCCGGGAGCCCGGATCGTTCGCTGACCAAGGCGATGCTCGTGCCGTCGTAGCCGCGCTCGCCCGCGATCTCGCTCACCGCGTCGAGGATGCGCTGACGCGACCGCTCGCCGTTCGCGCGCCGCTTCCTCGGCGCTTGCCGTTCCGTCGCCAATGCCACCGGTCCCCTTCATGGCTTGACCAATTCCCCGAAGCCACTTTACTGTAGTGGTGATTCCAATATGGCCGACCGCGCCCACTGCGAACTCGCAGACGGTCGCCGGTGCAGTTCCACGAACCGGTGGGCCGCCATCGGCCGGCGCGTACCGACACATCGCCGACACCGTGCCGAGCCGAGAGAAGAGGAGAAGCCTGGTGAATGCAGCGCAGGTCAGCGGGGCCGCGGGCTCGTCGCCGGGGGTCAAAGTGGCGCCGGGCGATCCTCTCTACAATGAGGTGCTCGACCTCTTGTATACGGAGGCGGAGCTCCTGGACGAGGATCGCCTCGCCGAGTGGCTGGGGACGCTCGGCGAAGAGATCTCGTACCGGATGCCCGTGCGCGTCACGCTGGCCCGCGGTGAAGGCGCCGGATTCGACCCCGAGGCCGCGTTCTTCGACGACGACCTGATGATGTTGTCGCTGCGGGTACAGCGGATCTTGCAGAGTCCGAACGCCCACTCCGAGATGCCGGCCACCCGGTCACGACGATTCGTGACGAACGTGCGCGTCGAGGTGCTCGGGGACGACGTCCTGGCTCGCAGCTCCGTGTTGTTGTTGCGGAGTCGCTGGGACAACAAGCACTTCGAGTTCTTCTCGGCCCGGAGGAACGACGCGTTCCGCCGCGTGGGAGGCGATCTGAAGCTGGTGCGCCGCGAGATCTTGATCGATCAGACGGTCCCCGAGTCCCCGAACATGTCGGTGTTCTTGTGAGCCCGGGTTCGAGAGCCGGAATTGGAGCAGCGATGAGCGGTGACCTGTTGACCGGGCGCGGACCCACGACCTTGGCGGACGGGACCCCGCTCGAGGAGCTGTTCGATCTGGAGCGGCGCCGCATCTCGGCGCGGGTGTTCTCGGATCCCGAGATCTTCCGTCTGGAGATGTCGCAGGTGTTCGGGCGGTCGTGGTTGTTCCTGGGCCTCGAGTCCGAGATCCCCAATCCCGGCGACTACGCAGTCCGGCCGATGGCCGGCGACTCGGTGATCGTGACCCGCAGCAACGACGGCGGGATCAACGTCGTGTTGAACCGATGCACGCATCGGGGTACGCAGTTGTGCGTGACCGATTGTGGGAACTCACAGCGGTTCCGGTGCCCGTATCACGGCTGGTTGTTCTCCCCCGACGGGCGCCTGGAGGCGATGCCGTCGGAGCGGGACTGGCTGGGGGGTGGCGACAAGGCCGACTACGCGATTCGCTCGGCGCGGGTCGCGACCCGGGGCGGGTTGATCTTCGCCACGTGGGACGACGACATGCCCAGTTTCGAGACGTATCTGGGCGACTTCCTCTTCTACTTCGACATGCTCTTCTGCGGGCTGGACAAGAACCTGGTCTCGGTGGGGCCGCCCCATCGTTGGTCGTTGCCGATCAACTGGAAGATCGGCGCCGAGAACTTCGTCGGCGACACCTACCACCTCCAGACCGCCCACGCGTCGTTGACCGACATCGGCATGGTGCCCGCGTTGGAGATGGACTCGACGGTCGGCGCCGAACCGCGGTGGGGTCACGGGTTCTTCGCCCCCGTGTTCTCGGTCGAAGAGCAACCCCCGCTGGAGACGACCATGTCGTGGTTGCCCCCGGAGGTGCTTCCGCAGCTCGAGCGTCATCTCAACCCGGAGCAGTTCTCGCTCCTGCGTCGTGGAGCGCCCCCCTTCGTCGCGACGCTCTTCCCCAACCTTTCGTGGCTCGCGTCGCCGTTCTTCTTCTTCCTCCGGACCTGGCAGCCGGTCGGCCCCGGCGAGATCGAACTGCGGACATGGGTCATGGCGCACCCTGATGCCAACCCGGAGCAGCGGCGGGCCAAGGTCCAGGGTTTGAACCTGACGTTCGGGACAACCGGAATGTTCGAACAGGACGACGCCGTCATCTGGAGCCGCATCCAGCGCACGCACGAGAGCCTGATCGGCAGCGGGGAGCTCGTGAGCTACGGGTGCACGCACGGCGCTCCCGACAAGCAGCGCGGCTACGTACACCACACGGGCGAGTGGCCCGGGCCATGCAACGTGTGGCAGGGCTTCCCGTCCGACGACCATCTCTGGAACTTCCACATGCGCTGGCTCCATCTCATGAACGGGGGCGAGCTGTAAGTTCCCGCGGATGGGCCACGCGACTGCGCGCGAACGCGCGGCTTCGTGGTGCTACGACGAGATCAACGAGCACGAGCTCGACGAGCACGAGGCGACGGGAGCAGACCTGTGAGTGACGGTGACGCGACCGACTTCGAAGCAGTCGATTTCTTCATCGATGAGTCTCTCGTCGCCGACCCGTACCCGTACTTCGAGTACTTGCGCGGCCAATGTCCGGTGCAGCGTGAGCGGCACCACGGAGTGATGGCCGTCACCGGGTACGACGAGGCGATCGCGGTGTTGAACGACGCGACCTCGTTCTCCGCGTGCAATGCACCGACGGGGCCGTTTCCAGGGTTCCCGGTGCCACTCGAGGGCGACGACGTCAGTGCGCTCATCGCGCAGTATCGCGACCAGCTGCCGATGAGCACCGTGCTCGCGACCATGGATCCGCCCCAACACACCGAAGCGCGAGCGTTGCTCCTGCGATTGCTCACGCCGAAGCGGTTGAAGGAGAACGAGGAGTTCATGTGGCGCCTCGCCGATCGCCTGCTCGACGAGCTGTTGGCTCGAGGAGGCCGCTGCGAGTTCATCAGCGAGTTCGCCGGGGCGTACACCCTCCTCGTGATCGCCGACCTGCTCGGCGTGCCCGAAGCCGATCACCCGAAGCTGCTCGCAATGCGATCCGGCAAGCCCGGCGCGTTGGGTGGCGGCGGGTTGACGACGAACCCGCTCCAGTATCTCAACGAAGCATTCGTCTCGTACGTCGAAGACCGCCGGCGAGAGCCGCGCGACGACGTATTGACCAAGCTGGCCACCGCGACCTACCCCGACGGCTCCACGCCAGAAGTCATCGACGTCGTCCGAGTCGCAACCTTCCTGTTCGTCGCGGGCCAAGAGACGACCGTTCGCCTCCTCGGCACCGCGCTCCAGTTGATCGGTGAGGATCCGGAGCTCCAGCAATTGCTGCGCGATCAGCGCGACCGCATCCCGAACTTCATCGAGGAGACGCTGCGCATCGAGAGCCCGATCAAGAGCCACTTTCGCCTGACACGCGTGTCCACGAACATCGCCGGTGTCGACGTGCCCGCGGGCACCACGGTCATGTTGCTCGACGGCGCCGCGAACCGCGACCCGCGCCACTTCGAAAACCCCGACGAGCTCGACATCGACCGCCCCAACGCGCGCCAGCACCTCGCGTTCGGACACGGCATCCACACCTGCGCCGGCGCGCCACTCGCCCGCGCCGAAGCGCGCGTCGCCCTCGAACGGATCCTCGAACGTATGACCGGCATCAAGATCTCGGAGACCGAACACGGCCCGGCCGGCGCGCGGCGCTACGAGTACGTGCCGAGCTACCTGTTCCGCGGCCTCACGAAGCTGCACCTCGAGTTCACTCCGGTCGATCCGCCCCGAGCCTGAGCCATCCGAGGGGCGCACACGGCGTCAGCCGGCCGGCGCGTCTTCCACTTCGATGGCGCGCTCGGGGCAGAGCACCTCGGCCTTCCTCACCGCGTCGAACAGCTCGGTGGGTACGCCGTCGACGATTGCGTCCTTGACGAACGCCTTCCCCGAGTCGTCGAGATCGAACACCTCGGGGGACGTTCCGAAGCAGAGGCCGTAGCCCTTGCACTTCACCCGATTCACTCGGACCCTCATCGAGACGTTCCTCCATCCGGGCGTCAGCATGTCGGCGTCGCCGCGTCGCAGAGTCCTCCTGACGGCTCGAGCCTCTTCCCAACCCGGAACTACTGTAGTAGACATTCCAGTAAGCGTGGAAGTCCCCCGTGGGGCCCGATCACTGCTCGCGGCGAGCACGATCGGAACGAGCAACGCCGAGGAGGCGAAGTCCATGACGGTTGAGGCAACGATGACCATCGACGGCAAGCCGGTGGTCGGTGACGACTGGATTGCCGTTCCCAACCCCGCGCACACGAGCACCACGGTCGGGCGGTTCCCGAACGCGACGGCGCAGCAAGTGGACCTCGCGGTGCAAGCGGCGAAGCAGGCCTTCCCCGAGTGGCGGGCCGTACCGGTCGAGGAGCGAGCCGCCCTCCTCGCGCAAGCCGGCGCCTTGATCGGTCAGCGCATGGGCGAGTGGGTGCCGTTGCTGACTTCGGAGAACGGCAAGATCCTGGCCGAGTCCGGGATGGACTTCTTCGGCGCCGCGGGGCTGTACGGGAGCTGGGCGGAGCATGCCGACTGGATGGCCGACGAGGAGGACGACGAAG
>Ga0209048_10006918_pt1 | contig 10551 bp, 12 predicted proteins | sample FrelakmetCRP12CR_FD_187146 | JGI IMG/M metagenome (GOLD analysis project Ga0209048, IMG submission 187146) | Freshwater lake sediment microbial communities from the University of Notre Dame, USA, for methane emissions studies - CRP12 CR (SPAdes)... | ecosystem: Environmental > Aquatic >... | reverse complement strand
GGGACGGGGTCGGGATTGGCCGCCACGGCCTCGGCGAGCTGGGCGTCGTCGGCCCTGGTGAGGATCACGGGGGTCCGGTCGCCGGGTGGGGCGAGGAGCTCGGCGACGAGCTCGGCGCACTGCCCCGGGGTCTTGCCCGGTCCGTAGACGGCTTCGGGGAGGCCCTGGCGGAGGGCCCGGTGGTGGTCGACCTTGGCGTAGCCCAGGTCGGCGAACGGGAGGCGGCGCAACCTCGTCACCGCCTCGTCCGGCGCCACCGTCCCCCGGCGCACGTCCTCGAGCAGCGCGGTCAGGGCGGCGTCATCCACAGAGGTAACTATCGTTGCTGGCCATGGATCCCACCACCCCCCCGCTGCCCGACGCCGCCTCGGACCGGCGCCGGGTGGCCTTCCTGGGCCCGCCGGGGACCTTCGGGGAGGAGGCGCTGCTCACCCAGGCGGACCTGGTGGACGACGAGCTGGTGCCGTTGCCGTCGATGACCGACGTGGTCGCCGCCGTCGAGGCCCGGACGGTCGACCTGGGGTTCGTGGCCATCGAGAACTCGATCGAGGGCACCGTCAACCAGGTCATCGACGCCCTCGTGTTCGACCACGACGTGCTGGTCCAGCGCGAGGTGGTGCACGAGGTGACCGAGAACCTCATGGGCCTTCCCGGCACGGAGCTGGGTGAGATCCGCCGGGTGGTGTCGTTCCCCAACGCGCTCGGCCAGTGCCGCGGGTGGTTGACGCGCAACCTGCCCGGGGTCGCCGAGGTGGCCGCCAACTCGACCTCCGAAGCGGCGCGCGTGGTTGCCGCGGGCGGCTTGGGCGAGGGGGCCTCGGCGGCCATCGGCACCGCGCTCGCCGCCAAGCTCCACGGGCTCGAGGTCCTCGTGCCCCACGTCGAGGACCACGCGGGGAACGTGACCCGGTTCGTGCTGATCGCGGCGCCGGGCCCCGGTCGGGTGCCGCCGCCGACGGGGCACGACAAGACGAGCATCGTCTGCTTCCAGCGGGTCGACGAGCCGGGGAGCCTGCACCGGATCCTCGGCCAGTTCTCGGCCCGGGGCCTCAACCTGACCAAGCTCGAGAGCCGCCCCACCAAGAAGGCCCTCGGCGACTACTGCTTCATCATCGACCTCGAGGGCCACATCGCCGACGAGCTGGTGGCCGACTGCCTGCGGGAGCTCCACGCCTCCCTCGCCGAGGTCAAGTTCCTCGGCTCCTACCCGGCGGCGGGCGAGGAGGGCGCCGCCATCCGGCGGGACGCCGAGGCGTCCTGGCGGGCGGCCGACGAGTGGATCGCCCGCCTTCGGGACCAGATCGCCCGCCCCGCCTGATGGGGGGCGACCGCCGCCTACGCTGGGTGCGGGAGGGATGGCAGAGCGGCCGAATGCGAGGCTCTTGAAAAGCCTTGGGATGTGAGTCCCCGTGGGTTCGAATCCCACTCCCTCCGCAGAGGTTCGGGCCATGATCCATGGCCCGAACGTGTGCGTGTCGGGGCGGGGACGTCACGGCCGGGAACCTGCATGGGCGAACAGCTAGGATCAGCGTTCCTGGCAGGTCGAGGGGTTCCTCGGCCGACGTGGCGATGCATGTGGCGGTGACCTCTCTCTCACCGACGGTTGCCAGGCCTCTCGGCCTGACCCCGTCGGGCCGCACCCTCCATCGATGGATCGATACGTGACCGACCCCGACGACACCCAGACAGCGGTCGGAGAGGTCGCCGCCAGGTCGAGAGGGCGAGGGGCGTCGGCCCTCCCGGAGTCGTTCGACGCCGAGGACCCAGCCTCCGGGACGATCCGGCGCTGGCGTGGGCCGGGGGATCGCTCCCGCCTGTCGGCGCTGTGGGCGCGTGTGTTCTTCTGGATCTGCGCGATGTCCGTTCCGGCCTCGTCGGTGATCGCCATTGCCGTGCTCTCCCACGTGCTCGGCGCGAGGGAGTTGGCCACGATCTCGGCGATCTTCGCGGTGGGGTTCGTGGGGACGGTCCTGCCCCTCGGGATCCAGGCGCGCAGCGCCGCGGATGCGGCCGCCCACGGCACGGCGGCTTCGGTGCGTTGGAGGCCGTTCATGATGGCCGCGCCCGTCTGGGTGGCCGTTTCGCCGATCCTGGCCGTCGCTCTGCACGTGCCGCTCCTGGCGATGCTGTCACCGGCCCTCGGGCTTGTCCCGTCCATGGCGGTCGGCGTCGGACGGGGCGAGATGATCGGCCAGCAGCGGTTCGTGGGAGCTGGCGTCAACCACCTGGTGGAGACGTCGATCCGCTTGGTGGCAGGGATCGGTCTCGGCGTGTGGCTGGGCGTTGACGGCGTCGCCCTCACGCTCGTCGCATGCCAGGTCGGGTCGTGGGCGCTCCTTCCCCGCCGGCATGGCGTGGCGCCGGGCTTCATCCGGCTGCCGGGCGCGTTCGGCGCTACCGCGCTGCTGCTCTTGTCCATCCAGATCGATTTGCTCATCGCGCCGCGACTGCTGGGACCGAATGCATCGGCCTATGCCACCAGCGCCCTGCCCGCCAAGGCGGTCTACCTCGCACTCGGAGCGACCGCATGGTTTGTGGTCCCGGGCGCGGTGAGGTGCAGGAGGTTGGCGCAGGCGGTTCTGCCGCTGTCCGAGGTCGTCTTCGCCGGCACCCTCCTGAGTGTCGTGCTCGCCTTCGCGTCGCCCTGGATCGGCGCGGTGCTGGGCTCGACCGCACCCGATCCGCCGCTGGTGCTGGGGCTGGGGCTCGGCATGGCGCTGGCGGCGGGTAACTGGATCCTGATGCAGATCCGGCTGGCCCGGGCTCCGAGCGGCCTGTGGATGGCTCCGGCCGTCGCAGTCGTGGTGACGGGCGCCATCGCCAGCCTCGATCGCACTGACCTCGGCTTCTGTGCCGGGATGTTGATCGGTCAGTCGTGCGCCCTTGCCGTGAGCCTCCTGGCGCTCCACGTCGGCTTGCGGCGGACGGCTGAGCTGGAGCTCCACCGGCACGCGGACGTCGTCAACGTGGGCGACGACGTGGGCGACGAGCCGGAAGCCCACGCGGGCGCCGGTGCAGCCCCCACGCCGACGCCCGACGTCCTCGAGGCGCCCTCGAAACCCGTTGCGGTCGGTGGATCGCAGGCTGGCGCACAGACCACGGGCACGCCAGCGGTTCCCGCTCGCGTGCGTGGGAAGACCGGTCCCCGGGTCTGGACGCCAGAGGGCCCATTGGCAGCCTATGGTTGCGGGATGGCCGTTGATGTCCTGATCCTCGGGGCCGGATTCGGTGGGCTGGAGCTGTCGTCGAGGCTCTCGGAGGAGGTCTCCGACGACGTCAGGGTGACGCTGATCGATCAGAACGACTCGTTCGTGTTCGGGTTCTCGAAGCTCGACGTCATGTTCGGGATTCGGGAGCCGGGCGGCGTGCGCTGTCACTATGCGGACATCTCCAAGCGGGCTGTCGACTTCCGTCGGGAGACGATCGTGTCGATCGACCCCCACGAGCGGCACGTGACCACGGACGCCGGTGAGTACGACGCCGACATCCTCGTCATCGCGCTCGGCGCCGACCTCGACACGGCGGCGACGCCGGGGCTCGACGAGGTCGGCTATGAGTTCTACTCACCGGCCGGCGCCGAGCGGGTGCGCGACGTGCTGCCGTCGTTGCGTTCCGGCACGGCCGTCATCGGGGTCCTCGGGCCGTTCTTCAAGTGCCCGCCCGCCCCGAACGAGGCGGCCTTCCTGCTGCACGACTACCTCACCAGGAGCGGCGTACGGGACGCCGTCACGATCCACCTCCTCAGCCCCCTTCCGTCGCCGATCCCGATCTCGCCGGACACGTCGGCCGCGATCGCCTCGCTGCTCGCCGAGCGCGACATCCGATACGCCCCGCGGACCCTCGTCACCCGCCTCGACCCCGCTTCGAACGTGGCCCACTTCGCCGACGGCGGCTCACTGCCGTTCGACCTCTTCCTGGGTGTCCCGGTCCACCGCGCCCCCGCCGTGGTCGTCGACGCCGGCATGACCGACGACGGGTGGGTCGCCGTCGACCCGGCGACGTTCGCCACGCGGTTCTCCGACGTCTACGCGGTCGGTGACATCACGAGCGCGCCCGTGCCGCGCGCCGGCGTGTTCGCGGAGGGGGAGGCGCGCACCGTCGCCGACGTCATCATCACCCGCCTGGGCGGCGGCTCCCCACCCCGCCCCTACCAGGGACTCGCCACCTGCTACATCGAGATGGGCGATCACACCGTGGGCAAGGTCGACCTGGACTTCTACCAGAGCGGCGGCCCGTCGGCCCTGTTCACCGCCCCTTCCGTGGACCTCGCCCAGGAGAAGCAGCAGTTCGGAGCGACTCGACGCTCGCGGTGGTTCGGGTACGCCGACTGACTCGCGGGGTCCGTCCCGACGGGTGTGGGCCCCTCATCCTGCGGCTGCCAGCGCTCCGTCTACCGGTTGGCGTTCCCCTTGAGGAGCTGCTCCGCGTTCGCCAAGGTCGCCTCCATGTCCGCTCGGAGCATCTCCGCCCGCTCCCGGATGATCCGATCGGCGCGCTCGGGCTGCTCCTCGGCCCGCATCCGGACGAAGCTTCGATTCGGCCCGTGTTGGAACCGCTCGACGACCAAGGTGCCGTCCCCGTCGGGCGACAACGTGTACGACCAGGTCGAAGAAGGGTTGTCCGGCTCCAGGACCGTCCACACCAGACGGCGTGGCGGCTCGCACGCCGTGATGAAGCAGGGGACCTCCCACTCGAAGTCACCCCGGCGGTTGCGCCCCGTGAACCGGGCGCCGACGGCCGGCCCGGGTGAGTCCCAACGTGCCTCGACGTGCTCGGGCCCGACGCCGGCCATGCGCTCGACGTCGGAGAGGAGACGCCAGACCACGGTGATGTCCACGTCGAAACGATGGGCGACCTCGACGGTCATCGTCGAGAGATCGAGGGCTGGCACGAACGCTCGCCTTCCGGTTCGGGTGTCTGGGACGGTGTCCGGTTGAGCCTGCGTGTGGCGGACGTGGGTCCACGCCGGCTGGTGACGCTCGCCATCAGTCCGGCGTGGAACGTAAGGGCAGCTCGCATCATGGCAGAAGTCCTTGACACGTTCAGGTGTCGGCCGGATCATCGTCTGTGGCGGGCCAGCCCGCCCGAGCCATCGAGGCGCGGCATAGCTCCCCTCACCCTCGGTTGCCCGCTCCGCGAGGTTGTTACCTAAGCCTCTAGGACACCGGGTCGGAGGTGGCGGATGCTGGGAGCGGAACCCGCGTAGGGGGTGGCGTGATGGCTGGCGACGCGATGGAAGGCATGATCCTGCTCGACGTGACAGGGGGGACCGGCGAGTTCGACCGTGACATGTTGGAGCGCTTCGGCCATCCCGTGAGGGTGTGTCACGGTCCCGAGCTCGCCACGCTGTGTCCGCTGCTCGCAGGGAAGGGCTGTGACGAGTTCACGCAGGCCCATGGCGTGATCTTCGAGCTTGATCTCGACCGGCCGCAGCACCGAGCGATCCTGCGACGTTATCGAGCGCTCGCTCGAGCCGATGTCCCGATCCGGGTCGTCACGAGCGCCGAACAAGCGGGTCGCCATGCCGAGGAACTTCGCGATATCGAAGTCCTCACCCATGTCCCCACGGTCGCCGATCTTGATGGCTTCGCGGCTGAGGTGGAGGCCGCCGATCGGACCTGATCGCCGAGGCCGGCCTCCCGACCCGGAGCGCGACCCGGCACCCGACCGGAAGCGGGCGTCCCCGACCCCCGCCCCGTCGAGTCCGGCGGTGCCCCAGCGGCCGAACGGGTCGCTGATCGACTGGCTGTTCCGCAATCGCCAGACAGGTCGGATCACCATCGCGCAGTTCCCGAACGTGCCGCTGTGGATCTTCTTCGCCACCGTCGTGTTGGGCCGGGTGGTGGCCGCCGGGTCCGAGGCCCGCAGGGTCATCGGCGGGATCGGCGTGGCCTCCCTGGCCTGGTGGGCCCTCGACGAGGTGTTCCGGGGCGTGAACCCGTGGCGCCGGCTGCTCGGTCTCGGCGGCTGCGCCTTCGCCGTGTCCGGCCTGGTGCGGCTGCTCCGGTGACGGGCGGCACCGCGCGCCGCCCCGCTGCTCAGCCGTTCGAGTAGATGCGCGTCGGCGTGATGAGCACGGCGGCGCGGCGCTCGGCGGCCATGGCGCGGTCGTAGGTCGGCCAGTCGTCGTGGATGCCGCCAGCGGCGGTGAAGATGTCCCGGAGGAGCAGCCGGAGGCGATCGGGTTCGACGCCGGCCAGCTCGTCGTCGGGTCCGGCGATCTGCGCGCCTCCCTCGGCTGCCACCCACAGGTGGCCGGCGTGGACGACGACGGTGGTCTGCGGGCGGGCGCGGAGGTTGGCCAGCTTCCGGCTGCCGCCCCGGGCGACCAGGCCGACCACTGACCGACCGGTGACGGGATGATCGAGGACACCGACGTTGATGACCGACGCCTGGATCGTCGCGTCCGGGCGGAGGGTGGACAACACACCCAGGCCCTGGTCCTGCAGGGCGAGTTGGGCGAAGGCCTCGAGGTTGGCCATGGTCGCCTGTCTAGTTGCCGGCGACCCTGGGCACCCGCCGCTCCGGTGGATTCGCTCCCACGGCCGACCCGCAGCTCACGCCGAGAGCGCTTGGATCGACTGGCTGATCAGGACGACGCCGAAGACGAGGAAGAGCACGGCCATGACGGATTCGTTGTTGTGCTGAAGCCAGGCCTTCCAGCCGTCGAGCGTGCGCCGGGCGCCGGCGCCGCCGACCAGCTGGTACAGCACCGGGATGGCGACGGTGAGACTGGCGAGGACGACGAACACCGCCAGCGCGACCACCTGGCCGCCGCTCGAAACGCCGGCCTGGGCGATCGAGGCGCCGGCGGCGGCGGCGAGGAGGAGGTTCTTCGGGTTGACGGCGCCGAGCAGCACGGCGAGGCCGAAGGCCTTCGGCGGGGTGAAGGAGTCGATGCCCGCCATCCACTTCGGCATCGGTGCCTCAGCCCCGGGCGCCGGGCGCCGGTGCCAATGGCGGACGGCGGCGTACAACAGCAGCAGCCCGAGCACCACCTTCCCCCACGAGGCCCCGTCGCTGGCAGTGCTGTCGGTGCCCACGCTCCCGGCGTCAGCCACGGCGAGCGCGATCCCCGCAACCGCCCCGACGCCGATGATCCAACCGGTCAGGAACGCCGGGCCGTTGGACCTCGCCCGCGCCGAGAAGAGCATGAGGATGACGGCGATGATCGGCACGGGACTCAGCGCGACGCCGATCGCCATCGGAAGCACCTGGCCGAACGCCGAGCCCATCCCCCTCCGATCACCTCGCCATGGCCGGGTACCACCACCGGTGCGTGAAGTCCCCTCCGAAACTGGTCACCCCGGCCGGCCGGGTGACCGGCCCGCCGGTGCGAAGCGCCTGGGCGGCCCCGTCCGGCGTTGCTGTCCTCCCTGGCCCCGCTCGTGCGCCCAGGTTCTGAGCCAGCGTCAGAAACCTCCCAGGATCGGGACTTTCGACCCTAGGGCCGGGCGGGATTTCTTCGTACCGTTCCAGCACGGCACGCCGTGCCGCGAGGGGGTGTCCCATGGTCACGATGCAGCCTGCCTACGACGGCCTCCCCGCCACCGATCTCGTCGGGCAGCCGCTCGACTGGGCGTGGCTCCGGGGGGCGCGGAGCGAGTGGGGCGTCCGACCGAAGCCCGGGCCCCGCGGCCTGACCATGATGGACATCGCGGTCGGGAGCTACGGGGACGTGGCCGAGCACCCGGCGCACCGGTCGATGGCGCCCCGGGGGGCCGACGTCGATCCGGGCACGCCGGACATGGGCTACATCCTCAACGCCAAGAGCGACGTGTGGGCCGACAACGTCCGCGAGCTCTACGAAGAGGCGGTGGCCCGACAGTGGTCGGCAACCCGGGACATCCCGTGGGGTGAGCTCCCCGATCTCGGCGACGACCTCGAGCACGCCATCTGCCAGCTCTGCACCACGCTGTCGGAGGTCGAGATGATCGCCGCCGACCTCCCGGCCAAGTGGATGTGGCGCATGAACCACGACTTCCTCGAGGCCAAGATGTTCCTCTGCACCCAGATCATGGACGAGGCCAGGCACACCGAGGTGTTCCGGAAGCGGGCCCTCGCCAACGGCGGCGGGCTCCTGAAGTCCCGGGCGGGGGACGAGAGCCTGCTCCGCACCATCCTGCAGGCGAAGACCTACGTCCAGGCCTCCGCTCTGATGCACCTGCTCGGCGAGGGCTTCATCCTCGACATCTTCCGGCAGGGCGAGCTGATCGCGCCGTCCGAGGTCGAGAAGCGCATGTTCCGGATGGCCATGCAGGACGAGGCCCGCCACGTGGCCTACGGCACCCTGCACCTGCGGTACGCGATCGAGCACGACGCCGACACGGCCGAGGAGATCCACGAGGCGCTCGACCACGGCGAGGAGGTGCTCGTGGCGTTCGGCACCAACCAGGACCTGAGCACCGCCATCGCGGTGCTGCTCGCCGGCGGGGTCGAGCACGTCGAGGACAAGGGCTTCCCGATGCAGGCCGAGATGACCCGCAAGCTTCTGGCGTCGTACCTGGCGCGGTGCGAGCGCGCCGGCCTCAGCCGCCTCTCCCGCACCAAACTGGACCTCGACCTGCTGGGCATCGACCGGGACACCGGCGTGATCCGGTCCTGAGGAGGGACATGAACACCGCCGACACCTCCGTCACGGTCGACCGGGTGGCGTTCTTCACCGCGCTGGCCGCCGAGATGAACGGCCACCCCGAGCGCTACGAGCCGCTCGGCGACGTCGACGTCGAGATCGCCCTCGTGATCCGGGAGGGTGGGGACGCGCTGCGGGTGCGTCTCCTGTTCCAGGGGATCCGCTGCGAGCACGCCGCCGAGATCGGCGACGGCGACGAGTTCACCGCCGACTGCTTCCTCGACGGTGATGTGGGCGCCTGGCAGGCCATGGTGGACAACATCCGGGCGAATGGCCGCGCCGAGGGCGAGTACACCCTCAACAGCCTGACCCTCGTGGGCGACCGGATCGCCATCAAGGGGGAGGACCCGTTGGGCGTCGACCGCTTCTTCCGCTTCAACCAGACCCTGCAGACCTTCTTCGACGGCGCCGCGCTGCTGCCGGCCACCAGCTGAGAGGACCGACACGATGGCACCCCCTCCCACCTGCCCGGGCTGTGGCCAGCCCCTCGACAAGGTCCTCGACCTGCCCTACGGCTACTGGGCGTGGACCGGCCAGGCCTACGAGCTGCGCAGCACCTCGACCCGGGTCGACGTGTCGCCGTGGGCCTGCGCCTCGTGCCTGGGCGAGCTCCGGACGTTCCACCCCCAGGACAGCCACGCGCCGGCCGGGTCGGCCGGCGGTGCCTGATCGGACGCGGCGGTGAGTCACCGCGTCCTCGCCGAGGCCTGCATCGGCTGTGGGGCGTGCGAGTACGCGTGCCCGACGACGGCCCTGCACAAGACGGACTCGTTCCTGGGTGTGTTCGCCATCGACCCGCTGACCTGCGACGACTGCGGTGTGTGCGTCCCGAAGTGCCCCGTGTCGGCGATCGAGCCGGACCCCGTCTGGGCGGTGTGCGGGGGCCACGGCTGCCCGCTGTCGTCGAAGCGGCTCGCCGGCGTGGCGTGCGCGGTCTGGCAGCAGCGGTGTCCTGCGTGCGGCACGACGATGTGGCAACCCGAGCCGGACGCCGCGTGGTCCTGCCCCCGCTGTGAGCTGCATCTGAAGGTCGCCTGCCCCCGGACCCGTCAGCTGGGCCTCCTGAACATCACCGCGGCGCCCTAGTCCGGTCCGGGCCGGCTGGGGCGGGCCTGCCGGGTCCGGTCCGGCGGTCCGCGTCGATCGCCACCCGGGTGGGCCGGACGCACCATTCCGACGGCCCGGCCTCAGGTCCCCGACCGCCCTGCCGACGGTCCGGGATGCCGCGATGCCGCAATGCACGTGTTGGCCGCCGGACCGGTGTACCATTTCGATGAGGCACTGCCCCCGAAGTCGGGCGCGGCGGTGCTCGACACAGGGCCGGAGGTCAGTGTGGTGCCGCGGCAGGGCGGGCTGCGCCGCAGGGTGCGGCGGGCGACGGGGAGGACGAGCGTGAGATGGCGGCCAGGACGGCGCCGGTGAGCGGTGTGCCCGAGGGTGGGGACGGCGTGATCGCCGAGCCGGGCATCGTGCACTGGGCAGGCCTCGCCTGCATGAAGAAGGCCTACGGCATCGTCCGCGAGCGCGGCTATCGCACCAGGCTGCTGGCCGCGGCCTACCGCCACCACCTGCACTGGTCGGAGCTCATCGGCGGCGACGTCGTGCTGACTATCCCCTACAGCTGGCAGCGCCTCTTCAACGACTCCGACATCGAGGTCGTGCCGCGCATGGACGAGCCCGTGTCGCCGGCGATCGTCGAGGAGCTCTCTCGCCGCTTCCCCGATTTCCGGCGCGCCTACGACGAGGACGGCATGGTCCCCGAGGAGTTCGACTCCTACGGCGCGACGTCGCGGACGCTGAGGGGCTTCATCGCGTCCTATCACGACCTGGTGGCCGTGGTCCGCGACTTCATGCTCCCGGACCCGGACGTGAAGTAGGGACCGCCGGGTAGCTCGGCCGCCGCGCGCGGCTCCGGGCGC
>Ga0209048_10006917_pt1 | contig 10551 bp, 8 predicted proteins | sample FrelakmetCRP12CR_FD_187146 | JGI IMG/M metagenome (GOLD analysis project Ga0209048, IMG submission 187146) | Freshwater lake sediment microbial communities from the University of Notre Dame, USA, for methane emissions studies - CRP12 CR (SPAdes)... | ecosystem: Environmental > Aquatic >... | reverse complement strand
GACCGAAAAACGCGCCCAGGCCGAAGACGCTTATCACCGCGACGATGCGGATCACGGGCGAGAGCCCATCAGCCAACAGCCGTGCGAGCTCGATCGCGTGCCCGACGCCCATGCCATGCGTCGTGATGGGTAGGAGGTGGCGTGTCGCCAGCTCCTGCGGTGTTAGTTCAAGGACCTCCCCGGTCGGCCGCTGCAGGACGGCGTCGACGAGCACTACGGGGACGTCGGTCTCCAGCAGGTGAACGAGTGCGCTGTCTTCGGCAGCCCGCTCGACCTCGATGTCCGGCGGCACGCCGCGCGCTTGCAGCCACTCCAGCACTGCCAGCCCGACGCCGTCGTCGCCGGCGGCCGCTTGCCCAAGCCCGATGATGCGTGCGCGCATGCTCATGTGCGGTCGACCGTCAAGGTGAGAAAATGGGTCGCGCACGAGATGCACGGATCGTAGTTGCGGATGGCTTGCTCGCACTGCAGCGTGAGCTGCTCCTGTGGCAGAGCCAAGCGCGGCGGGATGAAGCGGGCGAGATCGTCCTCGATCATCTTCTGATTCTGTGACGTGGGCGGGACGATCTTGGCGTCGACGATCGTGCCCTCTGCATCGATCCGGTAGCGATGATAGAGCACACCGCGCGGTGCCTCGGTGCAGGCGTAGCCGGTGGCGGGCCGTGGCGTGACGTCGACGTGCGGGCGCGGCGGCGGCTCGTAGGTGGCCAGCAACCGTAGCGCTTCGTCGCACGCCCAGAGCACCTCTATGGCGCGGACGATGATACTCTGAAAGGGGTTGCGGCACACCGGACCGAGGCCGGCGCTGCGGGCGGCCTCCTGGGCCAGGGGCGACAGCCTGTCGAAGTTGAGGGCGTAGCGCGCCAGTGGCCCGACGCAGTACGCTCCGCGATCGCGAATGCTCGAGTGCAGCGCGTTGGAGTGCTTCACGTGTGATTCAACGAAGTGGGCATCGTAGGTGCGCGCCGAGATGTCGAGGCCTTTGTTAGACACGAGACGGCCCTCGTTGAACGGGTATTCGTCCGCATGACGCAAGGCAACGAACTCGTAGTCGGACTCGAAGGCGGGAAACTCGAAGGCGCTCACCCAGCGCACGGTCTGCAGCGCCGCGTCGCGCGCCCACTCGAGCCGCTCGGTTAGCGGCGCCAGCTCGGTGCGCGTCGGGACCCGGTAGAAGCCGCCGACGCGCACGTTGATCGGGTGGATCTCACGGCCGCCGAGGAGGGTCACGATCTCGTTGCCAACCTTCTTCAACTGCAAGCCACGCTGCACCGCCGCGCGGTGGTCGCGCGCCATCTGCAGGGCGTCGGGGTATCCGAGGAAGTCGGGCGCGTGCAACATGTAGATGTGCAGCGTGTGGCTTTCGATCCACTCGCCGCAGTACAGCAAGCGGCGCAGAGCCCGTAGCGGGCCGTCGACCCGCACACCCAAAGCGTCTTCCAGCGCGTGCACCGCGCTCATCTGATAGGCGACCGGGCAGATGCCGCAGATACGTGCGGTAATGTCCGGCGCTTCGGCAAAGCCGCGACCGCGCAGGAGAGCCTCGAAGAACCGCGGCGGCTCGAAGATCTTCAGCTTCACATCGGCGACGCGGTCGCCCTTGACCCGCACATACAACGCGCCCTCGCCTTCGACCCGCGCGAGGTAGTCGACCTTGATGGTGCGCGTGCGCTCGCTCATCGTCCGCTGCCCCGTTCTTGCGCCTCGCTCTCCTGACGGAACGGCTCCGCATACGCATTGAAGCTGCGGAAAGCGCGTACCATCTCGCGCGGCTTCACACCCAGCCGGCTCCACCAATGAGCGAGGGATTCGGTGTTGGCGGTCTCCTGCGGGCCGAAGCAGGCGTAACACGCGCGGTCGTACGCTGGACAGATGGCACCGCAGCCCGCTTGGGTTACAGGGCCCAGGCATGGCGTGCCGGCGGCGACCATCACACACACGTTGCCGCGCAGCTTGCATTCGACGCACACGCTGTGCGTCGGCGTGTTCGGCTTGCGATGGTGCAAGAAGGCGCTGATGACCTCCAACAGCTGCCGCTTGTTGACCGGGCATCCTCGTAACTCGAAGTCGACGAAGACGTGGGCGGCGATCGGTGTCGAGCGATCGAGCGTTGAAATGTAGGACGGCGTCGCATAGACGATCGCGGTGAACTCCTTCACGTCCTTGAAGTTGCGCAGCGATTGAATGCCGCCCGCGGTGGCGCAGGCGCCGATGGTGATCAGCCGCTTCGAAGTGCGGCGGACTTGATGGATGCGGTCGGCGTCGTGGGGTGTGGTGATCGATCCTTCCACGAGGGACAGGTCGTAGGGACCCTTGATCACGGCGCGTGAGGCCTCGGGGAAGACGGCAATGTCGACGGCGCCCGCCACCGCCAGCAGCTCGTCCTCGCAGTCGAGCAGGCTGAGCTGGCAGCCGTCGCACGAGGCGAACTTCCACACGGCGAGCTTCGGTTTGCGTGGCTTCCGCATCTCAGATCTCCCGCCCGTCGAGCAGCCGTTGCACGCGCTCGTAGGGAAACACCGACCCGTCCTTGCAAACGAAGAACGGGCCGAACTGACAGTGCCCGCAGAGGCCCACGGCACATTTCATGTTGCGCTCCATGGCGACGAAGATGGCATCGGCACGCACACCACGCTTGCGCAACCCGTCGGCGCTGAAGCGCATCATGACCTCCGGCCCACACACCAAGGCCACGGCGTTCGGTGGATCGAACGGGGCGCGGGCGATCAGCGAAGGCACGACGCCAACGTGACCAGGCCAAGCGCCCGCGGCTCGGTCGACCGTGACCGAGACATCGACAGCGTGCAGCGCCCGCCAGCGTTCGAGCTCGCGCCGGAACAGGATGTCCTCCGGGCTGCGGGCGCCGTACAGCAGCACCACGTTTCCGAAGTCGCGGCGATGCGCGACGATGTCGTACAGCACCGGACGGAGCGGTGCGAGGCCGATCCCGCCGGCCACGAGCACGACGTCGCGGCCGATGGCCCGTTCCAGCGGCCAGGGCTGACCATAGGGTCCGCGGACGCCGAGCGCCGCGCCCTTTCGCAGCGCGCGCATGGCGCGGGTGACGGTGCCGACCTCGCGCGTCGTGTGCACGATGGTGCGTGGCTGCGCCGGATCTCCGCTCACCGAGATCGGCACCTCGCCCACACCGAAGACGTAGAGCATGTTGAACTGCCCGGGCTTGAATGCGTGGCCGCCATCGTGCGCGTCCAGCTCGAGCGTAAAGGCATCGTGGGTTTCCTGCACGACGCGCCGGATGCGACGCGGTTGCACGGCGAGCGGATTGGGAACGGCGGCCAGCATCGGCGCCTCAGGTGCGCTGCCCATAGACGTCGAGGAGCTGGAGCCGCGTCTGCTGCAAACGCTCTTGCATGATCTGCGCGACGCGTTTGAGCAGCTCATAGCCGACGCTATGGTCCGCTTCGCACTTGGCACGCAGGCAGGTGCCGTCGAGGGCGATGGCACGGGTCGCCTCGACCGCGCGCGCATCGAACACCGTGCAATAGGGCGGGATGAGCCACGAGAATCCGAGGATCTCGCCTTCGCCGACGGTTTGGATGATGAGCGGCGGACGGCCCGGCGCGCTGACTTCCAGGGCGACCCGGCCAGCACGGATGAGGAAGAACTGGGTGGCTTCCTCGCCGCTGCGAAACAAGAAGTCGCCCGTCCTGAAGCGCACGTTTCTGGCACACCCAACGATGATCGACAGATAGTGTGGGTCGAGATCGTGGAAGAAGGGGTGCGCAGAGAGAATGGGTTCGAGCGTTTCCACGCTGTTCATCTCGATTCCTCCTGCGGCGCGGCACCATCAGTGCCGCGGATGGCGCGGATTTCCTCGGTCAGATCGATCCCGACCGGACACCACGTAATACAGCGTCCGCAGCCGACACAACCGGATGTGCCGAACTGGTCGATCCAGCTGGCCAGCTTGTGCGTGAGCCACTGCCGGTAGCGCGACCTGGCCGAGGCGCGCACCGGACCCCCATGAATGTACGAAAACTCCTGCGTGAAGCACGAATCCCATCGCCGCCAGCGCTCGGCGTGGTCGCCGGTGAGATCGGTGACATCTTCCACCGTCGAGCAGAAGCATGTCGGGCAGACCAGCGTGCAGTTGGCACAGGAGAGGCACCGCGTCGCCACCTCGTCCCAGCGCGGGTGCTCGGAGCTCCGATACAGCAAGTCCTTGACGCCAGCCGTCTCGAACGCACGCCCCATGGACTGCGCGGTGCGCGCCACGATCTGGTCCGCGGCGGCGCGGTCGCCAGCGGCTGCCGGCTCGCCTCCCGCCTGCCCCAGCAGCGCCGCACCACGGTCGCTGCCGCTCTCGGCGAGAAAGCGGTGTCCACCGTCGAGTAGCTCGGTCAGGACCAGGTCGAACCCGCGCGTCGCGCGCGGCCCCGTCTGCATGGACACGCAGAAGCACGTGCCGCCCGCTTGCCCGCAATTGACGGCGATCACGAGGGCACCGTCGCGCCGCGCGGCGTAGTCGGGATCGACGAAACCGCCATGCAGGAAGACGCGGTCCTGGATGGCAATGGCGTGCAGCTCGCATGCCCGCGCGCCGACGAGCGCGAGACGGGGAGGTGGAGGCTGCTCGTCGCTGACCGTGAACGTGTCGCCCTGGCGCGTTGCTTGCCACAACTTGAGGCGGGGTGCGAAGAAAAACTGCTTCCAGGCGTGCGGGCCGAGCGCATAGCCGAATAGTGCGTCGTCAGCACGCCGTTGCAGGCGGTACGTGCCCGCGTCCTGCACCTCCGTCCAGCCAGCGGGGAGGTCACCGACACCGCTGATGGCACCGTACACAATGGCGCTGTCGCGGACGGTCGGCCCGACGAGTTGGCACCCGTCGGCGCGCACGGCTTGCAGCAGCGCGTCAAGCTGCACAACGGACAGTGTGATCGCGCCACCAGTCGGAGACGCCTCAGTAGGCTGCGCCACGCCGGTCGAGGGAAGCGGCTCTCGCATGGCCGAGAGAGCTGCAAGGACCTTGCCGGCCGAGCGGAATCCGCAGCGCACGCGGCTGCGCAGATCACATTCTCAGACTTGGAATAGGCTCGCTGCCTACAGGAGAATCAGCGACGTTGGAATGTTCTGCGCCAGTGCGCGGCGTCATCATGGCGGAACATGGTGTGCGGTCGAGAGCGTAAACAAGAAGGTCGTGCCCTGCCCGGGTTCGGACACGATCCAAATGCGGCCGCCGTGCTTCTCGATGATCTTGCGCACCATCGTGAGGCCAAGTCCTTCGCCCGGCACTCCGTTTGCCAAGCGACGAAACAAACGGAAAACCGCATCCTGACTCATGGCAGGAATACCGGGTCCACTGTCTTTCACGAACAGCGTCGGCGTCCCGTTGTCGTGACGCGCGCCGATCTCGATGGTTCGCGATGCGCTGTCGCCCATGTATTTGATCGCGTTGTCGATCAGGTTGCTGAAGACCTGCGCGAGTCGGAGGCTATCGCCGCGCACCGTCGGCAACGCCCCCACAGTGATCTGGATACGAGACTGATTGATCTGATAGCGGAAGGTCTCGATGATCTTCTCGACGATCTCTTGCAGAGCGACGTTGTGGGTGGGATTCGTCCGCGTCGCGATCCGCGAGACGTTCAGCAATCCTTGTATGAGCCCGTCCATCCTCTGAATGGCCGAGTCAATGAAGCCCAACGACTCGTCGGTATCGGCATAGATGGCGTTCGCTTCCGGCACGCCGTTGGTATGAGCGCGCAGGTCCGACAGCCCCAGACGGACTTCGCGGGCGAACCCATGCACGTTGATCAGCGGGGCACGGAGGTCGTGCGAGGCCACATACAGGACATCCTCCATCTCCTGGTTGAGGACAGCCCACTGCTGATTCAGCGCCGCCAACTCGCCGGTCTTGTGCCGCAGATCCTCGATCAGCCGGGTTTTCTCCCTGGACGCCGCACGCAGGGCGCGACGCGCGCTATACTCCCGTGCCCGCATCTTGTCGCTCAAGGCTGTAATGACGACAGCAATGATGCCCGTCACAAGAATCGCCGAGACTTGTGTCACAAACGCCCTGCTGATGGCGACACCGTGCAAGACGGCTCCGACGACGAACAACGCCGCCAGCGCCACGAAGAGAAACGTTGCCTGCCGCGCCGTCCAGGGGAAGATCGCGGCTGCAGACAGGATGAGGAGAGCCATGCTGACGTACGGTGTGTCAGACCCGGTCACGGCGACCGGAATCGCCGCAATGGCCAGACCAACCTCGAGAGTGAGCACGATCGCCAGCTCCGACGGATGGCGTCTCCCGAACGGACGGCGCAGCAGCAGAAGGACAACGCAGCTCACGATACAGGAGAAGAATCGTGCGCTAGCCAGGGCGACAAAGTCGGCGCGGTTGAGGAAGTAGTCGGAGACACCGAAGAGCGGCACGAGCACGATTCCTATGAGGCTCGCAACCACAGCGCGCTGGTGGATCAGGCGCCGCCGCTCTGCCTCGTACGCTCTTGTGGTTGCTGTCTCCACTGCATTCATCGGTGCAGCAGCGCACACAGCAAGGGCCATGCCTGGTAGTTCTCCGACTAACGAAGCGCGGACGCCAGGCTGTTGGCGCGCTTATCCGCCCTTCGGAGCATTGGTGGACAGCGCGTGACGATTTCTGGACACCTCGGCTATCTGTGCGACCCTCTCGCTGCCGCACGACAGAGGCGTGAGTTGCAGACCCGGCCCGGAGTAACGCCGACGGGCAGGGAACCCGCAACCTGCGGAACCCTTGAGCGTCGAGGGCACTGCGGCCCAATCCGCCTTCGCTACGTGTGGTGTGGCTGGCGGCTCGGGCGCGGCGTCGAGCGCGCCCGCGGGCCGCGAGTAGGCGTGGGCGGTATGCATAACCCCGGTGCGAGGTCGACACCTGGGCTCGAATGCGAGCTGCAGACACACTCCGCGCAAAACACCGCATCGGCATCGAACTCTTGCAAGCAGGTGCTTTCACGCACGTCGTTGCCGCAGACGGCGCCGTTGGCGCCGCGCAAACCCGTGAGCTGGCAACAGCCGCGCCGCTCCGCAGGCGTCGCCGTAACGGTCGGTGTCGGCGTCCGCGTCACACAGATCCCCACGTCGAACGAGAAGCCCGTGACGGAGTGTGACGAGCACTCGCAGTTGGCACAGAACACCGGGGCACCTTTCGTCTCGTTGAGGCAACTCGTCTGGCTGACATCGTTGCCGCAGATTGCATGACCCACGGTACGGACGTTGTCCACCTGACAACAGCCGCGTGGTTCGGTCGGCGTCGGCGTCGCGGTTCTCGTCGGCGTTGCCATCGGTGTGAGGGTACTTGGTGGCACGCCGAGGATGCACCGCTGGCCGAGCTTGTCGCACGTCCAGTGCCGCAGGAACACGCTGCCCGGTTTGAGAAGGCTGCACTCGCGCCGCGTCAGATCATCGCACCGTCGCTGTCCCCTCGATGACGGCGATCCGTCAGGTGACCGCGATACGAACTGGCAGCAGCCTTGCTCCTCTTGCGCCACGACCTCGTGGCCGGCGCCGAGGACGAGCAATAGCAGCAGGCTGGTGGCTGTGCCGGCGAGCAGTCTGGCCGTTCGTTCTGGGCGGGTGATCATGAGCCGCATAATGTTAAGGTCCCGGAACGTCTTAAGTCAAGGCGCATGTGGGCGTCTCGGATTCCCGTCTGCGTGCAGATCCCGCTGTTCTTTGGCGCGATTGCAATGCAGCGCAAATCAGTATAGCGTCCGGCGCCTCGAACAGAGCGGTGAGCGATCGGCTGTGAGCTGTCAGGAAGAAGGAGATCAGAGATCACCTGTCCAGGGCACTGCAGGCTGATGGCTGACGGCTGAACGCTCATTCATGGGATCGCTCATCGTCTGGTGGTTGGTGCTTGAGGGCCTCGGCCTGATCACCCTGCCACTCACCTTCCGCCTGTTTTCCGCCCGCGCCGATCATGGCTACGGCTTCGCCAAGATCGTGGCGCTGCTGGTGATCTCCTACATCTCCTGGCTGCTCACACACCTCGGTATCCTCGGCTTCCACCTGTCTCTCGAGTTCACGCTCACGGCATTCGTGCTCCTCAACGCCTGGCTGGCCTGGCAAAGCCGCACAGCGTTGGGCGAGTGGCTCGCCGGGCCGGGCCGGCGGGCGATCCTGCTGCACGACGGCTTCTGGACCGCCGGCTTCCTGTTCTTCGCCTGGCAGCGCTCGCTCGGGCCGGAGATCTTCGGCGCCGAGAAGTTCATGGACTTCGCTTTCTTCAACACCCTGGGCCGTACCGACGTGCTGCCGCCGCAAGATCCCTGGATGGCCGGCAAGGAATTCAACTACTACTACTTCGGTTATCTGATGTTCGCGGATCTGGCGCGCCTCACACCGGTGGCCAACCACATCGCTTACAACCTCTGCGTGGTGACGGTGGGAGGATTGGCTTTTGGTGAGGCGGCCGCCCTCGGGTTGACCCTGACGCGGCGGCTGTCATTCGCGTTCATTACCGGCGCGACGCTGATGCTGATCGGCAACCTCGACGGCTTCCTACAGCTCTGGGAGAAGGGCGGCTTTACCCAGTTCGACTACTGGCGTTCATCACGCATTGTCGCCAAGGGTGACACCATCAACGAGTTCCCCTACTTCACGGCCATTCACGGCGATCTGCATCCCCACTACATCGTGCTGCCGGTGACGCTGCTATTCCTGGCATTGCTGCTCGACCCGGAGAAGTTCCGGCGGCGCACGCAAGCTCCGGCGCTGCGGTCGCTGTGGTGGTTCGCGCCCATCACGTTCGCGCTGGCCTCGATGATCGTCATCAGCCCATGGGAGCTCCCGGTCGGTGCGATGGTGGCCTTTCTGCTGGCCGGGCGGGATCAGCCGTTGCGGCCTTTGGTGTCATGGCCGCGCATCGGGCTCGGTGTCACGGTCGGCGCGATGTTGGTGGTCTCGTACATCCTCTACTTGCCCTTCTATCTGCACTTCGCGGCACCACCCGGCGGGGTCGGGCAGAAGTTTGCGCAGACTTCGCTCATCGAGTTCCTCATCGTCTTCGGTGCGCTGCTCGTACCCGGCGCGTTGTACCTTGCCGGCGAGGTGGCGTCGCGGCTGTCGATCTCGCGTGAGCAAGGGCAACTCCTCGTGGCCGCCGGCCTCTTGGCAACGGTCGTCGCCTATCTCGCAGGGAACGCCGTCTACGTCTTTTTGCTCGTCTACGGCGGCGCCGCATTGGCGTGCACCTACGCCACTGACGACCACGAGCGACGTGCTGCCATGCTGCTGCTGCTGGCCGCTTGCTTGGCGCTGCTCGCCTGCGAGCTGGTGTACATCAAGGATGCATACGGCGATAAGCTGTACCGTATGAACACCGTGTTCAAGCTGTATTTCCAATCGTGGATCTTGCTGTCGGTTGCCGCGCCGTGGTGCTGGGCCACGCTTGCGGAGCGCTCCCAACGGCAGCCACGTCCCGCGCATACGGCCGAGGTGGTCGCTGTGTCGGCGCTGTTTCTCATCTCCTGCGCCTACCCAGTGGGCATCACGGCCACGCGTCTCTCCGGCCGGATGGTTCCCAGCACGCTCGACGGTACGGCGTACCTCGAACGCGAGCATCCCGACGAGTTTGCCGTCATCAAGTGGATGCGCGAAAACATCGCGGACCTGCCGGTGATCATCGAGGCCACCGGCAATCCGTACTCGTACTATGCGCGCTTCTCCGCCAACACCGGCTTGCCGACGGTAATGGGTTGGGGCAACCACGAAGGTCTGTGGCGCAGCCACGAGAACGAAGTCGGTCAGCGCGCAACCGACGTGGCCCGCATCTATAACGCGCCGACGCTGGCCGAGGTGGCGACCCTGCTCGATCGTTATCACGTTCAGTACGTTATCGTCGGCGAGCTGGAGCGCAAGGACTATCAGGCTGACGGTCTCTCCAAGTTCACCGCACTCCCGGTCGTCTTCTCGCACGGCGGGACCACGCTCTACAGGCGATGATGGGCCACTTCGCTGGGTGCCCGCTGATCGTACCGATGGAAGCGTGTGCCCGTGCCGTTGATCTGTGGCACGGCGTCGGGCAACTACCCAAGGATGTCTGCTGGCGTGAGGGCAATCAGACCGGCGCGATGAAGTCCCAACCGTTCAACGAACAATACTATGAGCAGCGCCAGCTCGCAGGGGATCGCATGGCGCTGCGATGGTACGCCCGTGTGGTGCAGCGGTTGCGCCCCAACGGCGGGCGGCTGCTCGACTTCGGTTGCGGCACCGGGCATCTGCTGAAACGACTCTCGGCGCACTTCGAGGCCTACGGTTATGACACTTCGCCGTTCGCCCGCACGCAGTGCCGCACCACGGCCCCCGACGCGGTGATTTTGGAAGAGTGGGCATCGCTACCCGCCGCGGGTCTCGACATCATCGTCTCGTTGCACACCTTGGAGCACGTGCCGCAACCACTGCCGGTCATGCGGGGCCTGGCCGAAAAGCTGGTCAGTGGCGGGACGCTGTTCTTCGTGGTGCCCAACCCCGGCGGTCTCGGGCATCAGCTCAAAGGGCGTGGCTGGTTTGCCTATCGCGACACGACGCACGTCAGTCTCCTGACCCGCGCGG
>Ga0209048_10006916_pt1 | contig 10552 bp, 10 predicted proteins | sample FrelakmetCRP12CR_FD_187146 | JGI IMG/M metagenome (GOLD analysis project Ga0209048, IMG submission 187146) | Freshwater lake sediment microbial communities from the University of Notre Dame, USA, for methane emissions studies - CRP12 CR (SPAdes)... | ecosystem: Environmental > Aquatic >... | reverse complement strand
GACACGGTCGCCAAGCTAGCTGCCAGGCATTACGGCAGGGTTGACTCCGTCATCCTGGATATGGTCCGAAAGGCAAACAGCAACCTGGAGAATATCGACTTGATCTATGAGGGACAAAAGATCAATCTGCCTACAATAACAGATACAACCAGGGTCATGTTCACGGTGAGCGTGGCATCTTACCATTCCATTAACGAGGCCACAGCAGTGTTTATCGACCTGGTCAAGAAAGGGTTTAAGGCAACGATCTACCCTCACCTGGACACCCAGGGGAATACCTGGTACCGGGTCACTATCGGGACTTTCAACGAACAGAACAAAGCGGACATGTATGCACGGCAGCTCAAGACCCAAGGGTTTTTATATGCGAAATCCGTCAAGGTGAGCGTGGAGGGATAAACGGTGCACATCTTAAAGGCATTGGAAAAACAGGATCAGGGATTCGTCAAGGAGAGCGGCAGTTCTGGTCCGCTTGATGATCACCTCTACATTCACCATATGCCCTATTCCTATACGGCAGAACAGATCAGGAAGCTCAGGACCTACATCTTCCATATGGCTGACAGGCCTGTTCCGAGGGTGATTATGGTTACGAGCGCACTGCCCGGTGAAGGCAAAAGTCTCATTTCGTCAAACCTGGCCATTGCTATTGCAAAGGGAGAGGACCAGCAAGTGCTGCTTGTGGACTGCGATCTCAGAAAACCCTCGCTGCATGAGTTCTTCAAATATCCCCCATCCAAAGGGGTGAGTGAAATCATACAGGGTAAGGCTGCTGTATCGGAGTGTCTTTTATCAACCCCCATAGAGAAGCTCACCATTCTTCCGGCCGCAAAAGAACTTCCGGCAAACCCTTCGGAGCTGCTTGAATCAAAAAGGACCGGCGCACTCATTAAAGACCTGGCAGACCGCGACGGCAACTGGTTCATCATCATCGACACGCCACCCATACAGGCCACAGTGGACCCAAAGATCCTGGCTGATGTGGTGGAGGGGATCATCATGGTAATAAGGTACCGGTATACCTCAGAGGCTGAATTCAAGATGGCGCTTGAGGTCCTGCCAAAGGAGAAGGTCCTCGGCACGGTATTAAATGCCGTGGATGAGCTCCCTGTGAAGAAGTATCAGTATAATAAGTATAAATATTTCAAGAACTATTACAATCGATAGTCAGTTTTTATGTCTAAGGCGAATGTATACCTTTGTATATTGTGATAGCTCGGGGGTATATGGTAGACTCCGTCAATGCCCAAGAGCATCTTTTCCCACCTCTTCCCGCCCCGGTGCCTTGTCTGTGGGGCTTATTCAATAGACATCAGGCTTGGAGTGTGTGCCCAGTGCGTCAGTCGGATCAGGCCCATACCGGGGCCTGTCTGCACTGTCTGTGGTGATCCGACAGGAACGGAGGGCGTGTGCCTGCGTTGTCTGACCTCACCGCCACCTTTTGACCGGATGATGAGTGCTTTTATCTTTGAAGGACCCATCAAAGATATCATCCATTCCTTCAAATATGCTGATGCCACCTATTACAAAAAATATCTGGCACAGGTCCTGTTTGAGATGATTAAAGCCCAAGGCCAGCCATGTGACGTGGTCACCTTTGTTCCCCTGCATTGGACCAGGATGATTTCACGAGGCTATAACCAGGCTGCCCTTATCGCCACGGAACTCGCAGGTTTGCTGGGACTTACTCTAAGCTACAGTGCCCTGAAAAAGACGCGCGGAACACCCCCGCAAGTGGGATTGCGTAAGCAAGAACGTAAAATGAACATCAGGGGTGCATTCCTAGCCTCCGGGGTTCAAGACAAGGCGGTCCTGGTTGTGGATGACGTAGTGACAACAGGGCAGACCGCTTGCGAGGTTTCAAAGGCACTGAAAAAAACAGGCGCAAGGTATGTGCTCTTCGCCAGCGTTGGGAGAATCGTACAATGAGTCCTTTAAGGAAACCGGGCAAAAAAACCCCCAGATATCTGGAAGACATAACCTATTCCATAGCGACACAACCGGAAAAACTCGAAGATATCTTCTCGTCAAACAACCTCTTCATGGGGAAGTATGATGATAACAAGATGATGGCCAAGCTTGACCGTGTAGGCATCATCGGCATCCTCCACAAGAAGGGGTATCGTGATCTTGTGGTGAGCATCATCAGACCCGACGACTATACATCCAGGCTCTATGTGAATTTCGACTCTCAGGAGAAAGAGACGCGGCTCATAGAGCTTATCGTGCGCGAAGGCGTCTTTAAACCCAGGGAGGACTTCATACCCTCGTACGATTTTTCAGCAGGGCTCTCCATGCTGCTCATCGAATGGGTTGCCTTGCAGGACCCGAAGGCCTCCTTCACCCCTGAAAAGCCCAGATTGCCCGGCCAGCAGTACCCAGGGATAGGAGGACTCAAGAATATGCAGGAACTCTTCTATCATCTCTGTAAATCATCCGGCAAGGACGCTATTGTGGATGTCCCTGAATACTTCCATTCTGCCGCCATCTATTCTCCCTTGTATACCAAGATCTATGACCGGGTATATGCCTTCTTCTCCCCTTTTGACGCCGGGATTATGCAGGCCATGCTCAGGGACCTCACAGGCAGGCCTTTGGCGGATATTTCCTTTGCAGTGGCCTTTGACTGTCTTATCGATACTCGCACGGGCAAGAGTGTCAAATGGAGTACCTCCGAGCAGATCTATCCCATTTCCAGGAAGCTCAAGCATTATGTGGAAGATGACCAGTACAAGAGAATAGTCATAAAGGCAATGGAAGAGCATTCTTATGCCATAGACTGGGACAGATTTGAGCAAATCAAGGCCCATGGATTGATAGATGAGCTATAGATTCGGGGTCATCGGTCTCGGACGGGTGGGGGGGGCAATGCTCACACTCCTCAAAGATGCGGGTCACGTGCCGGTGTGGGCAGTATCCTCCAGTGCCCATATTATAGATATCCCCGTTTATGCTGATATCCCCGACTCCCCTGAAGGGGTCCAGGTTGTTTTTATCGCAGTGCCTGACAGTCATATACGTAGCGTTGCGCAGGAGATCAACGCAGCCTGGGGTCAGTCATCAAAAAATATTATCTTTTTTCACTTCAGCGGGCTTCTCACCTCCGGCGAGCTTGCAATCCTGTCCACGGAAGGGGCGGCCATTGGCAGCCTCCACCCCCTCCAGTCCATTACCGATGCAACCCAGGCCCGGCAGATCCTGAAAGGGAGCATCTTCACCTTCGAGGGAATGGAAGGGGCCGCCAGGGTAGCCAGAGACCTTGTCGACTCTATAGATGCCATCATGATGACCATCTCCTGCGAGCACAAGGTCCTCTACCACGCATCTGCGGTTGTGGCTTCGAATTATCTTGTTGCGCTTCTCCATCAGGCGTCCGTGATCATCGAAAGGGTCGGAATGGATTTGAGTCACCTCATGCCTCTCATCAAGGGAACCCTGTCCAACATTGAGGAGCATGGCAGTAAGGCGGCCCTGACCGGGCCCATTGCCCGGGGCGACTGGGCAACTGTAGCAGGACATGTAAAGGCACTCCGAGAAGATTTCCCCGACCTTATACCTTCGTACATTGAACTAGGGCGCTATTGTGCCCGCATGGCCCGAAGGCAGTTCCCAGACGAACTCCTCGAAAGCCCCAAGCTTATGGGTCTTGGTGAGCTTTGCAACACCCTGCTTTCCAAGCAGGCCAGGGGCATGAAGGTGGTCTTTACCAACGGCTGTTTCGACATCATCCATGCGGGTCATGTCACCTATTTAAGCAAGGCCCGGGCCTTGGGCGACTGCCTTGTAGTGGGGCTCAACTCCGATGTGTCGGTTAAGAGTATCAAAGGGCCGGATCGGCCTGTCAACAACGAGCGTGCCCGCGCAGCTGTGCTCAGCGCGATAGCATGTGTGGATCATGTGGTCCTCTTCGATGAGGATACCCCATTGAACATCATTGAGAGGCTACGGCCCGATGTGCTGGTGAAGGGCGGTGACTGGGCAGCAGATAACATCGTAGGGGCCGACGTGGTAAAGTCATCAGGCGGCCAAGTTCTCACCATCCCCTTTGAAGACGGTTTTTCAACAACCTCTCTCATCGAAAAGATCAGGCAGGGGGACTCCTAAGTATTGCGGGTGTTGACCCGGATTTTGCGTTCAAGAGGCATAAAAAACTTGATCCGTTAAAAATCTTCATCTCGCAGCCTTGAAGGACCGTGAGAATTAGCATTCAACATAGGCTGCGAGATGAAGGTTTTTAACGGACCTAATTTAAAAACAATTCGTTTGGTCGCTATGAGTATTATCGTCTAGAAGCCAAAGACAAAACGGCCTGCGTATCTCCTGTCAACCCTTTGGCCTGCATAGGCCCCTATTTCTTCGGCATAGGTCAAGAGATCAAGCCGTACTATCCTGGCTTCTAGGTTCAGTCCTGCAGTGAAATATCCCTGATAGAGTCCTGCACGGACGAATATGATATCGAGGAACTTGCATTCTGCCCCGAGCCTGATCCTCTTGGCAATATCGCTGTCCTGGTCGAACTGATTGAAGATGTCTATATAATCGATGGCAAACGTGGCTTTGGTCACTTTAAGGTCCAGGTCCTGGGCAAACCCAATGTCGACATGCTCTGTCGCATCCGCTGCATCGCCGAAACCGCCCCCGAAGAGATTGTTTGCAGAGATCCCCACCCGGGAATTCGCAAATTGGAATTTGCTTAGTTTATAGATTACCCCGAGGTCCACCAGGATACCATTGCCTTTTTTCAGATCATCCTTGATTGTGTCCGAGAGCTTATCAGAGAGGTCAGCCACGGTGTATTCCTGGGTAAGGCTCTGCCGGTGGATGTATTTTGCACTTGCTCCCACGAGGAGGTTGTTATCGAGGAAGGGATGGGCATACCCTGCGCCCAGGCCGATATCGCTGATTACATTCACATCCAGTTTGGGATACTGCCTATCCCTCACCTCCATGTCCATCCTCCCGGTACCGAGAATCGTCAGAGCGAAACGTGGCATGGAATAGTTGGGAACGATGGCAAGCCCGAGGTGAGAGCTGTCACCCATATAGTCCCTCAGGAACTGGGCACTCTCCGCTTCATTGCCGAAGTCTGTATCCAGGGCATCCTTGATGAGGCCGGTAGTATTTTTGCCCACCTCTATTTCAATGCCGAAGATGGAGGCTTGGATATTTTCAATATCAGCAAGGCCTGCCGGGTTGTAGAACAGGGCATTGGCGTCATTGGACACCGCAACAAAGGCGCCGCCCATACCCATGGGTCTGAAGCCCTTGTAGATATAGGGGTATTCTTCAGCCAGACATAGAGATGACACAAATACAATAAGAATAGTTAGGGGCAATATCTTTCGCATGGCAGGTCTCCTCACTTGTACCCTAGCAGCTTGGAATTGATGAAGCTGACAAGCTTATCACCATCATATTTGTCTATCGTATCCATGATGACCGCTTTACTTGATCCTTCAGGGAGCCCTAGGAGATCGGTGACAAATTTATTAAAATCACTGGTTATACTTTCATCTGAGCCGATATTTTTAATGAATACCTCAACAGTCAGGTAAACATTCCAAAGGTCGGTTTGCAAACCGGCTATGTCCCCATTGAAGGTCTGCAGATCTGTTGCATTGGTGTTGAGATATGCATTCACCTGGTTTCCTAAGGTGCTCAGGTCCGGCTTCTGCGGAAAGACTGCCTGGTAGGCCGCCTGGTTTATGGGGATATTGCAGTCTTTCACCTCTGCAATGATATAGCCGATGTCTATGATGAAATGCAGGGCCGATGCAATGCCCAGTTGGACGGTGAGGTCGTCATCGCCCGGGTTTGCTGCCAGAGAGGTTGTGAGATACTTCTGTGCCAGGGAAAGATTTGTAAGCAGCGTAACAACAGAACCAGTCGTGATGTAGCGTGGGGTGCCATCCGACCCTGCCTTGTACAGCACTGATGACGATGCATTGAGTTGGTCGGTTGTCTTGAGAGAGAAGGCAGAGGCGATAACATCGAAGTTGTCGGTATTGTTTGAATCGACGTGCTCAAGCATATAGGTCAGGTCAAGGCCCGCTTTACCCATGTAGGCCGATGACAGGATCCCCGCAACCTCAGGGTCTGATGAACCCTTATAACTGCTCAGCGCAGAGATGGCGGAGTCATAGTTCCCATTGTTAAGGGCCATCTTGGCCTCTTCGAGATTCGCCTCTTTGCTGGAATCATCGGCAAGGGGTTTCAGCATGTTGCTCTCACAGCCTATAATGGCCATGAGGAGGATAACGGTAAATGTCAGGAGAACGTTTCTCATAAATACCTCCGGTTCATGGGTTTGGTTTAACCATCTTTTCGGCACAAGACAATAAAGACAATACATTCGTTTCACAGAAGAGTTCTTTATTCAATATATCCGGGTTAAATCCCCCAATGTGTTTTATTCATCTGCTTCTGATGTAGATGAGGGTGTCTTTGTCACATTCTGGGTTAATTCTTCAACAGTAAGGCCATATGTTTCTGCTGTATCATGGACTATATTCATGAATACGATCTGGCCGATGGCCCTCCAGCCGACATTATCTTTCATGCTGCCAATTTTTTGAATCGCTGGTGCATCACCTATGAAGTAAGACAATTCACGCTCGGTAAAATCAGCAGCGTTCATTCGGTTCTGGCTTTTTACAATGGGGGTCAAGGTAATCTTGATAGTATCATTTGCTTCTATGATTCGCCCCTTTATCTGCATGTAATAATCAAAGGGAGGCCTATCACCCATGGAAGCAAATTTTTTGTATTCGGTTGTTACCAAGCCAGCCTCTTTGTTGGCAAATTTTATATCAAATCCACGGTTGACAAAGATATTGGTCAAAGACGCCAGTGCCTGGTCTTTTGTAACATCCGGTTTCTCCAGGCCGAAGGATTGTATATCAACCTTGGTTACAGGCAGAGAACATGCAAATAATAACATTAAGAAGAACATGGAGCTAAGTGACTTTCTCAAAACATACTTCATAATAAAACCTCCTCGATTTATTCTGCGATGCTGATGGTTATTCTAAAAAACCAGAACAGCTAATGCCCAACTTGATGTCATTACAGCATACAACTCCTTAGGACTGATGTCTTCTTGAATTTAATAAATACAGAAGCTTGCTAATGTAAGAGCCATAAACCAAATGGTAGATAATGAGACCATGTTGTCATTGATATTGGCTATATGGTCTGTTATAGCTCTAGGCATGAACGATGATTTTGAACTACACCTCAAAGGTATCCTTGATAGCTCATCATCGTACACCGGCCGAATTGGGCAATATATCCTGGATTCCGGAGGAAAGCGCCTGCGACCGAAGATCGTGGGGCTTATAGGCAGTGCAATAGGCCTGCCCCAATCGGCCTTTATGCCTTTTGCCTATACTGTTGAGCTTATGCACACGGCCAGCCTGCTGCACGACGATGTGGTTGATGGCACTGAGTTACGCCGCTCAAGACCCACGGCGAACCAGATCTTTGGCGACAAGCCGGCCCTGCTTGCAGGTGATTTCATTTCAGCATCGGCCATGGAAACCATGTGCGCACTGGGAGATATGCGCCTTGCCATGAGCGTGGTCCGGACGATCAAGAAGATGTCCGAAGGCGAGCTCATGGAGCTTGAACACTCACACTCCTTCCATGACAGCAAGGAAGTTTACTTGAAGATTATCTATCTCAAAACCGCATCGCTGTTTGAACTCTGCAGCGTGGGCACTGGTATCATTGCTGGTCTTTCCGAAAAGGCCCTGGATGCCCTTGCTTCTTTCGGCAGGCTTGTAGGCATGGGGTTTCAGATCGCGGATGACATCATCAATGTAAGCCCTGATGAAAGCGACAACAAAGATGCCTTCAATGATATTCTGGAGGGAAAGTCCACGCTGCCGCTGGTGATCCTTTTCAAGAAGCGGCCTGAAGTGCTCAGAAAAGCAGCGACATTTTCCAGTCCCGAGGAAAAGAAAGATTATATTGTGTCTAAGCTTGATAAGGAGATCCTCCGAAGCAGCAGGGCAATTGCTCAGGAATACCTTGATATGTCACTTCAAACCCTTCATGAGTCAGGCTATCTTACCAAAGAGCTCTCGGATATCACTCACCAGATCATTGCCCAGGTGGAAACCCGTTTCTAGAGTAAGGCGGCCTCATGGCTTTTCCCTTCTTTATTTCTCGTATCTATTGATTTTTTAGCGCATAATCCCTACGTTAAAATACGAATGACATTGGGGTGAGCAGGTGGAATATAAAGATTATTACAAGATTCTGGGCCTTGAGCGTAATGCGAGCCCCGAAGAGATAAAAAAGAAATACCGCAAACTCGCACGCACCTGTCATCCGGACATGTGCAAGAATGATCCTACAGCCGAAAAGCGGTTCAAAGAACTAAACGAGGCACATGAGGTCCTTGAAGATCCTGAGAAGCGCCAGCGCTATGATGCCTTGGGCAATAACTGGCAGGAAGGCCAGTCTTTCAGGCCGCCTCCGGGATTCGAGAATATCTTCACTGATGGCAACTTTGCTCCAAAGGGGAGACGCGCCGGGGGCAGGAGCTTCAGTTTCGAATTCGAACCCGGGGCCCGCGGCAGTGCGGGGGGAGGGGCATTCTCAGACTTTTTCGAGACCCTTTTCGGGGACTCGGGCATGGGCCGCCAGGGCGAGTACCGTTCCGCCTCTCCAAAGGGGAGCGACCTGGAGTCGGAGATAACCGTCTCACTAGAGGAAGCCCATAGGGGGGTCACCAAGGAGATTATTATCCAGGGACCTGGTGGAGAAAAGCGGCTGAATGTAAAGATACCAGAGGGTGCCTATGACGGTATGAAGATCCGTCTTGGCGGACAGGGCAATATGGGCCATGGAGGGTCCGGAGACCTATATCTGAAGATAAAGGTAAATCCTGACCAAAGGTACAAGCAGGAAGGATCAGACATTATTGTTGAGATACCAATAACCCCTTGGGATGCAGCCCTGGGGACCACCTGCGAGGTGGAAACCCTGGATGGGAAACTCAACCTTAAGATACCCCCGGGTGTGTCTTCAGGCCAAAGGCTGAGACTCAAGGGTAAAGGCCTGGCCCATAAAGGGGATCTATTCGCTCAAATCAAGATAGTAACGCCAAAACACCTGAGTAACGAGGAGAAAAAACTCTTCACCGAGCTGAAGAAGATCTCATCTTTTAAGGCCGAATAGAAGATACCGGTGCCGCCACCTGTAGCGGCACCGGCTCAAGCTTATAAGATTTCTCCGGCTGAATCGAATCTTTACTTTTGCGTCATTGTTTTGTTTTTGAAGCGGGTTTTTTGGCCTCCTTTTGAGCCTGGGCAGGGATGTAGGTGTTCTGGCCCGTCAGGACAAGAGATGGCCGCAGCTTATCAAGCTTCTTCTTGCTGATGCCCTTGATTTTTGTCATGTCATCGATTGTCTTGAAGGGCCCGTTCACCTGCCGGTATGCCACTATGGCCGATGCTGTCTTTTCCCCTATCCCGGGCAGCATCATGAGCTCTTCTTTGGTTGCGGTATTCACGTTGATTACGCCTTGTGCCGCATATAATGCGACACTAAAGGCAAATAAGGATAAAACGACACACCACAGCACTTTTCTGACCTTCATCATTGAACGCTCCTTTCATAGCAAATTTGATTAATGATAATAGAGCCAGGGACTCTAAAGTCAAGATATGCGAGACAGATATGCGAGACAGATCTGCGAAATAGATCTGCGAAATAAATCTTGAAAATGTAAGAACAACAATATGATCGAATGATTACAAAAACCGCAGTGATTAAACTTTTCCCCTCCATAAGCCGTATAGATACAATATCATATAATCATAAGGGGATGTATATGAAAAGAACACTGCTGGCCTTATTTGCCGGTACTCTCATATTCCTTGCCGGGTGCGGAGGTGGAGGTGGCGGCGGAGGCAGTAATAATAGTGGGACAGCCGGGACGAAGCTGGGACTGTTCTCTGAGCAGGTGAAAGCCTGCACACCCTACCTCAATAAAGGCAGCCTTTCCACCGGGGGAAGCATCTTAACGGATTGGAATAGTTGGGATCCAGGTGCAAGCAACACAGTGCTGGGCAAACTTTTTGATCCGGCAAACGGTAAGGATGAATGCATTTACAGCAAGCTTCAGGTGCTCGACTCACATATCCAGTTGGTAAACCAGTTCTCTGATCGCTGGCTGACTTCGGGCGTGTATTACCAAGGCAATATCACTGCAACGGTCGATACAACCGTCTCCACGGTTAGCATCACCTATCGCGGTCTTGTAGAGCTTCCCAGTGAGGTGGACAGGCTTGTTATCCTTAGCGTACCGGGTCTACCGGGTCAGGATCTTATTATTCACATGGCTTTTTCCCAGAACGGCGGCAACCAGGCCATAATGGAACAGTACACCATTGGTGGTAGTGAAGTGGGTGCATATATAGCAAAGATCGAGGGCGACAACATACAGATCTGGAATGCAGGCATCACTTCAAGCAAGGTCCAGATCATGTGGGAAGGAAACACTTCTGATAAGTCTTTTAAGATAAGTGAATGCACCGATGCA
>Ga0209048_10006915_pt1 | contig 10554 bp, 8 predicted proteins | sample FrelakmetCRP12CR_FD_187146 | JGI IMG/M metagenome (GOLD analysis project Ga0209048, IMG submission 187146) | Freshwater lake sediment microbial communities from the University of Notre Dame, USA, for methane emissions studies - CRP12 CR (SPAdes)... | ecosystem: Environmental > Aquatic >... | reverse complement strand
GTCCCCTCGCTGTCGATCACGGCGGCCAGGGAAGTGGCGTTTCTCCAGGCGTACGATTGCACCTGCCGGTCAAGGTAGGAGCTGACGTCGATGGTCTCGCTGCCGTCTCGCTTGCACGCGCGAAGCACCCAGAGGTCCGACTCGAAGCCCGGCCGCGCCTGGCTGACGTAGGCGAGCATCGTGCCGTCGGGCGAGTACGACGGCTGGGCGTCGGCGCCCGGGTTGGACGCGGTCAGGTTCTTGAGCTCGCCGCCGTCGGCCGGGACGGTCCAGATGTCGGTGTTGGTGGACCAGGCGGGGTCCTTGACCGGCTCGGCGGTGAAGGCGAGCTCCTTGCCGTCGGGCGACCAGGCATAGTCGGTCGAGCCGCCGAACGGGGCAGGGGGCGTGTTGACCTCGAGCTTGGGCGTCAGGTCGCGGGCAACGCCGGTGGTCGCGTCGGCAACAAACAGGTGGCTCTTCTTCCCCTCGTCCCAGGCGTTCCAATGCCGGATCATCAGGCGGTCAAAGCTGCGGACCTTGCTCTTGGACGCTTCTTTCTCCTTGTCCTTGGCCGCGGTCTGCTCGGGGGTCGAGCCGGGATAGACCTCGGCCGCGAAGGCGATCCGGTCTCCCCGCGGCGACCAGATCGGCCCCGAGACGTCGATCGGCAGCTTCGTCAGTTGCCGCGCCTCACCCCCCTCGACGGGCAAGAGCCAGACCTGGGACGAGCCGCCGCGGCTGGAGACGAATGCCACGGTCTTGCCGTCCGGACTCCAGCGCGGATGGTTGTTGGTTCCGGGAGCCGTCGTCAACCGCTTCGGCTCGCCACCGGCCACGGGAATCATCCAGAGAGTGCTATCCGTCTTGTCGGTGGCCCGGTCGAGCTCCGACACCGCGTAAACGACGGATTCGCCGTCGGGCGAGATCTGGGGATCGGACACCGACTTGATGGCCAGCAGGTCGTCGATCGTCATGGGACGGCCGTCGGCCAGAACGGCATTGCCAAGGGAAAGCACCAGGATCACCCCTGTCATCCAACGATTCACGATCAAATCCTCCCGTCACAAACGTCTCAGACGCGGCCGTGGGACATCTTCACCAGGACTGGCGTCAGTGCCAGCAAGAGCAAGCCGGGAACCAGTGCCATCACGCCCAGAAAAGCCCAGAGGTTCAGATTATAGGGCTCGATCGTGTGCTTCATGATCCCGGCCAGGTAATTCGCGGCGGCCGTGCACAGGAACCAGAACGCCATCATCAGCGAAGCGACCTTGGGATGCGCCAGCTTGTTCACCAGCGACAACCCGATGGGGGAGAGCAAGAGCTCCGCCACCGTGAAAATGAAATAGACCGAGATCAGCCACCAAGGCGAGACCGGCCCTGACTTCGCCTGCTCGCTCGCCAGATACATCACACCGAAAGCGCCGGCCAGCAAGACCAGTCCCAGCCCCTGTTTGGAGACCGAGGGAAGCGGGAACTTATGCCGGGCCAGGAACGTCCAGAGAATGGCAAAGACAGGCGCCAACGTGATGATGAAGACGGGGTTGATCGACTGGAAGACCGAGGCCGGAATGTTGGAGCCGAAGATCGTCCGATCGGTCTCCCTGTCGGCAAAGAGGTTGAGCGTGCCCCCGGATTGCTCGAAGCCCATCCAGAAGACGATGGAGAACAGGCTGATGATCACGATGACCGAGATCCGCTCCCAGTCGACTCTCGTGAACGGCTCCTGCAAGCTGGCCGCCTGGTCGCCGGTCCTGGCGGGCTCGGTGCCATAGAGGAAGAGGACCAGGCCGCCGACCAGGATCGCGCTCTTGTACAGGAATGAAGCGGTCGAACTGGTCAACCAGGCGGGCGACCAGAGGGGTTGGAGGTAAGGCCAGACCTGCAAGGTGCCAAACACCAAGGCGGCGATCGCCGTCGCGATACCGCCGATCTCGATCCAGTCGCGCGGTCCGAGCCTGGCATCGCTGATGACGGCTTGCCCCGGAGGAAGACCCGCTCCCATCAAGAACCGCTGGGTAAACACGAACGTCAGCAGACCCAAGATCATGCCAATCCCGGCGGCCATGAAACCGAAGCCCCAACCAATCCGTTCACCCAGCGGGCCGCAGACCAGGGGAGACAAGAACGCACCCAGGTTGATACCCATGTAGAAGAGCGTGTATGCCCCGTCGCGCCGGTGGTCACCTTGGGGATAGAGAGCTCCGACCATCGTCGAGATGTTCGGCTTGAAGAAACCGTTGCCAACGATGAGCAGGCCCAATCCGAGGTAGAGCAGTTCTCGCTGGGTCAGGGCGAACTGGCCCAGTGCCATCAGGATCCCGCCGATGAACACCGCCTTGCGCTGGCCGAGGTAACGATCCGCCATGCGCCCGCCAATCAGTGGCGTGAGGTAAATGAGTCCCGTGTAGATCGCATACAGGTTCAGAGCGTCGGCTTCCACCAGCCCAATCGCTTTGGTCAGGTAGAGCACCAGGAGGGCCCGCATCCCGTAGTAACTAAATCGCTCCCACATCTCGGTGGTGAAGAGAGCGTAAAGGCCGGGAGGATGAGCTTCCGTCCCTTCCGCGGCGGCGAGCTCTCCTGATCCCGCGGTTTCCACGAACTGCGACATCGACGGTCCCCTCCACGCCTGTAGGTGCTCTTGAATCAAGCGTCTTCGCCCTGGGTGGGACCAGATTACTCAAACCGAGAGTGAAACCCAAGACCCTGGACAGCCCCGGACGGGCCGGATTCGGGCTCGATCGGCACCGCGGTCACTCGGGCTGGCGTTTGAGATCGGCCCGCAGCCAGCGGAGGACGTAAGGCATGCAGGGGACCGGACCGTCGTCGGCGTAGAACATGGGGGCGCGGATCAGCTCGGCGTGATTGGCGCGGATGGTCACGTGATCGTCGGCCCCCGGCAATCGCGTCCGTTCGACCGCGACGCAGCCGTCGCCCGAGCCGTCGGTCAGCTCGTCGAGCAGAGAAGCGAGCTCGCGGCTGGCCACGCGGGTGATTATGCTGAAGAGCCCGCTCTCCCGGGATGTGGTGTCGAGCCGAGCCTGGGCCTGCTCGCGGATTTCGCGGGGAATCACGCCGCTATTTCCGGCCAGAATGTGGTAGGGAACTCCCGCCGGGCGCGAACCGCTGTTGAGCTGACGCAGGAAGGCGCTGCCGGGCAGCAGGTCGTCGGCGGCCTGGCCGATGCCGTCGGAGAGCTGGGCGAGCGCCTGACTGGTCCGCTTGCTGTTGATCGCGAACAGGCCTGAGATCGTCTGGTAGAGCGGCTGGATCCGGGCGACATGGGCCCCCTGGTTCACCGGCGCGATCAGGATCATCGAGGCCACGTCGCGATCGGCTCGACCTTCCCCCTCCACGTACGACCGCGCCACGAGCGCCCCCATCGAGTGGGCGAGGATCGCCCAGGGCCGGTTCTCGCCGGCGGCCTTCCGGAATGCGGCCCAGTCCTTGCGGAATTGCGCGCAGGAGTCGTCGAGCCGCTGGTTGAACGGATAGTCGAAGACAACGACGCCGTAACCGGCTTGCTCGAGCAGGGGAATCAGGTGGACGAACCCCCCGGAGGACGAGTTGATGCCGTGCACCAGGCAGACCGTCGGCCGGCGGGGATCATTCGCCCGATACGAGGGGAGCGCCCGCATTCCGTAATACTGCTGCCGGCTCGCGGCCTGAACGCTCCGCGCGGAGAGATCCTCGAGCCGCCGCTTCCACTCGGCGCAGCGGTCGGCCGCAAGTTTCTCCTCGTCAACCGCGATCACCACCACACCGGGCCGAAACGCGAGGCGAACTTCCGGCCCCAGGCACTCGCCCAGGAGCGTCCTGGTCAGCGAGCCGCCCAGTCCCCGCGTGGGCAGGGTCAGCGCGACCGCCGGCCGCTCGATCACCACGCCGCTGGCCAAGGCCAGCGCGGAGACGACCTCGGCGACGGGCAGCCCTCCCGATCGCTCCAGGGGGATCTCGATCCTGCGTTCGGCGGCGGACGAGGACATACCAAACATGGTCGTCAGTGCCAGGGTCTGGCCGGTCAGCAGAATCGAGAGAGTCATCATGTCTCGGTCAGGGCGAGTTCGGGTCAGGCGCGCTGCCGGCGGGCTCCAGACCCGCCCCTATAAGTTCATGGTACGAGAATCAGTCTATCCGGCAAGGGCGGGATCGGTTTACGCCCTGAGGGGCTCTCCGATCGGCTGCAACGCGTGCGCGACCGATTTACGGCAATTCAGTCAGTCCCGCGAACAATCGCACTCCATTTGCTAGATCCCGAAAATCATCCTTCCCAAAAACGTTTCGGTTTTCCTCGTACTCCAGGAGGGCAGCCGGAATGAGTGCCTCACAAAGACGTTCGTAAGATAGACGGGCTCCTTGGTCAAATAGCCGCTGGCGGAATTCCTTCAGCAGATCGCGGCCATGATAGTCGACCAAGAACTCCATCTGCGACACGTATTGATCAGCTGTAATCTCTTCATAAGCCGCGTCGAAATATGGAGCGACGTTCTGGGGCCGAAACTGCACACACTGGGATGCCTGTTCCGAGCTGCTTCGGACGCTCTCGATTTCCTGACAGAGGGCCTCACGCCACAAAGTAGGTTGACTGAGATCATCTGCTGTGGGTCTAGCAGGAAGCCGTTTCTGAATGAGTCGCACAGTAGACGGGAGTGCGTCCCAGAAGCGATGCGTGGCGAGAAAGCATGCCTGCTCCGCGGTTCTCCTTCTTGCACACTCTCGCAATGCATCGGCAACCCGTTCGGCATCGGCGGGCAGGGCGGAAAGCCACTGTGGAACTCCGCCTCTGGCTTGTTCATCGAACCGCTTTCTTAATTGTGTAAACGCGCGAAGGATGATCTGGGGATGAAGAAGATAATTCTCTATCGAGTGACGACGCAAGAGAAAATGGGGAGATCTCTCCTGAATCGCGACTTCCGCAGCTGTCCGCGGCATGTACTCGCGGTCCCTAACATACGCCGCTCTGCCACCACGCTGTTCCTCGAGGAATCGGGCAACAGTTGAGAGTTGTCTCTCGCCCCCAGCCGGCTCGACCACGATCTCGGCTGCCAGTATAGTTGTCAGGACCGGCTTCAGAATCGCTACGTCCACGCTTCCTTTTTCACCTTCACAAACGAGCCACAACTCAGGCATGAGCACACCTCCTCACCTCGGAATCGTAAGGCTCGATAGCTCACCCGTGAAGTAGCACTCCTCCCGGATCGTATCTCGGAGATGCGTCGAGTGGGTTGTGAAGACGCACTGGTTCTCGTCGCCTAGCTTACTGAGTGAGGCATAGAGGCGATCTTGCCATAAGGGGTGCAGGTGCAGCTCCAGCTCGTCGATTAGGACAATCGAGCGATGGATTCGTTTTGTGGCAAACTGGAGAAGCATCAGCAGAATCATTTGCTGGCCGCTGCTCAGACCGTCGTAGTAATATCGCCCTCGATCACCAGTGAACTCCATGTCAAGCCCATGCTCGGTGTTATACAGTCCCTCTATCCTGTGAGGGTGACACACACGTTCGTAGAGAGTCTTAAGTCGGTCGAAGTCTTCTTTTTCTGTCGCCTCTGGGTCTTGAGCCACTTGAGCTCGCATTGCCAAACTGGTCAAGATAAGGCGGGGATCGGTCGTGTGGCCAAGCCCTCCTTGCTGAAATCGACCCACTGACCCCAGCTCGTCGGACTCACTTTCGTCCTCACCGTCGTAATCTCCGGTCCGGTCTTGGTTGAGCAGTTGCCCGAGTTGGCTCCTTTCGTAGTAAGACAGACGCTTCGATAGACCTGTCCTCTGCTGGTCGAAGACTACGATACTGCCGAGGTGTTGGAACTGTCTCGGTCCCAGACCAGGGACGTGCAGGCTCTTCGCCAGGATCTTTCGGCCTTTGAAGAGCAACCATCCATCAACGGGGTCGCAGCGATAGTAGCCGGTCCTGTGCTTTCCTTGAGGGTCGGGAAAGGTCCAGTCGACGGTGACCCGGTTCTCCGATGGCACCTGGCGGTCGTAGGGATTCCCCGTTCGCAGCATCACCTCCTTTGTGGCCTCGATCTCGTCGTCACTGAACCAGATAGTACAAACCACGTTGGCTCGAACTGCGCCAGACCGGACCAGTGCGGGTGGGGTGAGTCGAAGTCCGTCCCGGAATTGGTAGAGTTCGGTTGCCGGCATCAGGCTTAGTGCGATTGCGTCGAGGATGGTTGTCTTCCCGCTGGTGTTTGGGCCGACAATGGGCAAACAATCGCGGATTAGATCAAGGTCGTCCTTAAACGAGAACTCCATCCTGTCGATAGACCGAAAATCGCGTATGCGGATGTGTTCGAGTTTCATGGGCTCTCCTTCCAGTGAGATCCGCTCAGGTTATGCCGTAGCCAGTCTTGTCGCGCCACGAAGCCAATCCTCCACCCGACCGCCAACTGAGCGGTACGAGCCCGGCTAGGATGAGACTCCCCGGACCCAACGACCCCGCGAACCACGGGCTGACGGCGGGGACAGCCGATCGCCTTCATTTGAAGCGCAATTATACACAGACACGCTCTCGGTGTGTTGCCCGACACTGAGCCCTTGTCAAGGTTCGCGCCCCAGAGAGAACCAGTCCGAGAATCGACCCTGTTGTCCGTACCCAAGGGCCGCGGGCCTCTCCGTGCCGTAGCACTGCCAGATCCGGCTCACATCGCAACGATTCCTCCGTACCCGCTACTGATGATTCTCCCGTTCCCCCCGCTACTGGCAGAAGGGACAGGACTCGAGCGCGGCGGATCCCGGAAACTGAACGAACAGGATTCCCCGGCCCAGCGAGATCAGGCCGGTGACGAGCACGCAGACCGCGGAGACTCGCAGCAGGTGTCGTCGCGACGAGTGCGAGAGCAATGAGCCCCCGACCCCGGTCAGAATCATGATCGGCGCGGTCCCTGCGCCGAAGGCGACCATCGTGAGCAGTCCGTGGACGACACTGGCCGAGCTGCTGGCGAGAGTCAGGAAGCCGTAGACCAAGCCGCAGGGCAAAAAGCCCGTCAAGACCCCCGCGAGCAAGACGTTCGACCAGCCGGGCGATGTCATGAACGGCCCGACGAACGTCCCGGCCAGGCAGGGGGTGCCTCCGCCGGAGATCGCCGGCAGAAGCCGCCGAGGCAGGATCCCCAGGGCGAGGAGCCCCTGGAACACGAGCAGCGCGCCGGCGACGAACGATAGCCCGGCCTGCACGTTGACCAGTGTGCCGGCTTTCCGGGAAAGCCAGAAACCTCCATACCCGGCGACCACCCCGAAGAAGGAGTAGGTCAGAACCCGGCCGAGGGTGTAGGTGAGCTGGCGGTGGAGATTCGACGCCAGACTCCCCGCGCCCACGCCGATGGTCAAGGCGAAGCCGCCGCACATCCCCACGCAGTGTGCCGAGCCGAGCAGCCCTCCCAGAAACACCAGCGGCAGTTCGATCATCGCGGCGTGGTCTCCAGGGTGAGCGCGGCATGGTCGTCGATCGAGGGAGATGCCGAAAAGGAGGCCGGCAGCCGAATGGTACCGGCCGCTCCATGATCATCGCTGTTCGAGTGTTCCGTCTCGAGGACGGTGCGACCCGGTGGCAGGGACAGTACGAGCGGCTGGCGGAGCCGGAGCGAGTTGCCGATGACCATCGCGCTGCTGGCGACCATGAGCAGGGCCGCCAGGGCCGGGTTGAGCCAGCCCAGGGCCGCGGCGACCACGCCGAAGGTATTGTAGGCGAACGCCCAGAAGAGGTTCTGCCGGATCACCCGAATGGTCCGCCGCGCCAGTTCGATGGTCCAGGGAATGCGCGTCAGGTCGTTGCCCAGCAGGCAGATCGCGGCCGAATCTCGGGAAACGTCGGTGCCGCACCCCAGGGCGATGCCGACGTCGCTGGCGGCCAGGGCAGGGGCGTCGTTGATGCCGTCGCCGACCATCGCGACCGGGCCGTGATCGCGCCGGGCGCGATGAATGGCCTCGACCTTTTGCTCCGGCAGCAACTCGGCCTCGACGGCAACGCCCAGCTCACGGGCGATGGCCCGTCCCCGCGCGGCGTGATCTCCGGTCAGGACCCCCACGTCGAGGGCGGTGGCCAAGAGCCATGCGATCACCTGGTCGAAGCCCGGTCGCCACCGCTCGGCGAAGACAAAAAGTCCACGGGCTTCTCTGTTCCATCCTACCAGGGCCATCGAGAGTCCCTGCTCGCGCGCCTGCTCGAGCGCCAGGTTAAGCACGGGACCAAGGTGCAGCCCCCGCTCGTCCATGAGCAGAGGACTGCCAAGCGATATCGGTGTATCCGGGCCGTCACTCTCCAGGATTCCAACCACTCCGCGTCCTGGCACGACGCGAACGCGCTCTGCCCTGGCCGGGGCGGAGCCGAGACCGGCTGTGTGGAGATCGACGATCGCCGTCGAGAAGACATGCGATGACGATCCTGCCAGAGCCGCCGCGCGGATCAGCGCGAGGTCGCGCTCATCCGGGTGCTCGAACTGGCAGGCGCTCACAACCGCGGTGCCGGTTGTGAGCGTGCCCGTCTTGTCGAACCGGACCGCGCCAACGTCAGCGAGCCGCTCGAGCGCCTCGCCGCCGCGGAAGAGGACCTGGTGGGTCGCGGCCTGGCCGATCGCGCTCCAGACGGCCAGGGGCGTGGCCAGCCCCAGCGCGCAAGGGCAGGCGATCAGGCTGACGGCCAGCCCGGCCATCAGCCCCTGTTCCAGCGAGCCGAAGGCCCAGTGCAGCAAGAATGCCAGGACGGCGATGGCGGACACGGCCGGGAAGAACCAGGTCGAGATCCGGTCCACCAGGCGCTGATAGCGTCCCTTGGAGAGCCGGGCCTGCTTGACCAGCTCCACCAGCCGGGCGAGCATTCCGTCGGCCCCCACGGCACTGACGCGAACGACCAGATCACCATCGAGATCGAGCGTCCCGCCCAGAATTCGCGCCCCCTCATCCTTCAGCACTGGCCGGCTTTCGCCCGTCAGCACCTGTTCATCCACCAGGGCGGCATTGCGCTGCACCTGTCCGTCGGCGGGAAATCGTTCGCCCGGCAGGATCCGCAGCAGGTCGCCCACGCAGATCTCCGCGAGCGGCACGAATTGCTCCTGTTCCGGGCCAGGGCCAAGCCGGCGGACGTCGACCGGCAGCAGCCTGGCCAGTGCGTCGAGCGTCGTAATCGCCTTCAGCCGGCCGGTCGCCTCGAGCCAGCGGCCCAACGTGGTCATGACCAGGATCACGCAGCCGACCTCGAAGTAGATCGGGCCAGTGCCCCGCAGCACCGAGAGGAACGACGCGGCGAACGCGGCGCTCACACCCAGACAGAGCAGCGCGTCGGTCGACAAGACCCCCCGGCGCAGGTTCTGCCAGGTGCTACTCACCAGCGGCATGCCCAGAAGGAAAAGCACGGGCAGCGAGAAGAGCAAGACCACGTACCGGAACAGGCCGTGCATGACGACCAGAAGCTGGTTCCCCGGTCCGGCCGCCTCGTAGACGTCGGTCGTCCAGAGGGCCATGGTGAAGGCCATGACGTTCATCGAGAAGAAGATCGAGAGGCCGAGCCGGGTGAGCATGCCCCGCGCGGCGCCGGCCTCGCCTTTCTCCTGCACGATGGCCGCGGCCATCCGGCAGCCCAGGCAGCAGTAGAGCTCCGCCGCCTCGACCTCGGGCGGATCGGCCCGCCGGCCCCACCAGCCCGTGGGCAGGGGAGACTGGCAGTAGTCGCAAACCCGCGGTTGGGGTTGCACGGGGCTCATGGGGGCGTCAGCAATTCCGACTGGAGTGACGGCAGCAGCCAGAGCACGGCGTAGGTGATCGCGTAGCACCAGAAGATGATCCAGATGCCTCTCACGAACCAGGGGATGGCGTTGCCGGTATAGTCGTGGTACCTGTTCTCTTCCTCGGGCGTCGTCTTGTCGAACGGGACGGCGCCGCCGACCGAGAGAAGGTCGTCGGCCATCGCGGTGGGGTCGCCGGCGGTCGACGATGCGGGAACCTGGGGCGGCTTATCAGCTTTGTGGGACATGAGCGATCAATCCTCTCTCCGGACCGCGCCAGGGCGCTGCCGGCTTGTACTCATTCCTCTTCATCGAGCTTCCGCTCGTTCTCGAGCATCGTGAACTTGGGCGCCTCGATGTCACGGAACATGCCGTGGTAGATTGCCCAGAAAAAGAGGCAGAAGAAGCCCAGGCTGGCCAGCAGATAGTTCACGATCGGGGTGATGGCGAACACGCCATCGACATCGCCACGATAGAGCAGGATGAACTCGCGGAACTTGTTGGCGAAGCCGAGCAAGCTGGGGACGAGGATCAAGAGCGCGAAGCCGATGGTCGTCAGCACCTGCGCCCGTGAGGTCGTGCCGCGCTGGTTGATCGCGGGATTCATCACTTCTGGTCCTTCCCCTTGTCGTCCAGGCCGTGGATCGGCGAGGGCTGGTAGTCTTCGTAATAGGGATAACTCTCGAGCCACGACCCGAGCCATTGCACGTACGTGATCAGCGCCAGGCCCTTGGCGTTGGGCTTGTCGGCAGCGTCGTTGAACAGCCAGGGATACTCGGGCATGGGTGAGCCGATGGACAGCGTGGTCGGCTTGTAGAAGTGGACGGCATGCCAGTCGTTCGACCGCCGTCCC
>Ga0209048_10006914_pt1 | contig 10554 bp, 13 predicted proteins | sample FrelakmetCRP12CR_FD_187146 | JGI IMG/M metagenome (GOLD analysis project Ga0209048, IMG submission 187146) | Freshwater lake sediment microbial communities from the University of Notre Dame, USA, for methane emissions studies - CRP12 CR (SPAdes)... | ecosystem: Environmental > Aquatic >... | reverse complement strand
AGGGTGCTCGCCTCGGGCCTTGGGACTTGGTTTACGACTGAATCCCTCCGGGGAGGACCCAGCGATGGGGGATCCGGTAGAACCCCGTGTCTTTGGAGGATGATCGAATGGCCAGGGAAACGCAGCGACTTAGATAATCGTAGGCGTGTCCGTCCCGGGCGTGGGCGGCCACATCCAGGAAGTAGGTCCCTTCGATGAACCGGGGTTTTTCCAGCTTAAATTCGATGCGACCCCGGGACGGCAGTTCCGGCAAGACGACTTGATCCAAGTCCGTATTGGTCCCGTAGCCGCAGGTCCCCTCCCCATTGAATATTCCAATTCCGAAGACCACGTCGCGGGTGGGGCGGTGGACCTGATATTCCATTTCAATGGTGATATCCTCGCCGTCCTGGAAGACGTGGCGATCCTGCCCTTGGTCATCCAGGGTCCGGACCCGGGTAATTTCCAGGTCTCCGTTGCCCCAGCGGTTCTTGGACAACTGCCCGGCCGGGGAGGCGCATACCCCCTCGGAGCGTTCCTCCTGAAAGCGGGTCTCTTCCCAACGGGCCACCTCCTGCCGGTAGGCGTCGATCACCTGACGGGGATCTCCCTGGGCCCGCAGGCAGCCCCCATCCAGCCAGACGGCCAGCTCGCAGAAGCGTTCCACCGTGGGCAGATCATGGGTGACCAGGACAATGGTCTTACCGGCTTTTTTAAAGGCGCTCATTTTGTCGATACACTTGTGGGAAAAGGATTCATCCCCCACGGCCAGGACTTCATCCACCAGGAGGATATCCGGGTCCACGTTGACGGCCACCGAAAAACCGAGGCGGATATACATCCCGGAAGAATAGGTCCGGACCGGGGCGTCGATAAAGGACTCGAGCTCGGCAAAGCGAACGATTTGATCAAACCGGGCCTCGATCTCCTTGCGGCTCAAGCCTAAGACCGCACCGTTGATGAACACATTTTCCCGGCCGGTGAACTCGGGGTGGAATCCGGCGCCCAGTTCAATCAGCGACGATATCCGACCGTTGACCCGGATGGTCCCGGCGTCGGGCTTGTAAATCCCGGCCAGCAGCTTCAATAGGGTGCTTTTCCCCGAACCGTTGCGGCCGATGACCCCCAGGCTGATTCCTTGAGGAATTTCCAGATCCAGGCCGGAAAAGACCTCCAGCCGTTCCCCGTGGGATTTCGACAACAGCGAGTAGGGTTTGAGCAGCCAGGTCTTCAGCGTGGTATGATTCCCGCGCAGGATGATTTTCTTAAAAGACTTGGAAACCCCTTGAATGGTGATGGCCGAGTTCGTCATAGTTTACAGCTTTTCCGCCAGGGTCTCCTTGTAATGTTCAAAGAGAGCGATTCCCAAGCCCAGCATGATGACCGACAGGATCAAGGCGGGAATCAGGTGCCAGGGGTCCGGGCCGCGCCGGTAAAAAAAAATATCCTGGTAGCCCAGGGTAAAAAGGGACGCCGGGTTGAGGAGCACGAATTTTTTAAAAGGCCCCGGTACCTGGGAGAGCGGATAAAGGATCGGGGTCAGGAAGAACCAAAGCGTCAGGAGATTGGCCAGGATGTGCTGGATGTCCCGTAAAAAGACATTCAAGGTAGCTAGGCCTAAGACCAGTCCGGCGATGAAAGCAAAATGAATAAGAAGAATCAGGGGCAGCCAGCAAAGGTTCCAACCCGGGAAGATGCCCATGAATCCCAAAAAGACAAAGAGAATCGGGAGGCTCAAGAGGAAATTCATCAGATTGGAACCGACTTTGACCAGGGGCAGGAGTTGACCCGGGAAAAGCACCTTGGTGATCAGGCTGCCCCCTGAGGTAATGGCGTTGGTGCCTTCCATCAGGGAGGAGGAAAACCAGATCCAGGGAAGCAGTCCGGTAAACATGAAACCGGCGTAGTGTTCCATCTGGATGCGAAAGTACACGTTGAAGACCAGGGCATAGACCCCCAGCAGCAGCAGGGGGTTGAGGAAGGTCCAGAGAAAACCCAGGACCGATCCCCGATAGCGGGCCTTTAATTCCCGGAGGATCAGGCTGTGGATCAGGCTGCGGTAGCGGAAAACTTCCTGGAGATGCTGACGGATGGGCAAAAACATGGAATCAATAGGCTTCCCGGTTAATAAAACCCTTCCAGAGGGTCTTGATCAGGATCTTCAAATCAAAGACCAGGGACCAGTTTTCAATGTAATACAGGTCATGTTCAATGCGCTTGGGCAGGGAGGTATTCCCGCGCCAGCCGTTGATTTGGGCCCAGCCGGTCATGCCGGCCTTCATTTTATGACGAAGCATGTAGTTGGGAATTTTGCCCCTGAAACTGTGGATCAGTTCCGGGCGTTCCGGACGCGGCCCGACCAGGCTCATCTCCCCCTTCAGGACATTGACCAACTGGGGCAGTTCATCCAGGCTGAGGCGGCGGATGAACCGTCCCACCGGAGTCCTCCGGGGATCCCCTTTCCGGGCCCAAACCGGCCCGGTTTGTCTTTCGGCATCAGCCACCATGGAGCGAAATTTCCACATCTCAAAAACTTTGCCGTCCAGGCCCATCCGGGTCTGGCGGTAGAGGACCGGACCGGGAGAGGAAACCTTAATGGCCAGCGCGATGAGCAGCAGGCCGGGGGACAAGAGGATCAAAATCAGGGCGGTCAAACTGAAATCCATGGCCCTTTTAAAAAAACGGCTCCAGCCCACCATAGGGGATTCCCGCAGGTTAATAAAGGGCAGTCCTTCAAACTCTTCCATCCCCCCCCGGAGGGTGATCAAGCGATACAAGTCCGGCACGATCTTAATATCCACCAGTTCATCGCGGATCTGGTTCAACAAAGACTCCAGTTTTTGCTGGGCCGTCAAGGGCATGGCGAAGATGACCAGATTGATGTGCTTTTCCCGGATCACCCGGTCGATATCCTCGTATAATCCCAGCACTTCCAGGCCCTCGATCCGGGTCCCGTTCTTCTGGGGAATTCGGCTGAGAAAACCGGAGACCACCAGTCCCAATTCCGGATGATTAACGATGGTCTGGGCTACCCGTTGGGCCAACTCCCGAGCACCGACAATCAGGACCTGCTCCAGGTCAAAATAGCGACGCTGCAGGGTAATATAGTATTTTTTTAAAAACAGACGGGTTAGAATCAGGCCCACAAAACCCATCAGGCTGAAATAGAGAAAGACTAAACGGGAGTAGTCGGTTCGTTTAAAAAAAAAGGTGATAAAGACCAAAATCATTAAGGCCACGAAAGAGGCTTTGAAGAGGGCCAGCCATTCCTGGGTCCGGTTAAAATAACGGGTATAGATGCCGGTCAGATAAAAGGTTACCGAACAGGTCAGCAAAACAAAGGGAAAAAAGAACAAATAATCCTGCAGGGGAGGAATGCCCTTGGTGACGGGGACGAGGGGGATGAAAAAACGAAGGTAGAAAGCGCCAAACCAGCAAGCCGTAAGAACCAGAAGGTCATTCAATAAAAGAAAAGACCGAAAGACCTGGATGCGCTTTTTAAACATAGGATGCAGGCCTCACGACAGCGGGGTTAAAGGGAAGGCCGGTCCAAGGCTGCCCGGGGAAACCGGCTATTCCCCACGCGCTTTTTCTATGGCCTCTTCCTTTTTTTTACAATCGATGCAATGGGTGGTTACCGGGCGGGCCTTTAAACGTTCTTCTCCTATTTCCTCTCCACAGGAGTCACAGACCCCGAAAGTACCGTTCTCAATCCGTTCCAGACCTTCTTCAATCTTCAAAATAAGTTTTCTCTCCCGTCCTCGGATGCGCAGCATGAAATTGCGATCGGATTCCAGCGTAGCCCGGTCAGTGGGGTCGGGGAAGTTTTCTTTGGAATCGGTCATGCCGCTGACCGTTTTCTGGGCCTCCTGAATCAGCATTTTCAATTGTTCGTTCAAGAGTTTTTTGAAGCTGTTTATTTTCCTGGCATTCATGGGAGTCCTCCTTGGGTGCTCCTGATCATTGGCCGAAAACCGGCAGGGATTTTCGTTTAAACCGGCCGCTTTTCCCCCCGGTTTTTTCCAACAGCCCGAAGGGGCCCAAAACCATTTCCCGATCGATGGACTTGCACATGTCATAGATGGTTAAGGCGGCCACGGTTACCGCGGTCAAGGCCTCCATCTCCACTCCGGTCCGGTCCTGGGCCTTCACCTGGGCGGCAATTTCAATGCGCGGGGGGGCCTGCCCCGGAGAAAAAAATAGATTCACCTGGGTAAGCCTGAGCGGATGGCAAAGAGGGATCAGCTCCGGCGTCTTTTTGGCCGCTAAAATACCGGCTACCTTGGCCACCCCCAACACATCCCCTTTTTGAATCGCATTGGCTTGGATTTTTTCCAGAGTCCCCACCTGCATATGAACGGCTCCACCGGCCCAGGCCTCACGCCGGGTGATTTTTTTTGAGCCCACATCCACCATGCAAGCCTGGCCCTCAGAATCAATATGGGTCCAGTCGGCCGTTGGGGCCGTTTTTGGGATATTATCCTTCATTCAGTTGCTTAAGGTCCTGTCCCTCCGGCAAAGCGGGTTGGGCCTGTTCCAGCGTCACCAGGCCGGCGGCGATTTCCCGCAAAGCGCCCACGACTTCCTTGTTTTTAGTCTGGACTAGTCGGGGCGCCCCGTTTCTCAACTGTTTAACCCGTTGAAAGGCCAATTGAATCAACGCAAAACGATTGTTCACTTTTTCCAAGCAATCTTCAATGGTTATTCGGGCCACGCGGTCCCTCCCCAGAGGATGAATTTATTAGATAAACTTTCTGTTTAACATATTCATTTATTTTTGTAAACAAGTAAATTAAACGGCGGGTATTTAATCCCTGTCCAAGAAGGAAGGCTTTCGGAAGATCGAGTTTCCGGGTTTGACAATAAAAAAAAAATGTGGGATAGTTTGATTAAGCCGGCGTAGCTCAGGGGTAGAGCAGCTGATTCGTAATCAGCAGGTCGCGGGTTCAAATCCCATCGCCGGCTCCAAATAATATCAAAGTGTACGTCAGTAAGCATATTCAGAGTGGCGATTCAACTTCTCTTTATTTCCCTTTCGGAAAAAAGATTTTTTCCCCCACCGGGATCCGGTTGATATCCTTTATCCGGGGATTCGCCTTGAGGACGTTATCCCGCGAGGCCAAATCATAGCTCCCATAGACTTCTAATACCAGCCGATAGAAGTTGTCGCCTTTTTTGACAATCCGGCTGACCCCCTTAGGCCTCTTTTTCTTCGAGACGTTTTTTCTCCCTTTTCCCTGGACCTTTTTCTTTTCGGACAGCATTTTTCCCTTCGGAACGGAACCGGGGAGGGGGGAAGCGTCCACTTGCCGGATTTTCTCTTCCGGGATTGTCCCGGCCGGCAAGGGCGGAACCGGGAGCGCCGACTCCCTCTTTTTTTCCTGCCCTAGGGGTAGGGAGGGCCTCGGCCGGGTAATTATAGGAAGGGAGACTTCCTGCTCCGGCCCCCAGAAATAGGCATACTGGCCCAAAACGGAAAGCACCACCACGGCCGCTATCAAAGCCAGGGCGGGTGCGGCCCACCGGCGCCATGACGCACTTTGCCCCCCTGCCAGTTTACGAATGACTTCGTTCACGGTTTTTTTGGAAAGGGGTTTCGGATGAGGATCCTCTCCGGTCCTTAACGCCTGGGAACAGAGGAAATTAATCCTTCCAGGATTCCCCCGGGCTTGATGGATGATGGTCTTCAAGGCCCCTTTGCTAAACAGGGGTTCAATTCTCCCCCCCGCCTCTTCCAGCCGCAGCCGGATGTATTCCCGGCTTTCCTGAGGGTTAAAAGGAGGCAGGTTGATCTTCATGGTAATCCGGGTCTTAAGCTGCCTCAGCCCGTGACGGCTCAATTTCTCCCATAAAAGAGGTTCCCCGGCCAGGATGATCTGAATAATTTTTTCGGAGGGGGTCTCGAGGTTGGAAACCAGGCGGAGATTTTCCAGGGTTTCTTCATTCATCTCCTGGGCCTCGTCGATGACCAGAACCACGTTCCTCCCCTGGTCGTGTTCACGGGTTAAGGCCTGATAGAGCGGCTTTACCCGTCCGGCCGGTTCGCCGGCATCCTCCACCGCCAGACCGAAAGCCGGGGCCAAGGTCTCCAGCAGTCGGTCGAATGAAACGGGAGGTTTATAAAGGGGGATTACTTTGTGGGTTCCGGGGTCCAGACCCTTTACCCAGGTCCGGATCAGCGTGGTTTTCCCCGCACCCCTTTCCCCTATGACCGCCAGAAAACCCTTCCGCTCCTTTACGCCATAGGTCAGAATCTCCTGGGCCTTCTGGAAGCCGGGGCTCGGAAAATAATAATCCGGTATAAAAGGGAGATTGAGGGGAATTTTGGATTTCAAGACGCCCTAAAATGCTTTAGATTTTATGGTTTCCCGCCAGGACGCTTCTGATAAAGTGGTATCTTAATGATAGCATGAAGGAATTAAAAGTCAAAAAGTATTGACCGGAGAGCTGGGGGAGACGGATTCCGATTTGTATTGGCCCATTGCGCTGTTGAGCAATTTAAGCGGGCAGGCTGTCCCGAATGTTGGTCACGTCGTTGACGCAGTCGCTTAGATCGGCATTAGCCATTTTGGTTTGCCATGGTTTCCATACCCGTCGCAGCCTGATGGTCTATCAGAACCAGGGGAATGCTTGGGGTGTCCGGTTTATCTCCCCCCTACTTCCCATCCTACGACCAGGATAACTGGTGGAGGGATATGGAAGGGATTAAAGGATTGGGTTCCGAGATCTTTAAGCTGGGATATTATTGGGGCCGGAGGACGATATCTTCCTGGAGATGCTCCAGGCTTTCTTCCATCGGCGTCAAGTCGTCGGATTGGCAATGGGGGCAGACCGTCGGGGCCGGCACCTCCACCCTCCGGTCAATCCGGTTTGGCTGGGGCCGGACCCATCCCGGATGTCCCAGCGGGGCTCCCCGCTTTTTCTTCTCCTCCGGGGACGATGGGAGTTCCTCGCTATCCGGCACGTTATTCTTCTTGTCCGGCTTAAATTGTCGTTGGTGTAAGGCCTGCAGTTTCGCCTTGAGCTCCGCATTCTCTCGCTCCAGGAGGCGTACCCGATCATCCCGGGCCTTTAAGGCAGGATCAAAGGCCTCGATGATCCGCAGATGTTCCTGGTACACCTGACCGGCCCGCCAGTACTCCCCCAAAACCCAGGTGATGGACAGCCAGTCCAGATAGGGGGCCGCGGCATTCCTACTGGTACTCCAGGTTCAGGATCTCCCGGTTTACATTGGAGAGCTGCTGCAAAAGGATCCAGAGCTGCTGATACCGCCTACTCATCTCCAAAGCCATCGGAACGAGGTCCTTGCGGACATAAAACGTTACGGTCTTTCCCTCCGCCTTGGCGGAAAAGACTGTTTTGGCCCGGCGACCGGCCGGGACGAATAAATCCTGTCTATCCTGTTAATCCTGTCTAATTGTGATCTGGTCGCCCTTTCGGCAGAACGATCAACCCGCGGCTTTCCAAATCTTCTAAAAATTGGCGGCATTCTAAGGTCTTCAGCCCTCCCCGGGGGCGTTTCCAGTCCCATAACTCACAGACGGTATTGGCTAATTCCGTGCGACTCAGCCCTGAACACTATGGACGATTTCTCGAATTTCCGATAGGGTCTCTTCGTTGACCTCTCGTCCACAAAACCTTTCCGCCCCCGGTGTTTCCATAGGGTCCCTTCCGTTAAACATTTAATCCTTTTTCCTCTGACCCCTGGGCCAAGAACTCGGAGCTATGAGCCCTATTGCTATCAGCTACGAGCTATTAGCAAGGGATAACCCTATCTCCCGAAGAAACCGTTCTTTTTCGCTGAAGATGCAGCCGCAGTAGGGCTGGCGGTAGAGGCCCAGGGCTTTGGACTCTTTTACCCCCTCGGACCAGCCGGCCCGGAAATCCTGGTAATAAAAGGGAACCTGATAGCGGACGCCGATTTCCTCCCCCACTTCCCGGATCCAATCGTGTTTCTGAAAACGGCTGTACAGAAGGGTGGTGGTGAAGGCCTCGAAGGATTGCGCCCGGGCTTTTTGGGCGGCGGCCGACAGCCGCATGTGGTAGCAGACCCGGCAGCGGTCCGGCCCCCAGGGGCGGGTTTGGGATAGAAATTCCTCGAGGTCGTAGCTCGGATTAAAAAGGACATTCAGGTCCGCTTTTGGGGCGTACTCCTCCAGGGTGGCTTTTCGCCTGGCGAATTCGCGGTAGGGATGGATGTTGGGATTATAGAAATAGCCGGTGACCTGGTGGTTCTGCTCCCGCAGGACCTTCAGCGGGTAGATGGTGCAGGGGGCGCAGCAGGTGTGCAGCAGTAGTTTCATAAGGCCGATAAATTCGGAAAAGACAGTTCACCGCAAAGACGCCAAGGACGCGAAGGGGTTTGCTTTTGCTCCGCCGCGGCGGAGCAAAAGCAAAATAGTTCAATCTTTGCGCCCTTGGCGTCTTTGCGGTGAATATTGTATTTTTTACCCCATCAACTCTTTGACGGCCTCCCCTACCTTGGTCAGGTCCACCACCACCCGGATGCCGGCGGCCTTCAGGACGGCCATCTTTTCCTGGGCGGTTCCCGATTTCCCGGAGATGATGGCCCCGGCGTGGCCCATGCGGCGCCCGGGGGGGGCCGTCTGGCCGGCAATGAAGGTCACCACCGGTTTGGGAAAATGCTCCTTAATGAAAGCGGCGGCCTCCTCTTCGGCGGTCCCACCGATCTCCCCGATCAGGACCACCCCGTCGGTTTGGGGATCTGCGGCAAATAACGTTAACAGGTCGATGAAGTTCAGCCCGATAATCGGGTCCCCGCCGATCCCCAGGCAGGTGGACTGGCCCAGGCCCTGCTTGCTGATCTGGTCCACCACCTCGTAGGTCAGGGTGCCGCTGCGGGAGATGACGCCGATAGGGCCCGGCTGAAAGATGTACCCCGGCATGATCCCCAGCTTGCAGGCCCCGGGGGTGATGATCCCCGGGCAGTTGGGCCCGATCAGCACCGCCGACCGGCCCTTCAAATAATGTTTCACCCGGACCATATCCAGGGTGGGCAGCCCTTCGGTGATGCAGGCCATAACCCCGATCCCCGCGGCCGCGGCTTCCATAATGGCGTCAGGAGCAAAAGCCGGGGGTACGAAGATGATGGAAACATTGGCCCCCTGCTCGGCTACCGCGTCCGCCACGGTATGGTAGACCGGCACCCCTTCCACCTGTTGGCCGGCCTTGCCGGGGGTCACCCCGGCAACCACTTTGGTGCCGTATTCCAGCATTTGTTTGGTGTGGAAGCTTCCTTCTTTTCCGGTGACCCCTTGAACCACCACCCGGCTTTCCTTATCGACCAAGATGCTCACGGCAGCCTCCTTATCAATTCCGTTGGACCAGTTGGCCGACTTTTTTTGCGGCCTCGGCCATGGTGGGGGAAACGATGAAATCCAGACCGGATTGATTCAACAATTCCCGCCCCCGGTCCACATTGGTCCCTTCCAGACGGATAATCAGGGGAACCTGAAGGACCACCTTGCGGGCCGCTTCGATCAGCCCCTCGGCCAGGACATCGCAGCGCAGGATCCCCCCGAAAATGTTGACCAGTACGGCCCTGACCCGTTCATCGGAAAGGATGATCCGGAAGCCGTTGGCGATCGTCTCCGCGCTGGCCCCGCCGCCCACGTCCAGGAAATTGGCGGGCTCCCCGCCGTAGAGCTTAATTAAGTCCATGGTGGCCATGGCCAGGCCGGCGCCGTTGACCATCACCCCGATATTGCCGTTCAAGCGGATATAATTCAGATTGTATTTATTCGCCTCCAGTTCCAGGGGATCCTGTTCACTGGGATCCATCAGTTCCAGGATTTCTTTATGGCGAAAAAGAGCGTTGTCGTCAAAATTGACCTTGCCGTCCAGGGCCATCAAGCGGTCGTCCCGGGTGACCACCAGGGGGTTGATCTCCACCAGGGAACAATCGAGCTGTTCAAAGAGCTTTACCAGTTGGGTGATCAGGGCTATCCCGGATTTAACCAGGGCGGCGGGCAGTCCCAGGCGGTAAATGATATTTCGAGCCTGGAAGGCCTGGAAGCCGACAGCCGGATCGATCCACTCCCGGTGGATCAGGTGGGGCGTCTTTTCCGCCACTTCCTCGATATCCATCCCCCCCGAGCGGCTGGCCATGATCGCCGGGCAGGCCCGGGCCCGGTCCACGACGATCCCCAGATACAATTCCTGGGCGATGGGAACCCCCTCCTCGATCAGCACCTTAAGCACTTTTTTGCCTTCCGGGCCGGTCTGATGGGTAACCAGGGTCATCCCCAATATTTCGCTGACCCGGCTGGTGAATTCATCCAAAGTCCGGGCCACCTTAACCCCGCCGCCCTGGCCCCGGCCCCCGGCGTGAATCTGGGCCTTAACCACATAAGGCGGCGGCCCCAAGGCCTGAGCGGCCTCCAAGGCTTCGGGAGGAGAAGAGGCTGCCCGTCCTTGGGGAATGGGAATCCCGTACTGGGCAAAAAGGGCCTTGGCCTGGTATTCGTGGATCTTCATGGATGCCCCCTGTTCAGGAAATTCCTCAACTTACCCAAAGGGTTTTTAGGTGTCAATTAAAAATGATGTGTTCGCAAA
>Ga0209048_10006913_pt1 | contig 10555 bp, 7 predicted proteins | sample FrelakmetCRP12CR_FD_187146 | JGI IMG/M metagenome (GOLD analysis project Ga0209048, IMG submission 187146) | Freshwater lake sediment microbial communities from the University of Notre Dame, USA, for methane emissions studies - CRP12 CR (SPAdes)... | ecosystem: Environmental > Aquatic >... | reverse complement strand
CTCCTGGTCTTCAGGGGCGATTTATTCCAGGGCTAGTCTTCCAATCAAGTCTTCTCTGTTATCCATCCTGTGCATTTCCAGGGTTGCGTCGTTTGCTTCTACTATTCTTCCTTCCAGGTCGGTGATAACAATGCTATCCTTAGACATCTTCACTGCATCCGAAAGGAGGCGCAATTCCTCTTCCGCACGCTTGCGCTCTGTGATATCCCTGATTACAGCCACAAGCCCGATGGGTTCTCCGTTCCTGGCTTTCATAAGTGAGACACTGGTTTCAACCAGAATTTTTTTGCCGTCCTTTGTCAGGATATGGTACTCAATACCGCTTACATATCCCTTGTCCATGACTTGTGCCAAATCCTTTAAGGCTCTTTCTTGCTCCTCAGGGACGATAGAGTCTGAAACACTTAGTCCAATCAAATCCGCTTTGTTATCGGCGCCTTGCAGCTTCAAGGCTGCTTCGTTTAGATCTATAACGTTACCCTCGAGGTCAGTGATGGCTATGCTATCTGTAGACATCCTGAACGCATCTGAGAGGCGGAGCAATTCCTGCTCCATCTTCTTACGCTCAGTTATGTCGCGAGCTATGCCGATAACTTCTATTTTGTCATCATGAGTCGTGGGATAGGTGGATATCTCAACGAATATCCGGCTTCCATCCTTACGTACTAATTCGAACTCATCCGGCCCGGTAGGTTTTCCCGCTAGATTAAGCTCAAGTGTTTGAGCTGCCTTAGCCAGGTATTCCGGCGGAAGAATATTGAGTTCCAGGAAACTATGTCCTATGAGTTCTTCTTTGGAGTACCCTATCATTCGCTCTGCAACCAGGTTTCCATAGAGGAACGTGCCCTTCTCATCATTGATGTATATAGCGTCGGGGCTGCTTTCCAGATAGCGCCTCAACTTCTCTTCAGACTCTCGCAACGCATTCTCGGCCTTCTTTCGCTCAGTAATGTCTCGGGCGATGCCCTGTGTGCCCACAGGCTTACCCCCCTCGTAGATTAGCCTGGTGTTGACCTCGAGTAATACCTCATGTTCATCCTTGGTTATAATCTCCAGTTCATATCGTGTTTGGCCTCCGTCACTGAGCTTGCGGGCTATCATCTGGCGAGCCCGTTCCATAGACGCTGGAGTCAGAATACGGGCAATGTTCATTCCAATCACTTCTTCGCGCGTGTAGCCCGTGACCCGTTCGCCTGACTTATTAATTGCGGTGAAATTGCCAGCGAGGTCATGGGTGTAAATAATATCGTTGGCATTTTCGAACAGTTCGCGATTACGCTCTTCACTCTGCCGTAGTGCTTCCTCCATCTTCTTGCGGGCGGTGATGTCCTCTATCATGGCTATGAAATATTTGGGCTTGCCGCTAGCATCGCGGACGACGGAGAGGTTCTGGCGACCCCAGATGACCCCGCCATCCTTCCGTATATAACGTTTGTCGACAGTATAGTGCTCGCGCTTTCCCTTCACCATCTCCAAATAGAGTTTTGCATCCACCATCGCATCGTCCGGATGAAGATACTTTAAACTACCCTCTAGCTGTCTAAATTCTTCCAGGTTGTAGCCGAGCATGCGCTCGAATGCAGGGTTGATGCTCAGGGTCTTGGCATTGAAGTCTACAAGCGCTATTCCCAGGCCCGTTCCCTCAAAGACCGTCCGGAATCGGGTTTCACTCTCTCGCAAAGCTGATCCAGCCTTCTTGCGCTCGGTTATATCGCGAGAAACACCGAGCACCCCGATCGGTCGACCATCCGCGTCACGTAGCCCGGTTGCTTTCATCTCGACAGGAACTATAGAGCCATCTTTGCAAATTAACTCTGCCTCAAATGTACGCGCTCTGAACAAATCACTGTGCCCACTATCGTCTAAAGCTAGTTCTTCAGCAAAAAGATTAGTAACGAACTCAACGGAGGCTGGAGTCAAGATCTCCTCCAAAGTCTTGGTTATGTATTCCTCATGACGATAGCCTGTCAATTGTGTAATGGAGGGGCTAGTATATGTTAGGCGTAGATTCATATCAACGGTCCAGATGACATCCTTAATATTCTCAGCCAGCAGACGATAGAGCTGTTCACTATGACGCAGCGCTTCCTCGGCTTTCTTGCGCTCGGTTATATCACGGGTGACTCCTAAAAACCCGGTGGGCTGACCATCTGAGTCGCGCAGCAAATTGACTTTCATCTCTACAGGCATTATGGAGCCGCCTTTGTGTATCAACTCAGCCTCCAGCACAAGCACCTCAGGCAAATCCCCTTGCCCTTTTTCGCCTGCAGCAAGCACTCTGGCTAGAGTGGGCCGAAGTCGCTCAAGAGAGGCAGGGGTTAAGGATTCCTCCAGGCCCATAGACATGACTTCTTCAACACTGTAACCTGACATCTCCAAGACGGATGGGCTGGTATACGTTAATTTTAGATTCATATCACGGGTCCAGATGATATCCTTAACATTCTCCGCCAGCAGACGGTAGCGCTGTTCACTCTGACGCAGTGCTTCCTCGGCCTTCTTGCGCTCGGTGATTTCGCGTGTCACTCCCAAAACTTGACTGAGCTTTCCGTCTTTATCCCACAAGAAAGACAACATTACCTCTGCCCAGAGGGTGGATCTATCCTTACGAACGTATTCCAGGGTCAAAGACAGAGATGGATATTGTGACGTCGGAGTCATGATATCCATTTGATTCCTGATGAACTTGCTGGCCTGCTTAAGTGAATCCGGGGTTAAAATATCCGTTATCGCCAGCCTCATCATCTCTTCAACCGTATAGCCCAGCAGGCGCTTGATAGACGGGCTGACATAGGTTATTCTCCATTTCATATTAGCTGTCCAGATTAGGTCTGCAGCGTTGTCGGCAAGTAGCCGGTAACGGGATTCACTCTCACGCAATGCTACTCGAAGGTGCTGCCGCTCGATGGCGTAGCGCAGGGAACGCACCAATAAGGCGCTGTCCACGCTTCCTTTGACCAGATAATCTTGCGCACCCTCCTGCACTGCATTGATCGCAACCGCCTCGTCGCTTAGGCCGCTCAACACCACGACCGGCACTTTGGGCACTTGCGCACATATCTTGTTGAGGCCCTCGAGCCCATGACTGTCCGGCAGCGAGAGGTCCAGTAGAATCACGTCGATGTTGCCTTGAGCGAGTCGAGCCAGCCCCGTGGAGAGACGGTCAGCATGTTCCAAGAAGAATGAAGCTCCCTCTTCTGCGCTAAGCAACTCCCTTATCAGACGGGCGTCCCCGGGATTATCCTCTATCAGCAATACTCTGTTCTTTTCACCTTCCACTTCCATCACCCCCTGTCGGCAGCTTCACAATGGTGAGCCAGAAATCACCGATTGACTTCACCACTTCGAGGAACTGGTCCAAATCAACCGGCTTGGTGACGTAGCAGCTCGCCTGCAATTCGTAACTCCTGACGATATCCTCCTCAGACTTCGAAGTCGTCAGCACCACCACCGGTATGCGCTTAAATTTCTCCTCAGCCTTGATTGACGTGAGAACCTCACGCCCATCCTTTTTAGGTAGATTCAGGTCAAGCAGGATAAGGTCGGGGAAAGGTACGTTGACGTAGTTACCCTCCCGATTCAGAAAAGCCAGGGCCTCTATGCCGTCGTAGACTGTGTGTATCCGATTACAGACCTTAGCCTCGCGGAGGGCTTCCAAAGTCAGACGCACATCTCCAGGATTGTCCTCAACCAACAAAATCTCGATAGGTTTGCCTAGTTCTGTAATATTCATGGTCTATCCTCACTTCCGATAGGAATTGTGAAATAAAACGTTGCTCCCTTGCCAGGCTGTGACTCAACCCAGATGCGTCCCTTGTGGCGCTCTATGATTTTCTTGCATATTGCCAGACCTATCCCTGTGCCAGGGTATTCCCCTCTGCCATGAAGGCGGTGGAAGATAACAAAGATGCGATCAAAATACTTAGGGTCTATCCCAATACCATTGTCGCTTACTGAAAAGATCCACTCGGTGCCATTACGCGCTGCTTTCACATGCACTTCAGGTTTCTCATCGCCATGGAACTTGACAGCGTTGCCAATCAGGTTCTGGAACAACTGAACCATTTGTGTGGTATCAGCCATAACCGTCGGCAAGTGATCATGGGTTACCGCTGCGTCATTTTCTTTGATAGAAGCCTGTAAATTAGCGATTGCCTGATTAAGGATCTCCTCGCAACTGGTCGGGCCAAAGGGTTTGCTGCGTGTGCTCACCCTCGAGTAGTCCAACAGGGCATTGATGAGCTGCTGCATTCTGGTGGCACCGTCCACAGCATAGCCAATGAACTCATCGGCATCGGAATCGAGTTTGCCTCTGTAGCGGCGCGCCAGGAGCTGTGTATAGCTGGCCACCATGCGCAATGGCTCCTGCAGGTCGTGAGATGCCACGTAAGCGAACCGTTCCAGCTCGGTATTGGAGCGAGACAGCTCAGCCATTGTCTGATTCAACTTCTCATCTCCCTGCTTGCGCTCTGTGATGTCTCTCAGGTTGCCGACTATAGCCACCGGCATATTTCCGTCATCGTATACTACTGAACGGTTATCGCTTACCCAGCGATACCCTAGCTCTTTGTGTTTAACCCGATACTCAACAGATAGAACTCGGGTCTTTCCTTGCGTGATCAAATCGATGATATTCTGTTGCAGCTTTTCTGCATCGTCGGGATGCACCAAGGAGATTAGTTCATCTGAATCAAGTGCTTGGAACTCCTCCGGACTATATCCGAGCACTTGCTTCGATGCTGGACTTGCATACTCATATATACCAGTCTGGAGATTCATGCTGTATATCATGTCGTGAGAATTATCAAGGACGTTGCGAAATTTCTCCTCGCTTTGCCGTAGTGCCTTTTCTATCTGCACCCTCTCGGTAATGTCATGGATGATGGCACTGAATCCAATTGTCTCATTTTCTTGAACAAGCGCAGTAGGGCTTGAGTATAGCCAGAGAATGCGTCCATCCCTGTGAGTTGTCCTAAACTCTAGGGTAGGATGTGTATCTTGACCTGTGAGTCCCTCCACGAATAGCTCGAGTAATCGTGGTCCGTCATCGGGATGCACGAAGTCGGCAAAGTTCCTGCCTATTAGTTCTTTTTGAGAATACCCAACCATATTACAGAGCGCTTCATTGACAAGGACAAAGTCTCCTTTCAAGTCTATGATGGCCACTCCATTGCTTGCCGTCTCAAATAGGCTTCGATATCTCGCTTCGCTCTTGGCGACTGCTTCTTCGATACGCTTGCGCTCGGTGATGTCTCGGGCGACTGATATCAGCTCAATCGGCTCGGTACCCTCTATCTGCGAGATGGTATATTCGACGTCTACAAGGCTTCCGTTCTTTCTCTTCACTCGGTTTGCACCTCGGAAGTATCCGTGTTCCTTTATCGCCCCGGCAACTTCTTCAATGAATTTTGAGTGGCTCACACCCTCAGGGAAAAGGAAAGTTACTTCCTTGCCAATAAGTTCATTTCTCTCGTAGCCATATATCTCTTCTGCTCTGTCGTTGCACCAGGTAATTACTTTGCCTTTTAACTTAAAGACCGCGTCAGTGAGGCTTCTAACCAGCGTGGAGTAATGCTCCTCAGATTGTCGTAGGGCCTCTTGGGCCTTTATGCGCTCGGTAATGTTACGTACTATAACAAGGTCAGCAAGTCTTCCCCCGTATGTAATCACGCCTGCATTTAGTTCAACGTCTACTCTGCTGCCATCACTGTGCAGAAGCGCTGTCTCATATATCGACTCGACATGCTCACCTGCCATCCGTCGCTCGTAGCGATAGATAAATCGCTGAAGCTCGTCGGGGTGAATATACTCTGTGATTGGAGTGCCAATCATCTGCTTAGGCGGATAACCAAGCATTTCTGATGAACGAGTGTTGATATATTTGATAATCGTGTCCTGGACTATGGCAATCATGTCGTTGGCTCGCTCGACTACATCGCGATATTTTGCCTCACTCTCGCGCAGTGCTTCCTCTATCTGCCTGCGCTTAGTGATGTCTCTCATAACCACAGAGACTGCAGGCCTGCCTGCATAGTATATGCGCCTGGACCCAAACTCGACGGTAACTGTTGTTCCGTCGTTCCTGGTCAACGTTGTCTCATATTGCTGAGGCACAGCCTCTCCGCGGAGCCTTCTTTCATACCACTCTGATAGCACTTTTACGTCTTTAGGTGGCAGGAGTTCCTCAACAGTTCTGCCTGTTGCCCCTTCGACAGAATATCCGAACATCTCGGCGCTGCGGGCATTGGCAAAGGCTACTCTGAAGTTCTGAACCACGAAATACCCATCGTTCATATCCTCTACCAAACGCTTGAACTTCTCCTCAGATTCCTGCAACTCATTGTGGGATCGCTCCAAAGATTCCAGCATTCTATTAATCACATCTGCCAGGCTCGACAATTCACCCTTACCTTTCGCCGACACTCTCGCTGACAGGGCTTTGCTTTTGCCTATACTGCTGACACTCGAGCTGAGGCGAGATAGGGGAGATAGTACCAGTCTGTCTAATAGGACATTGACTACCCCGATAAACACCAGACCGGCCCCCAAAAGAAAACAGAAATAATAAAGCAGGGTAGTTTGTCCTTGGTGGGAGCTGTTTCTTAGGAAGACGCTTTCAGAGACTGCAAACATAATCAAGAGCAGGCCAACCAGGGTTGCCCCGACGATGACTAGAGTTTTCCTACGCAGAGTCATAGTCCGCCCTCTTAAAGATTGCTTCGCAAATCACATTTCGTTCGTTTTCCAACTACTTGAAACCTCTAACATTACCAGCTTCTATTCCAATTCGTTAGAATCCGATACTTGAATACGCGACTGTCTCGTTCAAACATTAGCGCACTCGCTATAGTATGTATATGGCTATTTAGTGTTGTTAGCGATGGGAAAATAGTACCTGAATCCAGCGTTTGGGATTTAGAGCTTTGAGATTAGGACTTATTGCAGGGGATGCAGGCAATGAACTAGAGGCACGTGGCGTATCCGATTAGCTTGTAGGCTAGTTTGGCAGTGAGAAAAGAGCATGAGGTTGGCCCCTCTCGGGGGCAGAGCTCCATCAGGTCGAAGCCGATGATTTTTTTGCTGGTGGCTACCGCTCGCAACAGGTTCAACACCTGCTGCCAGCTCAAGCCCCCGGGTTCGGGGGTGCCCACCGCTGACATAATCGAGGGATCGAAGACATCGAGGTCGATAGATACATATACTGTAGATGAGAGTGCAGAGACTACTCGGGCTGCAAAATCAGGGCTATTCGAAGCTTCAGCATAGAACGGCTCCTTTTTCTGCTGTTGCAGAAACTTATGCTCCTCCAAACTGAAGCTGCGGATGCCTGCCTGCACGACAGGGCAAATCTCCCATACCCGGCGCATCACGGAAGCGTTGCCGTATCTCGTGCCCTGGTACTGGTCACGGAGGTCAGCGTGTGCATCCAATTGCAGCACTGAGAGCTCCGGGTACTTTTCGTGAAAAGCCTTAACTGCACCCAGGGTCAGCGAATGCTCACCGCCCAACATGGCCCACAGCTTGCCTTTTTCAATCAGATACTTCGCTATTCCGTAAACCCGCTCCACCATAAACTCCGGGCCGCTCACCAAAGGTTGTAGTTCAGGCAGGGTGTGGATACCTACCTCACTGATCTCTTGATCCAACTCAGCGTCGTATAGCTCCAGGTATTGTGAGGCGTCTATGATTGCCTGTGGCCCCTCGCGGGCTCCGCTCTTATACTCAGCGGTGCCGTCGTAGGGAACCGGGATAATTACGACCTTCGCTGTATCGAAGGGCGCAGCTTGGAGAGGTATGCCAGCAAAGCTGCGTGGGGGCAAGAACAGCTCATCAGTCAATCTGTATACCTGCTACAAACGGAGTGTCTCACCTGCTGCTTGCCGAGTCCAGGACCAGGGAAGGCTGCTGATTATTGGAAAATTCGAGGCCTCGGTTGAGGATATAGCTCCTCACCTCAGTCAGACCGAAATTCTGTTTGAATCCCTTGATAGCTCGTTCTGCATCGAACTCTTTGCAGGAGAAGACATCGATATTGATGTAGAATTTCTCAGGAAAGGTGTGTATGCTGATATGGCTCTCGGCAATGAGAACAAAGCCGGAAACTCCCCAATCCTCGGGTTTGGAGCCAACATATTTGGAGACATGCGGGGTTGAGATTTTCGTCATCCCGATTTCAGAAGGATAGCCGTCGAGTATTTTGTAGATAAATTCGACATCCTGCATCTTCTGGGGATCGCCTCCGTAACCATCGATAATCAGGTGCATTGTTCCCACCCCCTTCTAGGTTAACCAGACAAAAAATCACCACCTTCCCCTTGCACGGTGGTTGAAGTCTAGTTTTCTTCTTTCTGTTTGAGATTTAAGAAGCCTACCGCTCAGCAGCTACTTTGTCCAGGAGCTTCCCCTCGTACCACTTGTCGAGGTCCTCTTTTCTGATCCGATATGCTTTCCCAATCTTTGCCGCTGGGAGCCTGCGGTCACGACACCATCTTTGCGCAGTACCCTTGCTTATCCTCAGTATCTTCGTTATATCATCTACCGATAATAATTCAGTTTCCATAATGTGGAAACCACATCACCTCCCTTGCTCACCTTAAAAGATTAGCGGTCGAAGCATATCATATTCCAGTTGATAATGCAATACTTTAGCTGTTCTTTATGCTCAAAAGATTGGTATTGGTGCTTATAGAGGCTAATTGCTACTGCACGACTCGATCTCAGAAAGCGGCAACTCCACTACTGCTTCGCTCTCGAGCTGTATCGTGACCGTTTCTTTAATGGGATTGCCGCCAATCACTTTGCCTGTGCCCAGACGGGTGGTGATGGTGTCACCCACAGTGGGCAGCTTCTGCTTCATAACGCGATATTGCTCATTCTCGTAAGATAGGCAGCAGAGCAGCCGGCCACACACACCGGAGATGTTGGCCGGATTAAGAGGCAAGTTTTGTTCCCGTGCCATTCTCATGGAGATAGTTTCGAACTTGCACAAATGGCTGGCGCAGCACAAAGGCCGTCCGCATCTGCCTATGCCGCCAACCAGCTTAGCGGCATCGCGAGTACCTACCTGGCGCAGCTCTACGCGGGTTTTCAAGGTGCTGGATAGCTCCCGCAGCAAAGCCCGAAAATCAACCCTCTTCTCAGACTTGAAGTAGATAGTAAGATAGCCGCCATCAAGGTTGTACTCCGCTGAAAGGAGCTTCATGGGAAGACGGAATCTCTCCACGAGTTCCGCACACTTGGCTAATGCCTCATCCTCTTTTCCCTTCATTCTCTTCATCTGCTCAAGGTCATCTGGCTGGGCTTTGCGCAGGACTGGCTTCAAAGGCTCGCTGATCTCTATAGAAGTGACCTCCTTCTGAGCGAGGACGATTTTCCCAATTGACGGGCCACGAGCGGTATCGACCACCACGTCATCGCCTAGGGCAAGGTCTATATCTGAGGGGTCGAAATAGTATATCAATCCTGCTCGCTTGAACCTGACACCTACTACCTTACTCAATCTGAAGACTCCAGGAGTTGTGGCACCTTATCCTTTTTCTCGCCCCTATTCGGGATGCTCAGCATCAGGACTTCCAGTACCAGTCGCGGATTTGCGTTTTGCTCCAGTTGCCCCAGCGCCTCTCGAATAGCTTCGATAAAACCCCTGATGCCGGTCACACTGTAACACTCCGCGTGATTACGCAGCACTGCTTCTTTATCAATGTTGGTAATGAACTGGATGCATCCCTCTTTAGTTAAGATGACGTCTCGCCACCACCCCAGCCATAGCTCAAGCATCTCCTCGACCGAATCTCGGTTCTTGTTAAATTGAGCTGCTAATCTGGCGGCGAAAGCGAACTGCTGTTCAAGGCTAGCGGCATTTAGACTCACAAGCTCATCCAACTTCTGGGAGCGTTCCTGGACAAGACTCTCATTATGCGAAGCGGAAACCGCCCATCCGATAGCGCCGCGGCAAAGTCTGCTTAACTCTAAAGCTTTCTCAGGAGCTGTCTGCCAGTGTTCAATCAGCGATTGTTCTATAGCCAAAGCAGGCAGCGGGAAAAGTTCAACCCTCTGGCATCGAGAAACGATTGTAGGTAACAACCTGCCATCGTTAACCGTCAGCAGTATGAAGAGCACCTTGGGCGGCGGTTCCTCCAGCGTCTTGAGCAAGCAATTGGCTGACTCCTCGTTTAGATACTCGGCGCCATCTATGATAAATACCCTGTGCTTGCCTTCATAGGGTTGCAGTCCGGCAGACCGTTGTATCTCTTTTATCTGCGCTATGCTTATCTCCTTCTTGGTTCCGGCTTCGCCGGAGTCAGCATTTGCCATGCGGCCGATAAACTGAACGTCCGGGTGATTTCCTGCCGCTATATGTAGGCAGGAGCGGCATTGCCCACAAGGTCGTGCCTCTTGTTCGCAGTTGAGTGCCTGGGCAAGATTGATGGCCAAAGTCATTTTGCCCACATGAGGCTGGCCCACAAAAAGGTAGGCATGAGAGAGGCGCTCGCTATTCAAGCTGCGCCTCAGCAACTCTACCGCCCTGGATTGACCAATCACCTGCGGTAGAGTT
>Ga0209048_10006912_pt1 | contig 10555 bp, 9 predicted proteins | sample FrelakmetCRP12CR_FD_187146 | JGI IMG/M metagenome (GOLD analysis project Ga0209048, IMG submission 187146) | Freshwater lake sediment microbial communities from the University of Notre Dame, USA, for methane emissions studies - CRP12 CR (SPAdes)... | ecosystem: Environmental > Aquatic >... | reverse complement strand
CGCGGTTGGCGGCCGACCAGTACGTGCCCGAGTAATGCCGTTGACCTTCACACCACCGAAACGTGCGCCACGGCGCAGCCCGGTTCAGGAAATCAGTTGTCGCGCAATTCCATTCGAGTGACACCTCGGACAGGGATTCCCCGTCCCGAATCTCCGCGACGGCGTGGGTAGGAGCCAAAGACGCGGCGCTATCATCACGGTTATTCCAAACCAGACAAATGCAGCAACCGTGCGTCTCGAATTCGTTTCATAAATGAAGCGCGCATGGAACCGAAATCGAGCTTACGCAGTCAAAGACGGGACCCTACAGCCCAACCGCCCCACTGCCTGTTATCGCTCGTGGTCGCCGCCGCTTCTGTAGGTTCTCAAAGTTCGTTTCATATCGCGGCCTTCGGACCTGCACCTGTTCGCTTTGTCTCACGCCGTTTCGTACTGGGTTTGTCTCAGAAACCGTTTCATTTCCTACGGCTGTCTGTCCGGGCGGCGCTGTCACCGGTGCAGGAGGTGGTGGCTGGCTTGTGCTTGAGGATGGGGCGAGCGCTGGCGCGGGGTTGGAGGACGCGGCTTGGGTGTTGTTGGAATGCGACATCGCCCGTGCGCCGAGAACTCCGGACGTCGCGGCCGCCGCCGCCGCGCAGAAGTCCGCTCCTCGATCGAAGTCAGGTTAGTGGCGTGCCGGTTCGAAACGACCGCATACCCGAAACGGCAGCCTGCTGCAGAACCTGTCCGGCCTTGCCCTGCGGAGTTCACGTCGACGCCGCGGGCTGGCTGGTGGGAGGTGCCAGGATAGGAAGCAGCGCCAGCTTGACGAGCGCGACCATAGAGTCCGGGTCATCCAAGCTGATAGTGCCCTCGCGGGTGAGTACCAACGAAATGGCCAGCCGTGCGATTACTTCGGCCACACGATCAGGGTCGGCGGTGGTGACGTGGCCAGCCCGGACCTCGCCACGTAGTAACCCCGCAATCAAGGAGCGGTAGAGCGCGAGGGCCGGCGCACCGTCGACGGTGAGCAGGGGCAGCAGCATCTCCGGCTCGCTACGTAACAGGCGGTCGAACAGAGGGTGGTCGCCGACAAAGCTGATGGTGAACGAAAGTGCATGCAGCAGGCGCTGTTCCAGCGAGTCGGCGTCCTCCCACACCCGGCTAAGTTCAGCCACCCCGCGGCGTATCTCGCGTCCCACCACCACCTCAACGAGACGCTGTTTGTTCTCAAACCGTCGGAACACGGTCACCCGAGACACGCCAGCTCGGCGCGCTACATCATCGATGGTCGAGCGACGGATACCGAACTCAGCGAACTGGGCCAGTGCAGCAGCGGCGACGCGGTCGAGGAGTTCATCGGTGCCGGGTTCGGGACCGGCTTCGATCACGTCCACTATTGACAGCATAGCGATTATGATACTCAATTGGTATTTCAGTATCTAGTGAGGGAAGCGACAGTGCCGCAGAATGGATTAGACCTACCTCGGCTGGGCCGTCCCGCCGCTGTGAACGCCGCGCAGTACTGGCTTGCGCCGGAACACTTCGCCCGCAGCTGCCAGCCGCTGGGCGACCGGTTCCAGGTCGCGATGCCTGGCACCGGGCCGTGGCTGTGCCTGACTCACCCCGACGACATCAAGCGGGTTTTCCTGGCCGACCCCGATGTGCTTCGAATGGGAGCGGCGCTGGCGAAACTGGCACCACATCCTCTGGTGCTCGGCCCGACCGGACTGACCAACCTCGACGGGGCCGAGCATGCGCGCAGACGCCGCGTACAGAACCAACCATTCAACGGCACCGCGCTCGTCAAGTACCAGCAGACCATGGAGACCAAGGCCCGTGAGGTACTGGAACAGTGGCCCTACGGCAAGGCGACGCCAGCTCAGCCGCAGATGCAGGCCATCACGCTAGAAGTCATCATCGCTGTGGTCTTCGGAGTCACCGATCCCGAGCGTGTCTCCCGCCTTCGACAGGCAATCCTGGCCCTCATCCGGGAGGTCTACTCACGACACTTCCTGCTCCAGACCGTCATCGCAACCTCCCGCGACAACGGCTGGGACCGGCCCTTCAACCGGATGCGCCGGGCGATGGCCGCCGTCGACGCCATCGTGCTCGAAGAGGTGAGCCACCGCCGCAACAGCAACGACCTGGACCGCGACGACGTCTTGGGCATCCTGTTGCGCACCAACGACGATGACGACGCACCGATGACCAATAACGAACTCTGCGATGCCATGCGCACGCTACTGCTGGCCGGCCACGACACCACAGCCTCCACACTGAGCTGGCTACTCGAACGGATCACCCGCCACCCACAGATCCTCGCCAACACCCAAGCCGCCGCTCACAACGGCAACAATGACTACCTCGACGCCGTCATCAAAGAAGCGATGCGGCTGCGGGCCGTTGCACCGATGACCTGCCGCTTGGCCGCAGCGGATTTCGAGCTGCCCGGTCTGACCATCCCAGCGGGCACGATGGTGGTCCCCTTCATCACCCTGGTGCACCGCCGCCCCGACCTCTGGGAAAACCCACTGCAATTCGCTCCAGAACGATTCCTCAACACCACCACCAACACCTACAGCTGGATCCCCTTCGGCGGCGGACGCCGACGCTGCCTCGGCGCAGCGTTCTCCCTCCTCGAAGCCCGCATTGTTCTCCGCACACTCCTGTGCACCGCCCACCTGGCCCCGACCCGAAGACGCTCCGAACGCATCCGACGAAGCAACGTGCTCGTCGCCCCGGGGCACGGAGGATCCATCCGACTCGATCACCACACGACCAGGGCCACACCCGGGTCCTAACCTGTTGTCGGCAAGTGTCAGATAGCGACTGCTAATCCGCTCCAAGCACTAGTACCGCATCCGGAGTTCGCGCTTGAGAATCTTTCCGGCGCCCGACATCGGCATCGCGTCGACGAAGTCGACGCTGCGCGGGGCTTTGTACCCGGCGACGAGTGTTTTGCAGTGTGCGCGAAGCTGTCCCTCGGTGACCTCGTGGCCCGGCAGGAGGACCACCACGGCGTGCACGCGTTCGCCCCAGTCGGGGTCGGGCACTCCGATCACTGCGACGGCAGCGACGGCTGGATGCTTGGCCAGGGCGTTCTCGACTTCCGCGGAGTAGACGTTCTCACCGCCGGTGATGATCATGTCCTTGATCCGATCGACGATGAACACATATCCGTCGTCGTCCATCCGTCCGCCGTCGCCGGTGCGCATCCAGCCATCGCGAACCGCGTCGGCGGTGTCATCGGGGCGGTTCCAATACCCGAGCATCACGTTGTCGCCGTGGACCGCCACTTCGCCGACCTCGCCACGGGGCATCTCGCGTCCGTCGGTATCGACGATGCGCACCTCGACGTGCGGCGCGGCACGCCCGGCCGATCGGCGCAGGACGGGATCGTCGTGGTCATCTGGTGTCAACAGCGTTGCTACCGGGGACAATTCAGTCATACCGTAAGCCTGGGTGAATCCCACCGCGGGGAACACCGTGCGCGCCCGTTCCAGTACCGCCTCGGAGATCGGGGACGCTCCGTAAATCAGGTGGCGCAAGCTCGATAGATCGTGGTTGGCGACGGCCGGGTCGTCGACGAGCATCTGGATCATCGTGGGCACCAATAGTGCGTCGGTGATGCGGTGCTCGTCGATCGCCGTCAGCACGGCGGGCGAACTGAAGGCGGGCACGATCACGTGTGTGGAGGCAACCAGATTTCCGGCGGCCCATGCCGCGATTCCGGCGAGGTGGAACAGCGGTGCGGCGTGCAGTAATCGACCGCCGGGGGTGACGAATTGGCCAGACGCGAGGCTACCGAATGAGGACGTCAGCACGTTGTTGTGCGACAGCATCACGCCCTTGGGGTGACCCGTGGTGCCCCCGGTGTAGAACACGCCCAGCAGCGCGTCGCCGCCGGTGCGGGTGTCCTCGGCGGGATCGTGGTCGGTGATCAGGGTCTCGTAGCTCAGCGTGCCGTCGGGCAATTCGCTTCCGCCGCAATGGATCACCGTCGCCAGACCCGGAAACTGTTCTCGCAGTGTGGGAATCATCGGTGCGAACGCGTCGTCGACGAACAGGACCCGGGTGTTCGAATCGACGAGCGAGTAGGCGATCTCGGCCGGACTCCACCGGACGTTGACCGGGTTGACCGCCGCTCCTATCCATGGCACCGCGTAGAAGTACTCCAGGTAGCGGTCCGAGTTCAGGGCGAGGATGCCGACCCGATCACCAGGTTGGACCCCCAGATCGGACAGCGCGGCGCCAAGGCGGCCGATGCGGTCGACGGATTCGGCGATCGTGCGCATCCGGTCACCAAAGATCGTCGCCGGCTGGTCGGGATGCTGCTGGTGGTTACGGTGCAGCGATTGGGTCAGGTACATGGTTGGTCCTCGGTTGAACGTTAGAGCGAACGCGCGATGAGTTCCTTCATCACTTCATTGGCCCCGGCGTAGATGGTTTGGGCTCGCGAGTCGATGAACATCCGGGCGATCGGATACTCCATCATGTACCCGTAGCCCCCGAACAGTTGGACGCATCGGTCAATGACCTTGACCTGCATGTCGGTCACCCAGGCTTTCGCCATTGAGGCCGTCGTGGCGTCGAGGTCGCCGACGAGGTGGCGGGCGATGCAGTCGTCGACGAACACTCGGGCGATCCGGGCGATGGTGGCGCACTCAGCGAGCTCGAAGCGGGTGTTCTGCATGTCGAATAGAGGTGCGCCGAAGGCGGTGCGAATCTTGGTGTACCGCACGGTCTCCTCGACGGCGCTCTCGAGAACCGCGACTCCCTGGTCGGCGACCACCAGCCGCTCATGGGCCAGCTGCGCCATGGCGTAGCCGTACCCCGCACCTTCCTCGCCGAGCAGATTCTCGGCGGGGACAAGCACGTCATCGAAGAACAGTTCCGCGGTGTCTTGAGCCCGCATCCCGACCTTGTCGAGAACACGACCGACCCGAAAGCCCGGCGCGTTGGCGGTCTCCAGCACGAGCAATGACACGCCTTTAGCGCCTGCGGCGGGATCAGTCTTCACGACCAGCACGATCAGGTCCGCGGAGCTGCCGTTGGAGGTGAACGTCTTCGCGCCGTTGAGCCGGTAGTGGTCGCCCTCGCGGATCGCGGTGGTGCGCAGAGCTTTGAGATCGGATCCGCCGCCGGGTTCGGTCATCGCGATAGCGCCCACGATCCTGCCGGTCGCCATTGCCGGCAGCCATCGGTTCTTCTGCTCTTCGGTGCCGTAGGCCAGGATGTAGTGGGCGACGAGGCCGCTGTGGACCTGATTGCCGAATCCGGTTTCGCCGCAGGCGGCTTGGGCTTCGAAGACCGCGAAGTCGTGGGCCAGCGTTCCGCCGCCACCGCCGTATTGCTCGGGGATCGACGCACACAACAGACCGAGTTCCCCGGCCTTGTACCAGAACTCGCGGTCGACACACTTCTGTGCCGCCCAGCGTTCCTGGTGGGGCAGGGCTTCGGCGTGAAAGAACTTGCTCGCCATATCCTTGAGCGCGATGACGTCCTCGTCGGCCCAGGGGGAACGATAGGCGATGGTGGTGGGCACGGCTCTCCTAGAAGTTGAAGCCACCGCCACAGACCAGGGTCTGCGCGCTGACGTAGTCGGATTCGGGCAGGCAGAGCAGATACACCGCGCCCGCCGCCTCGGCCGGGGTACCGCCTCGGCCCAGTGGGACCATCTGTTCCATCGCCGCGAGCAATCCCGGATTGACGCCGACCTTGATCTCGTTGCCGGCCACGTCGATGGTGCTATCACCGTCGGCGGGAGTTTCGGTCAGCCGGGTCTTGATCAGGCCGAACGCGACCGTGTTGACGGTGACGTTGTAGCGTCCCCACTCCTTGGCCAAGGCCTTGGTCAAGCCTGTCACACCGGCCTTGGCGGCTGAGTAGTTCGCCTGTCCTGCATTGCCGCCAGTCCCGGCGAGTGAGGAGATGTTGACCACCTTTCGGCAGGGAATCGGCTTCCCGGCGGCTGCGGCGGCCTTGACCGCGGCGGCGATGACGGGTTGGGCGGCCCGCAGGATCCGAAACGGTGCTTTGAGGTGGACGTCGAGGATGGCATCCCACTGTTCGTCGGTCATTTTCTGGATCACCGAGTCCCAGGTGTAGCCGGCGTTGTTGACGATGATGTCCAGGCCGCCGAAGTTGTCGACCGCAGCCGCGACGAAGCGTTCCCCGAACCCGGGGTCGGTCACACTGCCCACACATGCCACCGCTTGGCCGCCGGCAGCCTCGATGGCGGCGACGGTGTCCTTGGCTGGTTCGGCGTCGAGGTCGTTGACCACGATTTTAGCGCCCTCGCGGGCCAGTTTCAGTGCGATCTCCCGGCCGATCCCACGACCGGAGCCGGAGACGATCGCTACCTTGTTCTCCAGAGTTCCCATGTGACAATCCTTTTCGTTTACTTGTCGATGATGATGTGGCAGCGGTGTGGCATCACAGCGCGACGACTGCGTCCCCGGTCAGCGTGCGCGTGCCGTCAGCGAGGCTGACCGCCAGCTCGAGTGTCGCCCGCCGCTCGCCGTCGACCTCGCCGATGGCGACGATCCTGCCCGTGGCGGTCGCCTCGGCGTGCAGCGGCGTGATCGCGGCGAACCGCACCCGATACTCGCGGATGGATTGCGGATCAACCCAATTGGTCAGTAGTCGGCCCAGGTAGGCCATGGAGAGCATGCCGTGAGCGAAGACGTCCTCCAGGCCGGCCGACTGCGCAACGTCGATGTCGATATGCATCGGGTTGTGGTCGCCGGATGCGCCCGCGAACAGAGCCAGCGTGGTGCGCGATATCGGAGCCGTTGACAGTGCAGGCAGTTCGAAGCCGACGTCGGCGGCGCTGACGGCGGTCACTGCGGGGGCTCCGGGTTGCGCACGACGATGACGCTGGTCAATTCGGCGACCACGTCACCGCTGTCCCGGGTGACCACGGAGGTCTTCTCGATGAACTCCAAGGCTCCGCCCTTCTTGGTGTAGACATTCGCGATTCGTGGACTGGCCGTCAGCACGTCTCCGGCCACCGCTTGGCAGTGGTAAGTGAAGGACTGCTCGCCGTGCAGGACACGACGGAGGTCCACCCCCAGGTCGGACAACCACGCGAACGGGTCCGGACTTTCCAGCTCGATGCCGAAGAGGAAGGTCGGGGGCACCGGCAGATCCCGATGTCCGGCTGCCTGGGCCGCCTGCAGGTCGGTGAAGACCGGGTTGGTTTCGCCGATCGCCTTGGCGAAGAACCGAAGTCGGCCTCGGTCCATGGTCATGGTGATCGGTGGCAGTTGCGTGCCGATCACACTGGGATTGAGCGACATTGATGTGCGTGTGCTTTCTCGTAGAAGGGTCAGGAGGCGCCAGACTCGGCGCCGCTTGTTGGTCAGATCCTGCTATCGCACTCCTGCCAGTAGGCGGCGCGGATCTTTCGCTTGAACAGCTTCCCGGAGTCCTCGCGGGGCAGGTCACGGTCGAACACGACCACCTTGGGAACCTTGAACCCGGCGAGCTTGCCGCGAACGAACGTGCGCACCTCGGTCGCGGTCAGGGTGAAGCCGTCGCCGACCTCGATGTGGGCGGCCAAGGACTCGCCGTATTCCTCGTCGGGGATGCCGAACACTGCGCAGTCGCGGACCGCAGGCATCTCGTAGAGCACGGACTCGATCTCGGCGGGGTAGATGTTCACCCCGCCGGAGATCACCATGTCGTTGGTCCGGTCGGTCAGGTAGAGGTAACCGTCTTCGTCGACGCGTCCCATGTCCCCGACGGTCACAAAGCCGTCGAGCTCCATCTCGCGCCGCTTCTTGTCGTCGCCGTGGTAGGTGAAGCCCGGCCAGTAGTCGGCGGGTTTGAGGTAGGCGATGCCCACCTCACCAGTCGGAACCTGCTGGTCGTCCAGATCGACGATGCGGACCTGAGCGCCGTCGGCGGGGGCTCCGACACTTCCGGGGTGGCTCAACCACTCTTCGGTGGTGCACCACACGACTGGCCCGGTCTCTGATCCGCCGTAGTACTCGATGATGATCGGGCCCAGCCAGTCAATCATCTGCTGTTTGATGTGCACCGGGCACGGCGCCGCGGAGTGCACGACGGTGCGCAGCGACGACACGTCATAGCGGTCGCGCACCGCCTGCGGCAGCCGCAACAGCCGCGTGAACATGGTCGGCACCATCTGGACCTGCTCTACCCGGTGCCGCTCGACGGCCGCAAGGAAGTCTTCGGCGTCGAAGCGCGTCATGACCGTGATGTCCATCCCGAGTTTCAGGGCGATGGCTGCGATGGTGTTCGGCGCGGTGTGGTAGAGCGGGGCGGGGATCAGCGTCCGCACGCCGGGTCCCAATCCCATGCGTTGCGTCATCGCCGCCGCCATTTTCGCCAGGTTGTCCGGCGAAGCCGACTCGCGGACAATGCCTTTGGGCTTTCCGGTGGTGCCCGAGGTGTAGATCATTCCGAAGCCGGCCGACGGAGTCGGGGCGGTGCTGCAGGCCTGCTGGGCGGCCAGCCACGTCTCATAATCGAGGTCGCGGGCAGGCGCCGGCTCGGTACCGGTGTTGATGACTACAAGTGGGATGGATGTGCCGGTCTGTTCGAGCGCGGGAATGAAGTCGGAATGGACGAACGCCGCCGTACAGGCACTGTCACTCAACAGATAACCGAGTTCGTCAGATTTCCAGTGCCAGTTGACCGGAACGGGATTGGCCCCCGCCAGTGTGATACCGGCCGTCACCTCGAAATACTCGACCGAGTTCGCCAAGACGATCGCGACGTTGTCGCCTTTGGTCACTCCCAGCGTGGCCAGGCCGGAGGCGACTCGGGCCGCCCGCGCCCGGACCTCGTCGTGTGACCGTTCGGTGGTGCCGCATCGAATCATCGGGGTGTCGAACATCGGTCAAACTGCGCTTTCGGTAATGGGGGTTGGGGGGACATCGGCCGCGACGGTCTTGCGTCTGCAGCCCCGTGATCTCGACGCGCTCAGTTGGTCGTCAGGGTCGCCAGCCGCCAGCAGCGCGCTGAGGTGGTGGTGGACGCCCCGGGCGATCTTGTCGGGGTCCGGAACGAGTTCGGCCAGGGCAGTGAATCCGAAATCGAGGGTGTCTGCGTAGCTGATGCAGTGGATCAGCAGGCCGATGCCGATGCCAACCATGGCGCGCCCGTACACATGCGTGAGTTCCGCACCGGCGACGTATAACTTGCGCTTGGGACCCGGGACGTTGGAGACCAAGTAGTTGGCGACCGTTGGAACCGCCTCAGCGGACGAGGAGTTCAGCAGATGCGCCAGGCCGGCCCAAGCAGTGCCCGGTATGACATCGATCAGCCGAGCCACGCTGTTCACTACCGCACCAGTGGCCTGGCGGCGAGTGAGGTTCTCCCCCGTGCGCGCAGGCTTGTTCCTTCCGGCCATGGCAGCGATGGCCTTGAGACGCTGGACGGGATCGGCAACGTCGGACCGAATGGGCACCATCATCAGGGTGAAGTAGTTGCCGCCGGCTGACTCTGCCGCACCGTCACGAATATTGACGGGGCTGGCCACCCGCAGGGGTTGGGCGGGCAGGTCGTCGCGGCCGCGCAGATAGTCGGCGACGGCCGCGCTGGTCACCGCCAACACCACATCGTTGAACGTGACGCCGAACCGTTTCTGAATCTGCTTGATATCGGCGATCGGAACAGAGGTAACCGCAACTGAGCGCTTCGGGCTCTTGACCGCGCGGTTGAAAAGGCTGCGTGCTGTGCGGTCAGCCTGGCTAGGCGCGGTGTCTGATCCGCCGCCCTTGACGGCGGTGTGATCCGGGTCAGGACCGTGTGACGACGAGACGACCCGTGCGAGGAGGCTGCGACCGACCGCCCATGCCACCGGCACTCCTCGGTAGGCCAATCGGGCCGGCGTGAGTAGCTGATCCGGTAGTGAGCGAACCAGCATTTCAGATTGACTGGGCACCCGTTCGCCTACGACGTTGGCCGCGGTGAGATGAGGATCAGCGGCCAGGGGTTCGCTGTCGAAGAGCTCAGCGAGCACCTCAGTCAGCCCGACACCGTCGATACAGGCGTGATGCATCCGAAACAAGATCGCGGCGGAGCCGTCCGCCAAGCCGTCGACGTAGTACATCTCCCACAGTGGGCGGTCGCGCTTCAATGGCTCGTCAAGCAGTGACACCGTCAACTCACACAGCGCCGACAGATCGTAGGGAGCCGGAGCGCCAAGGTGTTTGAGGTGACGGTCGATGGAGAAGTTCGGTTCGGTCACCCACTGCTGATGGCCGGCACCGAACGGTGCCGCGACACACCGGCGGGTAAACACCGGAATCGTCGGTATCCGGGCAGCCAGTTCGGCTCGCACACGCTGATAATCGTGGCCACCGGGTGCGGTCGATGGGTCCAGGAGGAATATCCCGACAAAGTCCACCGGGAACCGGTCGGACTCAACGTTGACGAACATGCGGTTCAGCCCGCTCATCGTTTCCATGCTCAGCTCATCTCCGTGCCGATTTCCGGACCGACATCACATACTGTGTCTGACGAGATCGGCAGTGTCGGCTCGGTTTTCTGATCCTGTCGGTGCGTGGAGTCCCCCGAGCATGTCCTCTGCAGGTATGCG
>Ga0209048_10006911_pt1 | contig 10556 bp, 5 predicted proteins | sample FrelakmetCRP12CR_FD_187146 | JGI IMG/M metagenome (GOLD analysis project Ga0209048, IMG submission 187146) | Freshwater lake sediment microbial communities from the University of Notre Dame, USA, for methane emissions studies - CRP12 CR (SPAdes)... | ecosystem: Environmental > Aquatic >... | reverse complement strand
GCGGACGCGCGGAACACCGTGGACATGAAGCTGTCGATGGTTCGAACCTGGAAGTCCGAATACCGGGCCAGGATCTCCTCGATGCTCGTCCCCGCCGTTCGCGCGGCGCGCTCTGCGCCGCCGTCCACCAGCGCGGCGATGTCTGCGGTGCGCTGGGGATCGCGGAAATACAGCTTCTTCAGCCATTCCAAGACCTTCTCCCGCATCTCGCGGGAGGCATTGTTGGAAAAGGTGACGGCCAGGATGTTGCGCATGCCGAGCGCCCAGGCCCCCAGGAGGTCCGATTGCATGCCGATCACGTTGCGGTCCCGGCAGGCGAAGTGCAGGACGGTCTCGATCCCCACTTCACGCTGGAGGATCGAGGCCAGGGCCAGGGCCGACATCCGGGCCGAAGCCCGGGGGCCGTCGGGGATGTTGATGGCGTCGATGCCGAATTCGTAGAGCCGGCGCGCTTTCAGAACTTGGGAAGAAGGCGATACGCCTTTGGGAGAGACGAGCTCGACCAGGGTGACGAATTGCCCGGCGGCGAGCTTCGCGCTGAGCCGTGATTTTTCCGCTCGGGGCAAGACCGAGACGGCCGTGGGTGCCTCGATCCTGAGCGTCGAGTCCGCCCGATCCAGGCGCTGGGAAGGCCGGAGCGCCTGTACGGCCCGCCGGATGGCTTTGATATGTCCGGGATTGGTTCCGCAGCAGCCGCCGACGATGGAGGCGCCCGAAAGGATGAACCGCTTGGCATATTCGGCGATGTATTCCGGAGACGTCATGTAGATATTCCGCCCACCGACATTCTGCGGAACACCGGCGTTGGGCTGCACTGACACCGGGATCTTCGTAAGCGGCCTCAGCTGTTCGAGGGCTTCAAGCATGGCTTTCGGACCGACAGAACAGTTCAGCCCGATCACGTCAACGTCGCACTTCGTGACCTCGTTCACGAACGACTCCAGCGTGGCACCACTGAGCAGCATGCCGTCATCATTCACCGTGACCTGCGCCATGATCGGGATTTTCGGATCAAGTTCACGTATGGCGCGAACGGCTTGTACCAGTTCACTCACCAGCGCGAATGTCTCAAGAACTATCAGGTCGACACCGCCCTCCAACAATCCTTTCGCCTGCTCTTTGAACACTTCTTTGGCTTCATCATAGGAAAGTTTGCCGATCGGCTCGATCTGGACACCCAACGGTCCGATGGAACCGGCCACAAACGTTGTTTCCCCGGCGACCTTCCGGGCGATCTCCGCTCCTTTGCGGTTGATCTCGTACACCTTTGTTTCCAGGCCGTGCGGGGCGAGTTTGAACCGGTTTGCCCCGAACGTGTTGGTTTCGACGACATCTGCACCTGCGTTAACATAGTCGCGATGTACTTCCGCCACCAGGTCGGGGTTCGTCAGGTTCAATTCGTCAAAGCATGTGTTGATGTAGATCCCTTTTTCATAGAGGTATGTCCCCACACCTCCATCGAAAACGATCACTTCGTTCCGCAGCCGTTCACGGAATGATTTCATTGCTGTATCCGTTGGATGATGTTCATTGTCGATTCAGAGGAATAGTATACACTTTTCCGAATTCAATCCCAACCTTGCTAATTGCGGAAGATCTAAGTATCCATTATCTATGAATAACGGATAATTGAGGCTCTGGTAATGGCATCTGCTCCTCTTGATCGCAACCGCGCAAACATCCCGGAAGGACTTACATGGGATCTCACGGCTGTCTACACCGACTTTCATGCCTGGAAAGACGCAAAGGCGCGTCTCCTGGCGGAGGTGGGAAAGCTCCCCTCCTTTCGCGGCAAGCTGCAGGAATCGGCAGCATCACTGCTCCTGTGCTTTGAGCTGGCAACGGCAATCAGCAAATTGTTCGCGCGACTGTCAACCTATGCTTCGGCCCATGCGGATATCGATACGCGGAACGCTGACTATCTCGCGTTCCAACAGGAAATCGGTCAGATCGGAACAGAAATCGGCGCACAGACGGCATTCATCGAACCCGAAATCTTGCAGATGAGCCGGGAGACCATTGAACGGTTCCTCTCCGAAGAACCCCGGCTTCAAATATACCGCCACTCTCTGGACGACATCCTTCGCCGGAAAGACCACACCGGCACTGCATCTGAAGAAAAGTTGATTGCCGATGCCGGACTGATGGCCGATTCTTCGGAAGGGATCTACACCGTGTTCTCCAACGCCGACTTCCCTTTTGCAACGGTGACACTGCACGATGGGTCATCGGTAAAACTGGATAAATCGGCGTTCGCCCTTCATCGCACGGCTCCTCATCGCGGCGATCGTCGCGCGCTCTTTGCCGCGTACTTCGGGGCACTGAACGCGTACCGCCGCACGTTTGGCATTGATCTGTACAGCGAAGTGAAGAAGAACCTCTTCTATCAGCGGGCGCGCAACTACCCCTCGTGTCTCCACAGCGCCCTTCATGCACCCAACATCCCGGTCGAGGTGTACCATGCTCTCGTCAGGAATGCGCAGGACAACCTCCCTACTCTGCACCGCTACCTCACTCTGCGCAGAAAACTGCTCGGAGTGGATCAGCTCCATTACTACGACCTGTACGTGCCGGTTGTGCCCGAACTCGATCTCACCTACTCCTTTGAGGAGGCTGGTGAGTTGATACTTGCCTCTCTGGCACCATTGGGCGAGGAGTATGTGCAAGCGTCGCGCCGCGCATTTGTCGAACGGTGGATGGACGTGTATCCGAACGAAGGCAAAATAGGCGGGGCGTATTCCAACGGAGCGGTCTACGACGTGCATCCGTACATTTTGCTGAACTACAACGGCAAATATGACGACGTCAGCACTGTGACGCACGAGCTGGGGCATACGATGCACAGTTATCTGTCGAATCGCGCACAGCCCTACCCGACAGCGCACTATTCCATCTTTGTTGCCGAGGTCGCTTCGACATTCAATGAGGCATTATTGATGGAACACATGTTGAAGACGGTGACCGACAAGCGCGTGCGGTTGTCGTTGTTGGTGAACTATCTGGACGGGGTGCGTGCAACGCTGTTCCGGCAGACGCAGTTTGCGGAGTTCGAGCTCCAGATTCATGAGCGTGTGGAACGGGGAGAGACGCTTACCGGGGACACGCTCTGCTCGCTGTATGACGGGATTGCCCGCATCTACTACGGGCACGACCAGGGAGTGTGCATCGTTGATGATGAAATCAAGGCGGAATGGGCGGCCGTACCACATTTCTACTACAATTTCTACGTGTACCAGTACGCAACGTCCCTCACGGCATCCGCCGCCCTGGCAGAGATGGTGCTCTCAGGCGACCGTGAGGCGACGCAACGCTTTCTCAAGCTACTTTCGGCCGGCGGGTCCGACTATCCGATTGCCTTGTTGCGCGCGGCGGGGGTCGACATGACCGGCCCGGAACCATTTGCGATGATGATGCGAAGGATGAACAGGGTGATGGACGAAGTGGAAAAGACTCAATCGTCAATAGTCAATGGACAATAGACTATTGACGATTGTGCTTCCTACCGGGGATAGCGCCCCACGACCTTCTTCATGAACCGGTGAAACGCATGGAACGACCCCACCGGTTCAAGGAACATCAGGATGCACTCGCCGGGAATCACCGTGATGCCCGCCTTCTCTGCCTCGGCGATCGCCGCCGCCGACTCTGATCCGGGCTGCATCCAGATATGGGTGATGCCTTTGGCTGCACATTCCTTTACGACCGTCGTTGTGACTTCGGGAGGAACCACCGTGATCACCGCATGGACATCCGCGGGCAGTGCCGACACACTCGCATAGCAGGCATCCCCTTCAACGCTTTCCTTAGAGGGGTGAACCGGATAGACGACAGCATCTTTCTCTTTCATTGTTCGGTAGACGACATTGCCGAACTTCTTCTGATCCGAGGAAACGCCGATGACGGCGAATGCCGGTGAGGTAAAGAAGGAATCGATTGTGTGACGTGACACGTGAGACATTTTATGTTCCTTGTTAGTACTCAGATAGGCGTTAGACGTTGATACGGGGCTAGGGTCTCGGGGTTGGGGTCTAGGTGTCAAACTCAGCTCTCGGGCGCATCTTCCTCCACCCATAGACCCCAGGCCCTAGACCCAAGACCCTGCCCTTTTGCCCATTGCCCTTTTTATCATTCAAACACCTTCTCCAGCGCCTCATAATCGCTGTGCATGCGCCGGATTGCATCGTTGATCTTCTTCTCGTCTTTTGATGTCATCACACCTTTCACGTAAGCGACGGAAGCGGACAGTTTGGCCCGGGCAGCCTGGAATGCACGATCATTTTTGATGAGGCGCTCCGGGAGCTTCGCTGCGTTGAGCGTATCCATCTTCGCGTTGAGCTCCACCACGGCGGCCTTCAGCTCATCCATTTTGTGCTCGGGCAGATAGTAGTGATAGACCATGTAGAGCACCTGATGGAAGGCCTCCATCTCGCTCATCACCGGCCTGATCACACGCACCATTTTTTCGTATTGCATGTGCAGTCTTTCCGCGGCATCAAGCTTCGGCTGGAGATCTGTGCCTGCCATGGCCGTCTTGTACATGGACGCGATATCCCGCAGCTGTTTGAGGTTCTCCTGCCATGCCCCCTGTTTGTCCCGAAGAATGCCCGGCAGCTGCGCAGCAGCAACTTCTGCGACGCCCTTGTCAATGTCGGGGCAGAGCGAAGCCATCATCGCCGTATCCTTCTTCGGCCAGGCGGTGTGCCACAGTTTGTAGATGGGGGTATGAAATTTCTGCAGTGCCGGCACCTCCGCCTTGACTTCCTCGTCGTGCGCACCTTTGGCATCTTGCGCAGACATCATGGCGGGGGCGGTCGCAAGAGCGATACCCACGGCGTACAACAGTACCTGCTTCAGCATGTGCGTCTCCTCGTTGATGGGTCAGAGCCGCAGAAGGATTTCCCCTGCGGCTCTGTGCGTTGACCTGTGAACAGCACCTTCTCTACCGGTAGCGGTTGAGCGCCTTCATGTAATTGGCCCGTTCAAAGGCGGTGGGGTCTGCCACCGACTTCTGACTCATGCTGCCGCGCATCTGTTGAACGGACACGTACTCATGTTCCTGCATCCAGCGGTCGACGCCGGTGAGGACCTCTTTGAGGTGTTGCGTACCGTTGTGCAGCAGGCTCGAGCAGAGCATCGTAACATCCGCACCCGCCATAATCAGCTTGATGGCATCCTGCGCAGTATGCACGCCGCTTGTCGCAGCCAGGCTCGCTTTTACGCGGCCGAAGAGAATGCCGATCCAGCGCAGCGGCAGTCGGATTGAGCGCGAGCTGCTGAGTTGAACGTTGGGCACCACTTCCAGGGCCTCGATGTCAACGTCCGGTTGATAGAACCGGTTGAAGAGCACCAGCCCGTCAGCACCGGCATCGTCAAGACGCTTAGCCATATTGGCCATCGAGCTGAAGAACGGGCTCAGCTTGATCGCCACGGGAATCTTCACGGTGGATTTCACAGCCTTGAGCACATCAATGTAGAGCTGTTCCACTTCCACGCCCGTCATCCGGGGATCCGCGGCGATGTGGTACACGTTCAGCTCGATGGCATCGGCGCCGGCTTCTTCGAATTTCTTCGCGTACTGGATCCAGCCGCCCGTGGAAACGCCGTTGAGACTGGCGATCACCGGAATCGCAAGAGACTGCTTGGCCTTGGCCAGCTGCGACACATACTCCTCGGGGCCGAGAAAGTACTCGCTGGCTTCGGGCAGATACGACAATGCCTCCGCAAAGCTCTCTGTGCCGCTGGAGAGATAGTGATTGAGTTCGGCCGCTTCGTGTGTGATCTGCTCTTCAAACACCGAGTGCATCACGACGGCCGCCGCACCGGCATCCTCCAGCCGCTTCATGCTGTCCACTGTGCGCGTGAGCGGGCTGGCGGACGGAACCAGAGGGTTCTTCAGATGCAGTCCGAGATATGAGGTTGAAAGATCCATTGTTCTGCGTTCCTGTTTATGTTCACGTTCGATGTCAGTGCGTTCCGGCGGGCGTTGGGGCATCCCACTCCTTCGCCGCCTCCTCAAACCACTGCCACCGCTGCTTCACATCTTTTTCCGCCAGCACCATCAGCCGCTTTGCTTCTTCGGGATTGCTCTTCGTGAGCATCTTGTACCGGGTCTCAAGATAGGCATAGTCCTCGAACCTCATCTTCGGGGGTTTCGAATCCAGTTTCAACGGATTCTTGCCATCGAGGGCGAGCGCGGGATTATACCGGTACAGCGGCCAGTGCCCGCTGTCTACAGCACCCTTCTGGCTTACCATGCCCTTGGCCATGTCAATACCGTGGGCGATGCAGTGGCTGTAGGCAATGATGATTGCCGGGCCATTGTAGGCATCTGCTTCTAAGAATGCCCGGATGGTTTGCAGATCGCTGTGTCCCATCGCCACCTGGGCAACGTACACATTGCCGTACGTCATCGCAATGCGTCCGAGGTCCTTCTTGGCGAGCGGCTTGCCGCCGGCGGCAAATTTCGCGACTGCAGAACGCGGCGTGGACTTTGACATCTGGCCGCCTGTGTTTGAATAGACTTCTGTATCCAGCACGAGGATGTTCACGTTTTTCCCCGAGGCAAGCACGTGATCGAGGCCGCCAAAGCCGATGTCATAGGCCCAACCGTCCCCGCCCATAATCCAGATGCTGCGCTTGACGAGATTGTCCGCCAGCGAGAGCAGGCTCTGCGCATTCGGGTCCTTCGACCCTGCGAGCTTCTGCTTCAAGGCCGCAACGCGGTTACGCTGCTCATGAATACCGGCTTCATCGGTTTGATGGGCATTCAGCAGACCGGCAGCCAGGTCATCGCCGATCGTGGAGACAAGTTTCCGCACAAGCTCGCAGGCCATATCGGTATGCTTGTCGATCGTCAGCCGGATGCCGAGACCGAACTCCGCATTGTCTTCAAAGAGCGAGTTGGCCCAGGCCGGTCCTCGGCCGTCATTGTTTACGGTCCACGGCGTCGTGGGAAGATTGCCGCCGTAGATCGAGGAACATCCGGTGGCGTTTGCCACAATGGTACGATCGCCGAACAACTGGCTTGCCAGCTTCACGTACGGTGTTTCACCGCACCCGGAGCAAGCGCCGGAGAACTCGAACAGCGGCTGCAGGAATTGCGAGCCTTTCACCGTGTCCACTTTTACCTGACGGCGATCGATTTCCGGAATTGCCAGGAAGAAGTCGAAATTCGCACGTTCCGGTTCACGCAATGCTCCCTGCGGGGCCATGTTGATGGCCTTCAGCCGCGTTTCGGTCTTGTTCTTCGCCGGACATACTTCAACGCAGAGAACGCATCCGGTGCAATCTTCGGGCGCAACCTGCACCGAGTACTTCATCCCCTTGTACTCCGGTCCGCGGTAGTCGGTCGACTTGAATGTTGCGGGTGCGCCGACGAGGGACTTCGGATCGAACACCTTGGTCCGTATCGCGGCATGCGGGCACACCATCGCGCACTTGTTGCACTGGATGCAGGTGACGGTGTCCCACACCGGGATTTCGAGCGCGATGTTCCGTTTCTCCCACTGGGTCGTGCCCAGCGGGAATGTGCCGTCGACCGGCATGGCACTCACGGGGAGGCTGTCGCCAAATCCGGCAATAATCGGCGCGGTCACCTCCTGTACAAATTTCGGCGCCTTTGCAGAAACGACCGGGGGCATCACAATCTCGCTGGTGGCCTTTGCCGGCACCTTCACCTCGTGGAGATTTGCCAGCGTCTGGTCCACAGCTTCATAGTTCTGCTGAACGATCTGGTCGCCCTTTTTGCCGTACGTTTTCTTGATGGAATTCTTGATGGCATCAATGGCCTGCTGGCGCGGCAGCACACCGGAGATGGCGAAGAAGCATGTCTGCATGATCGTGTTAACGCGCGCGCCCATGCCGGTGTTGTTGGCGACTTTGTAGGCATCGATGATATAGAATCTGATCTTCTTGTTGATCAGCTGTTCCTGAATGAGCTTCGGCAGATGATCCCACACCTCATCAACGCCGTAGATGCTGTTCAGCAAAAACGTGCCGCCGGGAAGACACGGCTTCAACACGTCATACTTCTCAAGGAAGAACCACTGATGGCAGGCAACAAACTTTGCCTGGCTGATGAGATATGTTGAGTGAATCGGGCGCGGCCCGAAACGCAGGTGCGACGTTGTTGTGGAACCCGACTTCTTGGAGTCGTACACAAAGTAGCCCTGGGCCGAGAAGTCCGTATCTTCGCCGATAATCTTGATGGAGTTCTTGTTGGCGCCCACGGTACCATCTGCACCGAGGCCATAGAAGATTCCGCGGAAGACATCGTCGGCTTCCGTGGAGAAGCCGGCATCGTAGTCGAGACTGTTGTTGGTGACATCATCGATGATGCCGACCATGAAATGGTTCTTGGGCTTGGGCTTCGAGAGTTCGTCGAACACCGACTTGACCATTGCCGGGGTGAACTCCTTGGAGGAAAGACCGTACCGTCCGCCGATAACGCGGGGCATGCTCTTCATCGGAGCGGCGCCGTTCATGAGCGCCTCGTTGATGGCACTCACCACGTCAAGGTACAACGGCTCAGCCGGTGCACCCGGTTCTTTCGTCCGGTCCAGCACCGCGACGTGCTTCACGGTCGCAGGGAGGGCTTCCACAAAATGCTTCACCGAGAAGGGGCGGTACAAGTGGATCTTGATCAGACCGACGTTTGCGCCTTTCGCATTCAAGTACTCGACAGCCTCCTGCGCTGCTTCCGCGCCGGAGCCCATCATGACAATCACGCGCTCTGCGGTCGGCGACCCTACATAGTCGAAGAGTTTGTAGTGGCGGCCGACAACGGCCGCAAATTTGTCCATCGCCTTTTGCACAATATCCGGGCAGGCGGCATAGAAGGGGTTGCAGGTTTCACGCGCCTGGAAGAAGACGTCGGGGTTTTGCGCGGAGCCACGCAGCACTGGATGCTCGGGTGAAAGCGCCCGGGAACGGTGGGCACGAACCAGCTCGTCGCTGATAAGCGCGCGCATATCCTCATCGCTCAACTGCTCGATCTTCTGCACTTCATGGGAAGTGCGGAACCCGTCGAAGAAATGAATGAGCGGCACGCGCGCTTCGAGCGTCGCCGCCTGGGCAATCAATGCCATGTCCATTACTTCCTGCACGCTGTTCGACGCGAGCAGCCCCCAGCCGGTGGTCCGTGTGGCCATCACGTCGCTGTGGTCGCCGAAGATTGACAGGGCATGCGCAGCAACAGCACGGGCCGACACATGGAACACTGTCGACGTAAGCTCGCCGGCGATCTTGAACATGTTGGGAATCATCAGCAGGAGACCCTGCGATGCCGTAAAGGTCGTTGAGAGTGCGCCGGCCTGAAGGGCGCCGTGCACGGCTCCCGCAGCGCCGCCTTCACTCTGCATTTCAGTCACCGAGGGGACGGTTCCCCAGAGATTCGTCCGCCCCTGGGATGACCATTCGTCGGCCCATTCCCCCATGTTGGATGAGGGGGTGATGGGGTAGATGGCAATGACTTCGTTCAGCTTATGTGCAACATACGCCGCCGCTTCATTACCGTCGATCGTCACCATTGTACGTTTCATCGTTCTTCCTTAGAATGCGAGATTAACAAGCGGATATGCAGTCCGGATATCAGAAGTGGTATCGCGAATTGCATGCCACAAATATACGCAAATCCAATGAAATATTGCAGGCCGGGGGGGGAGAATTCCGAGAAATGAGAAAGAGCGGTGGGAATGAGACACTGAGGCGCTGGGCACTGAGGCACGAGGCACTGGGCACTGAGGCACTGGGCACGAGGCACTGGGCATGAGGCACTGGGCGCTGAGGCGCGAGACACGTGGCAGGGGCCCCCTATTGCCTAGTGCCTAACGCCTATTGCCTTCTCATTTCCTACCCCGCAACTGCCCGCCACAACACCGCCACTCCGAAACAGACGACAAAGCCCATGACCAGGGGGATCGCTGTGGCCAACGCGGCCCATTTTACGCTCCCCGTTTCTCTGTAAATCGTATAAATGGTCGTGGAGCAGGGGTTGTGCAGCAAACTGAAGAGCATCAGATTGATGCCTGTGAGTGCAGTCCATCCGCCGGCATGAAGAATCGATGCCGTGGTCGTGGCCGAATCGGCTTCAAACATGACGCCCGCCCCTGCACCAACGCCGGTCAGCGATGAAGTCAGAACGGTCAACATGAGCACGGTCGGTACAACGATTTCGTTTGCCGGGATCGCGATGATATACGCAAGAAGGATCACGCCATTCAGCCCGAGCAGCAGGCCGAAAGGGTTTGACCACTGAATGAAGTACTCGGCCAACGTAGCATCACCGATATGCACGTTGGCCACGAGCCAGATCACGAAGCCGGCTGGAACCGCGAACACAATGGCGCGCCAGAGAACGTACAGCGTGCGGTCGATCAACGATGTGTAGAGCGTCTGCAAAATTCGGGGCGGTCTGTAGGGAGGCAGCTCGAGACTGAATGCGGATGCTTCACCTTTCAACACCGAGCGGGAAAGTCCCCACGAAACCACGAGACTCAACACCACACCCAGCACGGCGACAGCCACAACAGCGCCGGCGGAGACAATACCGGCAAGAT
>Ga0209048_10006910_pt1 | contig 10556 bp, 12 predicted proteins | sample FrelakmetCRP12CR_FD_187146 | JGI IMG/M metagenome (GOLD analysis project Ga0209048, IMG submission 187146) | Freshwater lake sediment microbial communities from the University of Notre Dame, USA, for methane emissions studies - CRP12 CR (SPAdes)... | ecosystem: Environmental > Aquatic >... | reverse complement strand
CATTATTCATACGTGTATCGGCAACCTCTCGATATTCCGTTCGTTTTGAGCAGTGCCGAAAATAATAACATCACGGGGAGATAAAATCAAACGAAAAGTTTATTGAGAGGGGGGAAACTCTCATAGGAATATAGGCAAGCAAACGCTTCATAAAGCGGTGAAGAGAAAAAAGTGCTGGTTGAATTGCTTGAAATCAGGTAGTCATCTAAGCCGACTAATCATCATACGGCCCAAGGAGCCGCACGCTGTTGAAATGAATAAGATGCGTCGGGGATTCAGCAACCCAGACTACAGTTTCCCAGGAGATATCGTCAAGATACTTCATCATCGTTCGCCGATCGAGAAACGCGGTCACATAAACAATGCCTGCTTTCGACCCCGCAAACAGTTCCTTTAACTCCTGCCTGCGCTTAGAGCTAACGGGTCCGTGACTGATTACCGCTTCAATAAGAAAGAGCCAGTTGTTCTCACGGTGATGCACCACGATATTCGGCATTTTTCCATATTCTTCGATAGTGAGACCCAATTCCGCAAGAGCATCGGAATCGAGGTATGACCATTGTTCCTTAGTGTCGCTTACATATAGTGCATGCCCGGCTGGGGTATAAAGCGAGCAAAAATCAGCAATGACCTTCTTTACCAATACATTCTGCCTGCCCGGTAAAAGCTTGATCTCCTTACCGTTCGATAGCGCAACTGGAATCCGCCACATCTCACGCTCTTTCCCATAACGCTTTTCCAAAGCTTTCACAGTTCGCATATACTCACTCTTTTAGTTCCTCTATCCTGTTTTGCCAGGTACCCGGAGCCGTTTCAACGCTGCTATGCTGCTGGTGCAATCTGGTTGACCGCCCTCATCCGCCTACAATACCACCGCAATACACCATCTACTCTTCCACTACCCGCTCAAATATTCCGATAACTGACAGATGTTCACCCCCTGTCAGAACAATGTCCTCATGCCGCTCATTTAGAGAGGACAATACTATAGTCTTGGCTTCGCCGAGGCTTTCATCGCCTGAAGTCCTGGCGCTTCGATAGCGTTTGATCAATGCGATGGGCGCTACACCGGAGAACCCGGCCACCTGGCAAAGAATGATCTTGCCGTTTCTACTGCCGCCGGGATCCCTCCTAAAAAGACACAATTGCCCATCATTGATCTTCGGCGCCATCGAATCCCCTTCGGCGCGGACTAAATACCTGTCTTTCGGAAACGGGCCGCCTTTAACCCGTTGCCAAGTGAAGTTTGCCCCATCAGCAAAGTAGCCATCGAGGTTCTCGTAAGTTGCATTGGCTGCCGCTCGTAAGTCAAGGAGCGGCAGTGCGTTTTCATAAGGAAGAACCTCCTGCGCGTCAGACTGCAGTCGGCTCACGAAATATTGCTGCGTTTCGGCATCAACAAAGTAAACATAGCAGCCTTTCTGTCCGCGGGTCATGAGTGTACGATAGGTATTTTTGATAATCGCATCAAGACGCGCTTTTGTCGCTTCCGGGTCCGCTTTCATCAGCGATTTCCAGCCGTTGATTGATTTGTCTGAGCTTGCTCTTTCTTCGGGCTTTGTAATGATCTTCCCATTTCGCGCTATCAAGTCTGGGCCGATTATCACACCGATGTAATCTACTTCTAGTCCCTGGCAGGTATGGATGCAGCCGACTTCGCTGACTGAATTTGGCTTGATGATCCAAGCTTGGCCGTCGGTATCGAGATTCCAGGTCGCCTTGTAATTATCTATTATAATATCTTTGAGTTCCGGCTTTTTCTTGCTAACCCATTTCCAGCAGTAGCCTGCAACCATGCGCGCCTTGTTTTTCTCTTTATTCTTCACACGGATTAGATTATGCAACTCTGCGGGGCTGTCTACTATGCGGAAATCATAATCATTAACATTAAGCGTATCGTTTGCTGTGTCCCTAATTTGCAGGGTATTGTCAAGCCAGGGAAGGTAACCGTCTGAACCATTACAGCGAAATTGGGATTCGAGTTTGAGTTCCGTGACCTTTGCCTTCGCTTTTTTCGCCCAGCGTCGAATTTCTTCCTTATCGCCAATATCCTTGAGCGTTACCTTTTGATCTTCATCAATGAAGAAAACGCTGCATTTACTCGCATTGATTATTTCTTCGATTTGGTTTTCCCCCAGGTGACTAAACATGCCTGATTTTTCATTTAACCTGTGCGCTTCATCAACAATCAAACAATCATAACTGTCTGTTTCAACTGAATGATACGAGCCTGAACCGCTGAACATATTTGCGATATGCGTTCTCGTAAAAGCACCGGTGAGCCTTGCCTCATACACTAAACGTGGTGCTGAATTGCGCGTAACATATTGAGTAACGAGTTCACGTTTTGTTATTTCAACGAGCAGATTGATTGCCACAACTGACTTTCCAGTGCCCGGGCCGCCCTCAACGATCAGCACAGCTTTTCCCCCCGATGAAGATTTTATCGCATGTTTTATTGAAGTTTCGTAGACAACCTTTTGATCATCGATCATGACGAACTCACTGTTGCCTTTGAGCATGGACGCAAGGCTATCAGCAAGATTCTTTGATGGCTTTATCTTGCCGTGATCAATGCGATACAGGATTTGATCTTTATCGCCGTATTTAACGTGGGATTTTATGAAGGTGCGAAGTTTGAGCGCATCACTTTTGAGAAATACAGGGGCTTTTTGAGTATATTCACGATAAAAATCATTGGTAATGACATCGTCTTGTTCATAATTATGAAGATATGCACAAGGATAAAGCTGAATCTTATCTTCCTGCACAGTTTGATTGAAATCTTCCAATAGACGCTTGTATGACCACGCTTGGTACGCTGGATGTGGGGTTTGTTGGTCTCCGTGTCTAAAACGCGTTATAACGATTGCGTCCTGTTCCGTTAAAGCCGCATGTTGCCACTGTTTGAGCTCTATAAGAATCGCTGTTTCTCTATCCTGAACATCTTTACCAGTTAATATAAAATCTATGCGTTTAGAGGTTTGCGGGATATGATATTCGATAGCAACGCCTGCATCATTCGGTATATCGCCGTCAGTTAAAACACGATCCATATATTGCAGAGAGTTTATCCAGGAATCTATCTCTGATTTTCTAGTGCTTCTCCCCGTCGCCACTTTGTAGGAGTCGAAAATGATATTTCCAATGTCATTTGTCATGACATCTTGTTGGAATCCTGCTTTAGTAGAAGAGTAAACGATCACTATCTCAGCTCCAAAAATGACGACCTGGTTACCATTTCCATTGGGGTTAAATATTTGTCGTCAACATAATAGTCAACGACAAAGATTTAACCCTATACACCGGTTATATGTTTGATAATCCAAAATCACCCCCGATAGATTTTATTAACTTGTCGTGGATCACACCTATTCCGATATCGACTTTATTCATAAAGGCAATGTAATTGATGTCTTCTGGCACCCTAGACGTCACTAAAATCCTGTATTTTTCATTTAAATGTATGTTCTTTTCTTCTGTAAAACGAGTAATGTCAAAATAATCATTTTCAAATAGTTGGATTATGCCCTTTCGAGCTTGGCTTCTAAAATTCTTGTTCTCCGTGCTTTTAACCTCAACCAAGTAGCTCCTATCTTCGTTATACGCGAACAGATCCACAAATCTATTGGATCTAGTATCATAGCCCTTACTCTTAAAAATATCGATCAGGCTCTGCAGGATAGTACTGTGAACAACTTCAGCCCGAGCCAGCATTTCATTGTCTTTTAAATATATCCCCGGACTTTCTTTTACAGTCCGGGCCTTAATATTATCGAAGACAGTCAAGGTGTCTGCATAACGTAGAGATTCTGAAGCGTTATCGATTTTTTCCAGTTTCGTTGGCTTTGTTGTAAAGATATTATTTTCAATCTCGCTACTGTGTATATATAGTGGCCGTTGATCATAGAGGATTTGTTGAGCTACTTCCCTGGAAACTGACGAAAAGCTCCCTGGCGCGGGAAATCCCTTAATTTTCTTGAGAGGAATGCAATTTGCTAGTAATTTGTCTATAAGCGTCTTTGTCTTTTCTGAATTGTTAAGATTTGGTGCGTCCCAGCTTTCAATTGGTGGCAGTTGGCTGAATAGATAAATTTCGGAAAAAGGAACAAGATATGGCCAGTGATTAGCCTGTTCTTTTATCTCTTTCATCCATAAGTAATCATTTTTTATCGAGAAGTTTGATCCAATGACACCTAAGCCTATAATTCCTGATTTTGCATTGTTAAAGTATGAAGTCTGCGTTCCCGTACTATGAATAAAGAAAATATCTCCCGTCTGTATTTCTTTCCAACTGTGCTCAAGATTTTGATTAAGGCCCCACGTCATGAATTTAATGCCCGTTAGCCAATTCTCTGGTGGGCCAGTAAACCTGAAAAAACCTTTGGCATTTAGCGATGGGGTAAAATCCATATGCTAGAACTCGGTGTATTTTTTACTCGACCCTTTTGCCTTCTCCACCGGATACTTCACTTCGTTGTGAGCAACCTTGTTTTCAACTTCTTTCAGCAAGTTGATTTTATATTCCTCGCACAGATAGGTGAGGAAGATAAAAATGTCGGCAAGTTCTTCTTTTACGTTCTTGAGTTCTTCTACGGTGAGATTGCGCGACTGCTCGGTCGTCTTCCAGAGGAAGTTTTCAAGCAGCTCCCCCGCTTCAATGGTGAGTGCTTCGGCGAGGTTTTTGGGATCGTGGAATTGCGCCCAGTCCCTGGCTTTACGGAAATCGAGAATCTTCCTCTGAACGGCTGATAATTCACTTCTGCCAACCTTGGCAATAATCTTCCTGCGTTGTTTCTCAATAGGCTTAATAACTCGTTTTATATCTTTTCCGCTTTTCCGCATTATTCACCCATTAATCATCAAACCCTACTTCTTGCCACTCTCAAAAAGCCCCTTTGCGGTCTCAAACTCCTTCTTGAAGTTCAATCCCATATCAAGTGTAGGATCAATGAAGTGAAAGGCAACATACATATAGGATAGAATCTGTAGCCCTGTGAATTCCTTATCAGGGATGCTCTTCAGGTAGTATCTCTGCTCCATGTTTGCATGGTCAATGCCCTTCTGCCCCAGCAACCCTATCTCAAAACCGATTTCCTTTATCTTGGCAGGAGGCATACCGTTGAAATATTGGAGTGCCGCCAACATATACATGGTAACTGCTGACTGCCCTGCTGGTTCCGTGGCAAAATCTATCTGCGCCTTGTTCAGTGATTGCAGTTCTGGGTTTATAAAGTGGTCAGGCTCACCGCTTGAACCATTCGACTTCGATACACGGAATGCGTTTTCCTCCATCAAACTGAAGTAGTTTTCGATGTTCAGCCTCTTTGCCCATTGCTGTATCAGTTCATGGGCATCCAAAGCACGGCCGTTCTTCTGATATTTTTGATACTCACTGTACAATTCTTTCGAGATTTTCAACTGCTGGGATGTTACCTCGAATTGGTTGCTCAAATCAAAACCGTAGAGGTCTTTAAACTGGTGGGCGTTCACAAGGCTAAGGATGATAGTAGCGGTTCTGATAAAGATAGGGGTATTCTCCGCTATTACCCTGTTCTTAGAAACAGCAATATATTCATTCAGCAATTCGAGAAGGGATATAAACTGGAAGGGACGTAATAACGGATAGTTTTTGTAAAGGAGGTCTTCTATGAACAAGTCAACGGGGACATTGTATATCTGACTATTCATCCCGTTAAAGAGGGAGGTGATATAACCCGCTATGGATGCATCATCAAGCCCCTTCTTGTTTAGCCTGGCGATCGTAGATTCGTTGTTCCTGATGAATAGTTCTTTCTGCTCCCTGGTTGCTACGAATAGGTAATTGGTTCCCTTCTTGCGGCCCTGCACGGTCAAGTGCAGGTGCCCCAGCTCGTGCATTAATAGATGGGGTATCCCCTGCCTGCCTGCCTGCCTGCCTGCCCTTCTTGTATCTGATGATATGTTTGTCCCGATTGTAGTTCTCAGCAATCTCTATCTTTGCTGGGGTGGGGATATTCTCATCCTGAATCAGGTCGATGTTCTTTCCCGATGCTATGGCTAACTTTTGCGAGAATTCATTGAACATCTCCATAGGATCTATTTTCGGTATTGCCTTTTTGCTGACTTCATTGGCAAGCTCGAAGGTATGATTGTACAGTGGGTCTGACGGCCTACAGTTCTTGGCCGCTTGACTAATGAAGTCGAGTGCAATCACATAGTCGTTCTTGACGTTATTTACCATAGCCAGGGCATACAGTGTTTGTGCATAGTTCGGATTGAGGGCGTATGCTTTTTGAAAATATTGTTCCGCCTCTTTCATCCTACCTAATTGCATCAGGTTCGCACCTATATTATTGATGGCGATGTGGTCATCTGGCTTCACGGCAAGTGCATGCTCGAAGTAAGTCATGGCTGTGAGAATATCATTCATGTTTCTGGCGAAGATGTTCCCCAGCATGGTCAAGGCATGGGTGTTCTTGGAGTTCCATCGCAAGGCAGTGTGCAGATTGTTCACCGCTGCGTCAATGTTACCCTCCTCAGATAATATCTGCCCCAAGATACGATAGTATTCCGAGTTCGTGGGGTTCTTCTTGATAAGCTTTTCAAGAATCGGTTTTGCCGCCTTGAAGTTCCCCCGTTCACAGTGTTTTACCACGGTATCGAATTCAGCCTTTTGACTAGTGATAGACGAGGTGTCGATTTCTATCTTTACAAAATCACCCTCAATCTCAACATTAGGACGGAATGGACCAAAAGTGTAGAAGTCAATCAGAGATTCCTTCAGGGCTTCTTTGTTCTTTCCACCCTCCACAGCTTTAGGAAAAAGGTTAAAGAGTAAATCGTTTATTTTATGGATTATTATCATTTAAAGGCTGTCCTTGCTTTGATAGTTCAGCGGAAGTCTTTAGATATCCGGGACGTTGATACTCAGCGTGCATTGTGTTGTGAGTGGAAGTCGTCCCCAATCCATAATCGATCATCAGTTCCGCGAGGGTTCTTCCATCGATCAGAATTACCTTGGGAACGCACCTTGTAAGCACTATGGGACGTTGATGTTTTTAGTGCATTCCCCATAATCCAGGGCTTTGCTTTGTCGTGCGTCTCTGAGTCAATGCTTGATCAAATCACTCTTCCGCAAAGTAATCCGAATCCACCCTTCTTATTTCACATCGTTATTGCATTCTTCCGAAGCATCGGTGGAACGTTGTGTTTAGGATTGACTTCTTCGTTTATGACCGATCTACGAGAGTGTTCACGTCATCCTTTCATCAATCGTTCTCTTATCCAGCTCGGATTGCGGCGGCAATCGAGAACGGCATATACAATAATTTCATTGTCGATAACACGGTAATAGACGGCGAAGGGAAACCGCTTCGCAAGCAGACGGTGATATCCCATCACCACCCGGTGCATGCCGCCGAAATAGGCGAGGGAGTCGATATCTGAATACAGCGAGTCGAGAAAAAATGAGCCGAGACCTGAATCCTGAGACTCGTAGAATCGATAACCCTCTTCGATATCCGTTTCTGCGGCGCTCAGGATTTTTATTTTCATGAGACCTTCTTTTTGATCCGTTTCTTGGCGTCTCCCCAGTCCGAGGTGGTCAGTTTGCCGGCAGCGTAGGCTTCCTCCCGCTCCTTGAGAACGGTGCCATGCCATGCCGGTGATTCAAGTTTTTTCTCGTCCCGTACCAGGTCCGCCCAGAGGGTTTCCATCAAATCCAACTTCTGAGCAAATGATAGCCGCGATAGCGGCAAGGCTACTTTTTTCATACGGTTTTCCTTTCGAGAATGCTGATCTTCACGGCTGCCGTTATTATACGCTCTTTGTCTTTCGAATCAACCTCCTGCTGTCTTCACGGGCGCTTACGGTTGCTTTCTGTCTTGGCGTCCATCTATCAGGATCACCTTAGGATCGATGCTTACAATGTATTTCTCATCGCCCGCAAATCTTCTTCCATCGCTCCAGCTTCGACGCAGGTACAAATTCATTGACGAACCGATTCGCCTCTTCGAGCCAGTTTGTAGGTTGGGCTACGCATCACAGCCCAACATCCTCGAAAAACCGTTGGGCATAGTAAACCGATTTGCCCAACCTACTAGCTGAATCTGTTGTAAGCTTTTTGATGTTGGTTGTCGGCATCTCATCCCACGTACGTCCCTCAAGCAACCTTCCCGCCTGTTTCTTTCTCACCCCGCCCCACTGTTTGAAGAAGAACGGTACGCCTGCCGCGCGGCATTGATCGCGGATGTCAATCACCCATACCGGGTCCATGGGCCGGGCACCTGGACCGGATTCGCCGCCTACGATCACCCAGTCGATTCCTTCCAGATTGACGTTTGGGACCGGCCCAAGAAGCGGCTCGACAGAAAGGAATTTAACATGCGCGCCGGTTTCTCTGAGGCAATCTATACGATGAACATAATTGCTGTTCTCAACCGTCACCCCCATCCAGATATTCGAGGCCCACTGCAAATCACGACTCACTTCATATAACCGTTCCGCCCGTTTCGTAAGAACCTGGAAAGTGTGCCAATGGGCACGGTTCATGACTTCGAACACCTTCTTGATAAAGCCAAGAGGTATGCCTTTTAAGAACAGGTCGCTCATGGAATTCACAAAGATTGTCTGCGGCTTTTTCCACTTGAGCGGCAGTTCGATCGCATGCTCGTGGATAGCGAGCTTGAACCCTGCTGCATAATTCGGCTGGCCCATGGCCTGAAGTCGCTTTGCCATTCTTTCGGCATAGCAGTGCATGCATCCGGGGCTGATCTTCACGCACCCGGTCACGGGATTCCATGTCGAGCCGGTCCACTCAATTTTCGATAATTGTCCCATGACGACCTCACTTAAAGGAAACTCAATTGGTCAGTGCTGTACTTCTTTGCCTCTTTCCAGAAATCAGCTCCCTTTTGGTTTCTACTGAAAAAGGCCAAATGATAAAGCGGAAGATTTTTGTCAATTGACCTCACTAATACCATATCAGATAGCCCGGTGTATATATACTTCAACGCCTTCATTTGTCGTCCAAAAAGATCTGCCACAAATAATCCAAAATCCATATTTTTTGCTTCAGCCACCTTCCATTCGTCACGCCATCCGTGCGCTCCGGTAAAGTCCTCTATCACCGTATTGGTTTTATCTATATAAGGGATAACATTTCGATGTGCATCCATATAAGTCGGCAATAGGATCAAAAAATCAATGTATTTATCCGATAATCGCTTGATCGTATTAAATTGCAAATTTTTGATATTATAAGGGTCCGCGAAACAGAATGACAAAACACGGTATCCGCTGCGATGTTTCGGAATGCTGTTGACAATTGCTTCAACATGGGAATTAGCATCTTCAATATAATCAGCGCTGATGTCAGGATAGCCTCGTTTGACACGATTTTCCAATACGCGGCGCTTTTCGCCTTCATTCTCGCAAAAAATGTACTTATCAAATGGGTGCGGTATATCAAGTGCCAAAAGCGGAGATGCGGGAACAATTTGATTAGTGTTTTCTATCTTTGCTCTTCCAGCACCGGCAAACAAATCAATATAGACACGGGCTTCCCATTTATTTTTCATGGAGGTTGCAAACATCGTCGCATAGTTCCACACAAGCCGATATTTATGTTCAGCCCATGCTCCGACTTCCGGCGTTAAAAGCCTATCATCCTCAAGGGTTGGTAGCCTTTCTATCATGATTCGCTCTGGGTCAAATAGATTCGTTTCTGGATTCTTGACAAAAGGGCGTTGGCTTCATCGGTGCATAGCCTTCCACCTGGCTTTATACGCTCCACTGTCGATGTCATGTCAAATTCATAATCAATCATAAATTCCGCGAGGGTTCTTTCATCCATCAGGATCACCTTGGAATCAATACTTTCAACGTATTTTTCATCCCCCGCAAATCTTCTTCCATCGCTCCAGCTTCGACGCAGGTACAAATTCATTGACGAACCGATTCGCCTCTTCGAGCCAGTTCAGTTTTGCTTCGGCAGAGGCGTCCTTGAAATATTTCAAGGTCTCCGGCGAGGGACGAAAAACGAACGGCTTTTTCCGGTGCGCCTGGTCAATCACGCTTCCTCCTCCGATTTTTCCAGCGCTGCTACTCCTCACAAAATGCGATCTTCTTGAGTATAGCAAGGGAAGGACGGTATTGTAAACAATAATTATCTTAAATACTTGGGCTGCATTGTATCAAATCCTCCTCAATACCCCCACGGCTTTTCCGACGATCCGGAAATCGCCGCGTTCGTAGTATAGCGGTTTCATCGTGCTGTTCTCCGGTTGCAACCGGATACGGTTCTTCTCGACAAAAAAACGTTTGACCGTGGCCTCGCCTTCCACCAGGGCAACGATAATTTCGCCGTTCTGTGCCGTAGTCTGCGCACAGACAAGGAGCGTGTCGCCATCCATGATGTGCGCATTCACCATGCTCTCCCCTCTCACCTTCAGAGCAAAGAGGTTATGAGCATTCCGGAGGGAAAAGAGCGAGAGGTCCACCATAACCTCACCTTCCCGATTCTCGGGAGAAAGCACCGGTAGACCTGCCGCCACCCTCCCGAGGAGCGGGATCAT
>Ga0209048_10006909_pt1 | contig 10557 bp, 11 predicted proteins | sample FrelakmetCRP12CR_FD_187146 | JGI IMG/M metagenome (GOLD analysis project Ga0209048, IMG submission 187146) | Freshwater lake sediment microbial communities from the University of Notre Dame, USA, for methane emissions studies - CRP12 CR (SPAdes)... | ecosystem: Environmental > Aquatic >... | reverse complement strand
AATTCGAGAAGAACCTTTTTTTCAACCATAGAGAAGACGAAATTTTCTCAGAAATCCAAAGCTTGACAAAACACATTAGATGTACTGGTAATATAAATGCAGATAACATATAGATGTTGTTTGTATTAAGTGAAGGGTGCCAAACTTCTACGATTTCAGTTGGCTATGTGGCAATGGACAATTGATAGCAACCAGATCTATGTCGTCGGCGTGTCTGCAGGAGCATCAATGGCTATCATTCTGGGAGCGGCCTACCCGGACATCTTTGCAGCCATTGGTGTGCACTCAGGTATAGAGTATCAGGCGGTAACGAATAGCATCAGTGCCCTCAAAGTGATGCGACTTGGAGGGCCCGACCCCGTCCTACAAGGGCAGAGAGCATATGAGGCTATGGGAAACTACAAACGAGTGGTGCCAATGATTGTTTTTCAGGGCACGCGTGATAGGAAAATACAGAGAGCTATTTCGCACCCTTTACAAATGTTTAAAGTCAAAGGTCAGGGATAACCCCACGAAAGATGTTATTGCACGCTTTTTAAGATTTCTTTGAACGTTTATTTTCGCGGCTTCCAGTCTGAGCTAGATGTCCCTGCTGTGCTAGAAGCGCAAGCTCTCGTTCTCCACGTTCAACTAATTGGGCCTCCCATTCATCCTTATACTGACGCAATGTATAGACGAGTGTGCGTGCTACGAGTAAATTGCGATACCACTTCAGGTTAGCAGGCACAATATACCAGGGCGCTTCATCAGTGCTGCACCTGGAAAGAGCCTCCTCGTGGGCTTCTTGATAATCGTCCCAGTATTTACGTTCGGCCCAATCCGCAGTTGTGACTTTCCAGGCATCTGTTTGATTCTTCTGTTGGGCTAGCAGGCGACTTTCCTGCTCGTCTTTGCTCATATGCAGGTAGAGTTTCAGAATAATCATGTCATTCTGAGCCAGCAAGCGCTCAAAGTCGTTGATGGCTGCATAGCGGCGACTCCAGGCTTCTTGTCGCACCATATCATGCACACGCACCACCAGTACATCCTCGTAATGTGAGCGATTGAAAATGCCAAAGACACCCCTACCAGGAGTGACCCGATGCACACGCCAGAGGAAGTCATGGTCCAATTCTCGTGATGTAGGGACTTTAAACGAGCGCACTTCGCATCCCTGGGGATTGACTCGGGAGAGGACCTGGTGAATCGTATCAGCTTTGCCGCTGGTATCCATGCCTTGCAACACGACAAGCAGACTATGATGGTGAGCTGCTGCCAACAACTCTTGTAGCTCACCAAGTTCTTTGCCAAGTTGTTCCAATTCTGCTTTTGCCAGAGCGGGGTCCGTATGCTCGTCAACGAAGTTGGGATCATAGTCTTGCAACTTGACGTTGCTACCTGGTTCAACTTTCCATGCAGCCTGCATCTTCATACTCCTTTCTCGAAATCATACACTCAGAGTACCCTGGTTACTTAATAAAGACCTTGCTTCTATGGGATTGTCTCCTGCCTGCTGCAATTTCTCTATACGCGTACGTTCCTGTTCTCCTCGTTTGACCACATTGGCCTGCCATTCCTTCTTATATGGACGCAGGGTTGAAACGAGTGTACGTGCTACAAGCAAATTGCGATACCATTTACGATTAGCTGGCACGATATACCAGGGCGCGTTAGGCGTACTGCATCTGGAAAGCGCATCCTCGTAGGCCTGTTGATAATCGTTCCAGTACTTGCGCTCCGCCCAATCAGCCGACGAAAGTTTCCAGGCTTTGGTCCTATCTTCCTGACGAGCTAGCAAACGCTTTTCCTGCTCCTCGTAGCTAATTTGCAAATAGAACTTTAGAATAATCATATCATTTTGAACGAGCAGATCTTCAAAGTTGTTTATGGCTGTATATCTCCGTTGCCACACCTTTTCTGGTACAAGGTCGTGTACACGCACCACCAGCACATCTTCATAGTGGGAGCGATTGAAAATACTAATCATGCCCCTGCCTGGGACAACCCGATGCACACGCCAGAGAAAATCATGCACCAGTTCCCTGGATGAAGGCCCCTTAAACGAACGCACCTCACATCCTAGCGGATTGACTTGCGCCATAACATTGCGAATAGTTCCATCTTTGCCACTCGTATCCATGCCCTGTAGAACTATGAGCAAAGAGTGATGCTGAGCCGCCGCTAACAACTGCTGTAGCTCGCCAAGTTCTTCGCTGAGCTTTTCTAACTCTGCTGATGCCAGTGCACGATCGGTATAAGGATCAATAAAGTCTGGATCGTAATTCTTCAACCTGACTTTGCTGCCTTTGTCAACCTTCCATGCGAGTTGCATACTTCTTCTCCTTTCGAGTTGTCGATCTTGTCATTTGTTATTATACAATTCCTTGTTATTATACAATTCCAATGAATGACTTCTCTTTGTCCAATATCCATTCCCAGTAAAAACTTCTGAGTCTGCATAGTTTATAAGTTGCGCGAATTATATGTCTTCAGCCGGAAGGCATTATAGTTTTTGATACATTATGCCTGCAGGCGCTGTTCTTCCGACCGCCTGTACTCGGAGCGCGAGATCGCCTCTGATGACATCGCGATCTCCATGCCTATTAGAAACCAGACCAGTTCGCCACGCCTGATGCCTCTGACTCATAGGCAACTGCTGGATTCGGCCTGGACGCCAGGCGATATCTTGACATTGACACCAACGGAGGTGCTCTTAGGTGGCCTCTTGCACTTCGTTCAAACGTGGTGGTGATAAACAATCGGGTAATCAGAGTCAAATCGATGAGCGCTATTTAAGCTACAAATTTGGGCTACGAACAAACCTGGACTTCACCTGCACCAACCCCATCAGGTCAAAGTTGAACGCATTCAAATATAATGCATCATCATCTTCATAGCCATGATATACTACTATTATTATTCATTGGCTTCTATTAATAATAAGGAGACGATCATGCAGACTACACCTAAAGGCTCTCAACGGAGTTTTGGCAAAGTAGTTCCTACTACAGGACAACCGATTCTCCATCACCAATTTACCGGCACAACAAAACAGCCACCGCAGCCATTACCCACAGCAACAGGAGCATCCCCATATCATCTTTCCCTTGACCATGTACTTCCTGCTGCAACCATGCAAAATATTCAAGCAGCCAGACGCCTCGTATTTCACATCGTTGGAGATGTCGGTGGCGTCAAAGCCCCACAATCTCAAGAAATCGTTGCAATGCATATGATACAAGACCTATCCGTTCCTGATTTAAGCGCCCGGCCAGTCTTTTATTACTGCCTGGGCGACGTTGTCTATTACTATGGTCAGGCAGGCGACTATTACTCGCAATTCTACGAACCGTACATGCATTACGATGCTCCTATTTTCGCAATTCCAGGTAATCATGATGGTGACATTGACCCATCAAATTCGTCAGTCCCTTCGCTTGCTGCTTTCGTTGAAAATTTCTGTGCAACAGATCCGCACCTTTCGAGTGAAGCAGGAGATAGTGGGCGCGATGCGATGACTCAGCCCAATGTCTATTGGACGCTCGAAACGCCTTTTATCACATTCATTGGTTTGTATTCAAATGTCCCAGAGGGAGGTTGGATGGATAATGACCAGATCGCCTGGTTACAATCTGAACTGAGCAGCGCTCCACAAGACAAAGCACTGATCGTTTCAATGCATCACCCAATTTACTCGTTGGATATCTACCACAGTGGCAGTTTGTATATGCGAAATATTCTCGATCAAGCCATTCAGGCCAGCGGACGCACGCCAGATGCCGTTTTCGCCGGGCATGTTCACAACTATCAGCGCTTCACCCGTTCACTCAATGAGCGCGAAGTTCCATATATTGTTGCTGGAGCGGGTGGCTATTGGAATCTGCATTATATGCAAAAAGTGAATGGCGCCGCAATCCAGACACCATACCAAATTCCAGGAGAAGATGTGAAACTGGAAAGCTACTGCGACAACTACCATGGATATATGCTTATGGAAGTTGATGGGCAAACACTCAAGGGCCAGTATTACTCAGTTCCACGTCCGCAAGATTCCTGGAATGCGCCTGCTCAGCTCGTAGATACCTTCACGCTGAACTTACAAACGCATACGTTGCAGTAACAACCTTAGTGATAGCCTTTTCTCTCAAATAGACAATCTCTTGGACCTGTGAGCTGATGAGCTTCAAACGCTGATATTGTGGTTCATGTCTGTCATCATTTATTTATAGAAGCATTGTTGGTGAGGGACATACCAAAACCAGGACATACTTCTGTCGTTCGCACAGTATCATGGCCACCTGATGGAAGACGCATCGCCACTGGAAGTGACGATGATACTGTACAGGTGTGGGAAGCTTCTACAGGAAGCAGGTTGCTCACATATCAAGGGCATACGACAATACTACGTACGGTATCCTGGTCGCACGATGGTTCGCGCATCGTTTACTTGTAGCATATTTTCGGAGATGACGCCACGAAAGAGATAGATAGCTGTTGACTAGATATTTAGCTTACCATATCTTCAGTAAACCAGGGCCATCCTCTAGAATCAACATAGATGCCGATGCCGATACGGTGCAAGGTCGTGCTGAAAAGGTGAATGCGGTGCCAGCCTCCTAGCGGCTCGTTTGCCATACTCACCTGAACAGAATACACACCCGCCCATGGAGTTGGATAAGGTCCTGCCAGGCCAATGCTTTCTCCACAGTCGCTTAAGCCTGCAAACCCTTCATTGGAGATACGCTGGTAAGGCGTGCTCCCATCAGGGCAATAGTGGCTAAATCCACAGTGCGCCATATTCCAGCTATGCAGAAGTGCGCCGGATGCCAGAGTGTTGTTCCAGGCAAAAGGAGGTAGTCCACAGGCGGCACGTTCTTGATTGATGAATTGGAAGAGTTGCTGTGTAAGCTGTTGCGCCTCAGAAGAGACTGGCGCAGGTCCATAAGGGGCTGCCAGTCCACCATTCTGCCCGGGAACCTGGGTCGTAGCATTACTGTATATCACACAGTTCGAGACTGGTTGTGGGGTACTCGTACTGGAAGAGGTAACGCGAGGACGAGGAACCTGAGTAGGTACAGGTGTTGATCTCTGACTGGGAATGGAGAGCTGGAAGATCGAAGTTGGAAAAGGAGTAGGAGATTGCTGCACACGGCTGTTGCTCAGAGAATCGCTCGTGACGTTTTTGGACGATAACGATGATGTGTTGACCTTCGTAGAGCCGCATGCTGCCAGTAAAACGACCAGTGAGAGACTTAACAGCAGCCAATACTTTTTTTCTCTCAAGCAATAACCCTTTCTGCTTTTCGTTTTTTTTGTTCTTCAACGAGTCATAGTGTAGCATATTGCGAGTTTCTGGCCGAAAAGCAGTCAAAGAAACGGTACTTTCGTCTATTACTGAGCTTTTGTCTGTGTAATCTTGCGTATTTGACGGAGTTCGGTTGACGCCGTTTCCAATCCTGCTATACTGATGTGGACGCTCTGAATCAGGGTAGTTACGCCCTGAGATATAACGAAGCATAAGGACATTTTCATGCGAATTGCGCTAGACTATACGGCGGGCATCAGACAGCGAGCAGGCATTGGTGTGTATGCACGAAACCTGGTGAATGCCATGCTTGCAGAAGATAAAAATAATGACTACACACTCATAACAAGCGGACGCCCCACAAAGGAGCATTCATTTCCTACAGCCAGCAACGTTCGGGGTCGCAGCGTATTTATACCTGATCGCTACCTTAACATTCTCTGGTACCGCTGGCGAGTTCCGCTCTATGCAAATTTCTTCACGGGATCGGCGGACATCTATCATGGGCTGGACTTTGTCATCCCCCCATTTCTTGGTAAAGCCCGCAAGGTTGTCACGGTGCATGACCTGGCATTCTTGCAACATCCAGAGACCGCAATCCCTTCATTGGCTGCATATCTAAACAAAGTTGTACCAGAGTCCGTAGCAAAAGCCGATGTTGTTGCCGCGATTTCACACACAACGAAGCAAGCGCTCATTGAACACTATCAGACTCCAGCTGAGAAGATTACAGTCATTCCCTGTGGGATTGCGCCTTACTTTAAACGCATCACAGATCCAATACTTTTGGAGGCAATGAGGCACAAATTTGGGCTAAATGTCCCCTTCGTTCTCAGTGTTGGCACTCTGGAACCACGTAAAAACCACCTTGGTCTCATCAAAGCCTTCTACGAAGTGCAGCAACGCAAAGAGAATTCGGCGATACTTGCAATTGCAGGAGCCAAAGGATGGCTATATGATGAGACGTTAAGTGCGGTGAAAGAACTCAACTTGGAAGACAAAGTTCGTTTCCTGGGTCGTGTGAGTGATCTTGAACTGATTCTATTGTACAGCCTGGCCGATGTATTCGCCTTTCCTTCGTTTTTTGAAGGTTTCGGGATACCGCCCTTAGAAGCTATGGCCTGTGGCGCTCCGGTCATCACTTCAAATACATCCTCTTTGCCAGAGATTACGGGTGACGCGGCAATTCACATCGACCCACATGATACACCCGCACTGGCGAATGCAATCTCTCGTTTACTTGGGGATGAACAATTGCGGGAGAACCTACGTCAGAAAGGTTATGTTCAGGCACAAAAGTATACCTGGTCCAGAGCAGCACACAAGATGCTTTCTGTTTATCAAAAGCTACACGACGGAGTTACAGACTTTTCTGAGGAAGCCGAAATGAACTCTGTTTCTTCTGCTTCATAATAAGTTTTAATAGAGCTTTTTCCCTGATCAGTTTCAGATGTGCGAAGACTCTGGTTCTTGAATCACTTGCGATTGATACACAATATGAGGGAAACCATCGTTACAATCCACGATATATTTTGATAGCACTACATTATTCGTATTGGCCATCTCAGAAGTGGCGCGATATCCTCGTGATGCATATTTGCGATTTGTGAACATTTTGCTTGAAGGGACGATGTATATAATCTCACCGGTATATTCACGATCACGCTCTTTTATCGTTACAATATCACCTGGCCGGTGCTCCCCTTCATTCGCTGGCCCGAAGAGCGTGGCGAGTTGCTGCCCATTGCCTGCATCAAACTGATAGTATTCGTAGACACGCTGCCCATTTTCGATGGTTTCAACGATAGGAATTCGTTCATCTGTCTCAAGTGTGATGATCCAGAGGCTTATAAACTCTTGTGGCTGTACTACTTCGACAGGGCTCCACATTAAGGCTTTGATACCATGTCGGGAGTGAAAGGTTTCAAGAGCAGCTTGTGCGAATAGCTTGATTTGAACTTGACGTAGAATATCGTCACTATCGCGTTTTCCTAGTTCCAAAAGTGAAGCAATTTCGATAGAATTTACTTTCACCGGGGCCCACAATCCGAACTGTTGCCAGTCAATGGGATCAAGCTTGATATGAAGTTGTTCGCATATCGTTGTGACCTGTGTGGCTTTCAGGTAGGCCTCTTGTTGCTCATTTGCACTATTTCGTCGTGTGTAGGTCATGAAACACCACTCCTGTCGAGGCAGTTGTTGAGCCTGCCATCTTCCTATTTACCCATTCCGCGATAAACATGCGTTGAATATATTTCACCGGGACTTCGAGACATAGGATTACTTTAAGGACTTTACAGACAGTATTTTCTTCTTCCGCTCTTATGATACTATTTGCAGGAACGCTCATATTTCTGAATGCTCGAGTTTCCTGGCAAAGACCAGAAGATCAGGGCAGATCATAAGAGGAGAAATGTTTGATCATATACTATCACTTACTATTGAGCCACTTTTTGTGGGATGTTGTCAACTAGAATGTAACATTTGGGTTCTTACAGAGACAGTTTCTTAAAGAGGTTTCACGCAGAATGTGTTTTAATAGTACAGACAAGGATTGCGTGATGAAACGCATGGCTAAAGCATAGAGAGGTGAAGGTATGAGTGAAGGATTTATTTCACGAGGATTTCATCGCCGTAATCGGCAGAACGATGATAGTGGAAGAATTCCGCCAGGACAGTATCTTGAACGTGGTTTTCCAGTTCTTACAGCCGGCCCAACCCAACATACCCCTTTAGAGAAATGGGATTTCTCCATTATCGGGGAGGTCGACCAACCCAAACGGTGGACGTGGGCCGAATTTCAGGCACTGCCTCACGAGACGGTAACTGTAGACATCCATTGCGTGACCAAGTGGTCGAAACTAGATACCCAATGGGAAGGTGTTTCTCTCGATACGTTGTTAGACCAGGTCGTCTTCGACGCCAACTACGTGATTGCCACCTCTGATGGAGGATACACAACCAATCTCCCTCTAGATGAAATCATGGGTGGGAAAGCCTGGATAGTTTATGCCTACCAGGGAGAGCCAATCGCGCCTGAACACGGCGGACCCGCACGATTGCTTGTCCCCCATCTGTACTTCTGGAAAAGCGCCAAGTGGGTACGCAGCCTTAGATTGTCCGATCATGATGAACCGGGCTTCTGGGAGTCTCTTGGCTACAACAATCATGGTGATCCATGGAAGGAAGAACGGTATTGGGGCGACTGAATTGGCAACTCGGGCAGGTGATCGACATCCAGATGGAAACAGCACAGACAAAGAGTTTAAAGCTCGCAGTTCCTGATTGGATCGGTCATCAAGCTGGCCAGCATATAGATGTAAGACTCACCGCTGATGATGGCTACCAGGCAGAGCGAAGTTACTCAATCGCCTCTCCCCCTGAGGAAACAGATCATATCTCGATTACAGTTGAACGATTAGAGGAAGGGGAAGTTTCACCTTATCTCGTAGATGAACTACGCGTCGGAGATAAGCTTGAACTCCGAGGCCCGATTGGTGGGTATTTTGTCTGGGAAGCGCGCATGGGAGGCCCACTTCTGCTCGTAGCGGGTGGTTCAGGTATTGTGCCATTAATGGCGATGATTCGCCATCGCCACAAGATAGGGAGTCTAGTTGCTACGCGCTTGATCTATTCATCACGTAACTTCGAGGATATTATCTACCGTGACGAGCTTGACCGCCTTGCCAGTGACGATCGAATGTTAGAAGTGGTGCATACCCTTACCCGCACTCAACCACCAGGATGGACAGGATATCATCGCCGGATAGATGCCGCGTTGCTGGGTGAGAGTGCATGGCCATCCGAACAGCGACCCCTGGCATTCATCTGCGGACCTACATCGTTCGTCGAGACGGCAGCGGCTGGATTGCTTGCACTCAGATATGAGCCAGCACGCATCAAAACCGAGCGTTTTGGTCCAACAGGAGGAACATAATGGAAAACAAACTAGACGGCAATGCTGCCGGAGGCATCCTACAGGAGATATTCCCCTTTGAAATGACGCTTGTTCAATCAACCTGTTCGGGCTGCGGAGTAACCCATGTGATAGGTGAACTTGCAGTCTATGTGCATGGCATGGGAACAGTCATACGCTGCCCGTCCTGCGATACTGCCCTCATCCGTGTAGTACAGGCGAAAGGCCGTTACTGGCTTGATATGCGCGGTGTGCGTGTCCTTCAGATACGTAAAGAGGAGTAAATGATAAGAGTGGGTTCAAAACACTTTGACGGCCCATGAACCCGCTCTTTCTCTGATTACTCGACCTCTAAGACGATGAGATCCGGATTGCTAACCAGTTCGGTCACCTCTCCTATACGCCAGAATGTAACGTCTTTTTGTTCTGAAAGATCCGACCAGAGTGACGGATCAATGGCTGCGAAAAGACCTCCCGAGGTTTGTGGATCATAGAGGATCGCTTGATCAATTTCGCCCAGATGATCACCAAAGTGAACGTGAGCCTGAACTGAACGCTTATTACGCCCTGTTCCGCCAGGAATACACCCAAGCCCGGCATAATGACGGACATTCGGCAGCAGTGGCAGCGCATTGTAATCAAAGCGCATGCTGGTTAAACTTTGGGCAGCCATCTCCCAGGCATGCCCAAGAATACCAAATCCAGTGATGTCAGTAGCCGCGTGAATTCCTGCTCCTGCCTGGACCAGAAGCTCGCTTGCTCTGCGATTAAGCCGTGTCATCGATTGGATCGCGGCCGCCATATCCTCTTCGCGCACCTTCCCTTGCTTTTGTGCCGTCGTCATGAGACCCGTTCCTAACGGCTTACTGAGAACGAGTACATCACCCGGTTGCGCGCCGCCTTTTGTCAGAATATGATCCGGGTGTACCATACCGGTCACTGCGAGTCCGTACTTCGGTTCGTCATCGGAGATGGAATGCCCTCCCGCGATCACGCCACCCGCCTGCTCAACAGCCTCCATTCCTCCACGCAGCACTTCGCTGAGAATAGCTGTATCCAGATTTTCGGGCCAGGCAACAAGATTAATTGCCATCAGTACCTGACCACCCATAGCATACACATCGCTCATTGCGTTGGTAGCAGCAATCGCACCAAATGTATACGGATCATCAACCACTGGAGGGAAAAAATCAGCAGTGCTGATAACCGCCTGTTGCGCATTGACACGATACACAGCCGCATCATCGATTGCGTCCAGACCAATCAGCAACTGTGGAGGAACATTGCTCTGTCGTAGCGGACTGACAACTTGAGCCAATATATCAGCGCCAATTTTTGCAGCACATCCGGCGCAACT
>Ga0209048_10006908_pt1 | contig 10557 bp, 7 predicted proteins | sample FrelakmetCRP12CR_FD_187146 | JGI IMG/M metagenome (GOLD analysis project Ga0209048, IMG submission 187146) | Freshwater lake sediment microbial communities from the University of Notre Dame, USA, for methane emissions studies - CRP12 CR (SPAdes)... | ecosystem: Environmental > Aquatic >... | reverse complement strand
CAGCTCTCCGGTCACGGTAGGGTCCTTCCAGTCGTCCTTGATCCCGAACTTCACCTCGGCAACGCCGGTTGCGAGTTCAATCTCCCGGTACAGCAGTTTCAGGAGCGAAAGATTAACCGTGCCTTTCATGACAATATCCATCTCCGCCATGGGTCGGATCCAGCCGGTAATGCCGAACCTGGTTTCGGAGCCGACGAAATTCAGCGCCCTGACAGATATTTTGCCGCCTTCCACGGCGAGCTTTGCGTCCGAATCGCTATCGAGCCGATAATCTCCGATGAGCAGGCTTAGCCGTTTGAAGATCGCCTCTCCCGAGAGCGCCGATCGATCAAGTCCGCGACCCTGCGACGTCACCACTCCTTCAGCGACCACTTTCACCTGATCAATGAGCCCCTTGTTTTCGAGAATTGAAAAAGGGGCGAAGGCCTCTGAACTGACCTTCAGATCAGCGTTCCAGGGGTATGGTTTGTGGAGCGTGCAGCGCAATGACAGGATCGCACGGTCTCCTCCCAGCTCTGTTTTGAAAAACAGCATCCCGTCACGGACCAGCGCCTCGGCACGCGTGCTGCCCACTGCCACCTGTTGGTACGACAGCGCATCAACATCGAGTGAGGCCTTGGCCAGAGGTTGGGAGAAACTGCCCGAGGCGTGTATGTCCAGTTTGCCCTCCCCGCTGAACGGCAACCCGTTCAACAGGTCGACCGCGGACAGGTCGATGCCCCTGCTTTCCAGGTCAGCGGCATAGGTCCTGTCATGAAATCCGATCCATCCGGTCGCCTTCACCATTCCCTGTTCCTTATAGAGCACAACCTGCGGGAAGGCTATCTTGCCGGTCGTGAGCGACGCCGTGATCGCGCCCCGGACAAAGGACTCGCCGTATGCACTGCCTGCATCAAGCTTGAGATAACCATTCCCAGAATAATTCTGCGCAGTCCCCTGGAAGGTCAACTCTCCGATAGCGGAAAGCTTGAGCGGCAGCTGTTCATAGAACAATGCCACAATATTCACGACATTTGACCGAATAACCTGGAGCCGCGCTGAATAGACCGGCTCTTTGCCGTTCAGGTCCACGGACCCTTGAAACATATAACGGGATACATGCTCGGCGATGTCAACGGAGGAGAGCACTATCTTTTTATCTTCATACTCGATCCTGCCGGCGACGGTGCTGAAGAGCACGCCCCGCACGGTCACGGGTCCCGCGGAAAGGTCACCGTTGAACCGGGGCGAGGCCAGAGCTCCGGAAAGACGTCCGGTCACATTCACTTCGCCGTCAAGCGACTGACCGGTCAGAATAGAAATTGTCTTTCCGTTGCCTGAGGATGTGGCGCTCAAAATGACATCGAAGCCCGTTTCCGGGTCCGCACGGCCTTCACCATGCATCACCAGGTCGCCGGCGGTAAGATCCAGGTGACGAATGTCCAGTCCTCCCCTGCTATAGGCAATGCCGGCGTCGATGGAGTCAATGACGATATGTTTGTCACCTTTCGTAAGTTTCCACTTCCTGCCAGTGACGGTAAAGTTACTATCCTGAAATGCAAATGATAATACGCCATCCTGAAGCAGGTATTCTCTGAAGGGAATGGCCAACACCTTGAGGCTTCCCTCGATAACGGGTTCAGACACTTTCCCCCGAACCAACACCTGTAATTCGAAGCGAGATGCCTTCTGTTTCTTGGCCGGCATCAGGAAGTCGAGATACCTGCCGATTACCTCCGGACCCGACCTTCCCATGATCCTGAGATCAAGGGGGGATTCCGGCAACAACCCTGCATCTCCGGATAAGGTGATCATGGCATCCGCCGTCGACAGTTCAACCACGTCCAAATGAATACGGCCTTGATCGTATTCCGCCCGTGCCTTGAACGTGCCCAAGATCTCGGGATACGCGGAGGTTGAAATCCGGATACGGGAGCTCTTGATGCTTGTGGTGAACTGCTCTTGGGATACATAAACCCTGGCAGTCATGGTGAGGTCGCTCATGGAGAACCGGGTGGACGTCATCTCATCCTTGAACTCGATCCGACCCTTGCTGAAAGATAGATTCCTCAGCAGCAGGCTGTAGCCGGACGCGCCTTCCGACCCTTTACTCGCGGCGTTCTTGCGTATCCGATCGATAAGCGGGGCAAGATTTATCGTGCCGTCTTTTGCACGCTCCGCGTAAATGCGCGGCTCAAGAACGGAGATCGACGGAAGCCTGATCTTTTTCAGGAACAGGGGGAGCGGGTTGATGTAGGCCTTTATCTTTCTTATGGCGACAGATTCCTTCCCGCCTGCGTCGAGGATCGAGATATCCCTCACTTCGAAGTAAGGCGGGATGAAGTGGGCTTTTATCAATCCGATCTTCGCATCCTCGCCCACCAGTTCTTTGAGCGGCCCGAGCACATAAGGCCGTATCATCAGGGAAAAGGCGTCGCTCTGCAGATAGCCCTCTGCTCCCGCAAGCAGGACGATCAGTACGATCAGGATGATGATGATCTTTATTTTCATGGTACCCGTGTTCAGTTGTTTTGGATTCTTTGGTCTTCTCTACAATATAACGAATAGCCCATCATTACCTTAAAGGATCACCTTCATCAGTGTTTCCCGGATCTTCTCAAGCCGTACTTCATCATCGATCTTTTTTCTAAACAGATTTGTCACATAAAAAGAATCCATGACCCGCGAGCCCTCGGTCACGATCTTCGCGGAGCCGATGTCCAGGTTCAGGTCGTAGAGGCTCTTCGCCACGTGATACAGAAATCCAACGCGGTCGCGGGCGGTGATGTCTATGATGGTGAATATGTCCGAGGTCTCGTTGTCGAACGTCACTGCAGGCGTTATCAACACGGGGGTCGACTGGGTCGAAGCATAGGGGCCTGGTTCAGGAAGTTTGAACCCGCTTATGAGCGCTGCCCGAAGCTCAGTGCTCACGCTTTGCCATGCATCCTCGTAATCGAAGAACTTCCCCTCGGGACCGGTGATCTGAAACGTGTCGATCATCACACCGTTCTTTGAGGTAAACACCTGCGCGCGGAGGATGTTCAGGTTCTTGGAGGCGATCGTGCCCGCGGTCCGGTAAAACATGCCGTAGGCATCGTAGGCGCAGACGGTGAGTTCGGTGTATCCCCTATTGGGATAATGTCGGTAACGGATAATGAGCTGTTCTTCGGGCAGCTTCTTCATCATGCTCATATGATCTATCACCCGGCGCGTCGAGGCGGTGAGAAGATATTGTTCAGGCATGGTTATGAGGAAGTCTTCGATCTCATTTGATGAGAACAGCCCCTCAGCTGCATTTCTTATCCTGTTGGACGCCTCGATCAGCCTGGCCCGTTCTTCCTCAACGGTCTGCGCACTCGCATCCAGGTAGTTAAGCGTCCTCAGGTAGAGGTCTTGGAGCAGCGCGGCTTTCCATTGCGTCCAGGCAGTGGGATTCACCGCCGAGATGTCGGCATACGTGAGCAGATACAGCATGGTGAGGTTCTCGCGGTCCCGAACGAGGCGGGAGAAATCAGCGATGACCTTTCGGTCACTGAGTTCACGCCTTTGCGACAGGAGCGCCATGACCAGATGGTTCTCGATGAGAAAAAGGATCCGCTCACGATCATCTCCGGTAACGGCGAGCCTGGAAAGGATCTGCTTTGCCAGTTCCACACCCCGGTGTTCATGTGCTTCACGAAATGCCTTGCCCAGGTCGTGAAGCAAAAGAGCTAAGAGCAGGACCCAGCGCTTGCTGAGGCCCCGGAAGGCATCGGAAAGCATCGTAAGCGAAGGGAAACTGCCCGACCACAAAGCCTGTAAATTTTTTACAGCAAGCAAAATATGCACATCGACCGTGTACAGGTGGTAGTAATCGTGTCTCGCAAGCGCCTGGATCGCCCGGAATTCCGGGATGTATCTGCTGAGAAAACGCAAGTCCTTCATCAGGGCAAGCGTCTCCGAGAGAGCATCGGGATTGTTCAGGATCGAAAGAAACGTGCGGGAAACCGCCGGCGATATTCTCGCTTGATCGTCGATCCGGCATGTCCTGATCAAGCTTCTGAGATGCTCGGAAAACGTCGCGTGGCGTGACTGGACGATCTCGAAAGCATTCATGGCAAGAGCCGGATCCAAAACCGAAAGGTCCGGAAGGGCAGGATACAGCGTCCTGCCGGTGAGCGCAAACGGTCCGAGTTTTAATGTACGTTCGAACCACGTACGCGACTGTTTTTTAAGAACCGCGTCAGAGATGATATTCGAGAACTCGCGGATGTTCCTGGCGTGGAGAAAGTAGGATTTCATAAAACGTTCCACCGCGAACAGGTCAGCGGTGTTCCGATACTTGAAATCCTTCGCGGATTGTTCCTGCAGGTCGAAGGTGAGATGGTCGTTTTTTCTTTTCGAAAGATAGTGGACCTCGTTCCTGACCCTCCAGAGAAAGTTCCTGGACCGCAGAAACACGGCGTACTGTCCCGCGGTGAAGACGGATTTCACGACCAGATCCCCCAGCGACGTAACCCGATAATGCACAAAAGCGATCCAGAACGCCGTATGAATGTCCCGCAGACCGCCTTCGCATTCTTTGATGTTGGGTTCCCGCAAATAGATCGAGCCGCCGTATTTCTGGCGCGTCGCAAGGCGGTCGGATATCTTTTCATTGATAAAGGCTGAAGGCTTCCAGAAAAAGACTTCGCTCCGCATGACGCTGATAAACGATTCATAGAACACAGGGTCTCCGGCGATCAGGCGCGATTCAAGGAGCGACGTGCGGACCTTGATGTCCTGTCGGGCAAGCGACACGCATTCGGGAATGGTCCTCACGCTGTATCCCAGGTCCATTCCGGCGTCCCAGAGTTTATACAGCAGGTCCAGGGAGCGCTGCCGGTCCTGTTCATGCCGGCAGAGAAACATGATATCAATGTCGGAATGGGGATTTAATTCGCTCCGTCCGTAGCCGCCGACGGCGATGAGCGCGGGCAGAGGACTGACCGCGTTCAATCGATCATGCAATGCGCGAAGCGTCCTGTCGATGAGATTGGTCCGCCGCAGGACCACATCGGCGCCGTTTGCGCCGGCGAAGTGCGCCTCGTATATGACGGCTTCTTCCGCCAGCAGCGTCGATTTGATGTCGTTGTCACGAATTGATGTCATGATTCGGTTCGGGCCGTTCACGGGGAACAGAGGGAAAGGTCTTTTAGGTTCGCAACGACTCAGGTATTGAGGTTGAAGACTGAAGTACGATCAGGTATTTTGGATCAAGGTTGACGCATGATAAAAACCTTTCACCATCCGATTCAGCCTGTCAACGTTCAGTCTATCCTCGTGCGAATGATCTTAATTCTTCTTAAAGACAACCGACTTGATCTCGTCCATCAGAAGCATGAAGCTTCCGAAACTTGCCTCTCCATAGCAGCGCGATTTCGCGTCAACTTCAAATCCGGTCTCGGTCCCGTCCGTAAGTCGTGCCGTGACCTTCACTTTCCGGTCACGCTTCTCCCCCACTGTCAGTTCCTTGATCCTCTCGAAGGGCATCGTCACCTGAGCCATGCCCAGGTTTCCCGCGAAGTGGATCCGCCCTTCCCAGCTGAACTTTTCCCCCTCGATCTTGTTTCCTGAAGCATCGGTAACGACGACTGCGTAGCTCTTTTCCACCCGGGGTGCCCGTTCGAACCCCCCGGTGCCTCCCATGGCCGTAAGAAGGGTGAAAGCAGTAAGCATCATAACCGCATAAAAAGCTCTTTGAAACATGATCTGTCTCCTTTCGACGTCAATAATTCACCGGTGAGGATATGATTAAGAGTACCATAGATATCGTTCTGCTTCAAGAAAAAAGCTTGCAATCAATGAGTTGTTTGTGTAAGGTAAAAAATGAGCGTGCCGAAGCGCACCCGGCTATTGCAATAACGATCTTGTCTGATATCGGAGTATTGTGATGAATACTGACTTCAACGACCTGGTGGAACTTATGGCGAAACTCCGTGGCCCGGGCGGCTGCCCCTGGGACCATAAGCAGACCGCCGTATCGCTTAAGCCGTTCCTGATAGAAGAATGCTATGAGGTCGTTGATGCCCTCGATGAGGGATCGCCCGATAAGGTGAAGGAAGAGCTCGGCGACCTGCTGTTCCAGATCATCTTTCACGCCCGCATCGCGGAGGAAAACGGCCAGTTCACCGTCCATGACGTGATCTCGACCAACATCGAGAAGATGACCCGACGGCACCCCCACGTGTTCGGAGATGAGCGGCTCACAACGGACAAAGAAGTGTTGGCGAACTGGGAGGAGATCAAGAAAAAGGAAAAAGGGTATGAAGAGCGGACATCGATTCTCGAAGGCGTGCCCCGCGACCTCCCCTCGCTCCTTCGCGCGCACCGGCTTCAGGAGCGCGCCGCGCGGGTAGGATTCGACTGGAACAGGATCGACGAGGCCCTGCCCAAGCTCGATGAGGAGATGGCCGAGTTCAAGGAGTCGCTGAAGACCAAGGACGCTGCCGGCATCGAAGAGGAGCTCGGAGACATATTCTTCATGCTCGTGAACATCTCCCGATTTCTCGACGTCAACCCTGAGGAGGCGCTCCGCAAGACCATCAGCAAGTTCATCCATCGCTTCCGCTTTATCGAAGAACACGCGGCGAATACGGGAAGGTCGTTGAATGATATGGCGCTGGACGAGATGGAAAAGCTATGGCAGGAGAGCAAGGGGAAAGAATGAAACCATCTTGCAGAAACCGTCGGCATAGAGCATGAACCGCGCCGTCTGCAGGAAGACGCGGGTGAGCGCCCGCTGAGAATGAGAATGCGATGTCGTTCACGTTCTTCTCGACGCAGCTGCAATGAGCTCGCGCGCGTTTATTTCCCGTCTTGAGCGGACCTACCTGAATGTGAAGCGGATCACTGCACTCGTATCCGTCTCCCCACCACCAGCACAACTCCAGCGATCAGGAACAACATCAATAACACAATCGGATACTTCATGCTATACACGATCGGCGTCAATGTCCACCGTACGAGCGCCCGCAGGCTGTCATGCCTGCCGATAAGGTCGGCGACCGGTGGAGAATAGCGATAATAGCCTGACACGAACACCCTGCCTGCTGCGTTCGTCAGGAGGTAGCGGTCCCGAAAATTCCTCAGCGCTTGAACGTGCGGATCGAGGGATGAGCCGTATGCCGCTGTGGCGATGAAGCACCGCGGATTTCCACTGCTATCGCCGCGCCCGTGCGGCATGTTCGCTATCACCTGTACTGAAAAATCGGATTCATCCCCTATCGCGTCCACAGCAGTGACCTGGTAAACATCCCTTGCCTGTACGGAGAAATCAGCATAGGATGTGGTAACTGTTGAAGCAAGGAGCGCACCGTTCTTATACACTTTATAACGAGCAATATCCGCCCCTGTATTCGCAATCCAGCTCACCACGTTCGAGTACATGACCGGCGTCGCAGGTGCCTGAGGTGAAAACCCGATAACAGCGGTTACCGCGGTCGTAGCCGGCGAAGGACCGGCTTCCGTTATGTTCTTGATGTTCACCCATTTACTGCGCCCTAGCCGTCCTCCGGCCTCACCATTAATGACTTTCGCTCCTGGAGCGTCACCAGGCCCGGTTTCGCCCCCTTCGGTTTTTTTACAAGACCTGCGCGGGTATACGTGACCGGCACTTTACCGGCATTTCTTGCCTTGCTATGGAATGCCGCCAGTGCAGCAGCTTTCACCAGCACATCGTGCGGGATGGTCCCTGCATTCGGATTCCTGACGAGCACATGAGAACCGGGCATTCCCTCGGCATGAAGCCAGAGATCGTCGGGGCGCGCTATCTTCATCGTAAGGTGGTCGTTGCCTGCCGCGCTCTTGCCCACCAATATCTCCCAGCCGTTGAACATGATTGTCCTTATCACCGGTGATGCGGAGCTCTGACGCGTTTTTTTATGCGGGACCGGCTTTTTTTCAAGCCGTCCTTGTGCAACAAGGTCGGACCGGATGGCCATGAGGGCGTCTCCATCCTGAGCCTGTTCAATATCATTCAGAAGCGCTTTGAGATATGATGCCTCATCGCTGGACTTGCGCAGACGCGACGCGATGATGTCCCGGCCCGCCCTTGCTTTTTTATATTTTTTAAAATAGAGTTCCGCGTTCCGTGACGGAGAACGCTTCGGATCGAGTATGACCGCCACGGTTCTGCCGTCATACCCCGTAAGGTCAGCCAGTTCCATCCCGGTCCTCAGCTCTTTCAGATGCGCAAGGACAAGGTCCCCCGCCTGCCGATATTCGTCAACCCGGTCGGCTGATCGCAAATCTCCAGACAAGGCGCCCATCAGACGAACGGCCTTTGAAAGGTCCTTTTTTACACATGAGGAGAGTTCTGTCCGGATGGATGCGATACGACGCTGCTCTAAGAGGCGTTCGTAATATTGTTCCGCCGCCCTGTTGGGAGAAGTACCGGCATCGAATCCGCCTGAAATATCGCCCTTCTGAAAACCGTTGTTGCGAGGTTTTTCAGGAGCGATATAGTGGAGTCCCGGCAGCAGCGGACGGGCCGCCTCTTCTGCAGGCGGGATCGGGTTGTAAACCGCGAGGATTTTCAATGAAGGGTCAACAAGGATAAGATTGGCCGAAGAACCGAAGAGCTCGAACAGGAGGAGATACTCTTCTCCCTGCCTGTTGAAGTGGATTTCCACGACGCGGTCCTGGTTCACCAAACCGATGCCGGTCACCCGTGCACCGGACACGTGGCTCCTGAGAAAGAGAATAAATCCGTGAGGCGGATCCTCGGCTGTCGGCTTCACGGTCACCAGATGCAGACGGGGCATGGCACGGTCAGGGGAAAGCAGAAGGATGAACTTTTTCCGATCACGATTAAGCAGAATATATAATCCACCCCCGCGCCCCTGATACACACGCTCGACGCGCGCGTTCATGAGGACCGTCTTAAGTTCTTCTACAACCAGAGAGAGGATATAGAAATTCATGCTTTAAGATTCCCTCTTTATCGGAATAGCTTATAACGCTTCTCTGAATTTGGAATTCATATTCTGCATTTTGCAGTTCTTTGGATTACCTTTGAGTCAAATTCTCTGCAACTTGAGGGGGAGGTCAATTTGTTGACGCCGGATTGACAGATTTATATCATAAAGGACCGAGTTCATACAAAGAATTCATTCGTCATCCTTTGTGCCATTGATTTTGATAGAGCGTTTCTGATCTGCGGTATGTCTTTATCAGGGTACGTTTAATATCTTGTGCACCTGGGGAATGACGCGTACATCCTCGATGATCCTGAGCGCTGTTTGTTGATAATCCATGAGCACGGATGATTCAGGCGCAAGCGACCCACTTGCAGGCTGGATAACCATCATTGTGGATCGATCAAACTTCTTTATGATCTTGCAAGCAGAAAGGATATCATCCACTTTCGTTTCTCTGGTGACAACTACTTTAATATAAACCGTTTTCCCGTGTGTCAACTGCAAAAACTTTGTGTGATCGTCCCAAAATGGCCGCAATCCTGTGGAAGAAGGAAGTTTAAAATCTATACTGACGACGTCTACCAAGTCGCGAATCATCTTCATGTCATCATGATGAATGCCATTTGTTTCAAGATACACCGTGAAGTCGTTTCGTACTGTCGGTAGCCATTCCATCAGAAAAGACGCTTGCAGCAATGGCTCTCCTCCTGTCAGGCTGATCACCGGGCGTGATGGCCCGGGAATAATCAGGCTTGTGCAAAACATCGTAAGCGCTTGGGAAGAGACAGGATTTGGCACCGGCTCGCGTTTTTTTGAACCGGCTGAAATTTGAATGCTACAGAATTGCGGGTACTTTTGTCCGTCTTGGATTTGAACAGCATCCAGTGTATCACAGTATCGGCACCTGATATTGCAACCTGCAAAGCGGACAAAGCTCTGTCGCTGTCCGACCCAGGGGCCTTCACCTTGAATAGAACTAAATACCTCATGAAGTTGGGCATGTTTCATGCATATAATAATACAGAACATCTCATTGAATTGCAAGAATAACATGCGGAGAATGTATTTTGGGCAGTTAGACAAGTTTCCAGAACAGCTGGAAAACATTAATCAAGTAATATTAGTTTATACAAGTAATTTTATTTTATTTCTTGACAAAATTCAGCAAATAATGTAAATTTAAGTATACTTAGGAGGGAAAATGAGACATAGAAATACCCTTATTTTATTAATACTTAGTATTGTTTTCCTTTTCCCAATCCAAGCCGTGCATTCAGAGGGTCATTCTCCTGTTTCAGAGGAGGTAATACCCTCTCAGTTGAAGCCTCCGTCAGAAGATGTGGCCCAGCTTGATGAAGTCACAGACGATTCAGCCTATGTAAAACCCTATAATATTCCGATGGTCCTGAACGACAGCGTCGAAAACCACCTGGAGTATTTCAAAACACGCGGTCGCGTTGTGTTCCAGATCTGGCTTGACCGGTCTGCACGGTATATTCCCGTGATGAAGCAGATCTTTAAAGAAAAGAACCTTCCTGAGGACCTGGTCTATGTGTCCATGATCGAGAGCGGGTTCAACCCCTATGCCGTGTCATGGTGCCGGGCCGTGGGCGCCTGGCAATTCATGCCCGCCACA
>Ga0209048_10006907_pt1 | contig 10558 bp, 7 predicted proteins | sample FrelakmetCRP12CR_FD_187146 | JGI IMG/M metagenome (GOLD analysis project Ga0209048, IMG submission 187146) | Freshwater lake sediment microbial communities from the University of Notre Dame, USA, for methane emissions studies - CRP12 CR (SPAdes)... | ecosystem: Environmental > Aquatic >... | reverse complement strand
CTCCGGTTCGAACAATAGACCACGGTTACGACCCACAGAATCTAGGGTCTGCTTGATCTCTTCATGTGACTTGACCCTGACCCATTCTCCAGGCTGAAACCCCAGATCTCTTTTAGACGACTTCGACTTCGGACCAGTTAGACGACCAAGCTCCTTAAAACCCAGAAATTTACGGAGAAGATTCAGAACGGCGAGCGCGATGATCAGGTGAAACCGCGTGACCGTGAGTTCTCCGTCGCGCACTTGCGCGAAGAAAGGTAGGAGATTCCAAGCCGGTAAGTCCGCAGTAGCTGTCGCCAGCACGGTCGATTGACACAAATATCGGCTCTTCTCTCGAGTCGGCAGGTTTACTAGCGCGCCTGTAGCTGCCCGTTCTGATTGTTTGTCTGCTATCAATTGTGAATTAACAACTTCGGCGGGTTTCAACCACGCCTCTTTCCAAAATATGAGGCAACGACGTTGGCATCCATCATGCGCGGAGCCGTCGCACCGAACATCTTCTAGGAAGACTGCGGCGTCCATGCGCCGCAGACCGTGGCCTTCCACACACGTGATATCGGCGCGACGAAAGACGCGAAAGCTTCGTCCGCAATGAATAGCCATTTCTGGCATGAATGGGACGCCATCCAATCTGCCGTCGACATCGAGGGTCGCAGCTATCTCGCGAGCACTTCTAACCTCGACGAGTTGTCCTCGGGTAAGTCGTGCCCCTTCGCCTTTTTGTTCGGCGGTTGGCTGCGGGAGCGTGGGCATTAGAGGTGGGCAGCAGCTTTCCCTAAGCCGCGGGATGCTAAACTGGTCTTCGAGTTTCGCCGCGGCGTCCGCCATCAATTTGGCGCGTTCGTCCGTGACCTTCTCGGATTGAGAGTTCGTTGAAATAGCGCCCACCCTACTGACTCCAGAAATTTTAAGTCGACCAATATGTGCTTACGCAACTTACAAAAGTCGGAATATTTAAAATTAAAAATCAATGAGGACGGTTTTTAATAATCGATATATTTGATAACTTTATATTAATTGCACTATTCATGAAGGCCGCCCGCTTCTATGGCGACCGTCGTGATGCCAGCACCTGGTAGATATCCGGACTACTCGAGATTGGGAACGCTGCCGCGCGGATCGGACCACGGATCACGGCGGCCACATAATACAGCGCCCCACCGGTATAGACCGCAGCATAGGCGGCGAGGAAACCGACAATGTCGAATTTTGCTAAAATGGACACGGTCATCGCCATCACCATCGCTGCGGCGACGCCCATACTGATATGCGATATCTCGCGGAAGAAGCCCGTGTGCTGCATGAGCGACTGCATGACCATCCACACGAGATTTGCCAGCAGCAAGACGACGAGGATTGGCGTGATCGCGGGGGGCACGGTCGCCGCGGAGCGCAGCAGGAAAGCGAAAAACGGCTGCGCCGCGATGACAAGCAATGAACATGCGAAAGCTGCCGGCAGGCAACAGAGACCGGCCGCGATTAGGGTGGTCCGCACCAGTTTTCGCGCGTCGTGTGCGGCAAGGGCTCGCGTCTGGCCGGGGACGGCAAGGTCGCACGCAGCCGCATAGATGACGCTTGCGCCGCGAAAGATCCGAAACGTGGCCTCAAGAATAATCACTGGTGCGCCAAGGCCAAACGCCACCGGCACGACGTAATAGACGAAAGTGTAGGTGAAGAGATCGCCCAAAGCGGAGGTGCCGCTGGAAAGGATCGACTGTTTGTTCGATTGAAAAAACTGCACAAGCTCACGGGGAAATCCGCGCACGCGCGGCGTCAAGGCGCCGCGCCGGAGGAGTTTGGCCACCGCCGATGCCAGCAGGATTGCCCACAACGCGTTCGAGCCGGCGAGGAATGCGGTAAGGGGTAGCCCGCCTAGCATGGCGAGTATAGTGGCCATATTGCCGAAACGGCGAACCAGTTCGAGCTTCTCGTAGAAAACGTATTCGTCGATTGAAATGCTGATGCTGCGCAAACTGAACCACGCGAGATTGAGCGCGACGTACAGAAAGAATAGCGCGAAGTCGGTGGCATCGAGGATCGAAGAGGAAGGCCGCGTAAGCATCACCGTAAAACACGCAAGCGATCCGGCAATAGCGAGGAGCACGTAGAAAAGGATGACCGCTGTTGCCTGTCGGGCGACCCGCTCGTCCGTCCTGCCTGCAAGATGGGCGGTACGCAACTGCACAAACAAAATCTTGGCAAGGCCGAGATCGCACAGCCACAACGAATAACCGACTGCTCCGACGAGGATGAAGATCGAGAATCGATCTGGGCTTAGCACGCGCGCGAATACCAGGGTCTGGACGAGTCCCATGGCGAACGCGCCGGCAGCCGTCGACGAGCGAAGCAGCAGGAAGGGGATCGAAATGAGGCGGGGAGGCGGGTCCTTAATCGGCGCTGCGTCGGCCGACAGCGATACGATATTGGCTTGCATGAACCTAACGCTCTGGTTCTGGGGCCGGAAAGCGTGAAATTGGCAACGTGGCCGGTAACGCGATCTTAATGGGCCGGGGCTAACCAAATAGTGAACAAATCCACATAATTTGGCGATTCGACACAAACTATGTCGTACATCTCGACAACATCCAGCCAAGCGGCCGGATCGGCCGGCGGTATGAGCATCGACGGGGCGCCCGAACACGCCACGCTGCCGCGGCCTGCGGCCCGTCTCCCGCTGCCGGATATCTCGGACCGATCGCGGTCAAACGGCTTCGAAAATCGAGAGATGGTGTCCGGGTCGGTCGCCATTCTGCTCTGCACGATGAATGGGGCCCGATTTCTTCCTCTCCAGCTTGCTTCATTCGAAGCTTTGGACTTCGCAGATTGGCGTTTATTTGTCTCCGATGACGGTTCTGAGGACGACACTCTTGCCCTGCTTTTAGATTTCCAGAAAAAGCATGGCTCTGGGAAAGTGGAAATCCGCCGAGGTCCGCGGAAAGGGGTTGTTGCAAATTTTCTGTCTTTGATCTGCGACCCGGCGCTGAAGAGCGATTACTACGCTCTCTCGGATCAAGATGACGTTTGGGAGGCTTCTAAGCTATCACGCGCGCGATCATTCTTGATGAATGTTCCTGATGTGCCCGACGTCTACTGCTCGCGCGCCCGCATGATTGACGAAGGAGGCGTTGAGATCGGGCAAACGCCGCTTTTCCAGAGACCTCCAAATTTTCGCAACGCTCTGGTCCAGAACCTCGCAATCGGGAATACAATTGTCTTTAACGAAAAGACACGGTGCATTCTGATGCGAGCCGGCCCCGATGTGGATGCGGCGGTCCATGACTGGTGGATTTATCTGGCGATAACCGCCGTCGGAGGCCGAGTCTTTTTCGACCCTTTCCCTACTGTTTCTTATCGCATCCATGCGCGCAATCTGATTGGATCAAAAGATAGCCGCATGCGGCGGGCCCAAATGCTCTTGAATCGGTTCAAGGGCTGGAATGATTTGAACATTCGGGCTCTGGAGCGACTCGAAGGCGAGATGCCTGACGAAAACAAGAAGGCCTTCGAGCTATTTCGTAAATGCAGAAAGCTGAGCCTCTTACCGCGGTTGTACGGGCTCTTGCGCTCCGGCGTCTATCGTGAGCCGATGCTGGATAACATCGGCTTAGTATTGGCAGCGCTCACCGGAAAACTCTGAATTTCTAATTCTTCTTTTGCTAATTCAGAGAATTGTGTTGTTTAAGTTTGTCTGGTCGGGGCGGCGGGATTTGAACCCACGACCCCCAGTCCCCCAGACTGGTGCGCTAACCGGGCTGCGCCACGCCCCGACCGGAACGGCGCGGACTATACGGATACGCCTAACGCGGTGCAACCGTGCATGATCCAGAATCAGGTCTTTGGCATTGATGCGATGCGGAAGGGCCCGCTCACCACATAGCCGAAGTAAAGCGCGTCGCCCGCGATATAGACCACCGTATAACCGCCGAGGAACCCGGTGATATCGAGCCCGGCTGCGAGCACAATCGCCGTCATCGCCGCCATCGCCACCACCAGGAATGTCGCGACCCGCGCAATGTTTCGGAAAAATCCGGTGTGCAGCAGTAGGTAGCTCGCGACATTCTGCGCCATGTTGGCAAGCAGCAGCACCACCAGAATCAGGACTACCGCGCGCGGAACCGTGGCGGCGTGCCCGAGCAGCAGCGCGAACACCCGATCGCCGGTGAACAGCAGCACGGCGCATAATATAACGGTCGGAATGGCGCAAAGAACGGTGGCGGCGAGCGTCGCCTTTTTCAGCGTCGGCGCATCGTGGTCGGCGAAGGCGCGCGTCTGCTTGGGAATGAGCGGGTCGAGGCCGGCCGCATAGATCAGCGTGGCGCCGCGGAAGACCTTGAACACTGTGTCGAGGATGATGGTCGGCGCGCCCAGGCCGAAAGCGAGCGGCACAACCAGATAGGGGAAGTTACAGACCGCCACTTCGCCGATGGCGTAATTGCCGCTGCGCAGGAGGTGCGCCCGGTTGCCGCGCCAGAACACGGTCAATGTGCTCCAGAAGCCGGCAACACACCGCGTCAGGGCGCTCTTACGTACGAGATGGACGATACAGGCGGCGAGCACGGCGGCCCACAAAAGATTGGCGAGCAGCAGGAATGCCGAAAGCGGCAGGCCGATCAGCAGCGCGATCATGACGGCGATATGTCCGATGCGGCGGATCGCCTCCAGCATTTCGAACCGGATAAACTCGTCCACCGCATTGCTGACATTGCGCAGCGGAAACCAGATTAAATTGAGGGACGAAAAACTGAAAAAAAGCGCGTACTCCGCCGCCTGCCAAAGTGTCACCGTTGGCCGAACGGCTATGACCGCGAAGCAGATGGCGGTGCCGACGAGAACGATCAGGCCGTAGAGTAGGACGACGGCGCTCGACTGCGCCGTCACGGCGCCGTCCGAAGCTTGCGTTAGATGGCGGGCGCGCTGGCGAATGAACAGGATCTTGGCGGCTCCGAGATCGAACAGCCACAGTGATGCGCCGAAGGCGCCGATCAAAATGAAAATCGAAAAGTCCTGGGGCGTGAGCACGCGCGCGAACACAAAGGTTTGTATCAGATTGGCGGCCACAGCAACGCCGGCGGTGGAGGCGCGCAGCAGCAGGTAGCGCAGCGACAATATGCTGGCGAGCAAACGAAGTGGCTGCCGCAAGGTGGATTTGGAATCGATGGCAGGGGCGTGCGCGGTCATGGGCTGAGAAACTAGCGGCAGAGGCGCTTTATTCGCTTAATGATCATAGTGAACAAATCCTCTTCCCGGTCGCGCAGAGGCGCGGGCATCTTGAACGATCTGATTAAGGGAAAATTGAATTCCTTGATCGCAAGAATGCGCCGCCGAAATTTAGCGGAAGGTCACCGCCCGCCCTATAAGGCGGCAACGAACGAATTAAAATTCGTTGCGTAATCCAATCTTAAACCTCAACTCCTAGAAAGATAGTGAATGGCTCCGGATTTACGAGCAGGTTAGTGAGCTTTCCATGACTTACACCTCCGCAATACCGACGCCGACCGCCGCAATCAAGCGCCTGAGCTTCGATCGCGCGATCCGCAAATTATTTCCGTCGACTTCGCGGTTGACCTTCAACCCGCTGTTTAAGGCGGCGGTCAACGCCGTCGACATCGTGCCGCGACTGATCTACCCGGAATTCCGCGATTTGCCGCCCAATCACCTGCGCATTCGCATCGGCGTTGGCAACCGCATCCTAAACAATCAGGTTCATTTCCTGGTGCATGCGCGCGACTTTTGGATGTTCGTATTCACGGAAGGGCTGGCCCATGCCAACTCGACCATAGTCGATATCGGGTCGGGCTGCGGGCGCTGGGCGCATTGGCTGCGCGACTATAATTTCCGCGGCCGCACCTTCACTGGCAGCTATATCGGCATCGACATCGATGGCGAGGCGATCGCCTGGTGCGAGAAGCACTATGATGCCGAGCGTTTTCGCTTCCATCACTCCAGCGACGCCAGCGTCTCTTACAATCAGAATGGCGAGAAGAACGCGCATTACCGCGTGCCCGAGCCCGACGGCAGTGTCGACTTGGTGTTCTCCAATTCGCTGTTGACCCATGTGCTTGAGGCCGAGCTCGAAAACTACATCCACGAGAGCTACCGGCTGCTTAGGTCCGGCGGCGCGATGGTGCATTCGCATTTCAATCTCGACTATCCGCCAGCCACCTACGGCACCCGTCACACCTTCCAGCATGCCATGGGCAATGCGCGCGTGGAATCGCTCGAGCAGCCGGAAGCGGCGGTCGCCTATCGCACCGATTTCCTGTTCCGGTTGGCGCGCGAGGTTGGCTTCAAGACTTGCGAGATCGTGCATATGCCGGGCGGCGCCCAGCATCAGCCGATGCTGCTCTGCAAGAAATAATAAACACCTGCGATTGCTAGCGCACCGCGACGGCCCACCTTAAGGGCGGGGCGGCCTGAACGTTGCGCCCCTGACGCAACGTCGCGGCATACAGCCCCCAAATCATCCCCAGTAGCAAAAAGAAGTGCCGCCAGTGGTCGGTATCGATCACCGCGCCTTCCGCTACCTCGCCGGCAAAGGCGGCGAAGGCGGTGACAACATAGGGCTGCCAGGGCGTGCGCACCAAGGCGGTGCGCAAGCCGACCAGCAGCGTCGACAATATCAGCAGTAGATAGGTCACGCCGCCGACCCACCCATAGACCATGAAGGCCTGCAGATAGACGTTGTGCTGCTGCAAACCGTATGCGCGGGCAAACTCGAACGGGCCCATGCCGTTGGGGAAATTCAGCACCGAGGAGACCGCCAGTTCCTGTAAGAGGAAGCGGCCACCCTGGCCGACATCGTAGGACTGGATCAGTTGCGCGCGTTCCTGGAACATCGTTCCTATGGCAGGGAAGGACAGAAGGACCACCAAGATCGCCGTCAGCGCGGCGACGCCGCCTGCTGCCAAGTAAATTATGCGCAGGCGGTTGCGCATGGTGGGTGCGGTGAGGAAGGCGAGCACCGCCAATACCATTGCGGACAGCGAAAAATGAAACCAGGCGCCGCGCGAAAAGCTCAGCAGCAAACCGAAAAGGAGAATGCCGATCACGACCATGTCGTTGATGCGGATATGTCGGGTAAGCATCCGCTCCAGTACGAACAGCGTCGGCCAGATCAGAAACGGTCCGAACACGTTCGGGTCCTTGAAGGCGCCCTGCGCGCGCTCGTATCGCGCAAAAATGTCGGCGCCAGGAAAAAGGTGGAGATATCCACTGATGCCGGCGATAGCGACGATGACCGCGGTCGTCGTATAGGCGACCCGCATGGTCGCAAGTCGCGGCATGGTATTCTGCGCGAACAAACAGGCGAAAATAACAGCCGCGATCGCAAGATAGAACGAAGTGGCGGTGTACTGAATCGCAGTCTGTTCGGTAGGCACATTAAACAGCGACATCAGCCCTGCCACGTTCCATATCAGCAGCAGCAAGATCAGCAGCGCAGTCTTGCGCTCGAAACGAACGCTGGCCACCACACAGGAAACCGCCAGCACGCCCATCAGCACGTCATGCGGCGACGGCTCGATGAACGTGACCGAGCTTGCCAGCATGGTCACGTACAACACCACAAGCAGGATGCGTTCGGTGAACGGTACTGCCGTTGCAACCGGCGCCGGCGGTGCGTGCGGGCCCTGGGCGACGGCCACCGCCATATCGCGGGCGGTGATCAATAGACGTTCTCGGTCTTGAGCAGCGCGAATGGGGTGCGCGCTACAATGTAGAGATCAAACAGCACGGACCAGTTCTCGATGTAATACAGGTCATGCTCGACGCGGCGCTGGATCTTTTCGTGGGTGTCGGTTTCGCCGCGCCAGCCGTTGATCTGCGCCCAGCCGGTGATTCCGGGTTTCACGCGATGGCGGGCGAAATAGCCGTCGACCGCCTCGGCATATAGGCGCGCCTCGGCCTTGGCGTTCACCGCATGCGGGCGCGGGCCAACCAGCGACAGATTGCCATTGAACACCACGTTGAAAAGCTGCGGCAGTTCGTCGAGGCTGGCCTTGCGGATGATCCGGCCGACGCGGGTTACGCGCGGATCATCCTTGGTGACGAGTTTGGCGGCGGTAGCATCGGTCGCATCGACATACATCGAGCGGAACTTGTAGACCTCGATCAGGTCGTTGTTGAACCCATAGCGCTTCTGCTTGAAGAAGACCGGCCCGCCGCTATCGAGCTTGATGGCAATGGCGATAACGGCAAGCAGCGGCAGCGCGAGCATCAGAATGAGGCCACCGATGATTTTGTCGAACAGCCATTTCATCACCACGTCCCAATCGGCGATCGGCTGATCGAACACGTCGATCACCGGAACTTTGCCGATGTAGGAATAGGTGCGGGGACGGAACTGCAGCTTGCTGGCGTGAGCGGCGAGCCGGATGTCGAGCGGCAGCACCCACAATTTCTTCAGCATCTGAAGGATGCGTTCTTCTGCCGAAATCGACAGCGAAAAGATTACGAGATCGATGCGCGTGCGTCGGCCGAACTCGACCAGATCGTCGACGGTGCCGAGCTTGCGCTCGCCGGCGCAGTCGGTACCGCTGCGATCATCGCCCCGATCGTCGAACAGGCCGATAATCTCGACGCCGGAATCCTTTTGCTGGCGCAATTCCCCGATCACGTGCGCGCCGCGATCGCCGCCACCGACGATGACCGTACGCCGAGTGAGGCGGCCTTCGCGTGTCCATCTGCGCACTAGGTAGAACAGCATTTTGCGGAAGATGACGAGCGCCGTAAGGCCGCCGACGAAAAAGGTGCCGAGCCAGACGCGCGAGAACATCTCGCCTGCCTTGGCGAAGAAAGATGCGCCAATCACGATCAGGAAGACCACCGACCAGGCCGAGGCGAGCCGCATATATTGCTTCTCATTGCCGCGGAAAGCTTGCACCTGATAGATGTCGGCGGTCTGGAAGGCGAAGGTCGACAAAATCGCGACCGCGAGAGTCGCGGCGAGGTAGCGCCAGATCAGGCCGTCGAACGGCGACAAGTAAGCGGCATACAGCGCCAGGCCAACTGTGACGATGAGCGCGAATTCGGCCATGCGCACGAAACCGGCAAGCACGATCGGTGAAACCGGCGTCGGTGCGTCGGCAACCGCGAGGGCTTCGGCCGATAGCGTATGCGGTTTTGGTGCACCGCGCCGTCCGGCGCGCAAGTGGTCGAGGTCCGCGGCAGCGCTGGACGCGCTTACTGATGGACTAATGTCGGTGTCGGTCATAGCTGACGCCATAAACTCCATCCGCCGCGGCGGCGGGTTTTCCCTTAATTTCCAGTAATTTTTAGGGAAAGAGTCTCAAAAAAGGCTTATCGGGGCGCTCAAAAAAGTCTTAACGCCGGCCGTCTTGACGCAATTTTTCGAGCGCCGCCTGGTAGGCAGTCAGCACGCCATCGACCATGCTCTCGACCGAAAATGACGCCGCCACCCGCTCGCGCAAGCTTCGGGCGATATTGGAGGTTGCGTCGGGCTGGTCGATAGCCCGTGCGATCGCCTGGGCCAGCGCGTCGGCGTCCTCGGGTGGTACCAGGCCGTCGGAGAGCGGGCCGTAGATTTCCGGGATGCCGCCCACTTTTGTGGTGATCATCGGCATGCCGGAGGCAGCGGCCTCCAGAACGACATAGGGCAGCGATTCCGCGCGCGACGGCACCACCATAATGCGGCCGAGCGTTTGCGCCTGGCGCGCCGGCATGGCCTGCATGAAACGGACAGAAGTCGCAAGCCCTGAGCGTTCGATGTGTGCGTGCAGCGCGTCGCGCTCGGGACCGTCGCCGACCAACGTCGCGGTCACGGTCCGGCCGTTGCGATGCAGGAGCGTGATGGCATCGATCAGTACGTCGATGCCTTTCACCGGCCGCAGCTCACCCATGAATACCAGATCGGTGGCGTCGGCTCGTGTAACGATCGGATCGAATTCCTTGCGTGACACCCCATTATGCACAACGCGAACAAACCCGCGCGGCGTGCCGATCTTGCGGCGGAAGACCTCCGCGCTGTAGGCACTCTCAAACAGGAACAGATCGCCGCGCAGCATCAGCAGCTTCTCGGTCGTCAGATAGAGTTTTCCGGCCAAGGTGTTGTGCGCGAACAGCAGGCTGCCGCCGTGCGGCGTATAGGTGCGCACGGCGCGGGGGGTGCTGAAGGCCATGCGGGCATAGGCGCCACCCTTGGCGCCGTGGCCATGAACCACGTCAGCGCACGTATGCGCGGCGCGGCGCATGACGTGCGCGAGCGCGAAGGCATCGCCGGGGCCGACGTGGCGGCGCATCGGGATGCGGGTGAGGCCGAGCGCGAGCGAGGGCTCGAGCTTTTGCAGGACATCGTCGGCGCGCGGTCCGCCGGTGCTGCTGTCGGCGATCAATCCGACCCGATGCCCACGCGCGATCTGCTCGTTTGTCAGGTCTAATACATGACGGAATAGGCCGCCAACTGGCGCGCGAAAAACGTGTAGGATGCTCAATGGTGTCATCGGCTAGAACCACCGTTCCTTCACCATCACGGTATCGCCGGGGCGAAGCTGGAAGGCGAGCGGCACGTCGCCGTGGATCTGCTGGCCGGGCGCGTTGCGGG
>Ga0209048_10006906_pt1 | contig 10558 bp, 8 predicted proteins | sample FrelakmetCRP12CR_FD_187146 | JGI IMG/M metagenome (GOLD analysis project Ga0209048, IMG submission 187146) | Freshwater lake sediment microbial communities from the University of Notre Dame, USA, for methane emissions studies - CRP12 CR (SPAdes)... | ecosystem: Environmental > Aquatic >... | reverse complement strand
GACCTTGCGCGATCCCATCGGCCGCTTCCATCAGACATTTCGCGTGATGTTCACCGTGTCCTTCGGCTCGGTCGAGCAGGCGGCTGAGGTAGCAAGACAATTGCATCGGCGGCATCAGGGGATCGGCGGCGCCCTGCCCGAAAGCATTGGCTGCCATGCGCGGGGTTCGCGCTACGAAGCTAACGATGCCGCGGCGCTGCAGTGGGTGTGGGCAACCTTGATCGACAGCACCGTCTTGGCGTACGAACTCGTGCTGCCGGCGCTGACGGCCGAGGAGCGCGAGCGGTACTACGGCGAAAGCCGGATTAACGCGGGCTGCTTTGGATTGGCGCCCGACAATCTCCCGCCGACCTGGCAAGAGTTCGAGCAGTACATGGCATCTATGCTGCGATCGGATGTGCTGGGGGTGAGCCTGGGTGGCCGGCATCTGGCGCAGAAAGTTCTGACGGGCGCCGGCTCATGGCTGCGCATTCCATCCTGGTACCGCGCCCTGACGGGGCATTTGCTTCCTCCGCGATTTCGTGAGGAATTCCAACTCGCCTACGGTGAACGGGAAAAGCGGTCGGCCGAACGCGCCCTGCGATGGCTGCGCCGAATCTACGTTGGGTTGCCTGACAAGCTCCGCTATGTCGGCCCTTATCTCGAGGCCCAAGAGAAGCTGGCGGGGCGGTGCTATCCGAGCCCGTCGGTGCGGCTCATGAATCGGTTGTGGGTGGGGCAACCGAGCCTGCTTACTTAACACAACAGGCACCCATTTCGGTGTAGGATGAACCGCAACCGATGTGCCGGTCGTGGGGACCGGGTCGTCCAGAGCCGTGCCATGAATGTTCTGCTGCTGTCCATGCCTGACTCGTTCGAGCACATGCCCACCGTGGCGGTGCGCATGCCGAACGGAGCGCTGACCTCGCTGGCGGGAAACATCGATCCGCATCATCGGGTGGCCGCCGCCGACCTCATCCTGGTACAAAACAATGTGCGCGGGACGGTCGAGCGGCTGGTGCGCGAAATCCAGCCCGACATGGTCGGCCTGTCGGTGATGACCTTCCAGCGCAAGACCGCACTGCGCATCATCCAGCTCTTGCATTCGCTGAAGCCGGGGGTGCGCGTGGTGGTCGGCGGCTACGATCCCAGCCTGGCGCCGGAAGCCTACATGGACGAGGGCAACGGCATTGACTTCATTGTGCGCGGTGAAGGCGAGCTGACCTTCCGCGAACTGCTGCGGGCGATGGAAGGCAACGGCGGGTTCGGCAACATCCAGGGACTGACCTATCGTGCGGAGGACGGCTGGCAGGTAAATCCGCCGCGTCCGGTGCACAGCCTTGACGGCGACGAGATACGCTTGCCCCGGCGCGATGCGCGCGTGCTCTCCGGCTACACCATGATGGGACGGCCGGTTGACGTGGTCGAGACCTCGCGCGGCTGCACCTTCGATTGCGGCTTCTGCTCCATCATCGAGATGCGCGGGCGCAACTTCCACACGTACTCGTTCGACCGCGTTCTTGCCGACATTCGCGACGCCCGCGATCACGGCGCGCGCGCCCTGTTCATCGTGGACGACAACATCACGCTGAACATCCGCCGCTTCGAGGCGCTATGCCAGGCCATCATTGACGCCGGCCTCAACAACATCGATTACACGGTGCAGGGCATGACCTCGCCGATTGCGATGCACGGCGAGACGCTGGCGCCGCTGATGCGCAAGGCCGGATTCCGCTATGTTTTCCTTGGCATCGAGAACATCCTGGAAGACGACCTGCAGTTCCTGAAAGCGTCAGCCAAGAACGAGTTCCGCGAGGACGGCCGGCGCACCGGGAATGCGACGCTGCGCGCCATCGACATCCTGCATAAGAACAAGATGTTCGTGGTGGGCGGGCTGATCGTCGGCAACCCTGACGACACGCACGAATCCATCCAGGCCAACCTGGAGTTTGCCAGCGAGTACGTGGATTGGCCGTACATCCAGCATCCCACGCCGTATCCCGGCACGCCGATGACGAAGGAATTCAAGGCGAAGAACCTGATCCGCATTGAAAACATGGAGGAGTACGACGGCACTACTGCGGTGGTCGCGACCCAGCACCTGGCGCCGGAGGAGATCGAGTACCAGCGCTGGCTGGCCGAGCGCTGGATGAAGACCCGGCACATCCCGGCGGTCATCGCCCGCGAGCCGCTGTTCGTGCTGCGCAACTGGTGGAAGATGCTGTCGCACACCTTCCGCGGCACCTCGCTGAAGTCGCTGGTCGGGCTGGAGAGCAGCCGCAAGGTCTTCGAGCGCTATCGCGCCATGCGCAGCGCGGAACGGGCGTATCTGTAGGTTTTCCAGGTCCCGATTGACGTTCGGATTTGCGGCGGGTAAAGTTAGACACACATTCGGTGACTGTTGATTCGGGCTAACTCCTGAGTCAGCATTTCAGGAAGCGGGGGATCCTGCAATGGCGACACGAGAAATGAAGCCGGTTGGGTTACAGATACCGCCAGGCAAGAGCTTAATCAGCTATGAAGAGGCGCTGGAAGTTCTTTCACGGGAGGAGAGGTTCATGGCCACGGTTTACGCGATGAACACACTTCTTATCGAAAAGCAGATTTACACGACGGAAGAATTGGATTTTCACATCCGGCAGTGGGCCCAGAAGCAACTCAGAAGACCCAAACACGAACGGATCGGGAATCAATCATCCTGAGCAGGTCGCTTCAAGTCCTTCCAGTGCGGCATGTGACATTCAGGGCGTGCGCATTTCTCATGCTCACCTGTATCGCAGAGAATACAGTTGCATTCGCACCAATACTCGTACTCGGCATGTTCCTTCCTTTTCTCGGGCATCGAATCTCCTGAACTGACAGTCACACTCTTAGGTTACTCACGATGGTATACAGGAAGCCACCGTTCGCAATGCGAAATCGGGCTGTACAGACAAAATTCCTGAGCAATAATTGTGCGTTTGTGTGGATTCTTGAAAAATGAGCACGGTGCTGGCTTCACGCCTGCTTATCTCCGCCTGCGTTACAATCAACTCTTCATGTCCTCGACCTCTCAGGCTGTGACTCGAACTCCCGCCGAAGTCGTGCGGATGGTGCCGGTGTCACAAGCCACCAACGGTGTCTGTTACGCGGTGATGGGAGAGGTCACGATCGCGGTGGGCGACCTGGAGCGCATGGTGCTCACGGTTCCTCGCACCATCGCGGCGGCGCTGGACCGCAAGGCGTATTACTTCGTGCCGCTCACGCTGAACCTGGACGACGAGACGATGATCGCCGACCGCTACGATGTGCAGCTTTCCGACAGCGCCGTCTGCCACCGCAATCACACCTTGGGCGATTCGCAGTGTGTCTTCATCTCCACCCGGCTGATGGAAGACAGCTTCGCCATCGCCTTCGAGTTCTTCATCAACATCGGCCACAACTTCGTGGAGCAGGTTGGGGTGTCGCAGGAATTCGCCGAACTGGTGTGGAAGCAGGTGGACGACAAGGTGCGCGGCGAGACCTCGCTCGACGCCTACGAGTTGCGCAAGGTGGCCACCACGCAAGGCCCCGAGTCGGAAAAGGCCAGGCACGAATACCTGCTGGCCACCTTCTCCGATGCCATTGCGGTGTATCTGCTGTCCCTATTTCTCGACGTCGACTACCAGGACCTGCGCGAACGCGATTATCCGCTGCTGGCCCCGAATGCGCTGGCCGAGCGCCTGCGCAAGATCAACGAACTCTTCCCCCCCAACCCGGGCTTCGACTTCGCGGTGTACCACCGGAGACGGCAGCAGTAGAACCGTCAGCATTCGGCGCTCAGCACTCAGGCAATGCGGGCACTCCACAGCACCCCGATCTAGTCGGCAACTGAATGACGGTTTTGCTGACTGCTGATTGCTGACTACTGACCGCTGCTACAATCGAGCTTCTGCTATGAACCGGATGATCTTTGCCAACCTGGTGCATCGCCCGTTCCGCACCATGATCAGCGTGGTGGCGGTAGCGGTCGAGGTGACCCTGATCCTGCTGATTGTCGGCCTTTCGGTTGGAATGCTGAACGACAGCCGCGACCGGCAGGCGGGCATCGGCGCCGACATCATGGTGCAGCCGCCGGGCTCGTCACTGCTGATGGGCGTCAGCGGCGCTCCCGTATCCATTAAGGTCGCGGACAAGTTACGCAAGCTGCCGCACGTGGTGGCGGTGACGCCGGTCGTGACTCAGCTATCGACCGCGGGCGCGGTGGAGGTCATCGACGGCATTGACCTGGCTTCCTTCGACGCGGTCAGCGGCGGATTTCGCTATCACTCCGGTGGGCCGTTCGAAGGCCCGGACGACATCATCGTGGACGACCTGTTCGCTTCCTCCAAGCACTTGAAGGTCGGCGACACCCTCGAAACCCTGAATCATCCGTTTCGCATTTCCGGCATCGCGGAGCATGGCAAGGGCGCGCGCAAGTTCCTGCCCATCACGACACTGCAGAACCTGATCGGCGCACAAGGCAAGGCCACCATCTTCTACATCAAGCTCGATAATCCGAACAACGCCGAAGAAGTGGTGCGGGCCATCAAGAGCATTCCCGGCATGGAGCAGTACGGCGTGCATTCGCTGAAGGAATATCTCAGCCTGATGACCTCCAGCAGTATTCCCATGTTCTCCACGTTCATCAACGTGGTGATTGCCATCTCGATGGTGATTGGCTTTATCGTGATCTTCCAGGCGATGTACGCCGCGGTGATGGAGCGCACCCGCGAGATCGGCATTCTGAAGTCGCTGGGGGCGGGCAAACTTTACATCGTGAATGTGGTGTTGCGCGAAACCATGGTGATCTCGATCGCCGGCATCATCCTGGGGATCATCATCAGCTACGCGGCGCGCGCGGGCTTGCACACCAGGTTCCAGACGCTGCCCATTCTCATCACGCAAGCCTGGCTGGTGAAGGCCGCCATCATTGCCATCGTCGGCTCACTGCTGGGAGCGTTCTATCCCGCCATCAAGGCCGCGCAGAAAGACCCCATCGACGCGCTGGCCTACGAATAGTTACGGCGCCCGTTAGAACAGACAGCCCTCAACTGCTTCATGGAGGTTGGTGAGTAACTCTTCAAAAGTTTCGCCTTGCTGCGGCGCTCAGATCCGCATCGGCATCACGACGTAGCGGTACTTGAAGCCGTCGTCACCGGGGTCGTCGGGACGCATCTGGCCGGCGGACTGTGCGTCCTTGAACTCCAGTCGCACTTCGCCGCCGTTGGAGGCCTTCAGGAAATCCAGCAGGTACTCGGAGTTGAAGCCAATGGTCATGGCTTCGGCGGTGTAGGGGGTCTCGATGGAGTCTTCCGACTCGCCGGCATCGGTGGAAGACGAGGAAATCTTCATCTCGTTCTTGTCCAGCTTCATGCGAATGGCGCGCGAGCGCTCGTCGGCAAACTGTGCGACGCGCTGGATGGCGGTATTGAGATCGGCGCCGTGCACCACGACCGACTTGGTGGTCTCGCGAGGCAAAACAGCTTCGTAGTTGGGGAATTGGCCGGTGAGTTGCCGCGAGGTCAGCAGGCGCTCGCCGATGCGGAAGAAGAGGGTCGATTCATCCTTGGCGAACTCGATGAAGTCCACGTCGCTGTTTTGCAACAGCGAGTAGATTTCGCTCATGGCCTTCTTGGGCACCAGCGTCTTGTTCTCGCCGGTGACGTCGAAGGTCTCACCCTGTTTCTCAATGTGGGCCAGGCGATGGCCGTCGGTGGCGACCATGGTGATGGATTCCGGTTTCAGCACCATCAATCCGCCGTTCAGGGTGTAACGCGACTCCTCGTTGGAGATGGCGAAGATAGTTCGGCCGATCATGGCCCGCAGGGTTTGCGCCGGGATCTTCACGCTGCCAGTGGCGGGGAAGGTCGGCAGGCCAGGGAAGTTGGCCCGCGCCATGCCGACCATCTTGGTGTTGGAGCGGCCGGAGCGGATATTGACCCAGTGGTTCTCCAGCAACTTGATGGAGATATCGCCATCGGGCAGTAATTTGACGTAGTCATACAGTTTGCGGGCCGGAATCGTGCAGGCGCCCTCGCGCTTCACCTTGGCGGCACACGAGGTGCGCAGGCTCAGGTCGAGATCGGTGGCCGTGATAGTCAACCGATCGTTTGCGGCCTCGAATAAAAAGTTGGAGAGGATGGGAATAGTGGTCTTGCGTTCGACGACTCCCTGTGTTGCAGTGAGTTCTTTCAGGAGTTCAAACTTACTGACGCTGATTTCCATTGCTGTACCTTGGATTGCTCCGGTTGCTTCGGCAGCCATTGTATTCCCACCTCGGCGGGCGCTCTACTTCAGCATCCCCTGGACACGCCAAAATCCTCATGCCAGGAGCTCTGCAAAACTGCCCGTTCTTCTGCTACTCCTTATACCAAATAGAAAACCTATAAAACCAGTAGTAACAGTAGGTGCGCTGGAAAAGTGGAAAAATGCGGCACAATTCAGCAGGTCGGGCAGAACGCTTATCGGCTCCGGTAAAAATCCGCCGACCTTGTCGCACAGCGCGTGTGCCTAACCAGGACGGAATCAAAATCTCCTCCCGGTCTTCCACCAAATCCACAATGTGTCCACAAGGAAGGCTGAGAAAACTCTCTCCAAAAGTGAAAAACCGCGCCGAAGCGCGGTTTTTATTGGCCTAAGCCCTCGGTAAGTTTATTGAGTAGCCTGTTCAAATCCTTGTCGGTCTTCCGCAGTTCCGTGATTTTATCGACCGAGTGCAGCACCGTGGTGTGGTGCTTGCCACCAAACTGGCGGCCGATCTCCGGCAATGACGCATCCGTGAGCTGCTTGGCCAGGTACATGGCAATCTGGCGGGGAAACACCACGGAGCGCGAGTTGTTCTTGGCCTTAATTTCCACCAGCCGCAAACCCAACTGCTCACATACCGCTTTCTGGATGGATTCGATGGAGATCTTGCGGACCTGCGAATCCAGCAGGTTCTTCAGGACGTCCTGCGCCGTCTGCAGGTTCAATTCACGGCCGGTGAGCGACGCACAAGCGGTAAAGCGAATCAGCGCCCCCTCCAGTTCGCGCACATTGCTGCGAATATTGGAAGCAATAAATAGAGCAACGTCCGTCGGCAGCACAACATTTTCCGTCTCGGCCTTCTTCTGCAGGATGGCGACCTTGGTTTCCAGGTCGGGTGGCTGGATGTCGGCGATCAGACCCCACTCGAAGCGGCTGCGCAGGCGGTCTTCGATCTCCGCCAGTTCCTTCGGCGGACGGTCGCTGGCGATCACGATCTGGCGCATGCACTCGTGCAACGCGTTGAAGGTGTGGAAGAACTCCTCCTGGGTACGCTCCTTGTTGACCAGGAACTGGATGTCGTCCACCAGCAGCACATCGATGTTGCGATAACGCTCGCGGAAGCTGGTCATCTTGCTGTAGCGCAAGGCGTTGATCATGTCATTGGTAAAGCGCTCGCTGGAGACATAGCAAATGGACATTCCAGGCTGGCGCTTCTTGATCTCGTGCCCGATGGCCTGCATCAGATGGGTCTTGCCCATGCCGACGCCACCGTAGAGGAACAGCGGATTGTAGGCCTTGGAGGGACGCTCACCCACCGCACGCGCCGCGGCGTGCGCGAACTGGTTGCCGGCGCCGATGACGAAATCGTCGAAGGTGTACTTGGGATTCAGTTGGGCGGCGCCGTCCCAGTCGAAGCGCTGTTGTTGAGCCGGACCGGTAACAGGATTCTCCACCGGAGCTGGAGTTTCCTGGCGCACCTCCGCCGCTCGTACCGCTTTGCCGTTGCCGCCCTGGCGCTCTTCGGTAACGAACTCCACGTCCTGAAACGGCAGACCCATGTCATCGATGGCCTCGCTGATCAGATCGCCGTAACGTTCACCGATGTGGCAGAAGTCGACACTGGGCACGCGGACGAACAGGACTGCGCCCTGCGAATGATCGAAGCGCGTGGGCTTGAGCCAGGTCTCGTAGGAAGTGCGGTTGACTTTCTTTTCCAGAGCGTCGAGAACTCGCGTCCACGGATTGGGAGTGGCAGTACCAAACGAAGACATAAGAAATAGTCCAAAGGCACTCGGTGCCTTTTTTCAAACTATGGTTGAAAGGGAAACGAACACAGAGCCACTTGACTGGCGCACAGACCTATTGAAAACGTAAGTTGCAAACCTAACGAAGCAGCGAATTCCTGCTTGCACTGCTTTCGTGCAGTCAGTTTTCTTGTGGCTGGACGAAATACTAGCATGAAAAAAAATTCGCGCCAGCAAATTCTCGCGTCGAAAATCTGGTTTCCGCGCGAATGATTGATTCGCTGAAAGTTAGAGCGCAAAAAAAAATTATTGCAGCGCGAGCGGTGCAAAAGCGCGCAAATCGCAGCTCTAGACCGTTCTCGCCACCAAGCGGCGAGGATTGCGAGCACCTTCATGCAAGGTTGAGGTCCGCGACTTGAGCCCACTCCAGCGCGTCGGACCGCGGTCGGCAGGCCGCCGCGGCAGGTTGCCATCCTGCCCTGCTGGCCGATATACTTTGAGTTTGCTCAATTCCATTTATTGCCAGTGAGGAGCGCAGTTTTCGAATGCCGAAGCGCACATTCCAACCCAACCGTCGTCACCGCTCAAAGACACACGGATTTCGTTCTCGCATGAAGACCAAGAGCGGGCGGGCGGTGCTGTCGCGCCGGCGCGCCAAGGGACGCAAGCGCGTCTCGGTTTCGCCTGGCTTCCGCGATTAAAGCCGTAAGACCTGAGTCATGCGTTGTATCGCAGCCTTTCCGGAAGGATTTAGGGGGTCGTCGCAGGCTCGGCCACAACAGAGTAGGGTATGGCCCGGGAAGGCGGCGAGCGTTTTATGGCGCTTAACGGCATGCCCGCCAGCAGTCAGTTTCCCAAAGCCAGACATCTCCTGAAACACGCGGATTTCCAGCGGGTCTATCAAGGCGGAGGGCGGCAGTTCACGGGCAATATGACGGTATTCTTCCTGCGGCGAGCAATCGATGTAGATGCTGTGGCCGGCGGCCCCAGGGTAGGATTTACCGTTGGGAAAGTGCTGGGAGGGTCGGTGGAGCGCAATCGCATCAGACGCCGGATGCGCGAAGCGGTGCGGCGTTCCTGGCGAGCCTGCGAAGCACCGGTGGACGTGGTTTTCAACCCGCGTAAGAGCGTGCTAAGTTTGCCGTTCGCCAAACTGGTGGACGAGGTCGAGCGCGGGCTGCGATTGGCTGTCCAACGCGCCCGGGTGACGGAGCAGAAATGAAGCAGGTATTCCAACTTGGACTGCGGTTGTACAAGCGTCTGATCTCGCCGATGCTGCCGCACGCCTGCCGCTTCGTCCCTACGTGTTCGGAATACGCAATGGAAGCCATTGAACTTCACGGTGTCTTTCGTGGAGGCCTGCTGGCAACGAGAAGACTGTTGCGCTGCCATCCCTTTGCCCAGGCTGGGTTCGATCCGGTTCCTATGGATCGAGCGCTGCCGGCAGAAGATGCGCCAGCTCTAACCCAACACAATTCCCGCCGCTTTACGGGCGGAGCGAAGTTGCGAAGCCACTGCTGAACGGAACCTAAACTTGGCCGAGTATCAAAATCCCCAGCAAGAACCGGGCGGCGATCGCCGCATGTTGATGGTGTTCGCCGTCACCTTTGCGCTGATCATCATCGCCCAGCTGTTTTTCTTCAAGGACCGCGGCAAGCCGCCGGCCAGCCCGAACCCGGCGCCAGCGGCGCAGACCGCCCAGCCCGCGTCGCCAGCCCCGAGCGCGCCCGCGGAAACAGCCGCGAAAACGGCCAAACCCGGAAAGGCGGAAGCCTCGCAGAGTTCCGTGCCCACCAAGGTCGCGAGCAGCGAAGCGGAGACCGTCGTCGAGAACAGCCTGTACAGGATTGTCTTCACCAATCGCGGCGGGCAGGTCAAGCACTGGTTTCTGAAGAAATTCAAAGACGACAATGGGCAGCCACTTGACTTGGTGAACAAGGACGCCGACAAACTCGGCCTGCCGCTTAGCCTGTGGACCTACGATGAGAGCCTGCGCAACCAGCTCAACTCTGCACTTTACGTGGGCAGTGCGAGCGGAAGCATCACGGCCCCGGGGGAGTTGACGTTTGAGTACGCCCAGGGCGACATCAGCGCCCGCAAGACCTTCCAGTTCGGCGACAGTTACGTAATCGGGATCGAGACAGAAGTCACCCAGAACGGCAAGCCGGTACCGGCTTACGCGATGTGGCCGGCGGGTTTCGGTGACCAGACCACGGGACCGCTGTACGCTTCCGCCAAGATCGAATATATGGCGGGCGGCAAGGTGGAACGGATTGCACCCAAGAAGGTGAGCAACGGCAATACCTTACGTGGACCGTTTAGCTGGGCTGGGGTGCAGGACCAGTTCTTCGCGGCGATGTTCCTGCCGGATAACCCCGACACTGCCGCCATGGTCACGCTGCACGAGGCCATCAGCGTTCCCAAAGACCCCAAGAATCCCGACGCCACCAAGGTTGACCATTACGACATTCTGGGCGCGGCGGCTGGAGACACCAGCGGTGTCACCCGCGAGCGCTTGTTCGTGGGCCCCAAGGCGCTGGAAGTCTTGGAATCCGTGCGCTCCAACACTGCGCCGGGACAGATGGATG
>Ga0209048_10006905_pt1 | contig 10559 bp, 8 predicted proteins | sample FrelakmetCRP12CR_FD_187146 | JGI IMG/M metagenome (GOLD analysis project Ga0209048, IMG submission 187146) | Freshwater lake sediment microbial communities from the University of Notre Dame, USA, for methane emissions studies - CRP12 CR (SPAdes)... | ecosystem: Environmental > Aquatic >... | reverse complement strand
ATCACCGGCACGACGGTCAGGTCGCCGATGCCGGACACGCTGTTCTGGATCTGGACGCCGCCCAGCACCGCGGAATTCCCTTTGATCGAAAGCCAGGTGATGGGCAGGATCGCGGTGAAGCTGTAATGCGCGCCCCCGAGGATCGTCTGCTCGATGCCGTAGCCCGCGCCGAGCGCCAGCGTGTTGGCATCCGCGTTCAGATTGGCGACGATCCCGGCCGCCGTGGGGATGTTTGCCGAGGCGCTGCCCTGGTAGTTGATGTACATCGGCTTGAAGAAGCCTCCGGGCGACGTCGGCGGCAGGTCCACCAGCGTTGCATTGCCGCCCGGCAGGATGTGCGACGTGCCGCCTTCGCCGGCGATGGCGATGGGGGATGCGGCAAAGAGGACCGAGATCGTCGTGGCCGCCAGCCACGATTTCTTGCGGCGCGCCCCTCGATTCAAAGTCGTTGGCTTCAGCATTTCGCGGATTCTCCTTTTCGACTCGGGCCTTGCACGAAGCGTTGCAATACGGCTGCTCACGGTGTGCACAAGAAGGTCGATGATGGTCAACTGTTTCGCTTCATTGGGTCGGCAACAGCAGGACGATCGCCGCCCGCAGGACCCATCGCTGATTGCCGAAATCGTTCTTGAAATCGTAGCCGGCCTCGACGTTCGGACGCCACTTGTGACCGGCGAAGCTGACGACCTGGCCGTAGTTCACGCTGAGCATCAGCGACGACCAGCGCGACTTTTCGAAGTCGTAGACCAGCGCACTGTTGCCGAGCCCGAGCGAGCGCCCTTCGCCCAGCTGGTAGCTGTAGATCGGCTGGATGTTCATCAGGCCGACCGCCGGTGCGCTGCTCTTCCCCGCGAACGAGAAGAACGTCTGGGTGAACAGGCCCCAGTTGTATTGCTTGTCGGACGAGTTGACGAAGCCTGCCGCCGGTCCGGCGGTCCACTTGTCGGTGGTCAGCCCTTCCTGCCCGGTCGGCAGCGTGCCGGACACGCCGAGACCCCATCGTCCCCAGGGCGCGCCGAATACCACCAGGTCGAACACCGTGGTGTCGGTGAAGCCCGTCGCGCCCGAAGGCGACGATGTGACGTACGGCTGGGTCACCCGAAAGATATTCGGCGTGTCTGCCAGCATGAACGGGATGGCCATGCGAAATACGACCTGATTGGCGGAACCGCCGGTCCCGTGCAGGTTCGCCGTGTACCAGTCGTTCAACTGGAACGACATGAGGGACGCCGTGGGATCGGTGGCCTGGGCGGAAAGCTGGTCGTCGCTGGAATCCTGCTGGGCGAGGGCCGGAACGAACGGAAACGATGCGAATGCAACGGCGAGCAGCGCGCCGCGCAGGAGCATCGGAACACAGGACCGCGGTTCCCGTGCAAGTCCCATCGTGCCAATCCTCGGGGTTGCGGTGCCGACGGAAGGCCGTCGGGGCGTCGGTTCGCGGGCGGCCGCGGGAGGCGGCTGACGTACGCACGTACCGTACAGGCCGCCGACTGTACGAGATGGCATGCAACCCCGCGATGCTGTCGGCGCAGATTGCGATGCATGGGACGCATACCGTGCGGCGGACGCGGAACCCGGACGCGGCGCCCGCGTGCATCCCCCGCCGGTCAGATCGCCGTCTGCGGCGACCTGACGGGCATCCCGCTCAGCTGCGCCGACGCCGCGCGAGCGCTCCCAGCGCGCCGAGCAGCGCACCGAGCAAGCCGACGCCGGCCGGCGACAGCCCCGGCACCGGTGAGGCCGGCGGCGGAAGCGTCGCCTGGTTCGTGAAAAGGCAGCGCACGAACGGCTGGGCCGCGCTGAGGGTCACGTCGGCCGATCCGTTCGCAGGCAGCGGCAGGTCCAGGATCGGCGGCGAATCGGGCACCCCGGGTGCCGGCGCGGGCGTGTTGAAGCACTGGATTCGCTGCACCGCCCATTTGCCGGGATTGCCGGACGTCTCGACGATCCGATACGTCCCCCATGGCAGCGATGCGGTCGGCGCATGGTAGGTGGCGACCCCGGCGTTCGCGGCGACGACCGGCACGGAAAAGTCAAAGGCCGGATCGTCCTGCCGCGCGACGTCGAACAGGAAGGCACCCGGGGCATTGAGAGGCAGCTTTCCCACCTGCAGCTGCGCGCTGTAGGTGAGCCGATTGTTGAAGCCGCACACCGTCGGCGTCGCCGGCATCTGCAGCGTGAAGCTGGCGCCGTTTCCGGCAGCGACCGGCGTCACCGCAATCGGAGTGCAGACACCCGCCGCACAGGTCACGCAGGCCGCAGGCGTGACCGGGTCGAGGCCCCAGGTCCCGAGCGGATTGTTTACGGGCCAGGTCTCGCCGATCGTGTACGTGGTCCCGGCGACAAGCGCCGGGGCGACCAATCCTAGCACCGGGGTGCCCTCGGTCACCGTCGTCGCGCTGCCGGTCAGGTTGACGCTCGGACCAGTGACCGCGATGCCGAAGGTGTCGACGGCATTGAGGCCGTTCTGCGTATCGCCGTCACCGCTCGCCTTCAGCACGACGAGCCCTGCAGCCGGCGGATTCACCGCATCGGTGAACGTGCAGGTCACGACATCGGCCGCGACGAGCGCAATGCTGAAATCGCCAGGGGCGTTGGTCGTGACGACGCTGCCTCCCGGCGAGGCGCAGCCGGCGCTCGAGAGCACCCAGCCCGCCGGCACCTCCTCGCGGACATTCCAGGTCTCACCGGCAGCGCGGTAGAACGTGGCGGACGCGCTGCCGCCCGCATTCGGCGACAGCGTGAAGAAATTGAAGGCCGGATTGCCGGGATGGGCCGGGTCCGGTGTATACGAAATGTTGCCGCGGAAGACGAAACCCTCCTTGACGTTGCCGGCATTGTTCTTGACGACCGTGATCGTGCCGCTCGTCGGCGGCGGTTTCACGTAATACGCGTAGCAGAAGATCTGCGTGCTGCCGGACGGATAGCCGTTCCACTCGACGTTGTCGCCGTTGAGATTGTCGATCGCGCAGCGGAGCGCACCGAATCCGTAGCTCGCCTGCTGGCCGTTGAGCGGCTGGCCGGGAACGCCACCCTGGAGCCAGAGCTGGTTGTTCGTCTGCGCGAGCTCCGCGCTCGTCAACTCGATCGTCACCGCCGACGGAATCGTGCCGCCCGTCGGCACGCCATTCGGGCCGAGTTCGGGAACACCCGCGAGCGTCGTCGTCACCGAGCGAAATACGCCCCCGACGAAGGAAAGCCTTCCCCACGTTCCGGTGTCGGCGCCCCCGATCGAACGGCCGAGCGTGAACGTCCACGGCACCGCCATCGGTGCGCAGTTGTCGTTCGCGTCCTCGATCGACGGCTTGATCGGCTGCCCATCCGTGTAGACCGAGTCGGCCCCGAGGTCCTCCAGCGATTCCTGGATATTGTTGCGCGCCCGGTTCGCCATGATGTCCGTGTACTGCGCGCACTCGCGGGCGACCAGCGTCATCGTGTAGCCGGTCTGCGCGTGCGCGACCGTGGGACCGATTGCGAGCGCGGCAGCAACGAGCGTGCCGAACCTTGCGGGAATGCCGCGCGCGGCATGCAGGCATCGATTCATCCGCATGAACATGCACGATCCGTCGATGGATGCAACCGACGACGCACCGGGCGAATCGCCCGGCCTCATCCGCCGCACATGCGATTGCATGCTGTTCATGGACATGATCCTGATCGATTCCCGTGCCGGTCCGTGTTGCGTGGGCGACCGATGGCAGATCAGTGTCCGCGACGGGGGGAAGGACGCTTCGCAATGCCTCCGGCACGCGGACGGACGCGCCAGTGTATTTCGCGGATCAGGGGTCCGGTATGCACACGCGGTTGGATTCGATGCACTGCGGGTATCGGGAACGCGCTCAGAACCGGTAGCCGACGCTCGCCTCGGCCGTGCTGCGGTCGCGCAGGTTGTTGTAGGTGCCGCCCCACGTCGGGCGCCACGCGATCTCCGCGGTCCACCCCGACGCGAAATTGGCCCGCAGCGCCGCGATCGCGAGCATGCGGCCCTGCAGGATTCCGCCGTCGCCCGACCAGCCGGAAACGTCCTGGCCGAAGAACACGGACGGGATCACGTCGACGCCGTCGATCACGCTCGCGTAGACAAGCGCCGCGCGCAGGCGATAGGCGAAGGCGTTGCGCGAAACGAAGCCGTCGAAGGAACACTGTATTGGCGCCTGCGGTGCGGGACACACGCCGTTGACCGGCCCCTGGCCGAACACGTCCGACCGCCCGAAGCGCGTGACCGCGGGATCGGGAAGATCGGGCACGCCCTTGTAGACGACCTCGGCAAGCCAGTGGAGGCCCGCCGCGCCCAGCACGCCGTCAGCGGTACCGGTGGCACCCAATTGCAGTTGCACGGCGTCGTGGCGCTCCCAGGCATGAAATGTCGCACCCGGCGCGAGCGCATTCACCTGCGCGCGCAGAGGTGTCGGCGCCGTTGCCGAGGTGATCGCCGCGAGGATGTCGGCCGTGTTGTACTGCAGCGGCTGGTTTGGCCGGTACGTGAATTCCCCGAACGCCGCGCCGCCGCGGAACCGGGTGTCGAACGTGGCCCCGAAGATGCGGATGTCCTCTGGAAACTCGGTCAGGAACTGCGGATTGAGGTTGCCCGGATCGCCGGGCACGAACGGCGCCCCCTGACGCAGCGACTTGATCGCGCTGTAGAAGCTCGGCCGCGAATGGAACTGCGCCGCATATAACCCGAATTCGGTGGCCCAGTCGTCGACCGTGTGCTTCACCGCGAGTCCGCCCTGCCCGGCGTCGGAAGGATGCGGCGTGCCGGCCCGCCTGATGTAGTTGCCGGTCGCCAGTGACGCGCGATCCGAGCCCTGCCCCAGCATGACCTTGTCGCAGCCTTCCGACAGCGTGTCCTGCGCCGCGAAGAACGTGCCGCATTCAGGCGGCGCGCTGCGCTGGAAGTGGATCTGGTAGAACGCCTCGACACTGGTGGCGGGCGAAAACCCGGCGCGCGCGAACGCGGCCGGAAACGCGATGCGCGTCTCGTCGTCGCGCACCGCTCCGGGGCGCAGCGTCGCTGACACGTCGAGCGGATTCAGGTCGTTCAGTCCGCCGAAGATCAGGTAGCGATTGCCCCAGTCGAGCTTCTGGTAACCGACGTTCCAATCGAGCGAAAAATCGGCGAAGCGGTTGCGGCCGTAACCGTAGAAAGTGTCGCCGACGATGCCGCCGAACTTCGAGCGGGGCAATGCTCCCGAATCGCTGAGCGCCTCCCCGGCAGCCAGGCCATTGGGGACGTTGCCCCACGGGCGGCTCGCCTGCGCCGCGGCGTAGTCGTACCACGCCTTGCCGCTTGCCAGGACGCCGTAGTCGCGCCACCGGTAGTCGAGCCTGAGGTATCCCTTGACGACGTTGGCCACGGCGTCGCCGCGGTTGAAATTGAGATTGCCGTCGTCCTGGTTCTTGCCGGCGCTCGGGGTGATCGCATTCCCCCGGATGCCGACCAGCGAGCTGTTGACGTCGGGGAGCAGTTGCGCGTCCTGGCGGACCGTTCGCACCGCGGTGCCGACGAACACCGAACCTTCGACGCGAAGCGCGCCCTCGCCCACGTCGTAGGTCGCGGCAAGGGCGCCCGGACAGAGAGCGGCCAGCGCTGCTATCGCCGCGAGCCGGCAACGCATCCCGTGGCCCGATCGGATGCCCCTGCGCCGTCACCTGCCAGGGAGGAATTGGCGGCCGGTCCTCCCTCGCGCGCGCGAATTGTGGGCAATGACGGCATGTGGTTCAATACCCAAAACGACGAATTGTATAACCTGCGCGCATGTCTCTGCTCAATCGCGAACTCGATTACTTTCTCACCATCTGCGAAACGCGGAACCTGGCGCGGGCGGCGGAGGCATTGGACGTGAGCCAGCCCGCGCTGACCCGCAGCCTGCAGCGGCTGGAAGCGCGATTCGCCGCCAAGCTGTTCGTGCGCGCCCCTCGCGGCGTCGAATTGACGCCGATCGGCGCCGCATTGCGGGCGCGCGTCGAAACGGCGCGGATGACGCTGGACGACGCCGAAACGGAAGTTGCCCAGCTCTCCGCCGGCAAGGTCGGAAAGGTCCGGATCGGCGCGGGTCCCATCTGGGCCCGCCTGGTCAGCCGGTCGCTCTTCCCTCGCTTCATCGTCGAACGCCCGGCGGCGCAGGTGCAATTTCACATCGCCTTCAACGTCGAGTTGTTCAAACTCGTCGAAGGCGGGAAACTCGATTTCGCCGTTTGCGGCCTGCTCGACACGCCACCGCCCAACATTGTCTTTCACGAATTGCTGGGCACGGGACTGGTCGTGGTCGTGCGCAACGATCACCCCTTGACCGCGATAAGGAAACCAACGCTTCGCGACCTCGCCGAATTCCGCGCGGCGGCCCCGGGGACAGCGATGCGCGTGCGGAAGATCGCCGAAGAGCGGTTCGCGACGCTTGGAATACGCACCCAACCCTATGCTATCGAAACCAATTCGTGGGAGGCGATTCTCGACGCGGTCGCGACAACGGACCTCTACAGCATGGCACCGCGCCATGCGGCACTTTGGCGCGGCTGGGCACCGCGTCTGGTGGCGATCGACATTCCTGAGCTCGACATCAAACAGAGAATCGGCGTCGTCAGCCGCGCCGACGCGTACCTGTCGCCACTCGCGGCACGGGCGATCGAGTTGATCAAGGGGAGCCTCGCCGAAAGCGCGAACGACGAACCCGTGCGGCCGACGCGGGCCAAGCCGGTGCGAGCCACGGCCGCGTAGCGCTCCACCGACCCCCGAATCCCAAGGTGCCGCCGAACCCGGAAGCACGCCGCCCGCTGACGGCGTGGATCGCCTACGACATCGGCGCGCACGGATACACGCTGCTGGTTTCCGGCGTCGCGTACCCCATCTATTTCGCCTCCTACGTCGCCGCCGGCCGTTCGAACACCGACCTTCTGTGGGCGTTCGCAATAGGGCTGCCGCTGCTCATCGCAGGATTCCTCGGCCCGTGGCTGGGTGCCCTCGCCGACGCCACGGGACGCCGGCGCGCGCTGCTCCTGGCAATGACCGTCGCGTCCGCCATGGCGACCGCGCTGCTGGTCACTGTCGGCGCCGGCGACGTCGCACGGGGAATCGTGCTGTTCGCGATCGCGCACGTCGCGCACCTGCTCGCGCTCAGCCTGTACAACTCCTACCTGCCGCTGATCGCGGCGCCGAATCGCTTCGCGCGCATCTCCGGCCTGGCCTGGGGTCTCTCCTACCTGGGCAGCATCGCGTGCTACTTCCTCACCCTGCCGTTCACGCGCGGCGGTCTCGGGCCCGACAACGCCGCGAATTTCACCGGCGCCTTTGCCGTCGCAGCCGTGTTCCTTGCGCTGATCGGCTTGCCGGCTGCCCTGTTCCTGCCGCGGGGGGTGCCGAATCCGGAAGCGCGCGATTCTGCGGGACCTTACCGCCGCATCCTCGCGACGTTCCGCGAGTGGCGCCGCGACCGCAACGTGCCGAAATTCCTGCTTGCGTATTACCTGGTGAACGACGGCATCGTCACCGCGACGTTCTTCACCGCGTTGACGTTCCGCAAATCCTACGGGATGGAGGTCCAGGAAATCCTGGCGCTGACGCTGGTGCTGCAGGTCGTCGCCATTCCGGCCACGATCTTCTTCGGATGGCTCGGCGGCCGCTGGTCGCAGCGCGGCGCGACGAACCTGGTACTCGTCCTGTGGATCGCGGTGCTCATCCTGATGGCAAGCGCCGAGGGCCGCGACGGGGCAATTGCCGTCACGCTGGCGCTGGGGCTGGTGCTCGGCTCGACCCAGAGCCTTTTCCGCAGCATGTACGCGGCACTCGTCCCGATCGAACGCGCCTCCGAATACTTCGGCTTCCACACGTTCGTCGGCCGGGCGTCCGCCGCATTCGGTCCGCTGGCGTTCGGACTGGTCAGCGCAGCGACCGGGAGTCAGCGCGTCGCGATGGCGTCGCTGGCCATGTTCTTCATTTCCGGCGGGATTGTCCTCGCCTTCGTGCGCACGCCGGAGTCCCGGATACGCAAGTCGAAATGAGCGCGCAGGCGTCGCCGGTGCGCAGCGCGCGTCAAATCCGATGCGCGGCCCGGCGCGTCCGCGCGGACTTCAGTCCGCGCGCCTGCGCTCGATCGCGACGCCCAGCTCCCTGACGCCCGGAATCGCCGCGAGCTTCGCGACGCGCACCTTGACCCACGGCGCCTTGAATTCGCCGAGAATGATGTCGGCGATCGCCTGCGCGAAGCGCTCGAGCAGCGGATGCGGGTTGTCCGCAGCGAACGCCTTGACGCGCTCCACGACTTTCGAATAGTCCAGCGCGTCGGAGAGTTTCCCGGTCTCGAACGCCTTGTCCGACGGAACGCCGAATTCGAGGTCGAGGCGAATGTTCTGCTGCATCCGCTTCTCCCATTCCCAGACGCCGATCTTCGTCCCGATGCGCAGATCGTGTATGAAGATGGAATTCGTGCCGCCTTTGCTAGAATCCATGCGCCCATTCTAACGGACGAAGCCACGAGTTTCGCGCACCGCAATGCTCGCATCGCTCCTCTTCGTCGGCGCCGCCTACCTCATCGGCTCGGTGTCGTTCGCCGTCGTCACGAGCAAGCTGATGGGCCTGCCCGATCCGCACAGCTACGGCTCGGGCAATCCGGGCGCCACCAACGTGCTGCGCACCGGCAACAAGGCGGCGGCGGTGCTGACGCTCGTCGGCGACGGCGCGAAGGGCTGGCTCGCCGTGTTCCTCGCGCAGCAGTTCGGTGCCGGCATGGGCGTTGCCGAATGGACGGTGCCCGCGGTGGCGCTTGCAGCGTTCCTCGGCCACCTGTTTCCGGTGTTCCACGGGTTCGCCGGCGGCAAGGGCGTCGCCACGGCGTTCGGCATCATGATCGCGCTGTCGTGGCCGCTCGCGCTCGCGATGGCGGCGGTCTGGGCCATGATGGCGATCGGATTTAGGATCAGCTCGCTCGCCGCGCTGACGGCGGCGGCGCTGACGCCGATCGGCGCGTTCTACGTGTTCGGCAACGCGCCGCGCGCGTGGGTCTGGATTCCGATCGCCGCGCTGCTCTTCTGGCGGCACAAGGCGAACATCGCGAAGCTCGTTTCGGGAAGCGAGAGCAGGATCGGACGTTGATTCCGCCGTTCCCGCGCCGCACTCCGCAATCGGCGCGCCACGAGCCTGCATTCCACTTCGGGCCGCATTCCACTTCGCCGTCACCGATGACGGCGCGCGGGGCAGCGCCCCGCGACCTACGCCACGGCCGCTACGCGGGCGCGTGCCAGCCGGCGTCCGCCCACAGCTCGCCGCTCACCGCGGAGTTGACGAGCATGAAGCAGATCGCATCGGCGATTTCCTCGGGACGGATGAGCCGGCTCAGTTGCGTGTACGGCAGGATGTTCTTGTTGATGTAGTCGTCGCCCATCGCGCGCACCATCGGCGTGTCGGTGAACCCCGGGTGAATCAGCCCGCAGCGCACGCCGTAGTACACGGCCTCCTTCATGATCGTCGCCGCCGCGCCCTCGAGGCCGGCCTTGGTGCTGGCGTAGGAGATCTGGCCGCGGTTGCCCTGCGAGGAGACGGAGCCGATGAACACGATGGCCCCCTGCATCCCTTCGGACGGCTGCCATCGCTTGAGTCCGCGGGCGGCGCGATTCTCGGCGATGCGCCCGATCATCTCGAGCGCCCAGTAGACCGGTGCGACGAGGTTCACGTCGATCACCTGCTTGAACCGGTCCACCGGATAGATGCGCGCCTTGCCGGTGATCTTGTCGATGCGGACCGCCAGATCGTCGCGAGTGATGCCGGCGGCCGGCACGCACATCGTCACGGTGTCGAACTCGCTGCTGATGGAATCGAAGACCGACGCGCGGAATGCCTCGTCGGTCGTGTCGCCCCGATACGGGTGGGCGACCTTCCGGCCGGCCTCCGCGTTGACTTCGGCGGCGACGCTGTCGATGTTCTCGCCCATGTCGACGAGCGCCATCGCGCGCACGTTGCGGCGCGCCAATTCGGCCGCGACCGCCCGCCCGATGCCGCTGGCGGCGCCCGTGATTACCGCTACCTTCCCTGCGATGTCCATGTCGGCTCCTGACCCCTGACGGATTGCTGCACCGCAGCATCCTAACCCGTTTGTCAAACGTTGTCACCGGTGAAATAGGGGGTCAGATCAAGGATCGGTGCCCCGCTGGTCGGCTCCCCGGGCACGGCTCGGCCCCGGCCACCGGAGCTAGGCCGGCAGCGTCCGGCCCGGGGCGGTGAGCGAGGCGAGCTCCCAGCGCGGCCTGACCGAGAATTCGACCGCGCCACGCTGCCCGTCGCCCAACCGCAGCGCGCCGACCAGCGCGATCATCGCGCCGTTATCGGTACAGAACGCGAGATCCGGAAAGAACAGCTCGCCCCCTCGCCGCGCGACGGCGGTCGCGAGCCGCGCGCGCAGCTCGCGATTGGCGCCGACGCCGCCGGCGACGACGAGCCGGTTGTGTCCTGCCCGGTCGAGCGCGGCGATCGACTTCGCGACGAGGACGTCGACGACCGCATGCTGGAATTCGCGCGCGATGTCCGCCTTGCCCGCGGCGTCGAGCGTTCCGGCGCGCTCGGCGCGGCG
>Ga0209048_10006904_pt1 | contig 10560 bp, 9 predicted proteins | sample FrelakmetCRP12CR_FD_187146 | JGI IMG/M metagenome (GOLD analysis project Ga0209048, IMG submission 187146) | Freshwater lake sediment microbial communities from the University of Notre Dame, USA, for methane emissions studies - CRP12 CR (SPAdes)... | ecosystem: Environmental > Aquatic >... | reverse complement strand
CAGGTGTGACGGGTTCTGGGATGTCATAATCCGGCCGGATTATGACATCCCAGAACCCGTCACACCTGATGGCTTGACCGTCTGGGAATATGCATGGTCGCCTGATAGCAAACACTTTGCTCTTTATTACTCCACAGGATCCGATGACACAGACTGGTATCGCGGACAGATCGGCGTGGTTCCAGCTGGTGGTGGAGACGTTCGCCAGCTAACCAACCTGACACGTCAGGCCAGTGCCCTCACCTGGTCGCCCGATAGCTCGCGCCTGGCATTTATGTCTGGCGAATGGAGCGATCCATGCCAGGGTGGTGGAGATGTTTTCATACTTTCCTTAACCGGGAATAACACTGAACCTCGTAATCTGACACCTGGTATCTCATGTAGCCCTGCCTGGTGTCGCTGGTTTCCTGATGGCCAGCGATTGCTTTATACAGCCTGGGATGGCCTAACACAACAGATCGGTATTCTCAATGAAAGCGATGGCACCATCACGCCGCTTGTAAAAGATTTCGTGATGTCAAATTTTTGGCCTTGTCTTTCAACAACCGCTGATCTACGCTGTTTTGCTACCACTCATACTACTCAACAGCATCCATACGATGTATGGTTCGGTGAGATGAGCGATGGAGTTGCGAGCACTGACATCATTCTGAAACAACTCACGCGGCTTAATCCTATTGCTGAGGAAACGTTTGCGCTCTCCCCAAGTGAACGCATCAGCTACCCAAGTTCAGATGGCTGGCGTATTGACGCGCTTTTTACGCTACCCTTTGAGCGCAAAAGCGATACGCTACCCCCGCTGTTCGTCTATGTGCATGGCGGCCCTTCCTGGGCATGGCTCGACGATATTGGAAGCACCTGGACGCAAACACTGGCCTCGGCTGGTTATGCTGTGTTAAGAGCCAATATCCGCGGCAGTTGGGGACGCGGCGTAGCTTTTGCAGACGCTGTGATGTTCGATATGGGCGGCAAAGACCTCCAGGATCTTCTCGACGGCGTTGATTACGTAGTCGAGCGAGGTCTCGTGGATGGTAATCGAGTCGCAATCGGTGGTGGAAGCTACGGTGGGTTCATGTCTGCCTGGGCTATCACGCAAACAACCCGCTTCAAAGCAGCGATCATGTCAGCAGGCGTTTCTGACTTCCACAGCTTCCACGCGCAATCGAGGATCTTTGATTGGGATATGCGCATGCTGGGTGGTAGCCCACTTGACCACCCTGAACTGTATCGCGAGCGATCGGCCATAACCTACGCTGCACGAGTCCAAACGCCAACACTGATTCTTCATGGCGAAGAAGATCATGATGTGCCCATCAATCAGTCGCACGCCTTCTATCGCGCATTGCGCGAACGAAATGTCCCGGTCGAGTTCGTGATTTACCCTCGTGAGGGTCACGGCTTATCTGAACGCGAACATCGCAAAGACTGCGAAGAACGCATATTACGCTGGCTCGAACGGCATGTATGACCCGAAACACCATCAATCTCTTAACGCCTTTTGCACAGAATTCCCGAACATATGCTATACTGTTCGGGAATTCTGCATTTCGACTTATAGATTAAGTAGCCAATGGTCTAACTAATGCCCAGATTGCACAACAGCTAGTGATAAGCACGCGTACTGTCAACGCTCACATGCGCTCTATCTACAACAAGTTAGAAATTTCCTCGCGCACCGCCGCAACCCGCTTTGCAATCGATCATGACCTCCTATGAAAGGGGATACTTTGCATGTTCACTCTGCGCCGCTACACACCTGCCGATCGAGAATCAGTCGAGTATCTGCATGTACATGCCATTCAGCAGGCCGGAGCCTACCTGGGGCGCGGTCCCTGGGATGACGATGTCTATGCGATTGAAGAAACATATCTCAACAACCAGGGTGAATTTTTGATCGGCGAATGGGATGGCCTCTTTGTGGCAATGGGAGCATTACACCGCTCAGGTCCGGAACGTGCCGAGATCAAACGCATGCGCGTCTACCCTGACTATCAGGGCCGTGGTGTCGGCCAGATCATCCTCAGCGAACTCGAAGCCCGGGCACGCGCACTAGGCTATAAAACCCTGCACCTTGACACCTCGGTCGTGCAAATCGCCGCCCAAAAGCTCTACGAAAAAAACGGCTATCGCGAAGTCGGTAGAGACATTTATAGTGATCTCGAAGTTATTTTGTACGAGAAATCGTTGGAATGGCAAAGCTCTCTTCTTAAAAAGTTAGACGGGATGAAATAGGCATATCAAATAGGCAACATTAACGATGTGTGATGCTGTACATCATGGTACATTCTCATTAGTGATTTGATATGCATATCTTAGCAACGTCAAGAATGTAGCAACAAGTATCAACAATTCTACCAACGAAGAGGTAACAACTCTCAGATGAAGAATAACTATGCCGTCATCAATATTCGTAAACTCGCTGCCCTGGATATTGCCTTCCATGGCCCAAAGTTTATACTCATCGAATTCGCGCTTGGCGTAATCGGATGCGCAGCCCTTGGCCTCTTTTCGCTATACTTCGGGCTTTTCCATGGCCCGAATCACTCACTATTCTCGGTCATCATGGGCTGTTACTTACTGGGGATTACCCTTAACTATGTTCCCCTTTTGATATATGCAATCAGCATTGTGAGGCATAACAGCGCTCGCCAGGAGGTTGCTTACGAGCTAGAGCACGGGGACAAGTACGCTGGAAAGTACTTGCGCCAGTCCACATTACTGCTCATACCATTAGCCATACCAACACTTGCAGTCTACCAGGAACTGCAAAAGCGATCTCAGGAGTCATCCTGATCTTACCCTTGTCATCCTTCGCTCACCCCTGTCATTCTTCGCTCATTCCTGTCATTCTGAGCGTGAGCGAAGAATCTCGTGACCCAGCGCGTGAGATCCTTCGCTCACGCTCAGAATGACAAGGTTGGACCTTTCTGTCGAGGAGTATATACAATGAAAACAATGAATGAATACAAAGATCAAGAATTACAATGGCTTCACCCCAACAAATTCAAAGGCATCTACGAACTGCGCGGAGGCGAAGAAGTATTCGCCCGCTTCCACTTGAAAGGAACTTGCGGTTCTCAAATCGTGGCAGAGACCGCGAACGGTAACTGGATAATACAACGGAAAGGCATTAGCCAGTCCATTACTATTCTGGATCTCGATTCACAATCAGAACTGGCTAATATAAAACGTAGCATGAGTGGCCAGTCCACACTCACACCCTTGATGGTCGTGAGTACAGGTGGCGTTGTACAAGTTTCTGGCGCGATGTCTGGACCTGGCTTAACAACGAGGACACACCTCTTCTCCACTTGATTAGAGGATCACGTGTGCAACTCGAACCAGCCGCTCATGATCTACCCGACCTCGCATTGCTCGCAACGATAGGCTGGTACCTTCACAAACAACAGGAAGAAGAGGCCACTGTCGCCGCCATTGTCCCAATCATTGGGTAAGCTTTATATTGATTGAACCTGTACGTATTATAAAGAGGACAACTCAATTCCAAACGTAGGAAAGCGATAATAACAATGATTGAAACACATGCTCTGACGCGGCGCTTTGGAACATTTACTGCCGTGTCACAAGTCTCCTTGCGCGTTCCCGATGGAGCAATCCTGGCATTACTCGGTCCAAACGGGGCAGGTAAGACAACAACCATACGCATGCTTTCGGGCTTGCTCGCGCCCACAGAAGGTAATGCCACTGTTGCTGGTTACGATATTCGTCGTGAAGCTGATTCTGTTCGCGCCTGCGTTGGTCTGGTAACAGATGTGCCGGGTTTGTTCGAGCAAATGAAAGCACCTGCTTACCTGGATTTCTTTGGCAGCATTTACGGCCTACCCTCTTCTGAACGCACGCGCCGCATCGATGAATTGCTAGAATTCTTTGACCTGACAACACATCGTAATGAGAAAATGGCCGGTTTTTCTAAAGGCATGAAACAGAAAGTAGCGCTCGCACGCGCATTAATTCACGAACCTGCCATACTCTTTCTAGATGAACCGACCTCTGGTCTCGACCCGCTCGCCGCACGCTCCGTTCGTGAATTGATCATTGGATTCAAGCGTTCTAATAGAAGTATTATTCTGTGTACTCACGATCTCGACGAAGCCGAACGCCTGGCCGATCAGGTAGCTATCATCCGGCAAGGCCATATTGTTGCTCTTGACACACCATCCACACTTCGCAAACAGGCAACTGGTGAGACCCTGGTGCAAATAGAGTTTGTGGACACATGTCCATTACCACTGGATGCGCTCGCAGAGATTGACGGTGTCCACAATCCACATTTGAAAGAGAAAAAAGCTACCGGATCCCTCTCAACTGTTACACGGCCAACAGAATTCATCTTAGAGTATCAGACCCCTCAACCCAAAATTACCAATCCCCAGATACTCTCCCGATTGGTTATGGCAGGCGCCCAGATCGTTACCGTCACCTGCGAGACACGTTCACTGGAAGATGTATATGCCGCCGCTATGGGACATGTTGGGGCATCCCTCGCGGATGCCCGGCAACAAGCCCTCGTGGATGCCAATCAACAAACCACTGCTCCCTCAGTGATTCTAAAGGATAATTAAAACCATGAATACCGATATACAGAGGGACACAACACGCACTGCCTATAAAAAGGCCAGCACCCTACACATTACATGGCTAATTGCCAGGCGTCAGATGCTTGAAGCTATACGCGATAGATCAACGCTCATGATGTCCGGCATGTTTCTCATAATTCAAACAGTACTGGTATTGATTTCAGTTGGCCCTGCGCTACAAGATCACACAGTAGTTGGCCTTCAGAGAGCAGGTTTCCTGATGGCATTCTACCTCTTATTCGTCGGTCTCATGCCAGCCACACCTGCAATAGGCATAGCATCCGGTGTATTCGCAGGGGATAAGGAGCGAGGATGCCTGACTCCACTCCTTGTTACTCCCGCATCCAATACCGCAATCCTTGCTGGAAAGGTGCTGGGTGCTGTACTACCTGCACTTGCCTACGCGGGAATCGGAATCCTCATCTACTTCGCAGAAATTGCGCTCCTATTCGGCCCTGACAAATTAGCCCTGCTACCTGTCGGGCTTTCAATACTCATCGTGTTGCTCATACCCGGAATTGTGCTCTTTGGCACAGCATTGGCAAGCGTCATTTCATCTCGTGTCCGCACATTTCAGGCAGCCCAGAACTTTAGTTCTTTAATACTCGTTGTGCTCTGGATAGGTCTTTTCGGGCTACTGTTCCTGCAAACTCTCCTGGGACTCTGGGCGTTCGCGCTTGCTGTAGCTGGTGTCTATCTCGTTGCAATCCTATTCATTGCGATCAGTGCAATCACATGGAGACGCGAAGAGGTCATGGCTCGACAATAACGCATGAATCTGAGCATCCGTAGAGGCCGAATTATCGCGACCATTGCCAATTATGGCTTTTCACACAATAAACAAGGTTTTCGTAGGTGCCGATTTATCGGGCACACCGCCGATTTATCGGCCCTCTGTGTCTAATGATGTCCTAATTATCTTGTGAATTACCATTATTGATACACATCGCCGATAATGCACTTTCAAAAATTCATCTGAATTTTGAAAGAGGCACCTCTTTTATCACCCTGAGCTGCAGCGAAGGGTCTGTCGCGTTGGGCTACGAGATGCTTCGCTGCGGCTCAGCATGACAAGGTGTGACCCCTAAGATACTCCCTCTTATTTTTTGAAACTACATTATCGGCCTTCGCTGAACTTCTCATATCCAAATGGAAAAGTTTATCTGCATCCCCAACAGTTTCCCGATCTATACCCTTTTCAGCTTACATTTCATAAAATCAATCCTCCAAAAAAACTTTTATGATGCGTCTATCAGTTAATCACTCCAATGTAGAGAGCAGTACTAGTAGATCAATCTCATACCAGACAAGAATGAGGAAAGCTATGGAAAATGTGCCAGTATTAACTTCTGAAGGCGATACAGCCGATGCTCATACGCCTACAACGGAAAAGATGCCAGCAATAACCCCTGAAAGCAATAAGGCTAATACTCAAACGATTACAGGGGCATTTCTCATGTTTCTGCCTATTGTTCCGATCATTGCTACTATCATAAGTATTGCCACTTACCTCGGAATGAACTTGAACGCACCAGCGATGCTTTTCGACATTCGTTGGCTAGACACGCTTTTTCCCCTGCTTGTAGGCACTGTCTCGACGTTGATTCTTTGGGTTATCCTGTCATTTCTATTACGACCCTTTACCGCTGTAGACCGGGTCAATGAGCAGAGTTACTATTCGCTTATGAACCACCAGTCCACTCTTGAATACTTTATTGATACATTTCCTGATGACACCAAAGAGGTAAAGGATTATCTCAGTTCTTTTCGACTAGCGCTGAATCAACGAAGCCCTTCCTGGGTCCTGGGCAAAGGATACATTGAACTATGGGGCTTGATGAATAGCGCAGAAGAAGCTCTCATAACCGCTGCTCCGCTGGGAAAGGTGATCGCTGATGCAGTTTATGATGAAATGCGCCTGGATGGCTCAAACATTACGAACAGCGAGGAATGGACAAATAAACTAAGGGTAGCCGTCAATGAATTAGACCCTAACGCGATACGCTATCTTAAGCCCTCAGTTGGGACACAACCACTAAAAAGCGCAAGTCAAACGTCTGACCAGGGAGGAAACCCGGGTACAGTACCTTTAACTCCCGCACCCGGCCAGGGAGAAAACCCAACTTCAGCAACACAATCTCCAACATCAGACCAGGGAGGATACTCAGGGAAGCAGCAGGACCCTGTTGCACGCTCCATTCTGCGAGCCGTAACAGCGGCGATCAATGACTTTAATGCAAAAAGTTGGGAAGCCTTAATTAATGCACGAAATCAACTCTACAGTACAATGACTCTTGTTGGCCTAACCATGTTTGTCTTCGTAGCTCTCGCCATACTCTTTCACGTCAATCAACTTCACCTTGAGGCAGCAACTTTCTATGCTTTTATTGGTGGAATAGCTGGGCTGATTGGTCGCCTGTCGCTCGAAGCACAAAGTGATAAGATGGTGGATGATTATCGTTTGTCTCTGGCACGTTTGCTGGTCACTCCATTACTTTCCAGCCTGGCTGCTGTTATAGGAGTACTGATCGTTGCGAAGGCCACCGACCTGAATATGATTTACAACCTCAATGCAAGCCTGGTTCCCAACTTGATTATTGCTGCGACGTTCGGCTTATCACCAAACCTGTTAATAAACCAATTGCAAAAGAAGTCCGATGAATACAAAGGGAATTTGCAGAGCACAAAACCAACAAGCGGGAAGTAAGTCAAAGGAACAAGATACAACTGGAAAGCCAAAAAAGTAGCATACGTTGTCGCTTCGAGCAAGATTAAAGTCTCGAAGCGACAACGTATGCTTTCATTAATTTTGCATCCCTAACAGATTCCCACTCTCATACCTTCTCAAACCCAACTCGAACATAACAACAGCAACACACACGAACAGCAACGTAAACCCGATCATTCCGCAGAAAAGCGGCCACGAAAAATGTTGGAGCAACTGCATAGGAACGAACGAGATGAATCCTGCTGGTACAATCGTAAAGAGAAAAATCCGTACAACACCATTAAAAATGTTCATTGGATAGGTACTGAACATTATTAACGCGCCTAGCATTTGCTGGCTCAATCCCTCCGTATTGCCCAGAAAGAAAGCCAGAGAACCAAAAATCACCAGGAAAGATACGAAGATCAAGGCTCCTAGCATTGATAGAAACAAGAACAGCGCAAAATGTAGCAAGTCTGGATGAAGCAACAATACAAACGCTCCCACAGCGAACACGATATCACCCCAGGCAGATGGATCGCTTGCTGTTATACAAACATGGAGCAAGACATTACGCGGCATGCCTAGATAGGCATCCAGACCGCCATTCATAATAAGTGCGGCCAGTTTTGGTGTATTACCGAATACCCCCATACCTATCCCAAAGCCGCACGCCGAGACTGCCCAGATGACAATGATATTGCTACTTTGCCATCCATTCACCAGCGGAAACTCTCGAAAGTATGTCCACCAGAAGAACAACCATAAGCCATCGTTGGCAACCATCGTGATGATCTGTACAATAAATGCGACGCGATATTCCATCGCAACCTGCAGATTAGCAACGACATATGAACTTATGAAACCCGCTGTTCGTACACTTTGCCTCACTATGAACATCTCGACCTCCTTTCGTCCTGGCTGATCCGTAGGGGCCGATTTATCGCGCCCATCGCCGATTTATCGGCCCTCGTCGGCCCTCGTTGGTCTTCGAGAAAACCAGATGTAACAGCTACAAAACATCTACCCTCCATTGATATTCACTCGTCGAATCGCCACCTGGTACATTACAAGCAGAATTACACCGCCAACAACCAGCGTAATCACCTGATGCAACACAAGCAGAACAAATTGGTCCAATTCAAAATGCACCAGCGTGCGTGAAGGGCCATATAGAATAGTGCTGAAAGGTAAGATCAGCGCGATACTCCGCAGCGGCTCAGGAAAAATTGTAATAGGAGCAAGTACTCCTCCCAGCACCAGCGTAAGCCGATTGAAGATGAGCGCAAAGGATGACGTTTCTTCAGTCCAGAAGGCGAGCAGCCCGATACTGAAGTAGGCCACGAAGTCAATGCTCAACGCGAATAAAGTCACGAGCGGCCATGCCACTATGCCCATCCACGTGAAGTGCGGCAATCCCACAAAAATCAAAGCCACTACTGCTCCCACCACTCCATTAATCGCGAGCCGTACAAGACGCTCTCCCAGATATTGCGCGAAATTGTAGAACACATAATTACATGGACGCCCCAACAGGTAGGCAAGTTGACCCGAACGTACATCCTGATCAATACGCCGCGTGAGTTGTGGCAATGACATGGCTATTGTTTCAGCAATCACCAGGTACCACACCATATCGCTTATACTGAATCCGTTCAGTGTGGTTACCCCACGCGTAGCATAGGTTGTCGTCCATAACTGTCCGAGTACAAAAACAAGCACAACAAGCATTAATGCGCGAAAGAGCACCTCCATAACATAAGCCAGGTTGTTGGCAATACTCACCCGCATAATGGCAGCATATTTTTGTAGAGAGAAGTTCAAAGCGCGACGAGCACGATACATCGGGCTTCTACTTATAGCTTCCATGTTACTACTCTCCTGCTGTTAAAGGCTCAGCGTCTACAGGAACATGATCATTTCCATTCACATTTCCATCTCGACTTGCTTGCCCATAAATTGTAGCGATAATCTCTTCCATAGGTGGATCAGCAATGGTCATATCAAGAATATGGCAATGTTGCATAACCGCGGCGATAACGGGTTCGAGTGGCGTGCGCGATGTATCAATCGCCAGCTTTAGGCCGTGCCCTTTGGCTTTCAGCACCTGCACACCCTCTGTATCCTGGATCTCTTCATGAATGGAGGTTGGTAACTGAACGCTCAAACGCTGTTTACCTGTATTACTATCGGTTTTTAACAGTGTATGCGCGGGCTCTTCCAATAAGAGATCGACCGTTTTCACCTTAAGGTAATCTCGCTTCAATTTCGCCACAGGCGCATCGAGTATGATCTCACCGTGGTTAATCACAATCGCGCGACGGCATACTTGCTCGATGTCACCGGCATCATGCGAAGTTAGAAAAACGGTAACCCCCTCCTCGACTTGCAAATGCCCGATCAGGTCACGTATGCGTTGCTTTGCAATGACATCTAAACCAATCGTTGGCTCATCCAGGAAGATAACCGAAGGCTTATGCAGCAGAGCAGCCGCCAGTTCGCAACGCATTCGCTCCCCCAGGCTCAATTTACGCGCTGGAGTTCGCATATAATCTTCAATATCAAAGACCTCCACCAGAAAGCTTCGACGTTTACGATACTCTGCCATATCCAGTTCATAGATGCGAGCTAAGAGATCAAAGGTATCCTGCGGCGGGAGGTGATACCAGAGCTGCGATTTCTGACCATAGACACTGGCTATACGAAATGACAGTTTGCGCCTCTGCTGCCATGGAGTTAGACCCAACACGCTGGCCTTCCCTGATGTTGGATATAGGATTCCTGTAAGCATTTTGATAGTCGTCGATTTTCCCGCCCCGTTTGGTCCAATAAAGGCAAGCAATTCCCCTGGTTCAAGCGAAAAACTGATAGGCTTGACTGCTTCACGCTGGCGATAACGAGGAGCAATAAATGAGTGCAAGCTGCCGGATAGTCCTGCAGCACGCTCGCGAGTCTTGAACGTCTTCGCTAATGCTTCAACCTCGATGATGGACATTTGCTCCCTCCTCTTTGACAACTCTACTTCGCTAACACAACTCACTCAACTTTTTGAGCCAGCAAAATCAATCGAAAACTGTCTATTGTCAATTCGCTACGATCCCATGCCCCAAAGTACGCCTTCACCTGCAGTCCTGCCACTGCCAGCATCTGTGCCAGCTCTGTTAGTGTATAGACGCGCGCTGCATGGCCATACTCTTTACGTCGACCATCAGCATGTATCATAGTTATCTTCACCTCGCTACGGCTCGTGAGCAG
>Ga0209048_10006903_pt1 | contig 10560 bp, 9 predicted proteins | sample FrelakmetCRP12CR_FD_187146 | JGI IMG/M metagenome (GOLD analysis project Ga0209048, IMG submission 187146) | Freshwater lake sediment microbial communities from the University of Notre Dame, USA, for methane emissions studies - CRP12 CR (SPAdes)... | ecosystem: Environmental > Aquatic >... | reverse complement strand
TACCGCAAGCCGCTGGGCGACTGGCTTCTGCGCGAGGATTCGCCGCTCGCCAACCCGTTCTGGGACTACGCGCGCAACAAGATCGCCTGCGAGGAGCGCCTCATGCGGGCGTTCCGCGAGGACGGGTTCCCGGTCACGATCGTCCGCCCGTCGCTCACCTACGGCGACACGCAGGTGCCGCTGGCGGTGAACAGCTGGGAGCGGCCCTTCACCGCGATCGCGCGGATGCGCGCCGGGAAGCCGCTCATCGTCCCCGGCGACGGCACGTCGCTGTGGACGATCACCCACAACAGCGACTTCGCCAAGGGCTTCGTGGGCCTGCTCGGTCGCCGCCAGGCAATCGGCCACGCCTTCAACATCATGTCCGACGAAGTCCTGACCTGGGACGAGATCCACCGGCAGGTCGCCGCCGCAGTCGGCGCCGAGGCGCGGATCGTCCACATCGCGTCCGACTTCATCGCCGCCTGCCTGCCGGAGATGGGCGGCACGCTGCTTGGCGACAAGGCCGTGAGCGCGGTCTTCGACACCACGAAGATCAAGCGTTTCGTGCCGGACTTCTGCGCCACGACGCCGTTCGCCGAGGGGATTCGGCGGACCGTGGCCTGGTTCGACGCGGACCCCGCCCGACAGCTGGTCGACGCCGAGATGGACGCCCGCTGGGACCGCCTGATCGACGCCTACGAGCGGGGCCTCGCGAAGGCCGTAGCCGCGGTCGCCGGATAGGCCAGATCCCAACCGCATCGGTCGGAATGGCGCCCGGAAAGCCGCCCGGATCGCCCGACCGCGCTAGACTTCACGCCCCATGGACGACCTGTATCGCGACTACATCCTGGAGCACTACCGGCACCCCCACAACTTCGGGATCATCGAGGCTCCGGACGCGCGCTACGAGGGCGCGAACCCGTTGTGCGGGGATCGCATCACGATGATGCTGGGGATCCGCGACGGGATCGTCGCCGAGGTCGCGTTCACCGGCCGTGGCTGCGCCATCAGCCAGGCATCGGCCAGCCTGCTCACCGACGAGATCAAGGGCAAGCCGGTGGACGAGGTCGCGAAGATGACCGCCACCGACGTCCTGGACCTCCTGGGCATCGAGATCAGCCCGGCGCGGCTCAAGTGCGCGCTGCTCAGCCTTGACACGGTCAGCCATGCCCTCGAGGAGCGCGGCAATGTTGCCGCGGGTGCTGCCGCGGAGGCGGGGGCCGGCCCTGCGACGGACGCCGCGACGACCGCAGGGGCCTGACCCGCGAGCTGGGGCGTCCGATGACCACGTCCTACGCAGACCTGTTCCGCGAGGCACGAGCCGAGGTTCGCGAGGTCACCCCGCGGCAGGCTGATGCGTTGCGCAGCGACCCGGCCACCCTGTTCGTGGACGTCCGCGAGGCCCACGAGTGGGAGCAGGGGTACATCCCCGGCGCCATGCTGGTCCCGAAGAGCCACTTCGAGCAGGAGATCGAGACGAAGGCACCGGACCGCACGCGGCCGGTTGTCCTGTACTGCGCCGGCGGGGTCCGCTCGGTCTTTGCCGCCCGGACGTTGCAGGCGATGGGCTACGCGGCCGTCGTCTCCATGTCCGGTGGGTTCACCGAGTGGAAAGCGCTCGGCCTGCCATCGGTGCGGCCGGCCGGCCTGACCGCGGAGCAGATCAGGCGCTACAGCCGCCACCTCCTCATGCCGGAGGTTGGGCTCCAGGGGCAGGCGACGCTTCTCGAGTCGAAGGTGCTCCTGGTCGGGGCGGGCGGCCTCGGGTCGCCGGCCGCCCTCTACCTGGCGGCCGCCGGGGTTGGAACGCTCGGGGTCGTGGACTTCGATGTCGTTGACATCAGCAACCTCCAGCGCCAGGTCGTTCACTCCACGGACCGCGTGGGCCTGAAGAAGGTCATCTCGGCGGAGGTGGCGATCCGTGCCCTCAACCCGGACGTGGCGGTGGTTGCCCACGACGAGGTCCTGGGCCCGGCGAACGTGGAGCGGCTCATCGCCGGCTACGACGTCATCCTGGACGGGACCGACACGTTCGAGACGCGGTACGCGCTCAACGATGCCGCCGTGGTGGCCGGGATCCCGGTGGTCCACGCGTCGGTCTTCCGGTTCGAGGGCCAGCTGACGACGTTTGTCCCGTTCACGGGGCCGTGCTACCGCTGCCTCTACCCCGCGCCGCCGCCGCCGGAGCTCGCCCCGGGTTGCTCGGTGACGGGCGTGCTGGGCGTGGTGCCGGGGATCATGGGCCTCCTGCAGGCGAACGAGGTGCTCAAGATCCTCCTGGGCCTCGGCGACACGCTGGCCGGGCGACTGGTCCTCTTCGACGCGCTGGAGACTACGTTCACGGAGCTGCGGTTCCGGCGCGACCCGGCCTGCCCGGTCTGCTCGGACGCGGCCGTTGCGGCACGGGCGGCCGGGCGGCCGCTTCCGATCCCGGCGCCCGCGAGCGAGGGCCTGGCCTTGCCGTTCCCGGCGCCTCCCCGGGAGATCATCGCCTGAGCGGGTCGCGGCCCATGCGGGCCGGCTTGGAGCCTGCCCACCCGGGCCCGGCCCACCCGGGTCCCGCGCGGGCGACGCTCCCCGTCGAGATCCGCCGCGCGCTCGTGGCGCACGCCCGGGCGGAATACCCGAACGAGGCATGCGGTCTCATCGCAGGGACCGCCGCAGCCGCAGCCGGTGGCTCGGCGACACGCTGGCACGCCGCGCGCAACCGGGCCGCGTCGCCGCTCCGCTACGAGATCCACCCGGAGGACATCCTGCGCGTGGTGCTCGATACCGACGACGCCGGCGAGACGATCTGGGCGATCGCGCACTCCCACGTCCGGTCGCCTGCGCGACCGTCGCCAACCGACGTGAGCCTCGCGTTCTACCCGGACGCGCTCTACGTGCTCGTCTCGCTGAGCGCCGCCGAGGCAGACCCGGTCACGGGCGCGGAGAGCGTCCGCGCCTGGCGGATCGTGGACGGGCAGGTCTTCGAGGTGGGCCTGGAGAACGCCTGAGGGCCACTATGCCCTGGCCGCCAGCGCCTCCACGAGGCTTGCCTCCGTGGGCGTGCTCCCGACCCCCAGCCGTGCCCCCACGCGTGCGGCGAGCGGCGGCTCGAGGTAGGTGGACGCCAGCACGTCCCAGCTCGCCGCGGCGAAGACGTCGGCCGGCGTCCCGTCCAGCACGATGCGTCCGGCGCGCATCACGATCACGCGGCGGAACGTCTCGGCCACGAACCGCATGTCGTGGCTGATCGTGATGACCGTCCGTCCCTCCGCTGCGAGCGCCGCCACGATCGCCCGCACCCGCGCCACGCCGCGCAGGTCCTGGCCGGTCGTCGGCTCGTCCAGGACGACGATGGGAGTCCGCATGGCGAGGACGGAGGCGATCGACAGCAGCTTCCTGCGCGAGTAGCCGAGGTCGTACGGGTTCTCGTCGGCCGAACCTGCCAGCCCGACCGCCTCAAGCGCCTCTACCACTCGCCCGTCCAGCTCCGCGCCGCGCAGCCCCAGGTTCCTCGGCCCGAAGGCCACCTCGGCACGCACGCTCCCGGCGAAGATCTGCCGGTCGGGGTCCTGGAACGCGAGGCCGACGAGCCGCGCGAGCTCGGCAACATGGCGCCGCCCGACCGCGGAGCCGTCAAGCCAGACGTGCCCCTCGTCGGGTCGAAGGAGCCCATTGAGATGGCGAACGAGCGTGGACTTCCCGCTCCCGTTCTGGCCGACGATCGCCAGGGTCTCGCCGGGTCCGATCGCGAGATTGACACCATCGAGCGCCCGGACGCCCCCGGGGTACGTATACGCGACCCCTCTGATGTCGACAGCGGTCACGACGCGAGCTCCGCCATCAGCAGGTCGGTCGCGGCTGGCGTCCCCATGCCAGCGGCCGTCAGTGCCGATCGGACACGGACCCGGGGCGGCGGCTCCACCCCGTGCCGGGGGAGCATTGGGTCGTCCAGCACATCGGCCGTCGGCCCCTCGCGGACGATCCGGCCTTCGTCGACGACGACAACACGATCAGCAAGCCGGTCGAGGAGGGCCGTCTTGTGCTCGACGACAAGGATCGCCGTCCGGCGCTCCCCCACCAGGCGGCGGAGCGCTTCTCCCACCAGCCGCGTCCCCTGTGGGTCGAGTTGGCTGGTTGGCTCGTCGAGAATGAGGAAGTCCGGCTCCAGGGCGAGGATCGCCGCCAGCGCGACCAGCTGCGCCTGGCCGCCCGACAGGCGGGCTGGGTCCCGGTCGGCGAGCGCGGCGATCCCGAGAGCCTCGAGGCACGCTGCGATTCGCTGGATCACCGTCGAGAGTGACAGGCCGAGATTGCGGGGACCGAAGGCAATCTCCTCGAACACCGTCGCGGCAGTCCCCGAAAGCTGCGCCTGTGGATTCTGGAAGAGGATCCCGCAGCGCTGGGCAAGCTCGTGCGGCCGCATGTCGGTCGTCTCGCGCCCATCGATCGTCACCGATCCGCTGAGCCGGCCCGCAACGACAACGGGCGCCAGGCCCGACGCCACGAGGCAGAGCGTGCTCTTGCCCGCCTCGTTCGGACCAACGACGCCCAGCACGGTCCCTGCCGAGAGCTCGAGATCGACGCCGTCGAGCGCGTTCCGGCGCGCACCGGCGTATCGATAGGTGGCGGCCGACAGGCGAAGCGTCACGGCCAGCGCCTCACGGCAGCGGGAACCGGCCCGCGATCGAGGCCGCCACGGCGACGATCGAGCCCAATCCCACGAACCAGCGCAGTGCGCGTTGCAAGCCGCTGTCGGGAAGGATTCGCATGACGGTCCGGCGGGCGGGGGCAGAGAAGCCGCGCGCCTCGAGCGCGACCGTTCGCTCCTCGACTTCCGAGAGGGCACCAAACACCATCGGGCCCGCCAGCGGCACGATTCCGCGAATTCGCCGCCGGATCGAGCCTTCGGTGTCGAGGCCGCGCGCCCGCTGTGCCTCCACGATCTCCGTCGCGCGCGACGCCATGGCCGGGATCATCCCGATCGCAGATCCGACGACGAACGTCAGCCGGCGGCCCGTCCCCCGGTGCTCCAGGTCGGCCAGGAAGTCGTCGGTCGCCGTCGTGAGGCTGAAGACGGCCACGCTCAGGGCGAACGCGACGACGCGCAGCGTGGCCTGCAACGCCACCGTTACGCCCGTGCCGGTCGCCGCGAACGGCCCGACCGTGAAGAGCACGTCCGTCGCGCCCGGGTACAGGAACGCGTTGACGAGCAGGATCGATACGACGATCGGGATCGTGGCGAGGACGAACCGTCGGAGCGAGCGCGTGACGCCCGCAATTGCGGCGATGGCGGCAGTCAGCGCGAGCACGATCAAGGGGCCCGTCCAGCCCCGAACCCCGAACGCGACGATCGCGCTCGAGAGTGCGATCACGGACTTTGTGAATGGGTTCAGCGAGCGGTACGTCCCGGTTGGGACGCGCAGGACATATGCAGGGAGGCCGGCGGCGGCACCCTCCCGGTTCGCGACCGACGGGTCCAGCCCGCGTTCAGGCCGCACGGTCCCTGACGAGCCGCTCACCCAGCGGGAACCTGGCCAGGAGCCTCCCCGAGAGCCCGCCGAGGATGATGAACACGACGAAGCTCGTGATCGTCTTGTCGATCGGATCGCTGAACAGGCCCTGGCCGAGTGACGCGCTCATGACGTCGGAACCGCCCTGGCGGAGCGCCGCGACCAGCAGATCCGTGCCCGACCCGGTCACGCCCCCGAAGGCGATTGCGGCGATTGGTGCTGACACGAAGGCGGCCGCGACGCCCGTTACCACTCCCGCGATTGCGACCCAGAAGCCGGCGAGATCGCGCCGCAGGTAGATGAACGCGGCGACTGCCACGGCGGCCACGATCGCGATGACGACGGCCGCCGTGTAGACCCAATCGGGATACCCGCCGATATCCGGGTTCGTGTACGCCGGGTTCCCGAGGATCGGGACAACCAGGGCAACGACAAGCACCGCCGCGACGACGGAGAAGAGGATGAGCTGCCGGCCCGTTGCCGGCCGAGACCGGTAGACGCCGAGCTGGCCCCAGATGCCCGCGAGGAACCCGATGACGCCGGCGGTGATCGCGAACGGCCCGATCGTTCCGCCACCGATGACCGGCGCGTACTGCCAGATGAGGTTCGACAGGATTCCCGTCAGTGCCCCGGCGATCGGGCCCGCGAGCACGCCCACGAGGATCGTCCCGATCGAATCGAGGTAGATCGGCAGCTTGAGGATCGTCTGGACGGTGTAGCCCAGCACGATGTTGATCGCGATCGCGATCGGGATCAGCACGATCACCCGCGTGCTGAACTGCCGTGACAGCCAGGCCATGGTGCTCGGACCTCCCTCAACCCGCTCGTCCCGCCCCTGGTCGCCGCGCCTCCAGCGCGCCATGTCGACGACCGCTGGAGCGCAGTGTCCCATGCCGGACGTTCCCCCCGCCACGCTTTCCCGGGCCGAGGTCCCCGGCCCGCTCAGCCGACGCGGGCGGCGAGCCCTCCGAGCCGCTCGATGAATCGCTCGAAGAACGCCTCCGCGTTGCCCTCCACCGCCACGTCCAGGGTGGGCGGCCGGCCCCAGGTGCGGCGCCAGTCCGTGACCGTCTCGCCGGCCGTGAGCGTGCCGGCCAGCTCCACGTCCACGGAGAGTGCCTGCGTCCGGACCAGCGACGGGTCCAGCGCGGCCGCCACGGCGAAGGGGTCGTGGACGAACGCGCCGTAGAAGCCGTCGTAGCGCGAGTGGAACTCCATGTAGAAGCGGAGCGCGTCGTTGATGAAGCGGATGACCGGGTTCGCGGCGACGGGCGCGGACGCATCGGCCTCGTCGCGCGCGGGATCCGGGCGCGACCCGGCCCGCGCCGCCAGCGCCGCGAGGTGGCCCGGCAGCAGCTTCGCGCGCTCCGTGACGTCCAGGCCCAGGGCCAGCGGAAGCGGCGGCAGGTCGGCGGCCCGACGGGCTTCGGTCACCTCCGGCCGTGCGAACGCCGCGATGCAGAGCTTCGCAGCATCCGGGTCCACGCTCACGTTCCACTCGGTGGTCGGGGCGGTGTTGCCCGGCGACCGGTAGCTGCCGCCCATGATCACCCAGCGCCGCAGGAGCGTCGGCAGGGCCGGCTCCAGGAGCACGGCGACTGCCAGGTTCGTCATGGGCCCCAGGGTCACGAGGGTCAGCTCGCCGGGGCGACGCCGCGCCTCCGCCACGATGAGGTCCGGCCCGAACCGCGCGGAGAGCGGCCGGCGGGGTGGCGGGAGGACCGCGTACCCGATCCCCCGTGGGCCATGCGTCTCGGGCGTTGTCACCAGCTCGCGGACGAGCGGCATCTCCCGCCCGAGCGCAACCTCGATGTCGGCGCGGCCGGCCAGCTCCAGCACTGCACGCGTGTTCTCGGCCACCTGCCGGGCGTCCACGTTGCCGGCCACGCAGGTCACGGCCACGATCTCCGCCTCCGGCGAGGCGCACGCGTAGAGCAGCGCCAGGCCGTCGTCGATCCCGGTGTCGACATCGAGCAGGAGCGGGATGCGGGCGGTCACGGCTGGATGCTAGCGCGGGTCAGCCGATGAGCGCCACCACGGCAGGGACGAGCGTCTGATCTATCAGCTGTTGCCCGGGAAGACGAGGCTCAGGGCGCCGCGGCGACCGGGCTCCGGCCAGCGCTCCGTGACCATCTTCTGCTGCGTAAAGAACCGGATCCCGTCCTCGCCGCGCATGGCAAGGTCGCCGAGGGCCGATTCCTTCGCGCCGCCGAAGGAGAGGTAGCCCGCCGGGACGGGGATCGGCACGTTGACCCCGATCATCGGCACGTCGACCTCGAGCCTGAAGCGCCGCGCGGCTCCGCCGTCGGTCGTGAAGATCGCCGTCCCGTTGGCGTACTTGTGGGCGTTGATGAGGCCGATCGCCTCGTCGTAGGTCTTCGCGCGGACGATCCCCAGGACCGGCCCGAAGATCTCCTCCCGGTAGATTTCCATCCCCGGCGTTACGTGGTCGAAGAGGGTGGCGCCGAGGAAGAACCCGTCGGGGTTGTTGGGGTGGACGAACGGGCGGCCGTCGACCACGAGCTCGGCTCCCTCGGCCTCACCCTTGTCGATCCAGCGGATCACCGAATCGCGGTGCTCAGCGGTATAGATGGGGCCCATGTCGGTGCCGGGCTCCATGCCCGGCCCGACCTTGAGGCCCGCGATCCGGTCCAGCATGAGCGGGCGCAGCTTCTCGGCCGTGTCACCCACCGCGATCACCAGGGTCTGGGCCATGCAGCGCTCGCCCGCCGAGCCGTAGCCGGCGGCGACGGCCGCGTCGGCCGTCAGCTCCATGTCCGCGTCCGGCAGGACGATCATCGCGTTCTTGGCGGACGTGTACGCCCCGACGCGCTTGCCGAGCTTCGTCCCGGTCTCGTAGACGTAGCGGCCGACGGCCGTGGACCCGACGAACTGGATCGCCTTGACGTCAGGGTGTTCGACGATGGCCGTGACCGCCTCCCGGCCGCCATAGACCACGTTGAAGACGCCGTCGGGGAGGCCCGCCTCCTTCCACAGCTCCGCCTGGAGCTGGGTCGCACCTGGCGTGTGGGACGAGGGCTTCAGCACCAGGGTGTTGCCGCAGGCGATGGCGATCGGGTAGATCCACATCGGGACCATCGCCGGGAAGTTGAAGGGGGTGATCGCGGCGGTCACGCCAAGCGGCCCGCGGAGCGTGTAGGCGTCCACGTTGGTGGAGACGTTCGGCGTGTTTATGCCTGCGAGGTGGACCGGCAGGCCACAGGCGAACTCGACGGTCTCGATGCCGCGCGTCACCTCGGCGAGAGCGTCGGGGAACGTCTTGCCGTGATCGCGCGTGATGAGCGCTGCGATCTCCTCGCGGTGCCGCCAGAGCTGCTCGCGAAAGGCGAAGAAGACCTGGCTGCGGACGATGAGCGGCGTGTCGCGCCAGGCCGGGAAGGCTGCCTTGGCGGCGGCGACGGCCCTGTCGACCTCAACCGCGCCGCCCCGGGGCACGCGACCGATGACCTGGCCCGTGGCCGGGTTGTAGATCGGGCCGGTCTGCTCGGGCAGGACCTCCACCGGACGGCCGTCGATCCAGTGGGAGAGGATCGGCAGCAGGGCGGGCTGCGCGGTCTCGATGGCCATTGTGGCTGTCTCCTTCGTGCGTTGCGGCGAATTGCGGGTCGGTCAGCTGGCCCGGACGTCCGGGTCCGGCAGGACGATGTCACGGGTCGCGCCGGTGAGGTCATGGTAGGCGTTGATGAAGCTGCGCGGCGTCCGCGCCGAGGCCCCGTACGAGGCGAACCTCCCCGGAACACCCCGTAGGCCCCCGGCGACCCGCCACGCGGGACGGGCAGTCCGGGGTACCGTTCGCCCATGACCTCGCCCGCCGCCGCCCGACCGACCAGGGCCATCCGCACCGCCGAGTTGTTCACCGTCGGGAGCGAGCTCACGACGGGAGAGACGCGCGACACGAACGGAGGCGAGCTGGCCCACGCGCTGGCTGGTGCGGGCGTCCATGTCCAGCGAATCCTGGCCCTGCCGGACGACCTTGCCCTGGTCGCGGCCGCGTTTCGCGACGCGTTGTCGTCGGTGGACCTGGTCCTAACGACCGGAGGCGTGGGTCCGACGCCGGACGACCTGACGCGGGAAGCGCTCGCCGCGGCTGTCGGCGAGGTGCCGGTCATCGACCCGCAGCTGGAGGCCTGGCTGCGTGACCTCTTCGCCCGCCGCGGCATCCCGCTCCTGGCGGTCAACCTGAAGCAGGCGTGGCGGATCCCGTCCTCGACATCCATCCCCAACCCGAACGGCACGGCGCCCGGCTGGTGGGTGGACCGGCCGGACGGGCGGGTCGCGGTCCTCCTGCCCGGCCCGCCGCGCGAGATGCGGGCGATGTGGTTCGACTGGGTCCTGCCGCGTCTCCGGCAGCGGCAACTGGGTGACGGGCGGGTGGTGCGAACGCTCCGGACGTACGGGATCGGCGAGTCGCAGGTGGCCGAGTTGCTGGGCGACGCGATGCTCCGCCGGGCCACCCCGGTCGTCGCGACGTACGCGCGTGCGGACTGGCTGGACGTCCGCGTCTCCGCGGTGGACGAGCGGGCCGCCGACGGGGTCCCGGCCCGCGCGGCCGCCGCGATCCTCGAGGAGACGGCGACGGGCATCCGGGCGACGCTCGGGGGTTACGTCTGGGCGGAGGGTGTGACGTCATGGGCGGACCTCGTCAGCTCGGCTGCGAGCGCGGCGGGGGTTCGCCTCGCGATCGTGGAGGTGGGCACGACAGGCGCGCTGGGGGCGCTGCTCGCCGAGGTTCCCGCGCTGGAGCGGTCCGCCTCTGCCGGTCCGGGCGTCGCACCCGCCCCGGAGGCCTGGCCGGTCGAGGAGGCTGCCCTCGAGGCAGCCCGGAGCGTCGGGGTCGGGCGCACGGTCGCGGTCGCTGCGGTCGAGGCGGCCCGCGGGGTCGGGGAAGCGGTCGGCGTCGGCGTCGCCCTCGTCGCATTGACGGTTCCCGGGGAAGGGACGCGCCTGCGGGTCGCGGTAGCCGCCCCGGACGCGGGCGTCTCGCGCGTGCTCGACCTGCGCCTCTTCCAGCACGGCGCCCACGGGCGCTTCCGGGCCGCAGTGGCCGCCGCCGCGTTCA
>Ga0209048_10006902_pt1 | contig 10561 bp, 7 predicted proteins | sample FrelakmetCRP12CR_FD_187146 | JGI IMG/M metagenome (GOLD analysis project Ga0209048, IMG submission 187146) | Freshwater lake sediment microbial communities from the University of Notre Dame, USA, for methane emissions studies - CRP12 CR (SPAdes)... | ecosystem: Environmental > Aquatic >... | reverse complement strand
GACCGACGAGGACCTGTTCGAAACCTTGCGCGCCCTTCGCCGGACCATGGCCGAGGAGCGGGGCATCCCACCCTATCTCATCTTCAGCGACGCCAGCCTTCACGAGATGGCGCGCGAACGCCCCACCACCGCGGAGGCGTTCCTGCAAATCAAGGGCGTGGGCCTGCGCAAGCTCCAGGAGCTCGGCCCGCGCTTCCTGGCATGCATCCGCGAGTATGAGGGAAACACCATGCCGCACGCGTGACCGCCCGTCACCGTGCCGTCCGTGTATGAGGAGAGGTCAACGAGAGAGATGTCGAGGCGATGCGTGCGGATCTCAAGATCGCCGAATGTCTGCATGTCCGTGGTGTCCGTTGCACGGCCAGGGGCATTATGATACAAGCGACGAGACCCAGTCCGGTAACCTTGCGCACCGGGGGCTGAGAAACTGATGGTCTTCATCGAACCGCGAGCCCATACGCGCCGATTTCTTTGAGAGAAGTCGGCGTTTTGTTTTTCGTGGACGAAACAAGGGCGGCAGCCGGGCAGGTTCGTCCGGATAGCTGACGGAGCGACAGGGAGCCCATGGCAAGAACGAGGAAGGTCCAGGAAAAGAAGAGAAGCAACGGCGGCGATCTGGGTTTCGAGGCTACTCTCTGGCAGGCGGCCGATGCGCTGCGCAACAACATGGACGCGGCCGAGTACAAGCACGTTGTCCTCGGCCTGATCTTCCTCAAGTACATCTCCGACGCGTTCGAGGCCAAGCACGCCGAGCTGGAAGCACAGAAGAAGGATGGTGCCGATCCCGAAGACCCCGACGAGTACCGGGCTGTCAGCATCTTCTGGGTGCCGAAGGAAGCGCGCTGGACGCACCTCAAGGCCAGCGCCCCGCAGCCGACCATCGGGAAGCTGGTGGACGACGCCATGAGTGCCATTGAGCGGGACAATCCGTCGCTCAAGGGCGTGCTTCCCAAAGACTATGCCCGGCCCGGTCTCGACAAGCAGCGCCTCGGCCAGATCATCAACCTGGTGAGCGACATCGCCCTGGGCAGCCCCGCCGACCGCGCCAAGGACACGCTCGGCCGCGTGTACGAGTACTTCCTCGCGCGCTTTGCCAGCGCCGAGGGCAAGAGCGGCGGGCAGTTCTATACGCCGTCCCGGGTGGTGCGCGTCCTGGTCGAGATGCTCGCCCCCTACAAGGGCCGGGTCTACGACCCCTGCTGCGGCTCGGGCGGCATGTTCGTCAGCAGCGAGAAGTTCATCGAGGCCCACAGCGGGAAGCTGGGGGACATTTCCATCTACGGTCAGGAATCCAATTACACCACCTGGCGCCTCGCCAAGATGAATCTCGCCATCCGGGGGATCGATGCCCAGATCGCCCACGGCGACACCTTCCACAGCGACAAGCACCCCGACCTCAAGGCCGACTACGTGTTGGCCAACCCGCCCTTCAACGACAGCGACTGGCGCGGCGAACTGCTCAAGGACGACAAGCGCTGGGCCTATGGGGTGCCGCCCGCCGGCAATGCCAACTTCGCCTGGGTCCAACACTTCATCTCGCACCTTGCCCCCACCGGGATCGCCGGCTTCGTCCTCGCCAACGGCTCGATGTCCACCAACCAGTCGGGCGAGGGTGAGATCCGCAAGGCCATCATCGAGGCCGACCTCGTAGACTGCATGGTGGCGCTGCCAGGCCAGCTCTTCTACTCGACGCAGATCCCCGTCTGTCTCTGGTTCCTCGCCCGCAACAAGCGGAACGGCCGCTTCCGCGACCGCCGGGGCGAGACCCTTTTCCTCGATGCCCGCAAGCTTGGCACGATGATCGACCGCATCCACCGCGAACTGACCGACGAGGACCTCGCCAAGATCGCTGGCGCCTACCACTCATGGCGCGGCGACAAGGATGCGGGCAAATACGCAGACGTGCCCGGCTTCTGCAGGGCCGCGAAGCTCGACGACATCCGCAAGTACGGCCACGTGCTCACACCCGGACGGTACGTCGGCGCGGAGGTCGTCGAGGACGATGGCGAGCCATTTGAGGAGAGGATGAAGCGGCTCGCCGCGACTCTGCGCGAGCAGCAAGCCGAAGCCGCGAAGCTCGATGCTGCCATCGCCACCAACCTGAAGGAGCTCGGGTATGGCGGGTGAGTGGCGCATCTGTACTGTAGATCAGATCAAGGCGGACGGCGATCACGCCATTGCCATCGGTCCATTCGGTTCCCGCATGAAGGCGGATAAATATGTCACGGATGGTGTTCCGGTGATCCGGGGTAACAATATTTCGGATACTCGCACATTCGTCGGTGATTTCGTTTTTGTTTCCGATGAGACCGCCGACGAATTGAGTTCATGCAACGTGTTCCCCGGTGATTTGGTCTTTCCGCACCGTGGTGCAATCGGACAGGTCGGAATCGTTCCTAGCGATCAGGCGAGCCGATACATCCTCTCGACGAGCTTGATGAAGCTCACATGCAACAAGGATTTGGTCGATCCCCTCTTCATCTTCTACTTCTTTAGATCGCGGAAGGGTCGTCACGCTCTGCTCCAGAATGCGTCAACCGTTGGAACGCCTGGCATTGGACAACCACTCGCGTCGCTTCGCTCGATTTCCATCCCGGTCCCACCCCTTTCCGAGCAACGCGCTATCGCCCACATCCTCGGCACGCTGGACGACAAGATCGAGCGGAACCGGCGGATGAACGAGACACTAGAGGCGATGGCGCGAGCACTCTTCAAGTCGTGGTTCGTGGACTTCGACCCCGTGCGCGCCAAGTCCGAAGGCCGCGACCCCAGCCTGCCTAAGCCCCTCGCCGACCTGTTCCCGGATTCGTTCGAGGAATCGGAATTGGGGGAGATTCCGAAGGGGTGGGACGTGATTCCTCTGCCCAATGCGATCGAGGTCAACCCAACGCGATCGTTGCGGAAGGGGGAGGTCGCACCCTATCTCGACATGGCGAACATGCCAAGCCAGGGGCACACTCCCGACGTCGTGATCGATCGGCCTTTTGGATCAGGTATGCGCTTCATGAACAGGGACACCCTCGTCGCGCGTATTACCCCATGCCTTGAGAACGGCAAGACCGCATACGTTGACTTTTTGCAGGAGAGCCAAGTCGGCTGGGGTTCGACGGAATTCATCGTCATGCGCCCGAAGCCTCCACTCCCTGAGGAGTTCGCCTACTGCCTCGCACGGAGCGAAGGGTTTCGCGAGTTCGCCATTCAAAGCATGACGGGCTCCAGCGGACGTCAGCGCGTTCCCGTCGAATCGCTGTCACACTACCTTCTGGCCGCGCCTCCGAAGCAAGTCGCCAAGCGTTTTGGTTCGTTAGTCCGACCGCTGTTTGCGCGTGCCAGCGCCGCGGCGCGCGAAGCCCGCGTCCTCGCCGCCCTGCGCGACGCGCTGCTGCCCAAGCTCATCTCCGGCGAACTGCTGGTGAAGAGTGCCGAGCGGTTCATCGAAGACCTTGCGTTGCCGATGGGGAAGTAGTGCAGCGGTGAAACGGCGCGATCGGTATGATGTTGCAGGACTGGAGGAGGCGCAGTGGGAGACCGGCTCCCGTGGGCGCGTCCTCAAGAACCGCATTGGCATCCGGCGCAAACGGGAGATGGACCGGATCGAGGGACGCGAACAGGTCCGCGCCCTCGAAGAGTTGACCGCGATCTACGATAGGGATCACCCTTTTACCGCTGCCGACGTGTGCCGCATTCACCGGATTTGGCTGGGACCGATTAATTCGTGGGCAGGCCAGTACCGGCAGGTGAATCTCCAGAAAGGTGATTTTCCCTTCGCCGCCGCCGCGCAAATCCCCAAGCTAATGGCGGACATCGAGCGCGGGCCGCTCCGAACATATACCCCCTGTCGCCCGGCTCCCATCGAGAAGCTGGCCATAGGCCTTGCCGTGGTGCACGTGGAGTTGATCTTGATCCATCCCTTCCGGGAGGGGAATGGGTGAGTTGCACGACTCCTGGCGGTTCTCATGGGGCTACAGGCCGACCTGCCACCGCTATTCTTCGACAGGCTGTCGGGGCGGAAACGACAGCAGTACTTCGCCGCCGTGCGGGCGGGGATGGATCGGAACTACGAGTCTATGGCGGAGATGTTCAGCGCCGTGATCCGAAGGACGTTACAGATTCACGGACTGCCGTGAATTGCGGGGAGCTCGAGAGACCGTTTTCGAGTTCCGTCTGGGGCAGGCGAACACCCTCGATGCCCGTAGATGTGCACACGGTCATCGCGAACATCTCGCGGCGTTTGTCGGGATTGCGCAAGTAGGGGTTGGTTTCGAGAAGTGGTCGCTTCGGCATGATCGCTATTTTAGCACGGCAAAGGCACCGTTTCATTCTTTCTTCCGATGCCGATGAGCCACTGCACCGAATCCGTCGTTGAAGGCGTGACGCGGGCGGGGTGAGGTAGTCGGACTAGTCGGACGATTCGGACGAGTCGAACAATCGGATGGGTCGGAATGGTCGGACTTGTCCGCCCTGTCGGACGCGTCAGACTCGTCGGACAGGTCTGACACGACGGAGAGGAGGGGCAGATGCCGGATGAAGGCAAGCTGATCCCGCCCCACGGTGGCTACCGAAAGTTGCGGAGCTTTCAGTGTGCGCAGTTGGTGTACGACGCCACGGTGATTTTCTGTGACCGCTTCGTCGAGAAGCGTTCCCGCACGCATGACCAGATGATCCAAGCCGCGCGAAGCGGCGTGCAAAACATCGCCGAGGGCAGTGTGGCGTCCGCGACGTCAAAGAAGACCGAACTGAAATTGACGGGGGTGGCGCGGGCCAGCTTGGAAGAGCTGCTGCTGGACTACGAAGATTTCTTGCGCCAACGAGGTTTGCGGCTCTGGGCCAAAGATTCGCCCGAGGCGCTGGCGGTGCGGGGGAAGTATCGGTCGGACAAGTCGGACCTGTCGGACGCGTCTGACCGGTCTAAGAAGTCTGACTTGTCGGACCCGTCTGACAGGTCGGACGACTACCGGATTCGGACCGCTTCCCCGGAAGTGGCGGCGAACACGTTGATCTGCTTGATCAATCAGGCGAGCTACCTATTGCGGCGACAGTTGCAGGGACTGGAAAGGCAGTTCTTGGCGGAAGGCGGCTTCACAGAACGGTTGTATCGTGAGCGGCAAGCCCGCCGGAGAAACCAGTGACCCGCTTCACCGAATCGGTTGTCGAAGACGCGGCCCTGGCCTGGCTGGAGAGCCTGGGGTATGCGGTGCTCCATGGCCCGGAGATCGCCGCGGGGATGCCGGGTGCCGAGCGCACCGATCCGAACTACCGAGACGTGGTGCTGGAGCGTCGTCTGCGCCAGGCCCTCGTGCACCTCAACCCCGACCTGCCCGCCGAGGCGCTGGAAGATGCCTTCCGCAAGCTGACGCGCACCGATGCGCCGTCGCTGGTGGAGCGCAACCGCGCCGTGCACCGCATGCTGGTGGACGGCGTGACGGTGGAGTACCGCCGGCCAGATGGGTCTATTGCCGGCGCGCAAGCTCAGGTTCTCGATTTCGACACGCCCGACAATAACGACTGGCTGGCCGTCAACCAGTTCACCGTGGCCGAGGGGCAGCACATCCGCCGTCCGGACGTGGTGCTGTTCGTGAACGGACTGCCTCTCGCGGTGATCGAGCTCAAGAACCCGGCGGATGAGAACGCCACCGTCTGGAGCGCCTACCAGCAGTTCCAGGCCTATCAGGCGCAGATCCCCGCGCTCTTCGCCACAAACGCGGCTCTGGTGGTTTCCGACGGCGTGCAGGCGCGCATCGGCGCGCTCGGCGCGGGCAAGGAGTGGTTCAAGCCCTGGCGCACGATCACCGGACGCGACGATGCCGCGGCGATGCTGGTCGAGCTGTAGGTGGTTCTGGAAGGCGTGTTCGAGCGGCATCGGTTCCTCAACCTGATCCGGCACTTCCTCGTGTTCGAGGACGCGGGCGGCGGAAAACTCACCAAGAAGATGGCGGGTTACCACCAGTTCCACGCCGTCAACGTGGCCGTCGAGGAGACGCTCCGGGCCTCCCGCATGGTTCGGCGCGTGCCCCAGGAAGAAGTGTCGGGCCGCTACGAAGCGGGGCGGAAGCCGGGCGGCGACCCCGGCGACCGGCGCGTGGGCGTGGTGTGGCACACGCAGGGCTCGGGCAAGAGCCTGACGATGGCGTTTTATGCGGGCCGGGTGATCTTGCATCCGGCGATGGAGAATCCCACCATCGTCGTGCTCACCGACCGCAATGACCTCGACGACCAGCTCTTCGGCACCTTCGCCCGCTGCAAGGACCTTCTCCGGCAGGATCCGGTTCAGGCGCAGGATCGCGCCGACCTACGCGAGAAGCTGCAGGTGGCGGCCGGCGGCGTGGTTTTCAGCACGATCCAAAAATTCTTTTCTGAAGAGAAGGGCGATCGCCATCCGGTGCTCTCGGAGCGGCGCAACATCGTCGTCATCGCCGACGAAGCGCATCGGAGCCAGTACGACTTCATCGACGGCTTCGCGCGGCACATGCGCGATGCGCTGCCGAACGCCTCGTTCATCGGCTTTACCGGGACGCCCATCGAGAAAACTGACGCCAACACCCGCGCGGTCTTTGGCGACTACATCAGCGTCTACGACATCCAGCGGGCGGTCATCGACGGGGCGACCGTGCCCATCTACTACGAGAGCCGGCTCGCCAAGCTGGAGTTGAAGGAGTCCGAGCGGCCGAAGATCGATCCCGAGTTCGAGGAGGCCACCGAAGGCGAAGAGGTCGAGCGGAAGGAGAAGCTCAAGACGAAGTGGGCCCAGCTCGAAGCCGTCGTCGGGTCCGAGAAGCGGGTCAAGCTCATCGCGCGGGACCTGGTGGACCACTTCGAGGACCGCCTCGCCACGATAGACGGCAAGGCCATGGTGGTGTGCATGAGCCGCCGCATCTGCGTCGAGCTGTACCGCGAGATCGTGACGCTGCGCCCGGAATGGCATCAGGAGGGCGACGACCAGGGCGCGCTCAAGGTGGTGATGACGGGCTCCGCGACCGATCCCCTGGAGTGGCAGGGCCACATCCGGAACAAGCCGCGGCGCGAGACGCTGGCGCAGCGGTTCCGGGACCCGAAGGATCCGTTCACGATCGTCATTGTACGCGACATGTGGCTGACCGGCTTCGACGCGCCGAGTCTCCACACCATGTACGTGGACAAGCCGATGCGCGGGCACGGGCTCATGCAGGCGATCGCCCGGGTGAACCGGGTCTTCAGGGACAAGCCCGGCGGCCTGGTGGTGGACTATCTCGGATTGGCCGACGAACTCAAGCAGGCGCTGGCGACCTACACGGAGAGCGGGGGCACCGGCAGAACCGCCATCGATCAGGCCGAGGCCGTGGCCGTCATGCTGGAGAAGTACGAGGTCTGCTGCGGCCTCTTTTTTGGCTTCGACTGGTCACGCTGGACCACGGGCACTCCGCAGGACCGGCTTGCCCTCTTGCCCACGGCTCAGGAACACATCCTGGCCCAGCAGGACGGCAAGGCGCGATTGCTGCGGGCGGTGACGGAGGTCTCGCAGGCTTTCGCCCTCGCTGTGCCGCACATGGAAACGCTGCGCATCCGCGACGATGTCGGCTTCTTCCAGGCCGTCAGGTCGGTCCTGGCCAAGAGCGGGATAGGCGAGCGCAAGACCGACGAGGAATTGGACTTCGCCATCCGGCAGATCGTTTCCCGGGCGGTCGCCTCCACCGAGATCGTGGACATTTTCGCCGCCGCCGGCCTCAAGAAGCCGGACATCTCCATCCTCTCCGACGCGTTCCTGGCCGAGATCCAGGGGATGCCTCAGCGGAACCTGGCGGTCGAGCTCCTCCAGAAGCTCCTGGCCGGCGAGATCAAGGTCCGCCTCCGCAAGAACGTGGTCCAAGCCAAGTCCTTCGCCGAGATGCTGGAGCAGGCCATCCGCCGGTACCAGAACCGGGCCGTCGAGACCGCCCAGGTGATCGAGGAACTGATCGCCCTCGCCAAGGACGTGCGGGCTGCCGCCCAGCGGGGCACTGACCTGGGCCTCTCGGAGGACGAGGTGGCTTTCTTCGACGCCCTGGAAACCAACGATAGCGCCGTGAAGGTGCTCGGCGATGACACCCTCAAGACCATCGCCCGTGAACTGGTGGCGGCTGTCCGCAAGAACGTCACCATCGACTGGACCGTCCGCGAGAACGTGCGCGCTCACCTCCGCGTCATTGTGAAGCGCATCCTCCGCAAGTACGGCTATCCTCCCGACAAGCAGGAGAAGGCCACCCAGACCGTGCTGGAACAGGCCGAGGTGCTGTCGGAGGGGTGGGCGACCGCCTGAGCGTAGTACGCACGATCGAAGACGCGACCGCCTTGTTCTCCCATTTTCCAGGTCCAATCCGCCGGCGGATTCCGCCACGATAGGGGGCGTGTGTTGTGGCCCCAGGCATTGATCATGCTGCATGAGGTTCGCATCGAATCCACACATTCGGTGCCCGCCGCTGCCTCCCTTGCCTGCGTGGCTACCCAGATAGCAGTGGCACTGCTTATGCAAAAGTCATTTTAGCGCGTTCCGGTTGAGGTTATTTCAAAAAAGACAGGCCCTTACTACAGGCAAGTCGGTTAACCTTTGAATTCAAAGGTCTCTTTGGTTTTCTCAGAGATTCGTGGGGGCTAGATTTCCTCGAACAGGAATCGAATAGGCGCCCCTTAGGCTGACGGAACTGTCGGGATTCACAGACGTTTTTTGCAGGGACGCTGGAGATTCGTCGGTGCCTGAGCCGAAGCTGGAGCCAAACGACAAGGAGCAGCAACCCATCCTGGGCGAGGGGCCGTGGAACGACAAGGTCCTGGTGGACGCCATCGGCTACACCAAGGGCCTGGTCGCCATCCTCGACTCCTTGACCGATGGGTTCCAGCGCCGGGGACGGGAGATCGAGGAACAGCGCCACCGCCTGGCCATCCTGCAGAGCGAGCGGCGCGCGATCCTTGAGGGGCGCGCCGAGTTTGAAACGCAGATCGACACGCTCACGGCCGAGCGGGACGGGCTCCGGGCCACGCTGGAGGCGCGCGAACGAGAGCTCGAACGGCTTCGGCAGGAGGTGGCCCAGGGGCAGGCCGCGCTGGACGCCCGTCTGGGGGAGATTCGGGAGCTCCAGGCCGGCATGGCCGAGCCCGCGCGGCAGGCCGAGGAGCTTCGGGAGGTCGTCCGCGCGCTGGAGCGACAGCTGCAAAAAGTGCGGCAGGCGCCCGGCCCATCGTCCAAAGACGAGAGCGCGCTAGACGATCCCCTGAAGGCATCGTACAACGACCTGGTCGGATTGCAGGAGTTGATCTCGGATTACCAGCGCTCCGGCGAAGCCGAGGTCGCCGGCCTCACCGCCGAGCGGGACGGGATGCGTGCCGAGGTGGAGGCGCGCGACCGGGAGCTCGAACGGCTTCGACAGGAGGTGGCCCAGGGGCAGGCCGCGCTGGACGCCCGTCTGGGGGAGATTCGGGAGCTCCAGGTTCGTGTGGCAGAGCCGGCCCGCCAGGCGGAAGAACTCCGGGAGATCGTCCGGGGCTTGCAACGGGAGCGGGACAGCCTGACGCATCGCCAGGCGATCCTGGACGCGGAGCTCGAGGAGGAGCGACGGCAGGCGCGAGAGGCCGCCGCGCGGGCGACCCAGGCGCAGGCGGCGCTCCGGGAAGACCTCGCCGACGCGGAGAACATTCTGGCCGGCCTGCGCAAGGATATCGCCGGCGCGCAAGGCCTGACCACGAGCCTCCGCCGGACGGCCGAGGAGGAGCGTTCTCGCACCGGCTTGCTCCAAGAACAGCTCCGGTTCCAGACCGTCGAGGTCGCGCGCTTGACCGCAGCCATTCAGGGCGCGCAGACGCTGCTCGGCGAACTGGAAGACGCCCTCGGCGGAGAGCTGGGCTCGTCCCGCCCAGGGCGGGAGCCCAGCGCGCAGCGGCGCGAATGGTCCGAGCTGGCGGGACTCGTGGAGGGGTCGGAGGACGCGGCAAATCTCGGCCGCGAAGCGCTCACGATTCTCCAACCCGTCTTCGAAGGGCTGCGGAGCATCCTGGGGCCGGCCGACGGTGCGGCGATCCAGCTTCCACGATCTGCCGCGGACCAGGCAGCGGTCCGGCATCGTGCGCAACAGATCGCCGAGCGGTGGCGGCAGTTGTTGCGAGAGCGGGCGGACTCGACCCAGAGAGAGCGGCAGCTCCGCGAGGAGAACGAACGTCTGTCCGCAGAGCTTGCCGCGACGAAAGACGGGCGGGACGCACGACGAGACGATCAGCGGTCCACGCCCACGCGCGACCGTCGCGCCCCCGCGGGCGAGGCGGTCGCCCCGCACGGCGCGGGAGAGAAAACCCTGCGCCGCGGCGCGGGCAGCAAGGAGGCGGCCGCGCCGATTGCGGCGATCGCCCCGGCCGCACCACAGAAAGCGCTCAAGCGCCGCGCCGCGCTGTCAGGTATGACCGTGGAGTGCACGCTGGAGACGTCCGGTGGAGAAGCCGCCCGCATCCTGCGTGGCGAGATCGTCCGCATCAACACGATGGGCTTGATGGGCGCCTTCGAGGAGCAGTTCCCGGAAGGCCGGCGCGTGGCCGTCCGATTCGTGCGGGGCGGAGAAGAATT
>Ga0209048_10006901_pt1 | contig 10561 bp, 12 predicted proteins | sample FrelakmetCRP12CR_FD_187146 | JGI IMG/M metagenome (GOLD analysis project Ga0209048, IMG submission 187146) | Freshwater lake sediment microbial communities from the University of Notre Dame, USA, for methane emissions studies - CRP12 CR (SPAdes)... | ecosystem: Environmental > Aquatic >... | reverse complement strand
CGCCGAGGCGCTCGATTGCCTGGCGATGTTCGGGGGTCGCGTACCCGACGTGCTGGGCGAACTCCCAGCCCGGGTGGGTGGCGTCGGCGCGGCGCATGTACCGGTCGCGCGTCTCCTTGGCGATCACCGAGGCGGCGGCAATCGCCGCGCTCTTGGCGTCGCCGCCGATCACGGCCCGCTGCTCGTGGTCCAGGCCGCGTACGGGGAAGCCGTCGCTGAGGCAGATGCAGCCGGCGCGCGCGACGCGGTCGAGCGCGTCGCGCAGCGCGGCGAGGTTGGTCACGTGCAGGCCGCGGGCGTCGATGCCCGGAGCGCAGCGCGCCACGACGACGACCCGGGTGGCGATCCGGAGGATCACCGGATAGAGCTCGGCCCGGGAGGCGGCGCTCTGCTGTTTGGAGTCGTTCAGCGCCCCGAGGGCGCGGATCTCGGCCCGCCCGAGGCGCGCCTGGTCGAACAGCACCCCGGCGGCCACCAGCGGCCCGGCGAGGCACCCGCGGCCGGCCTCGTCGGCGCCGGCCACGAACCGGTGTCCGAGCTCACGATCGAACTGGAACAGCTTCCGCCCCGGTCGCGCGGGTCGACGCGGGCGCCGGCGCGTCGTGCGCTCAGAGGAAGCCGATGCGGTCCGGCGGCCAGTAGGTGAAGAAGGCAACTCCGATGACCCATTTGTCGGGGACGGGGCCCCAGAAGCGGCTGTCGTCGGATTCGCCACGGTTGTCGCCCATCATGAAGTAATCCCCGGGCGGAACGACGACCGGCTTGGGATAGTTGCAGGAGTCACACGGAGCGATGTAGGAATCACTCTCGCGTTGGCCGTTGCGGTAGACGTGCCCGTGGATGATCGCGATCGAATCGCCGGGGCCGCCCACGACCCGCTTGATGAACGTCTGCGAGGACTCCTGGGGCGTCGGGACGCCGCACGGCTGCGGACCCGAGCCGCCCTGATTGGGGTTGCCGCAGATCGGGGTCGCCGGATCGGCGCCGGCGGGCGGGTGGAAGACGACGATGTCGCCGACGCTCGGGTGGTTGATGAGCCGGTTGGTCAGCACCCGTTGACCCACCGCCAGCGTCGGGACCATCGACGGGCTGGGGATCCGGTACGGCTTGACGATGAACGCCTGGATCAGCAGGGCGAGCCCGACCGCCACGGCGATCGTGACCAGCAGCTCGATGATCACCTTGAGGCGCGTCTTCGGGATGGCGGGGTCGGACTTGGCCACGGCGTCGTCTACAGGAACCCGATCCGGTCCGGTGGCCAGTAGGTGAAGAACGCCCGACCGATGATCCACGCCCGCGGCACCGGGCCCCAGAACCGGCTGTCGTCGGACTGGCCCCGGTTGTCACCCATCATGAAGTAGTCGTTCTTGGGGATCGTGATCGTGCCCGGGAAGTCGCACGCGCCGGAGCCGTCGCAGGGCGCGATGTAGGAGTCCTGCTCCGCCACGCCGTTGCGGATCACGTGCCCGCCGACAATCGAGATGCGGTCGCCGGGAAGGCCGACGATGCGCTTGATGAACGTCTCACTCGACTCCTGGGACTCGGGCACGCCACAGGCCCGCATGCTGTCCTTGCCGACGTCGCTCTGACCCTCCTGCAGGTCGGCGCAGCCCTGGTCGTAGTTCTTGGGCGGATGGAAGACGTAGATGTCGCCGACGCTCGGCGCACCGAAGTGCGTCCCCAACCGGTTGACGAGCACGCGCTGGTTGATGTGCAGCGTGGGCAGCATCGAGCCGCTCGGGATCCGGTAGGGCTTGATGATGAAGGCCTGGATGGCCAGCGCCAGACCGAGCGCGGTCGCGACGATGACGACGAGCTCCAGCACGGAGCTCAGTGCCGACTTCTTGCCCCGCGTCACACCTTCTCTTCGCCGGCGGGGGGCTCTGCGGCCGCCGGCTCGGCGTCCTGCGCCGCCGTCGGTGTAGCGGCGGGCTCATCCCCATCGGCAGCGGGCTGCGCGGCAGCCTCGGGCGCGGCGGCCTCGGACGTCTCGGCCCCAGCCTCGGACGCCTCCTCGGCCGGCGCGGGCTCGGCGTCGGCGGGTGCCTGCGCCTCCTCGTCCACCGGCGCGTACAGCAGCTCGCGCTCGACGACTTCCTCGGGCCCGACCGAACGGCGCTCGCGAACCCGGGCCCGCTTGCCCACCCGCTCGCGCAGGTAGTACAGCTTGGCCCGGCGGACGTCGCCGCGCGCGGCGACCTCGATCCGCTCGATCTTGGGCGAATGCAACGGGAATGTGCGCTCGACGCCGACGCCGAACGACTGCTTGCGGACCGTGAAGGTCTCGCGGGCGCCGTGGCCCTGTCGCTTGATCACGACGCCTTCGAAGACCTGGGTGCGGCGACGCGTGCCCTCGATGACCTGGAAATGCACGCGCAGGCGGTCCCCCGCGTCGAACGTCGGTACGCGGCGGAGCTGTGCACGCTCCAGGCTGTCGATCACGGTGCTCATGGCAAGAATGTATCCCGACTGGCTCGGCCGGAGGTCGGGCCATCCGGGCTGGCGGTGGGCTGGCAGGGACCAACGGGATCCCCCGGCCCGCGCGGGCGGCCAATGGTAGCGGAGAGGCTCACGCGCGTCGCGGATCCGCAGGCCGCGACCTCATTCCGTCTCGGCGTCCCCCCGCATCCGGCTCTGCTCCAGGCGCCATTCGCGAATCCGCGCGTGGTGGCCGGAGAGCAACACGTCGGGCACGCGCCAGCCACGATGTTCGGCCGGGCGGGTGTAGTGCGGGTACTCGGGCGCGCCGCCCAGCGCCGCGCTGAACGACTCCTCGACCACCGAGCCCTCGTGGCCGAGCGCGCCGGGCAGCTTGCGCAGGACGGCATCGCAGACGACCATCGCGGCCAGCTCCCCGCCGGCCAGGACGTAGCGGCCGATCGACAGGCGGTCGCTGACCATGTGCTCGAGCACCCGCTCGTCGAAGCCTTCGTAGCGGCCGCAGAGCAGCGTCAGCGCCGGCTCGGCGGCGAGCTCGTCGACGAGGGCGTCGTCGAGCACGCGGCCACCCGGGGTCAGCGCGATCACCCTCCGCTCGGAGGCCAGCTCAACGGGATCGCGCCCGTAGCGGGCCCGCATGGCCGCCTCGACCACGTCCACCCGCAGGACCATGCCGGCGCCGCCGCCGAACGGCGTGTCGTCGACCTGGCCCGAGCGCAGCGGCGTGTGGTCGCGGTAGTCGACGTACTCGAGGCGAGCGCCGGCGGCGATCGCGTTGGCGACATGCCGCTGTCCCTCGAACCACGCGAACGCCGGCGGGAACAGGGTGAAGACGTCGATCTCCATCGCCGGCTCAATCTCCGAGGAAGCGCAGGTCGACATCGATCTCGCGCCGCTCGAGGTCGACCCAGCGCACGGCGTCGCTGACCAACGGCACGAGCAGGTCCGGGGCGTCGCCGGGGCGCGCGACCTCGAGCACCTCGCACGAGGGCAGCGCCAGCAACCGCGCGACGGTTCCGACCTCCTGGCCCCCGTCCCGCACCGCGCAGCCCTCGAGGTCCTCAGCCCACCACTCGTCGGGGCCGAGCGGCGGCGCGGCGCTCCGGGGCACCAGCAGCAGCTCGCCGCGCAGCGCCTCGGCGTCGTCGCGCCGCTCGCAGCTCTCCAGCCGGAGGATCGGCTGGCGATCGGTCCCGGCGCGGCGCACGATCTTCAACTCGCGGCCGGCCACGGTCACGCTGGCGCCCAGCGTCAGCAGGTCGGCGTTCGGCTCCCAGACGTGAAAGCTCCCGTCGAGCCCGTGCGGGCGACCCACTCCCCCGGCCCGCAGCCATCCGGGGCCCGGTTCGCTCAAGAGTCGACGATGTCCACGAACACGCGGCGCTTGCTCTTGACCGCCGCGGCCTTGATCACCGTGCGCAGCGCGGATGCGGTGCGTCCGCCCCGGCCGATCACGTTGCCGTAGTCGTCCTGGGCGACCGAGAGCTCGAGCACGATCGTCCCGTCATCCTCCTCGACCTCGGTCACGCTCACCTCGTCGGGGGATTCAACGAGCCCTCGCGCCAGGTACTCGAGCAGCTCCTTCATCGCCCCGCCGCGCTATTACCGGGGGGTGAGCTCGATGCCCTGGATGCGCAGAAGCTTGCGCACCGACTCGCTCGGCTGGGCGCCGCGCGAGAGCCACTCCCGGATGCGCTCCTCGTCGAGCACGATCGTCGAGGGATCGGTCTGGGCGTTGTAGTGCCCGACCGTCTCGATCACGCGACCGTCGCGCTTGGAGCGCTGGTCGGCGACCACGACGCGCCAGATTGGGTTCTTGCGCCCGCCGACGCGGGTCAATCTGAGTCTGACTGCCATGAGCGCGATGAGGTTAGCGTGATTGCGAATTCGGCGCGGCGCGCGCCCGTGTCAGCGGCTCTGGCGCATCAGCGCGCCGAGGTCGGGCATCTTGCCCTGGGTCACCTGGCGCATCACCTTGCGCATCTGCTCGAACTGCTTGATCAGCGCCTTGACCGCCTGCACGTTGGTGCCCGATCCGCGTGCGATCCGCAGCCGCCGGGAGCCCTTGATCAGCTCCGGGTGGCGGCGCTCCTCGGGCGTCATCGCCAGGATGATCGCCTGCAGGCGATCGAACTCGCGCTCGTCCAGCTTGACCCCGCGCAGCTCCTTGCCGACGCCGGGCAGCATCCCGAGCAGCGACTGCAGCGGTCCCAGCCGACGGACCTGGCGCATCTGGTCCAGGAAGTCGTCGAGGCCGAACTCCTGCTTGCGGATCTTGCGCTCGAGCTCGGCCGCCTGCCGCTCGTCGTAGGTCCCCTGCGCCTTCTCGATCAGGGTCATCATGTCGCCCATCCCGAGGATCCGCTGCGACATCCGGTCGGGATGGAACTTCTCGAACTGGTCGAGTTTCTCACCGGTGGAGGCGAACAGGATCGGCTTGCCGGTGATCGCCTTCACCGACAGCGCCGCGCCGCCGCGCGCGTCGCCGTCGAGCTTGGTCATCACGACGCCGTCGAACTGGACCACCGCGGCGAACTGCTCGGCCACGGCCACCGCGTCCTGGCCGGTCATCGCGTCGACGACCAGCAGCACGTCGTGGGGCTTGACCGCCTTCTTGATCTGGGCCAGCTCGGTCATCAGGGCCTCGTCGACGTGCAGACGGCCGCTGGTGTCGATGATCAGGACGTCCTTGCCCTCGGAGATGGCCCGGTCGCGCGCCCAGGCGGCGATCTTGACCGGATCGCGGTCGGTGCCCTGCTCGTAGACGTCGGCTCCGGCCTGGGTGCCGACCTTGATCAGCTGGTCGACCGCCGCCGGGCGGTAGACGTCACAGGCGGCGACGGCGACCGAGGAGCCGTGCTGCTCGCGCAGATAGCGGGCGAGCTTGGCCGTGGCCGTCGTCTTGCCCGACCCCTGCAGCCCGGCCATCACGATCACGGTCGGCGGCCGTGGCGAGAACGACAGCTCGCGCGCCGCCCCGCCCATCAGCTCGGTCAGCTCGTCGCTGACGATCTTGACCACCTGCTGGCCGGGGTTGAGCTGACCGATGATGTCGGCTCCGAGGGCCCGCTCCTTGACCGTGCTGGTGAAACTCTTGACGACCTTGAAGTTGACGTCGGCCTCGAGCAGCGCGAGCCGGATCTCCCGCATGGCGGCCGACACGTCCTCCTCGGTCAGCGTGCCGCGCCCGCGCACGTCGGCGAGCGTGGCCTGCAGCTTCTCGGCAAGTGAGTCGAACATCCCCTGTGAGCCTACCGTGGCGCCGGAGAGGCTACCTCTAGCTCTCTGGCAACTTAGGGGAAGCCGGCTCGTCCTTGCGCAGGCCGAGCGCCTTGCCGAAGCCTCCGAACGCCTCGGCGAACTCGGACGGGATCACGAACACCTTGTTGGCGTCGCCCTGGGCCAGCTGCGGCAGCATCTGGAGGTACTGATAGCTGAGCAGGCGCTGGTCGGGCTTGCCCTGGTGGATGGCCTCGAACACGGTCGCGATCGCCTGCGCCTCGCCCTCGGCGCGCAGGATCGACGCCTGCTTGGCGCCTTCGGCGTTCAGCACCGCGGCCTGCTTCTGGCCCTCGGCGGTGAGGATCTGCGACTGCTTGATCCCCTCGGCGTTGAGGATCGCCGCGCGCCGGTCGCGCTCGGCCCGCATCTGCTTCTCCATCGCCTCCTGGATCGACCCGGGCGGGTCGATCGACTTCAGCTCGACCCGGTTGACCCGGATGCCCCACTTGCCGGTCGCCTCGTCGAGCACGCCCCGGAGCTGGGCGTTGATGTGATCGCGGCTGGTGAGCGCCTCCTCCAGCGACAGCGACCCGACCACGTTGCGCAGCGTCGTGACCGTGATCTGCTCGATCGCCTGCAGCGGGTTGGCCACCTCATAGGTCGCCGACTTGGCGTCGGTGACGGTGAAGTAGAGGACGGTGTCGATCTGGACCAGCAGGTTGTCCTGGGTGATCACGGGCTGCGGCGGAAACGACACGACCTGCTCGCGCAGGTCGATCAGCGGCTTCAGCCGATCCATGAACGGCATCAGGATCGTCAGCCCAGGGCTGAGCGTGCGGTTGTAGCGCCCCAGGCGCTCGACGATCCCGGCCCGCGCCTGCGGGATGATCCGGATCGTCCTGAAGGCGACGATCAGCACGAACACGAGCACCACGAGGGCGACGATTGCACCGGCCATGCAGTTCCTCCTACTCGGTTACCAGCGCCGTGGCGCCCTTGATCTCGACGACGTGGACCCTGGTTCCGCTCTCGATCACCTGATCCTCGTCGAACGCGCGCGCGGTCCACACCTCGCCGTCGATCTTCACGCAGCCGACGCCCTCGTCGTTGGCGATCCGCTCCAGCACGATCGCCTGCTTACCGACCAGCGCCGCCGACCCGGTCCGGATCCGGGGCGGGTTCTTCAGGTGAGAGCGGGCGATCGGCCGCACGATCCCGAAGGTCAGCAGCGACGCGATCACGAACACGAACCACGACGCGATCCCGCCCGCCCCGGCGGCGCCGGTGATCGCCGCCAGCGCAGCCCCGACTGCCAGCGGTGCCAGGAAGAACCCTGTCGTCAGCATCTCGCCGACGGCGAACACGCACGCAGCGATCACCCACAGGACCGTCCCTGACATGTCAGTGCCCGAGCTTACCGCGCCCGGCCGTCCGCGCCGACGGCATCTGGACTACTTGATCACGCGGAAGACACCACGCATGAACGGGTGGATGCGGCAGAAATAGGTATAGGTTCCGGGTGGCAGGTTGCTCGGCGTCTTCCACGTCAGCCGGTTGATTGCCGGCGTACCGAGCCCGAGCTGGCCGGAGTCGTAGTTCCCGGCCCCGTTGGCCAGCGGGTAGGAGATCCCGGTGTCCAGGCCGCACGGGTACTGGCACGAGGTCACGGAGTGGAAGATCGACTGCAGGTAGCCCGGGCTCGGGTTGATGTAGTTCCCCGGCGGGAGCGAGCTGGCGTCGTCGTTGACGAACGTGATCGACTGTCCGTGGCGCACCGTCGGTGTGCACCGATCGGACCCGGTCGAGGTGAAGTCGCCGGGGGTGAAGTGGAAGCCGCCGATGATCACCTTGTGCGTGATGCAGGTGGGGAACTTCTTCAGGTTGACCCCCAAATAGACGCTGCCGCCGTGGTGGTTGTTCTCGGGCAGGTGCCCGTGGGTGAGGTGGTTGCTCAGATCGAGCGTGTGGGTGAACGGGTCGACGCCGGTCTGGTCGTTGTAGGCCTCCCACACGACCATGATCCCCATCGACTCGTACCACGAGGCGCGCCGGGTCTCGTAGGTGGCGCTGATGCGCAATACGTCGCCGGCCTTGACGGCCGGGCGCCAGTCGGGCGCGGTGCCGCCCATCGCCATGTTCCACGAGATCGGCCCGCGCTTGTCCCAGTAGTGGGCGCTGGAGCGGAACAGCCGGACCGAGTTGGGCACTGTGCCGGGTACGGCACCGCCGCTCGGCGTGGCGCCGGGACGGATCAGGTCGAGGTCGTCGTAGAGGCCGCCGGGATGGACGTGGCCCGCCGTGGCGACGAGCGTGCCGGCGTGAGACACCGTGAGTTGGTTCAGCGTCGGGCCGGATCCGTAGGGGTTCTTGGCCATGTCCGGGAAGGTGTAGATGCCGCCGCGGCCGCTGAAGCGCTGGACGTCGAAGACCGGGTAGATGTTGCCGCGCTCGACATCCATCCAGATCGGGTGCACCGTGGTCATGCCGGCCGCGAGCGGCGAGGTCAGCGGCACGAAGTCGATGTCGTAGGTGATGTAGACCCGCGCCGCCTTGTCGGTGAGGTTGTGGATCATGTAGTTGAGGACCCAGTGATCCTTGGCGGCGATCGGATACCCGTAGCCGGTCGGCAGCTGGTAGATCGTCTTCTCCTCGCCGGCCGCCATGAACGGGTACAGCCCGGTGCCGTTGCCCTCGCCTGCGCCGGCCTGCCCGTCGCTCAGCCACACGCCGTGATGGAGGTGGATCACGTCCACGCGCGGCACCGCGCCGCAGCACGACCCGTTGGGCTTCGCGTAGTGGAGATTGGGCGCCATGCGGATCATGTAGCCGTCCTGGTTCGGCTTCGGGATCCGGTTGTGATCGATCAGGATCAGGTTGGCGCCGGGTGTGATCCGATACGGCCCGGCCTGGAAGTGCAGGTGCTCCACGCCCGTCGCGGCGCCGGCCGGCGCAGCCCAGAACGCAAGGGCGCAGGCAGCGAGCGCCATCAGACCCAGAATCGACCTCTTCACAATGCTCTCCTCACGGGCGCTCGTGCGCTTCCCCGCCGACACTCTACGTGACGAGCGCTCTGGCGAACTCGGTGGCGTCGAACGGCCGTAGGTCCTCGAGCTTCTCGCCCACCCCGATCAGCTTCACCGGGATGCCCAGTTCGTGGGCGATCGCGAGCGCGATTCCGCCCTTGGCGGTCCCGTCGAGCTTGGTCAGCACGAGGCCGTCGACGGCGACCGCCTCGGCGAACAGGCGCGCCTGGCGCAGGCCGTTCTGACCAGTGGTGGCGTCGACGGTGAGCAGCGTCTCGTGCGGCGCCTCCGGGATCTGCTTGGCGATCACGCGGCTGACCTTGGAGAGCTCGGCCATCAGGTCGTCCTGCGTGTGCAGGCGCCCGGCGGTGTCGATGATCACGACGTCGGCGCCCTCGCGGCGGCCGGTGGCGATGGCGTCGTAGGCGACCGAGCCGGGATCGGCCCCCGGCGGTCCCTTGACCAGCTTCACGCCGGCCCGCTGCGCCCAGATCTCGAGCTGCTCGACGGCGGCGGCGCGGAACGTATCGGCGGCTCCGAGCACGACCGTGCGGCCGAGCTCCTGGCGCAGGTGCCAGGCGAGCTTGCCGATCGTCGTCGTCTTGCCGGTCCCGTTGACGCCGACCATCATGATCACCGTCGGCTGGGGGGTGATGTCGATGTGGTCGTCCCCGGTCCGGGCGATCTCGGCCAGCAGCTCGGTCAGCCGCGCCGTGAGTGCTTCGCCGCCCGACACCTCGCCCCCGGTCGCCTCGCGCTCGAGCTGCTCGACCACCTTGGCCGTCGTCGTGGCGCCGACGTCGGCGTAGATCAGCGCCTCCTCGAGCCGCTCCCACGTCTCGTCGTTCAGATCCTCGAACAGCGTCGCCTGGATCTCGCTGGTCAGCGCCTGGCGCGTCTTGCGCAGGTTCTCGCGCAGCCGGCGGAAGCGGCCCATGCGGCGCTCGGAGCCGCCGCTCTCCTTGGCGTCCTCGCCGGACGCGGCGGGTGCGCCGTCAACGATGAAGAGATCTCGCCAGTCGCGGGCCATCGGGGCGCGCGACCTTACCAAGTGCCCGCCGTCAGGCGGCGGCTTCGCGCGGGAGGCGCCGCGAGACGACCTTGGAGATGCCGTCGGAGCCCATCGAGACGCCGTACAGCGAGTCGGCCGCCTCCATCGTGCGCTTCTGGTGCGTGACGACGATGAACTGCGCGCGCTGGGAGTACTGCCCCAGGAGCGCCAGGAAGCGGTCGATGTTGAGGTCGTCGAGCGCCGCCTCGACCTCGTCGAGGATGTAGAAGGGGCACGGCCGGGCCAGGAAGACCGAGAACAGGAAGGCCAGCGCCGTCATCGACTTCTCGCCGCCGGAGAGCAGGGTGAGGCGCTTCATCGCCTTGCCGGCGGGGGTGATCTCGATCTCGACGCCGAGCAGGTCCTCGCGGTCCTCGTCCTCGTCGAGCTCGGACACCGGCTCAGAGGGCTCGGCGCCCTCCTCGGCCGCGGGCGGAGTCTGGCCGCCCAGCACGCGGGCCGGGCCGTCGCGCTCGGTCACCAGGCGCAGCCGGCCGCGGCCGCCGGGGAACAGCTGCTCGGCCAGCTCCTCGAAGTTGCGCGCCGCCGCCGCGAACGTCTGCTCGAAGCACTCGCGGATCTGGCGGTCGGTCTCGGTGATCAGCTTCTGCAGCTCGCGCAGGGCGGTCTCGAGGTCGGTGCGCTGGCTCTCGAGCTCCTCGACGTGCTCGAGCGCCTCGGCGTACTCCGCCTCGGCCAGCGGGTTGACCGGCCCGAGCTGCTCACGCCGGCGCGCCAGCCGCTCCAGCCGCGTGCTCAGCCTCTGGCGCTCCTCATCGCCGAGCTCCTCGGTGGCCGCCTCCGGCTCCAGGCCGAGCGGCCCGGC
>Ga0209048_10006900_pt1 | contig 10562 bp, 9 predicted proteins | sample FrelakmetCRP12CR_FD_187146 | JGI IMG/M metagenome (GOLD analysis project Ga0209048, IMG submission 187146) | Freshwater lake sediment microbial communities from the University of Notre Dame, USA, for methane emissions studies - CRP12 CR (SPAdes)... | ecosystem: Environmental > Aquatic >... | reverse complement strand
CTGCGCCTCCCTGTGTCTCCCCGATACGCCGGGGATCAGGAGCAGTTGAGGGCGCTGCTGAGAAACGCGCCGGCTCACCTTGCGCGGATGCTCGGCGTACCCGTTGTACACGCGTCCCACGCCGGCGAGTTCGAGGGGCTCACACCGGGCAACGAGTCCATGCCCTACGTTTCCCGCTACCTGGGGGAGACTCAGATCACGGACGGGGACGGCCGGGTGCTGGCCCGCATGACCTGCGAAGATGGCGAAGGCGTCATCACAGCCGATATCACACCCGGCAAAATTGCCGGAGCTCGCGCGGCCATTCCCGAAAACTTCTGGACAGGCGAGCTGCCGCCAATGGCTGCCAAGGCGTGGGAGCACTTGAATCCTCTCGGACGGCAATACTACGCCGCGACCGTCCGCCCGATTCTCGAAGGCGGCTCGCTTGCAGAATCGGATATTGATAAATAACCGGGCATGGTCTGCCCCGGTACTACTCCATGCATAAAGGAAGAACAGTGCGATGAAAACAGCAAGATCTGTGAGACTGGAAGAATTCGGCGGCCCGGAGAAAATGATTGTGAAGACGATCGAACTGTCCGCTCCCGGGGCCGGCGAGGTGCAACTGCGCCAGACGGCAATCGGGTTCAACTTCATTGATGTCTACCAGCGTAAAGGCGTCTATCCGATTCCGCTGCCGACAGGTCTCGGCCATGAAGCGGCAGGCGTCGTGGAGGCCGTTGGCCCAGGCGTCGATCATCTCCGTCCGGGAGACCGGGTTGCCTACATGAATGCCGGTCTCGGCGCCTACGCCGATTATCGCAACGTGCCGGCCGAGCGTCTGGTCGGCATTCCTCCCGGAGTGACCGATGAACAGGCGGCGGCGCTGCTGTTCAAGGGGCTGACGGCACAATACCTGTTGAAGAAAACCCATGCGGTCCAGCCCGGCGAGATTGTTCTCGTTCATGCGGCGGCAGGCGCCGTCGGACAGATCCTGTGCCGGTGGGCCAAAGGGCTGGGCGCCTTTGTGATCGGGACGGCAAGCTCCGAGGAAAAATGCGCAATTGCCCGTGAGGCCGGCTGCAGCATCGCCATCAACTATTCCAGGGAGAATTGGCCGGCAGCGCTCCTGGAAGCCACAGGAGGCAAAAAAGCCAACGTCGTCTATGATTCCGTCGGGAAGGATACCTTCCTCAAATCGCTCGACTGCGCAGCGCCGTTCGGGATTGTCGTCCTCTTTGGCGCCGCCTCGGGTCCCGCTCCGGCGATCGAACCGGAGTTGCTCAATAAAAAAGGGTGCCTGTTCCTGACCCGGCCATCCGTATTTCCGCATAATGCCGATCCTGCAACATTTCGTGCCAACGCCGCCGTTCTCTTCGAGGCCATCTCAGTCGGCCTGGTGAAAGCACAGATCGGCTCGCGATTCAAACTCGACAACATCGCCCAGGCGCACATCGAAGCCGAATCCAGGGCGACGCAAGGGGCGACACTGATCATTCCCTGAGGACAATCTGCACCCCGCTCCCTTGTCCCTGCCGCGCAGCGGCCCTGCATTCTCTTTCCTGGACTCGTCAGTTGACGGATTTTGAAAACTATGGAAGATTTCAAACAAAAATCGTGATAGGTAAACGCGAAATATGAACGGCAGTTGGGCGGCACAAGTGCCATCGTCCTTGGAGACGCGCCGACCGATATGGAAAGGAGGCTTGTGCAATTGACTTCGTCCAAGAAAGAGACATCGGTTCAGGTTGCCGTAGTGCAGGCGGCGGCAGTGCCATTCGATACTGAAGCTTGTGTTGACAAGGCAGTTCGCCTGATCGGGGAAGCCGCTGCCACCGGCGCAAAAGTGATCCTCTTCCCGGAGGCGTTCATCGTCGGATATCCAAAGGGGCTCAGTTATGGCCTTGTGGTTGGCGCGCGCGATCCAGTCGGGCGTGAAGAGTTTCGCATTTATCTCGACGCGGCAATCGAGGTGCCCGGTCCGCAGACGCAGCGGCTCGGCGAGGCTGCCGCAGCACATGGGAGCTACGTCGTGATGGGTGTGATCGAGCGGGACATGGGCACCTGTTACTGCACGGTACTTTTCTTTGGCCCGGACGGCAGCCTGCTCGGCAAGCACCGCAAGCTCATGCCGACCGCGTTGGAAAGAATGATCTGGGGATTCGGCGACGGTTCGACGTTGACAGCCGTGGACAGCCCCTATGGGAGAATCGGCTCGGTGATCTGCTGGGAGAACTACATGCCGATGCTGCGGATGGCGATGTATGCAAAGAACGTTGCATTGTACTGCGCTCCTACCGCCGATGATCGGGACACCTGGCTGTCGTCGATGCAGCACGTCGCCATGGAAGGGCGCTGCTTCGTACTCACGGCATGCCAGTTCATCCGCAAGAAGGATTTTCCTGATACCGTGCGCGTGTCCCTCGGCGACTCGCCTGATTCGGTGTTGATGCGCGGCGGCAGCGCCATCATCAGCCCTCTGGGCAAGATCCTCGCGGGGCCTCATTTTGAGGGCGAAACCATTCTGACGGCTACGCTGGATCTGGGCGAGATCGGCCGCGGGAAGTTCGACTTTGACGTCGTCGGTCATTACAGCCGGCCGGATGTGTTTCAGCTGCAAGTCAATGAGGCGCCTCAGAACCCGGTCGTTGCGAAGATCAAGTAGAATCCGGGTAAAATACAAAACGTTGTCCTGTCGGACCCTGCCTAACGAATCAGCATAGACATGATGGGGGGCCTTGAGCGAGCCATGAAACCCTGCTTTCGATGAAGGCGGGGTTTTATTTTGACCGAATCAAATAAAGGGGGGAACCCATGGAAGAGATGAAATTCAAACACATCAGGAGCGTGTGTTTATTATTTATTGTGATTCCGTTCTTTCTTTTTTTCCTGGCGGTAACAGTGGCTATCGGATTCGACGACGCTGATCTCCAGAGATTGAAATCAACGAATCAGTGCCCGGGCTGTAATTTGACGGGAGTCGTTCTATCAGGAGCAAAATTACCCAACGCAAAATTGGCGGGTGCAAACATCTCCAGCGCGAGTATTTCCAACTCAACACTGGCCAACACGGACTTCTCTGGCGCAAATATGTCTTATATAAACTTGACCAGTGCAGATCTCACTGGCGCCAATATGTCTAATGCGGACTTGCGTGTCGCTATCCTGACGAATGCAAAACTGGAGAAGGCAAACCTCTCTAAAGCAAACCTTGCAGGCGCTGCCCTGTTCGATGCAAACTTGACCGGTGCGAATCTGGATGGTGCAAACCTGACCGGCGCCTTTCTGGCCGGTGCCATCTGGGTTGACGGGAAAAAATGCAATGAAGGTTCTAAAGGGGAGTGCAAGAAATAGGCAGAACCCGGAACCTGTATTGACATAACACTCCTTCCCTCCCCATCGGTTACCGCTGCGTAGCAGTCGATTAATTCTTCACTGTCGGCTGTCTGCTGTAGGCTCTTATGCTGCCCCCCAAATTACCAATTATCCAATCAACAGACCCTTGCCTTCCGCTGCAAATGATTGTATTTTAACCCTCCTTATCGAGTTACACGTCATTTTCACGTGGGATGCACCTATGATGACAAATCGTTACAAATCCAATAACAAAATCGTGGTTATAGCCGATGATCTGACCGGCGCCAATGACACAGGGGTCCAGTTTGCAAAGCAGGGGTTGAAGACCCTTGTTTTGATGAGCGTTCCTGGGTCCCCCTCAGAGTTGGACGAGGATGTGCTGGTTGTCGACACGCAGAGCCGGGCATTATCCCCTGCTGAAGCGTATCAAAAAGTAACAGAGACGGCTTTACTCTTCAAAAACAGGGATCAGTTTCAGACCCTGTACAAGAAGATCGATTCCACCCTGCGCGGCAATCTCGGGACGGAAATCGACGCCATCATGGATGCCTGCGCGCTCGAGCTAGCCATTGTGGCTCCTGCCTTTCCAAAAAACGGGCGGATGACCGTGGGAGGTTGTCATTTCCTGGGAAACGCCCCCCTGGAAGCGACGGAAATTGCCAGGGACCCCCTGTGCCCCGTCAGCGAATCGCACATTCCGACTTTGATAGCAAAACAGACAAAAAGGGCAGTGGGGCATATCGGGATCAAGAGCGTCGTTGCCGGTACCGAAGGTATCGTGGAGGCAATGAGGCAGTTAGTTGCAGCCGGCCGGAAGATCCTTGTCTGCGATGCCTGGCAGGAGGAACATCTGAAGATGATCGCCCTGGCCGCCGTACGGCTCGAGAAACCGGTTCTGTGGGTTGGCTCGGCCGGATTGGCGGAATACGTGCCATTGGCACTGGGTCTGGGTGCCGCATCGGCAGACAAAAAACCGGTCGTGGTCATCGCAGGCAGCGTAAGCAGCGTGACACGGGGCCAGGTAGCCATGCTGAGGCAGCGGACAGACCTGGCGTATATTGAAGCCGCTCCCTGCGCCTTTTTAAAGCCGGCAACGGCACAGGCGGAGACAGACCGCTGTTACCATGCTGCACTTGACGCCATCAGGACCGGAAAAGACGTTGTAATCGTTTCAGCAGACAGCGATGAGATGGTAGCCAGGACAAAAGAGGAGGGGTTGTCGCTGGGCCTTTCCAGCCGGCAGACCTCTGAGGCGGTTGCCGCGGCCCTGGGCAGCCTCTGCCGCCAGATCGCGCTGAGTGTACCCCTGGGCGGCCTTGTTCTGACCGGGGGAGACATTGCACTGAGTTGCTGCAGCCTGCTGTCAGCCAGCGGGATCTCGGTTGTCCGGGAAGTTGCGCCGGGCATCCCTTTGGGCGTTCTGAAGGGCGGGCAGTGCCCCGGCTTGAAAGTCGTCACCAAAGCCGGTGCATTCGGTGCCGAGGATGCGCTCTGCAAGGCTGTCGACAGTTTAAAAATTCATCAGGAGACATCGGCATGACAGAGAACAAACCGATCATCGGCATCAGCATGGGGGATCCGTCGGGCATAGGCCCCGAAATTGCCGTGAAAGCCCTGGCACGTAAAGAAATATACACGATCTGCAAACCGTTGATCGTCGGCGACAGCAATGCCATCAAGGACGCATTGAGGATGACCTCCCTGGATCTCAAGATCAATTCCATTTCAGAGGTCAAGCAGGCCCTGTTTCAGTTCGGCACCCTGGATGTGTATGATCTGAAGAATGTAGACATGGCAAAGCTGCAGTATGGAAAGGTATCGGCCATGTCGGGCGATGCGGCCTTTGGAGCCATAACGAAAGTGATCGAGCTCGCGCAGAAAAAGGAGATCGACGCGACCGTGACCGGGCCGATCAACAAGGAATCCATCAATCTGGCCGGGCATCATTATTCGGGGCATACGGAGATTTATGCCCATTACACCAACACGGAAGATTACACCATGATGCTTGCCCATGAAAACCTGCGCGTCGTTCACGTCTCGACGCACGTGTCCCTGAAAGAGGCCTGTGCCCGGGTCAAGAAAGACAGGGTGCTGAAAGTCATCAAGCTGGCCTGGGAAGCCTGCCGGAAGATCGGCATTGCCGATCCCCGGATCGGGGTGGCCGGCCTCAATCCGCACGCCGGCGAGAGCGGCATGTTCGGAAGAGAGGAAATCGACGAGATCATCCCTGCGATCGAGGAGGCAAAGGCGCTGAAGATCAACGCCGACGGGCCCATCCCGCCGGACAGCCTGTTCTCGAAAGCCAAGGGCGGCCTGTATGACATCGTCGTCGCCATGTATCACGACCAGGGTCATATCCCCCTCAAGGTTGTCGGTTTCAACTGGAATGACGAGAAGCAGAAATGGGATTCCATCAGCGGGGTGAACATCACACTCGGCTTGCCGATTATCCGGAGCTCGGTGGATCACGGCACGGCATTCGGCAAGGCGGGCAAGGGCACGGCGTCTGAGTTGAGCCTGGTGCACGCCATCGAATACGCCGTAAAGATGACTCTCAACTAGCGGTGCAAGACGGCTGCGGGCCGTATTGAATACTGTCTGAAACAAAGGAGGATGCTATGAAACGCTTTACCTTGCTGTCATTGATGTTTACGTTGGCCGTTGCGATGTTCGCCGTCCCATGCGCATGGGCGGCCGATCCCGTCAAGCTGGTCTTCGCCTCCGCCTACGCGCCGGTGGACCACCAGAGCCAGACCCTGGTCAAGTTCGCCGAGCTGGCCGAGAAGTACAGCAACGGCGGGCTGAAGGTGAATGTCGCCGTCGGCGGCGTCCTGGGCGGTGAGCGCGATGTGGCCGAGGGGATCCAGGTGGGCACGGTGAACGGGGCGATTCTCGGCGGTATCCTCCAGAACTTCGACCCGGCCATGTCCATTCTCGAGTTTCCCTTCCTCTTCAAGAACGAAGCGCACGTGCGGGCCGTCATGGAAGGGCCGGTGGGCGACAAGATCAGGGCCCGGCTGATTGCGAAGACCAACATTCGCATCCTCTACTATGTCATGCGCACGCCCCGGGAGCTGACCACCAAGAAACCCGTCAAGAGCCTTGCCGATGTCAAGGGCATGAAGATCCGCGTCCCGGAGATGCAGGCCCACCTGGAAACCTGGAGAGCCCTCGGGGCCACTCCCACGCCGCTGGCCTTCACCGAAGTCTACACGGCCCTGCAGCTCGGGACGGTCGACGGGCAGGAGAACCCCCTCGGGGTCATCTACGCCAACAAGTTCTTTGAAGTCACCGAGTACCTGGCCCTCACGGACCACCTGGTCGGCTTCATGATGATCGTCATGAACAACGACACGTACAAGAAGCTCGATGCCAGCCAGCAGAAGGCCCTCGACCAGGCGGCCAAAGAGGCCTCCCGCTTCAACGACCAGCTGCTTAAGAGCATCACCGCGGACATTGAAAAGCAGCTCTTCGCGAAGATGAAGGTCACGAAGATCAACAACGCCCCCTGGCGCGAGGCAACCAAGGACGTCTACAAGAGCTTCCTGAAGTATGACGGCTTCGGAGATCTCTACCTGGGCATCCGCCAGGTCGGCGAAAAGTACTGATCGGGGGTCTGACACCCATGCGACAAGGGGAGTGTAGAGGGTAAACATGACACGGTATATGGACATGCTCGAGACCGCGATTCGCTGGACGGTCGTCTCGCTGCTCGCACTCATGGTGGTCGCCATCGGCTCGCAGGTCTTCGCCCGGTACATTTTCCACCAGTCCCTGTACTGGACGGAGGAGCTGGGCCGTCACGTGATGGTCTGGATGATCTTTCTGGCCTCCGTGATCTGCGTTCGAAGGGGGTTTCACCTCAGCATCACGTTGCTGAAAGAGAGGCTCAAACCTGACAAGCAGGCGTTGATGCAGCTCGTCGGGGCGATCATCCTGGCGTACTTCTTCTACATGATGGTCGTCCACGGCTGGACGCTCACGCAGAAGACCATGGGCCAGCGCTCCAGCGCCCTTCACTACCCGATGGGCTATGTGTACGCCTCCCTGCCGGTCAGCGGGCTTCTCATGTTCATCGTCAACCTCGAAGTCATGATCAAAAGCGGCCTCGAGTTCTTCGGGAAGCGCAAAGCCGAAGACAATAAGCTTTGCGCCATGCCGGGAGGTGAACAGGAATGATCATCGCAGCCATCTTCATCGCTCTTCTGCTCATCGGCGTGCCCGTGGCGTTCACCCTGGGGCTTGTTGCCCTGGCCTACATTGCGCTTGAAACCTCTCTGCCTCCCCTTGTCGCCTTTCAACGGATGTTTGCCAGCGTGGATTCGTTTCCCTTCGTGGCCATCCCGTTTTTCATGCTGGCGGGAAACCTCATGGGCGCAGGCGGCCTGGCCCAGCGCATCATCGACATGGCGCGCGCGCTGGTGGGCCATCTGCGGGGCGGGCTCGCCAACGTCACCGTCGTCTCCAACATGATCATGGGCGGCATCTCCGGCTCGTCGGTCGCGGATTGCTCCGCCCTGGGCTCCATCCTGATCCCGGCCATGAAGAAGGAGGGGTACAAACCCCAATTTGCCGGGGCCGTCAATGCCACCGCCTCCACGATGGGTATCATCATCCCCCCGAGCATCCCGATGATCCTGACGGGGGCGGCCACGAGCCTGTCCATCCGCGACCTCTTTTTCGGGGGGCTGGTGCCGGGCATCCTGATCGGTCTGGGAATGCTGGTGATCACGACGTACATTTCCAAGCGGAGGAACTACCCGAAGTATCCCCGTGCCACCGGCCGCGAGCTGCTGAAGGCGGTGTTCCGGGGGTTGCCCGCCTTCATCATGGTCGCGATCATCCTGATCGGGATCATGACCGGCATCTTCACGCCGACGGAGGCCTCCGTCGCAGCGGTCCTGTATGCCCTGCTGGTCGGCCTGATCGACCGGAAGATGACATGGAAGGGGTTCTACGATTCGATGTTGAATGCGGCCGTCTCTTCGGCCGTGGTGATGATCGTCATTTCGACGGCAGGCCTTCTGACCTGGCTCCTGGCCTACTCCATGATCCCGCAGCAGCTGACGGTCTCCCTGGCCGGGGTCATCGACTCGCCGACGACACTGCTGGTCGTCCTCGGGGTGGTCTTCCTGCTGGTCGGCTGCGTGCTGGATGTCTCTCCGGCGGTGCTGCTCTTCGGGCCGGTCCTGCTGCCCCTGGTGACCGCCGTCGGGGTGGATCCCATCTTCTTCGGGGTCATGATGGTTTTCGCTCTCGCCATCGGCCTGATCACGCCGCCGGTCGGGACGACGATGATGTTGTCGGCCTATATTGCCGGGGTGACCATCCTGGATGTCGCCAGGGAGAGCATCCCCTATATCATTTACATGATCGTGCTGCTTTATGTCCTGATCTTCTTCCAGGGACTCGTTTTGTGGGTTCCCAACTATCTCTTTCACTGAGCGCGGGTCGCGCTTGAAAGGGTTGCGCTGCTTTCGGAATAGACTGCCTGAACCCTTTTGAGGAGGCGTAGATGAAGGACGTAAATGTCGAGATGCCATATGGAAAAGGCACGATCCATGCCGATGTGCCCGCAAAAAACCTGATCGGTGTCTATTCGCCGAAGGACGTCCGGCCTGTTGCCGATGTGAAAAAAGAAGTGATCCGGGCGCTCGCGAACCCCATCGGGTCCAAACCCCTGCGTGAGCTGGTGCAGGGCGCAGGCAAGGTGGTCATTGTCGCCGACGATAACACCCGCCTGACCCCCACGGACAGGATCATACCCGTTCTGCTGGACGAGATGAATGCCGCCGGCGTGCAGGACTCGCAGATTACCGTCATCATCGCCCTGGGCACCCACCGGTTCATGACGCCAGAGGAAATCCTGCAAAAATTCGGCGCCGATGTCGTCAGGCGCGTGGCCGTCAAGAACCATGATTACAAGAATGAATCTGAATTGATCGATCTCGGCACCACGCCGAACGGCACCCATGTGACGATCAACCGGGAAGCCTGGGAGGCGGATTTCAAGATCGGGGTGGGGAGCATCGTGCCGCACCACATCCCCGGGTATGCGGGAGGCGCAAAGATCGTCCAGCCGGGCATCTGCGGGGAGCAGACAACGGCCGAGACGCACCTGTTGAGCGTCAGTGCCCCACGCTCCTACCTGGGAGTCACGGAGAACCCCGTCCGCGCGGAGATCGACTCCATTGCCCGCAGAGTGGGCCTGAACACCATCCTGAACACGGTCCTGAACCGCTACGGCGAAGTCGTCGAGGCGTTCTTTGGAGATGTCGTGGACGCTTTCAACGAAGGGGTCAATCTGTCTCAGAAAGTCTATTCGGTCGAGATCCCGGAGGAAGCCGATATCGTTCTGTCCAGTTCCCATCCCTGCGACATCGAATTCTGGCAGGCTCACAAGACCCTGTACCCCTCCGACCTTGCCGTCAAGGCGGGAGGGATCATCATCGTTGCCACGCCATGCCCGGAAGGCGTGGCCATGACGCATCAGGACATCCTGGAGGTCACCCGCAAAGACGCATGCGGCCTCCGTGAGATGGTGTCCTGCAAACTGCTGCAGGATGAAGTCGCGGCGGCTCTTGCCATCGCATGGGCCCAGGTGAAAGAGCGCTCATCGGTGTACATCGTCTCCGACGGCATCAGTGCCGAGGATGCCGATAAATTGGGGTTTGCTCATTTTGAAACGATCCAGGATGCGCTCGTCGCAGCACTGCGGGCAAAAGGGGACAATGCCCGCATCACCGTGCTCACCCATGCGCCGGACATGCTGCCCGTGATCGCACCCTCGTCCCGAAAATAACTCCCCCTTTTTCAAAGGGGGAAGTTTAAGCCCCCTCCTTTAAAAAAGGAGGGCTGGGGAGGATTTTAAGGAACTGTTCATTTCATCGATAACCCCGTCGACAAACGGGGTCCGTGGCGCGCAATGACGTTTTTTTTACAACGACTTTAATATACAAGGAGGGAAAATGAAAAAGAGTATTGTCGTCACAATCATGGCAATGGTGGTCTTGCTCGCCGTCGGGCAAGTCGGTGCTGCTGAATTCAAAGCGACCATGAAAATGGGCTCCACCCAGCCCAGCGACCATCCCTACATGGTGGGCGCACAGAAGTTTGCCGACCTGATCAAGCAGCGGACAAACGGTCGCATCGTCATCAACCTCTACCCGAGCTCGCAGCTGGGCAAGGGTGAGCGGGAGATGGTGGAGAGCATGAAGCAG
>Ga0209048_10006899_pt1 | contig 10562 bp, 8 predicted proteins | sample FrelakmetCRP12CR_FD_187146 | JGI IMG/M metagenome (GOLD analysis project Ga0209048, IMG submission 187146) | Freshwater lake sediment microbial communities from the University of Notre Dame, USA, for methane emissions studies - CRP12 CR (SPAdes)... | ecosystem: Environmental > Aquatic >... | reverse complement strand
CGGCACGCTGATTTCCGGCATCAATCAAACGAACGACAAGTTCGCTTACGGCGCGGGTGTCCAAACGAAATGGCAGGATTTCGCCTTCCGCGCGGAATATGAGGGCGTCAGCTCGGAGTTCGGCAATCCCGCCGCGGTGTCGATCAGCGTGACCTGGACATTTTAGGCGCGCTGTATACTGCGGCGGTGACCACAATTTCAGACGTCCGTGCAATACTCGCTACTGCGTGCGTGGCTGTGGCGCTCTCGGCATGCACGCCGCGGGCGCTTGTCAGCGCACCGAGCGATGAGCCCGATCCAACGACCCGCGCGCTGCGCGCGAAAATCACGACCATCGTGGTGATCTACGCGGAGAACCGCTCATTCGATAATCTCTACGGCGATTTTCCGGGTGCGCACGGCCTCGCCGACGTGATGGACCAGGATGGCCGGCCGCTGCCCGCGTATGCCGCACAGCGGGACCGCGACGGCACGCCGCTTGCGGTGCTGCCGCCGACCTGGGGTGGTGTGACGGCTCCCGGCTACACCCCCGTGATCACGCAAGCCGAAAGCGCCGGCTTGCCGAATGCGCCGTTCTCGATCGAGCACGCGTTCACGGCGCAATCGGGCGTAACCCTTTCGGCCTCTGCCGTTACGCGCGACCTGTATCACCGCTTCTTCGAACATCAGATGCAAATCGACGGCGGCCGCAATGATCAATATGCCGCCTGGTCCGATGCGGGCGGCCTCACCATGGGGCACTACGACACCCGGCAGAGCGCGCTCTACGCGCTCGCGCGCCAATACGTGTTGGCCGATCAGTTTTTCCAGGGTGCCTTCGGCGGCTCCTTCCTGAATCACCAATATCTCATTTGCGCCTGCGCGCCGCAGTATCCGAATGCGGACTCGGCGCCGGCGAAACCCTCGATCGCAATACTCGAGCACGATGCCGCGGGTCATTATCTGCCGAGGCTCAAGACGGCCGAGGACTCGCCGGCATCGGCACTCGACGGACCGCCCAAGTTTGCGAAGAGCGGCAATGTCACACCCGAAAATTACTTCGGCGACGGCAAGTTTTATGCCGTGAATACCATGCAGCCCCCCTATCAGCCGAGCGGCAATGCGCCGGCCGCCGGTGATACGGACGGTCTGTACGCCGACCCGGCGCGCGCCACCACCTTGCCTGCGCAGAACGCGCCCACCATCGGTGATCGGTTGAGCGCCAAGAACGTTCAGTGGGCCTGGTACTCAGGGTCGTGGGATGCCGCAATCGCGGACGGCAAACGGCCGGCGACGCAGATTCGACAGGTGATCTATGCCCCCGATGCGCCGGCTGCCGCGCCGAATTTCCAGGCCCATCATCAGCCGTTCAACTACTACGCGAATTTCGACCCGGCGACGCATCCTGAGGAACGGGCGGCGCATTTGAAGGACTATCACGACCTCATCGCCGATATCGCCGCAGGCCGTCTGCCTCAGGTCACCTTCTACAAGCCGCAGGGCAATCTCAATCAACACCCCGGTTACGCTTCGATTGTGGACGGCGATGCGCATATCGCGGATCTCGTCGCCAAGCTGCGCGCCGGTCCGCAGTGGGGCGGAATGGTGATCGTGATTACGTACGACGAATACGGCGGTGCATGGGATCATGTGGCCCCGCCGCGGGGAGATCGTCTGGGCCCCGGCGCGCGCATTCCGGCGTTGATCGTGTCGCCGTTCGCTAAAGAAGGGACGGTGGATCATACCCAGTACGACACCGAGTCGATCCTGCGTTTGATCATCCGCCGCTTTGATCTTGCCGGACTGCCCGGCATTGCGATGCGCGATCAGGCGCTAGCCGAACATCAGGAGCCGCCCATGGGCGATTTGACCAACGCGCTCAACCTCGCGCGCTAGATCCCGGGCTCGCCGAACTTACTCCGTCGGCGGCGGCGACGTGGGGGCCACCGGCTTGTGCGGGGGCGGTGGGGTCGGCGGCGCTCCGCCATTGGCCGCGGGGCCCGCATTCGATTTGGCGCTCAACACTTCCACCTCGAATATCAGCACGGAGTTGGCCGGGATTCCCGGTCGCGGACCAGGGCCATAGGCGAGTTCGGCGGGGACGTATAACTCCCACCTGGCACCCGGCTTCATCATGACCAGGGCTTCCTGCCAGCCCTTGATCACGCCGCTCACGCCAAAGGTGGCAGGCTGGCCTCGCGAGAACGAGCTATCGAATTCCGTGCCATCGATCAACCTGCCGCGGTAATTCACCGTCACTTGATCGCTGGCGGCGATCGGCGGCGCCTTTGCGTCACCCGCCGCGAGAACTTTGTATTGCAGACCCGATTCGGTGGTCTTGACGCCCGGTTCTTTCGCGTTGCGCGCCAGGAACTCCTGGCCCGCCGTCTTATTGTGGGCCGCAAAGGCGGTCATCATGGCACGCGCATATTCTTGAATCTGCTGCCGGTCGGCCGGAGTCGATTTCTTGCCTTGCAATCCGTCCTTCACGCCGCGAGTGATCGCATCGGCAGTGATCTCGTTCGAGACGCCGATGCCGCGCAATTGTTCGCCGAATGTCAGGCCGAACAAATAACCGGCTTGTTCATTGGATATCGGCGCCGGAGCGGCCGGTGCCGCGGGCGCAGCCGTTGCAGCCGGCGCAGGCGTTGCGGGCGGGGGACTTTGCGCTCCGACAAGGGGAGCAACCGCGAGCATGACGCCGAATCCGCCGAGACGGTGAAGCAATCGACAATTATGTTGTTTCATGGCCGCGCACGATACCCGATTCAATGCTGCGATGGCTAGGCAATTTGCAAGGACGGCCGTTATGTTTCATCAGAGGGTCAGCGCTCACTTGCGCTCGCGTGCGATCCACGCTTCCACATCCTCGAGCTTCCTCGGAATAGCGGACGTGAGCAGCCGATAGCCTTGCGCCGTCATCAGGACCTCGTCCTCGATGCGCACGCCGAATCCCTGTGCCGGAAGGTAGACGCCAGGCTCGACGGTAAAGACGGCGCCCACGGGAATCGGTTTCTCGTAGTCGCCGGCATCGTGCACGTCGAGCCCGACGAAGTGTCCGAACCCATGAATGAAATTGGCGAGATAGCCGGACCGGCGCAGCGATTCTTCCGCCGCATGCTGCAGATCCGCCATGGATGCCCCCGGCTTGATGGCCGCAAAAATATCCTCCTGCGCCTGGTATACCGCGCGGTACACAGCCGCCTGTTCCGCCGTGAAGTGTCCGGACACCGGGTAGGTGCGAGTGACGTCCGAGGCATAACGGCCGTACTCGGCGGCGGCGTCGACCACGACCAGGTCGCCGGTCTGCAGGATTCTGGAATTCTTGTCCCAGTGCAGTACAGCGCCGTTTGGGCCGCTGCCGACGATGGACGAATACGACAGGCCGGTGGCGCCGTTGGCAAAGAACGCATATTCGAGCTGCGTCTGGACATCGCGTTCGGAGACGCCCGCAACCGTCGCGCGCGCGATGGCATTGTGGCCTTGCGCAGTAATCGCGATGGCGCGCTCCATGCGCTCGAGCTCCTCGGGCCCATGAGTCGCCCGCAGGTCGGCGAGCAGGCCCCGCTTATAGACCACCTTGAGGCCGAATCGGCTGGCGAGGCGCAGCGCCAGTTCATCGTCGTTGCGGTCCGCCTTGCCCATGACGGCGGGCGCGATGATCGCGACGCAATCGTGATGCAATCCCGCGCCGGCCAATGCGGACTCAGGTGAGCCGCGCAGGACGCGATCCACCCCGTATTTCTTGAGCAACTCCGGCGAGACGGGTTCGCGCGGCCCGGTCCAGCGCTCGGCCTCCGGGTCGCGGGGCTTCAGGAATAGCACGACCTTGCGGTAAGGCGACTTGGGCTGCAGCAGTAAGTGCGCGTCCGGTTCGTTGATGCCGGTCAGCCAGTAAAAGTCGGCGTCCTGACGGTAGTCCTCGGTGATGCCGTTCACTTCCCCCTGAGAGGAAATGACGGCAGCGCAGTCACCGAGCTCGGCCAGCAGGCGGGCCCGGCGCTGTTCATAGACGGCAACGGGCAGCTCGGGCGGCGGCGACGGGTTCGAATGAGCAAAGTTCCCACCGAGGTTCGCCGCGAGCAGCAGGGCACTAAGCATACTGAACGGTCCTTAAATGGTCGCCGGTAAAAATGCGACTGGAATTTCAGCCTACGCTGCGCCGGAACGTTCTCGCAAGAGGCTCGAAGTCTCAGCTCGAATTCTTGAGGCGGGCTGCAATCCGCCGGTACGCCTCACGGAACGGAATATTGTCCTTGGCTACCAAGGCGTTTGCGGCCGCTGCGGAATGAATGCCGGGATCCATGCGAATGTTGTCCGGCTTGAAGTAAACGCCCGCAAGGGCGCTCGGCAGGATATCGAGCGTTTGCCGACAGGAGTCGATCGCGCGGAACAGGGGCGGCTTGATCAGCTGCAGATCGCGGTGGTAGCCGGAAGTCATTTTTTGGGTGATGCCGAGCACCTCGTTGAGCGCCGCCTGCGCGACGGCGCTGCGCCCGCGCATCAGCTCGAACACATCCGGATTGCGCTTCTGGGGCATGATGGAGGAGCCGGTGGTAAAGCCTTCCGGCAGGCTCACGAAGCCGAATTCATGGGTATAGAACAGCACCAGATCGGCCGCGAGACGCCCGATGTCCTGGGTGAGCAGCGTGAGCTCGAACAAAAGCTGCGCCTCGGCCTTGCCGCGCGACAGCTGCACGGCGGTGACCGGTTCGTGCGTGACCTCGAATGAGAGCCGGCGGCGCGTCGATTCGCGGTTCACATCGAGATTCGGCGTGCCATATCCGGCCGCGGATCCCAAGGGGTTTTTGTTCGCGCGGCGCATCGCCTGATGCAGACCCTGCGCATCGTCGCGGATTTCCGCGGCAAAGCCGAGAGCCCACAGCGCCACGGTGCTCGGCATCGCCTGTTGCATGTGCGTGTATCCGGGCAGCGCGATCGAGCCGTCGCGCACGGCGAGCGCATCGAGCGCCGCGGCCACTTCGAGGGCGCCGGTGTGCAGGGAATGTGTGACGTCGCGCAAATAAAGGCGCAGCGCCGCGAGCACTTGATCGTTGCGCGAGCGGCCGGCGTGCAGGCGTTCGCCGCGCGCGCCGATACGCGCCGTCAGCTGATTCTCGATCGCCGTTTGACAATCCTCTTGTTCGAGCGTGACGCGCCATTCGCCGCGCGCATGCGCCTCGCCGATTTCGCCGAGGGCGTCGCGAATGGCGCCCAAGTCCGCCGCTGTCAAAAGACGCTGCTCCCCAAGCATCTCGGCGTGGGCGATGGAGCCTTGAATGTCGTAGCGCACCAGGCGGTTATCGAGCAGGTGATCCTCGCCGGCCGTATAGGCGAGTACACGCTCGTCGAGCGAAGTCCCCTTGTCCCACAGGCGAGTCATGGCCGCGCCGCGCTCGGCTGTGCGGCGGTGCCCTGCTGCTCCGCCGGGCTCAGCGCCTTCAAGTCGGCCACCACCAAAGTGCCCGTGCCCTCGTTGGTGAAGATTTCGGCGAGCAAGCTGTCGCTCGACTTGTAGGTGATGACATGTACGCGCCGCACCCCGCCGCGGATCGCGTTCTCGATCGCCGTCGCTTTGGGCAGCATGCCGTCTGTGAGGCTGCCCGCATCGCGCAGGCGCTTCAAGCCTTTGATGTCGGTGTACGAGATCACCGAACTCGGATCCGTAGGCCGTTCCAGAATTCCCGGGGCCCCGGTGCACAGCACCAGTTTCTCGGCCGCCAACGCGCCGCCGAGAGCGGCCGCCACGGTATCGGCGTTGATGTTGAGCAGCGTGCCGCCCGAATCGGCCGACAGGGGGCTGACGACCGGCATGAGGCCGTCCGCGAGCAGCTTTTCGATGACCCCCACGTTGACCGAATCGATGTCGCCGACGAAGCCGTAATCCACGGTGTCGCTCGAACCGGCCGTCACCTGAACGGGTCCGCGTTTGTGCGCGCGGATCAAGCTGGCGTCGACGCCGGAGAGCCCGACCGCTTCGATGTCGAGTTCGCGGCAAATCGCCAGGATGCGCGTATTGATGAGTCCGTTGAGCACCATCGTCGTCAGGTCGATCGACTTCTGATCGGTGACGCGCCGCCCATTGACCATCTGGGTCTGGATACCCAAGCTCGCCTGCATGTCATCGAGTTGCGGGCCGCCGCCGTGAACCAGCACGGTCTTGATACCCACCTGGTGCAGGATGGCCACCTGTTCGATCAGCGCGCGCGTGGAATTCTCGTCGCCGAACACCGCGCCGCTCGCCTTGATGACGAAGACCTTGTTCTTGTACATGCGAATGTAAGGCGCCGCGCTCTTGAGCGCGCGCACCGCGACTGAGGGATCGGGTCGATTCATGATCATTCACATACTCCAAAGCTTCAACGGTTCAGGTGAGCATGCGGTGCAGAACGGCCATTTGCACCGCCAAGCGATTGAAGGCTTCGCGTCTCACCACGGCGCGCGAACCATCCAGGACCTCATCGGCGACGGCGACATTGCGGCGCACGGGTAGGCAGTGCATGAGCTTGGCATCGGGCTTGGCATCCGAAAACCAGCGTTCCCGGACGCACCAATCCACGAGCTCTGCACGCAGCCGTGCATCGCCCTCGACATCCCCGTAACACCGGGTGGCGCCCCATTCCTTGGCATACAGCACACTCGCGCCACGGAGCGCGGCCGCGCGATCGGCGGTCTCGGTCACCGAACCGCCCGATGCGGACGCCGCCAAGTGCGCCTTCTCCATGATCTCGGGGGGCAGGGCAAAGCCTTCGGGGCGCGCCACAACCACCTCCATGCCGCGCATCGCGGCCATGTGCACGATGGCGGCGGGCACCGCGACCGGCAATGCCTTTGGATGGTAGACCCAGCTCAACACGAATTTGGCGCGGCTCGGCACTTTGAGCTCGTCCATCGTGCGCCAATCCGCCAGCGCTTGGCAGGGATGATTCATGGCGGATTCCATGTTGATCAGCGGCTTTTCGCACAGCGCATCGATCATCCCGAACAACGTTTCCCGCAAATCGCTCTGCAGATCCTTGCCTTCCGCAAAGGCGCGCACGCCGAGCGCATCGCAATAGGACGCGAGCACCGGTATGCCCTCGCGAATGTGCTCGGCGGCGGCGCCGTTCATCACGGCATTCAACTTGGTTTCCAGCTGCCACGTTCCCTGCCCCGGCGTGATCACGAAGGAGGAGCCCCCGAGGCGCGCCATGCCGGCCTGGAAGGATGCCAGGGTGCGCAGCGACGGATTGAAAAACACCAATCCCAGGATTTTACCCGCGAGCGCCCGGGGTTGCGGCTTGTCCTGCAGCGATTGCGCGAGCGCGAGCAGATCGAGAATCTGCTCGCGCTTGAAATCGGCAAGATCCAAGAAACGCTTCATGCCGAGATCTTCGACAAGGCGTCGTGCAATTGGTCGACGTGCCCTTCATTGAGGATGTAGGCAGGCAACAGGCGCAGCACCTTGGGATCGGCGCTGGTGCCCGTCAGAATGTTTTTCTCGAGTAGCGCGGCCTGCACCTCCTTGGCGGGGCGCGAAGTCTTCAGGCCGAGCAAAAACCCCGCGCCCTGCACCCCCGTGATCGGGCCGATCACGCAAGTCGCGCGGATATACGTCGATACCTGACGCACATTCGCCAGCAGCGATTCGGATTCGATGGTCTCGATCACGGCCTCGGCCGCTGCGCAGGCTATTGGGCCGCCGCCGAAGGTGGTACCCATGTCGTCGTACTTGAGCTCACGCGCTACGCGCGGCGACAGCAGCAGGGCGGATACCGGGAATCCGTTGCCCAAGGCTTTGGCGGCGGTGACGATATCTGGAATCACGCCGTGGTAATTGGCGCCGAAGGGCGCGCCGGTGCGTCCCATGCCGCATTGAACCTCGTCGAAAATCAACACGGCGCCGACCTCATCGCAGCGCCGCCGCAGCGCCTGCAGCATCGGCTTGCCGACGTCGTAGGCGCCGCCCATGCCTTGAACGGGTTCGACGATGACGGCGGCCGTTTCCCGATCGACAAAGCGCTCTACGGAGGCGGGTTTGTCGCGAGGCAGGAAACTCACATCGAAGGGAGTGCGCGGAAATCCGTACCACTTCTCCAAGGCGCCCCAGGTCACGGCGCCTGCGGCGGCGGTTCTTCCATGCCAACCCTGTTCGAGCGCCACTGCCTTGCCGCGTCCCGTGATTTTGAAAGCCAATCTCAGTGCATTCTCGTTGGCTTCGGCGCCGCTGTTGACCCAGAACACGGTATCGAGTCCCAGGCCCGCGAATTTCGTCAGGCGGGCGGCGGCGCGCTCGCGAATCGCCATCGGCAATGCGTTGGTTTGAAAGGTCATTTGTCGCGCCTGGCGCTCGAGCGCCGCCAGCCAGCGCGGGTGCCCATAGCCCAAGCCCGCGACCGCGTGGCCGCCGTAAAAATCCAAGATCTTGCGGCCGTCGCGCGCATACAACCAGACCCCTTCACCATGCGCTACTTCGATGGGATATTGCGCGAACACCTGCGCGAGGTGGCTTTTCAGCGGGCTGGAAACCATGGGGGTACTCATGGCCGGGCTCAAGTCCAGCCGGGCGCCGGCGCGGTGAGTCCTGCGCACTCGTCGAACCCCAATAGGCGATTCATCCATTGCACGGCGCCCCCCGCAGCTCCCTTGTTCAAGTTGTCGATGACCGCCATCACCGCTATGGACCTGCCGTTGGTGACCGCGCTCAAGTGAGCGTAATTGCTGGTGGCCACATCCTTCACCCGCGGAGCCGACTGCGTCACGCGCACGAACGGGCAATCCCGGTAATAGGCGGCCAGCGCATCCGAGGCCTGCGCAGTGGTCATCGGCTGGCTCAAATTTCCTTGCACGGTGAGGTGGATGCCGCGCGCGAACGGGCCAGAATGAGGCACGAAATTGAATTGCGCCTCGATGCCGGTCGCAAACCGTGCGCAGGCGGCGATCTCGGGCACGTGTCGATGCTCGAGCGCCCCGTAGCTGTACAAATCGCCGTGGCGCAGCGGGTGGTGCGTGGCATCGCTCGGGCGCCGCCCCGATCCGGTGCTGCCGGTGATGCCGGCGACGAACAATCGCGTGTCGGTCATTTTCAGCGCCAACAGCGGCACGCTGGCCAACAGCGTGGCGGTCGCAAAGCAGCCGGGATGAGCAATGTGCGGCGTCGGCGCGGTCGGCAGATGTTCCGGAACTGCACAGCTGAATTGAGAGATGCGCGCCGGTGCGCCATGGGCGTGTTTGTACACCGATTCATAGGCCGCGGCATTCGGGTAACGAAAGTCGGCCGAGATGTCGACGCAATGCGTGCGCACGCCGCCGGACTCGGCCGCGGTGAGCAACCGGTCGATGATTCCCGCGGCGGCCCCGTGCGGGGCCGCGCAAAACAACGCGGAGTTCGGCGTGCGCCCGATCAACGACTCGATCTGCTCCAGGCTCGCAAACACGAGGTTGGGATAGGCGCTGCGCAAATGCGGAAACGCGGCGGCGAGCGGCGTCCCCGGCTGGCTGTCCGACATAACGCCGGCCACTTCGAGCCGCGGATGCCCCGCGATCAGCCGCAACAGCTCACCGGCCACATAGCCGGTGCCCCCGAGCACGATTGCCGGCGTGCGCTCGCTCATGCGCCGGCCGCCGTGGCTTCGCCGACGTTTGGCAGGCTCAAGCGCGAAATGAGGTAGTCGCCGAGCTCGGCGGGACTGCTGATCGCGTTGAAGGCCTCGACCCCCATTTGATCGCGGATGAGTTGAACTCCGACCTGATTGTCGGTGGCCGGGCCGGTGACGGCGCAGGGCTCGATAAGGAATCTTTCGCGCAGCAGCTTCACGCCACCCCACGCGGCAACCGGATCGTTCGCCGACAACACCACGGCGCTGAGCGCGGACCTGATGTCGGGTTGCAGCAGGATCGAATCCACGCCGTAAGGGCCCAGCAGCCCGTCGCCCAGTTCGAACACGATGACGTCCGGCGAGCCGCCCGCCATCTCGGTCAGCATGGTTCGTGTCAGCGCCGGACCGCAGCGTGCGGTCGTGGTTACGATACCCAAGTCCGTGAAGATCATGGTGCGCCGCGCGCCCGAGTCTTCGAAGGCCAGGATGTCGCGCCGCAGCGAAACCCCGGTTGCCTTGAAGGCATCCACGGTCAAACCGCGATGGCGCATGCGCGCGATGATGACGGAGGCCGCCGCCGTCTTGCCCGCCTCCATGCAGGTACCGGCGAGCGCCACCACCGGCACGCCGCGCACATTGAGCGGCGCGTCGTAATCCAGCGGCCTGTATCCGGTCCTGGCCGTCACGCCGATGCGTTCGCCCAAATACGGAAAGGTGAGAACGGCGCCCAGAACTTTGCAATCAAAGGGTTTGCCCTTGTCAGGCGTCGCCGAATCGCAGATCCCTAAGACACCGCCGATGTTCAGCATTTGAATCACATCGCCGGGCTTGAGTGCGTCGGGGATGTGTCCCGAGTAGCCGAACAAGGCCTTGCGGTGCCCGAGAGCTCCGACCACGACGTCGCCGCGGGCGAGTTTCGCCATGCGGCCGCTGGTCAGCTCCAGCGTGTTGTAGGTCGACTTGTTGTTCAATATTTCGACCACCACCACCACGCCTTCCTCGCAG